>Ga0209093_1001305_pt1 | contig 14161 bp, 8 predicted proteins | sample SidtaG_4_FD_187450 | JGI IMG/M metagenome (GOLD analysis project Ga0209093, IMG submission 187450) | Marine algal microbial communities from Sidmouth, United Kingdom - Sidmouth_Male1 metaG (SPAdes) (version 2) | ecosystem: Host-associated > Algae > Red algae > Unclassified | place: Sidmouth...
CTCTCTCCCCCCCCCCCCACCCTTGCCTTTTCGTCGTCCGCTGCGCTCGGGCTATGGCGAGTGGTGGCAGGCCCCCCACCGTACCCGAGCACGTCGCACCAATCATTGAGGCCGCGCAACATTGCTGCAAGCATGCAAGCATGCAGGGTGGCAGTGACTTTTCGGTCGCCCTGCTCGTGCGGCGTGGATCAAGCACGCCCCTGATCGTGTATGCCACGGGGCTAACGTCCGAAGCCGATAACGGCACCCGTAAGGCTCTCAAGGCCGCCGCGATGCTGTTCTTTCGGTCGCTTCCCGTCGCGCCCAGCGTCCAAGGTGCTGTGCAGCGCGATCCGTCCACCGGCCTTGTTTGGGGTGGCGCCTCGGCGGTGGGGGGGATGATTGTTGAGCACCACGCGTTGGATTCCTCCCTCGGGTGCCCACCGGCACCACGCCGTCGCCCCTATATGGGCACGGCCCAGGGCAAATTCGGACCGACCGACCCTACCGGTCGATCGCCCCTATACGCTCGCCACCCCCTTGACACGCTGTCCTAGGGAGCACATCAAATCTACTCTCACGCAAGTACCCCCGCGGGTTCAGCCTAGGCCGTATAGCCTGGCGGCTCAACACCCCCCCACGGCCAAGGCACACCCGCGACGCGCGGGCACCCAGCCCGGGCGCAGCGCTCTCTACTCACGTACCACCTGCATCCCCAGCGCCTCTCGGAACTTGAGGAAGGCGGGCCCGTCCAACGCCTTGGTAAAGCCATCGGCAAGCATCTCCTCCGTAGGCGTATACTCCAGGAAGACCTCGCCCCGCGTCACATTGTCCCGTACCAGGTGGAACCGCACGTCCACATGTTTGCTCTTGGTTGAGAAGACCCCGTTGGTGGCCAAGGCCAGGCAGGCCTGGTTGTCCTCCCTGATGGTGACCGGGCTGGGGTCCTCCCCCATAAATCCGACCAGCCGCCTCAGCCAGAGGCTGTCCTTGACGCCTTCCGACGCGGCCACCTACTCAGCCTCCATGGTAGATGAGGTGACCAAGCCCTGTAGGCGGCTGCGCCAGGAGATGGGGCCGCCGTGCAGGGTGAACACAAACCCAGTGGTAGACTTGCGTGTACCCACGTGGCCCGCCCAGTCTGAGTCCGCCCACCCAACCAGCCGCTCGGCCCGTCCATAGACCAGGCCCATGTCCTTGGTGCCCTTCAGGTAGCGTACCACCGCCTTGGCGGCCGCCATGTCCCCTTCCGTGGGGATGTCCATCCGTCTTGCCAGCCGACCCACGGCAAACGCAATGTCGGGCCGGGTCTGGTTGGCCAGGAAGAGGAGCGACCCCACCAGCTCGGCGTACCTGTTGGGCTCCTCCAGCCGCTCACCGTCCCCGAGCACCAGACCGTGCACCATCGGGGTGCTGTTGGGCTTGCAGTCCGTCATGCCAAAGTCAGCCAAGATGCCCGCCGTGTGGCGCGGGTTGCTCAGCGACACGGTGCCCGCCGCTCGGTCCCACTTGATCGCCATCCCCAAGTAGTCGCTGACCTGTCCCAGGTCGCGGATGTCAAACACCGCAGCGAGCATGGCCTTCACCTTCACCACCGCCGCCAAGTTTTCGCCTGTGATGACGATGTCGTCCACGTGGGCCTCCACTATGACCTCGTGCCCGTCCACCATGATGTGGTAGACGCACGGGTCAGCGTCCGACTGGACGGCCCTCATCCCTGTGAGGGCGTCATGCAGGTGGGTCCTCCACAGGCGCCCGGCCTGTTTGGTGCCGTACATCGCCTTGAGCATAATGCCCTCCCTCCCAGCGTTGGCGAACCCGTCGGGGATGATCAAGTAGACGTCCACGTCCATAAGTGCGTTGAGGTACGCCGTCCGCACGTCCACGTGGTGGGCGTGCCATCCACGCGCCGCCGCCGTGGCCAGCAAGGCACGGGTGGTGGTTGCCAAGGGGACCGGCGCCCACGTCTCGTGGTAGTCCCTCCCCGGCCGCTGCCCGCAGCCCAGCGCGACCAACCGCGCCTTGTACCGGTCCAGGGTCCCGTCCTGCTTGAACTTGTATTCCAGGATGACCTTGGTCCGCAACGCCCGGCACCCGCTCGGCTTGTCGGCCACGCGCCACACCTTGTTGCGGGTCATCGACGACTCCTGCACTTCGAGGGCCGCCTTCCATTGCGGCCAGTCCGGGCGGGTACGCCCCTCTTGCACATTCTTGGGCGGCGGGGAAAGCTGGTCACGGTGGACCACGTTGCCCCCCTCGGGCGCTGCGGCTATGGTCGCCACGTTGGCGCCGCCCACCCAGTGCCGGGGGGGTCTCCGGTCCCGTACAGGGTACCGCCGCACCTCCTCCTCCTCGCTCCCTGCCTCATCGTCGGAAGGGGGGAGGGCAATCCGTCGGGCCGCCGCGATGGCGTCCTCGATGGGGCCGGCCGCCACTGCAGTCGGGCCCGTGCCCGAGGAGGATGGAGTCAGTGTCGGTGACGTGCCCGGCGTGGGGGCAGGGGTGCCCCCGGCCGCAGGCTCCCGCTCCTCGCCCGGTGCCCCAATCCCCTCTTGCCAGTGCACGCCTCTGGGCGGGGGGCTTGTCATGGCCGCCCCGCCAGTCTCGTCAATGGCAACGTCCCGCCTTACCACCACCGTGTTGTTGGTCGGGTTCATCACCCGGTAGCCCACGCCCCCCGCCCCGTAGCCGACCATGTACCCTTCCATGGTCTTGGGATTCATCCCATGCTGCTGCTTGTCGGGCAGCAGCGCGTAGGCCTTGGAGCCCCACACGCGGAATCCCGACACGTCCGGCCTTTCGCCGGTGAAGTCCTCCCAGGGCGTCACGTCGCGCCCCGCGTGGGGCGACCGGTTCCGCACGTAGACGGCGGCCGCCAGCGCCTCCGCCCAGAGCTCTTGCCCCATGCCCGCATCCGCCAACGCGGACCGGACCATCTCCTTGATTGTTCGGTTGACTCGCTCGGCCGCCCCGTTACTCTGCGAAGAGTACGGCGGGGTCACCTCGTAGTCGATGCCCGCCGACGCGTACCAGTCGAGCATCTCTTTGGTCACGTACTCCTTTGCCCCGTCGAACCTGATCCGCTTGCCTTGTCGCCGCATAGCCGCTCCAGCATGGGGATTTTCGCCCGCAGGACCGCCCCGACGTGGCTCTTGGCCGCAATGGGGACGGCCAACAGCAGCTTGGTCTTGTCATCAAGGAGTGTGACGAAGTGGAGCGCCCCCCCCAGCGAGAGGGTGAAGGGCCCGCTGGTGTCCGAGTGGATGAGAGTCATGCGGGGGGCAGTGGTGGTAGACGCCGTGTGAGGCGCCCTGGTCATCTTTCCCTGTGCGCAGGGGTGGCATATGGCCCCTGCCACCCGCTCCGGGACCACCTCCGACGGTGGTAGCCCCCTCACAATCTTGGCCGCCTTGGCCAGGTTCTTGAAGCCCAGGTGGAAAAACCGGCGGTGCCAGACCACCGGCACCCCCGCCACGGCCGCCGAGGCGACCATTGCTTCGGGTGAGCTGCCCCCCCCGCCGAGCATGTACTGCCCGCGCAGGTCCAGCGTGCCCGTCGCGCCCGCCTTTGCGAGCACGCCCGTCCGGCGAACAATGTCTGCATCTTGGTAGAGATAGCACCGGCCGCCGAGGAAGGCGACGGCGCCTGCCATCTTGTCAACCGTCGCCACAGAGAGCCGATTCTCCTGCAGCTCGGGAACGCACAGGGCGTTGTCCAAGGTGATCGTCTTCGCCTGGTTGCCGCCGTCCATCTTGATTGTGGCTGTCCCCTCCCCCACCACCGCCGCCGTGCCCCCAGATGCAAGGGTGATGCCCCGCCCGTGCTCCTCCTTGCCCAGCACGTACGCCCCGCGGCCAGTCGCCATGTGGTGGGTGGCACCGGAGTCAACAAGCCATGCGTTGGCGTTGTTGGCCAGGGACCGAACCACGTCCGCGCCAGGGGGGGCGTGGGCCGCAAAGCCCATGCGCTCCCCCCCGGTGCCGTGTCCCTTGCTCCCGTCCCCGTCCCGCTTGGCGTCGTCAGCCTTGCGGGTGCGGCACTCATTGATGAAGTGCCCCGGCTTCTTGCAATAGAAGCACGTCTTCCTCCGCTTGCCCTTCCCCGTCGTGGGCGGGCCAGAGTTGGTGCCCGCCGTGAACGCCTGGCCCGTCGCGGGCTCCCCTCCGCCCTCGTTGGCCTTGATCTGCTTCTCGACATTGAGCAGCCTCGCCGTCGCCGCGGGTAGACGGAGCGGCGCCGGCAGGTTTTCCAGTACCGTCTTGATCATGCCGTAGCCGACCGGCAGGCCCCGCAACACATGGAGGACCATGGAGTGCTCGCTCACCGTCACACCCGCCGTTGCCAGGGAGTTGCGCAGGCCCTTGGCCCGCCCCACAAACCTGATGATCGTCTCCCCGCCGCCCATCTTGAGGACTGCCAGCTCCTGCTCCAGCTCGGCCCGGCGTGAGGTCGTGTCGTCCTCAAAGAGGACGCGGAGGTTGTCCCACGCTTGCGCGGCGGTGAGGCAGTCCTCCAAAATGTTCAACAGGTGTGGCTTGACGGCCAGCATAATGTCCGACAGGGCCACCTCGTTCTTCCGGTCCCAAGCGACCGCCGCCTTGGTCTGCTCATTCGCCGTCGCGGCCGCGGCCGCCGTCGCCGCATCCCCCACCGGGGCCGGCGTGACGAGCGGGCGCGGCTCCACCACCGCCGACCATACGCCGCGGTTCTTGAGGTAGGACTTGCAATACGTGGCCCACGTCCGGTAGTTCTCATCGAGCCTGTCAAACCGGGGCTGCGGGCCCCGGGACGACTCCCCCTCCATCTCCTCGGCCCCGGGTAAGGGGACGAGTTGGGAGGCACCGCCGCCTTGCCGCTAGGCAAAAGCGGCCACAGATCCCCTGTCCGTTCCGGGGGGGGTTGTCAGGTCCCGCCCGGGTGAACGCGCGCCCACACGCCCGTGGGTGGTGTGCCGCACGGGGGTGGAGAAGACAGGTGACCCCAGGCGTCCCAGCGCGAACTGGGCCCATAACCTGTTGAGCAACACGCGTTGGATTCCTCCCTCGGGTGCCCACCGGCACCACGCCGTCGCCCCTTTATGGGCACGGCCCAGGGCAAATCCGGACCGACCGACCCTACCGGTCGATCGCCCCTATACGCTCGCCACCCCCTTGACACGCTGTCCTAGGGAGCACATCAAATCTACTCTCACGCAAGTACCCCCGCGGGTTCAGCCTAGGCCTTATAGCCTGGCGGCTCAACAATGATGCGCAACGCAATGTCGTTGGCGGGCTCAACTTTGCAGCTGCCTGGAAAACCGGGGGAAGCCCCGGGGTCCGCGGCGAGTGCGGTGCCAGCGACGGGAGGCGGCAGTGGCGGGGGTGGCGGGGGTGTCGGCGGTGGTGAGCACGACCAACCATCCTCTCAAGGGGCTCTGTCAGCAGCAGGGGCGGCACGGGCTTCTGTTGCAGCAGCAACGACTCCACCCCCGGGGGTCGTGGCCTCGGACGAGGCAATAGCCACGTACGGAAAGCTGCCAGACCTCCCGCAAATCATCGGCACGGCGGCAGTGACAGGAAAGCGTGCATTGGGGGCCGAGGCGACTTCCCTTTCGAGCCCACTCCCCCGCGTGACGCCCCGCGAATTTGTTGTGACACCCGCCATGGCCGAAAGCACGGGCAAGAAGTTCTCCGACGGCAACCTGTCCATCACTAGGGAGCACATGAGCGGCATCATGGCGCTGCTCAAGTACCTGTACGACATCCGCCTGCCACGATTCGGCACCACGACGCCGTACGAGCCGCTGTTTCCGGTGGTCGCCCGCGGGGTGGTTGTAGACTTTGAGGCGGTGGACGCGACTCATCAGGGCAAGATCCAGCTGGACCTGAAGAACGTAAGCAGCCAGAAGAAGTACACCACCTTTGTGCTCCTACTCTTCATGATCTACGACCAAAACGACAGCGCCTACGAGTGGATCGTGGGCCGCTTTTGCGGGGGCATGCGCGCAAGCACCAAGTCCAACACGGCGGGGAAAGCGCGCCGCTCCAACAAGAGCAAGACAAAGAAGGCCGGTGCCATTGCGGCAGCGGCAGCCGCTCCTGCCAACCACGTGGCTACTGCCGGCGTTGCCGCTGCAGCCGCCGCCGCAGCTTCACCGGCAGGCGTGGCTGCTGCAGCAGCCTCTACTAGTGGAGATGTGGCACCGGGTGCGCGGGGTCCCCGTGATGCGGTTGTCACTGTCCACAACGGACTGCCGCCGGTTGGAAAGGACCTCTATGTGGGAAAGCAGAGAGTGGGCAGTGCCGAAGTGCACCTGGAGTTCTACGAGCACCACGGCCATCGTCTGCCTAAGGGCCATGTGTCGGCCTTCGCGCAGGCCGCTGAGCCTGGTGCCTCTGACGTTTTGTACGAGTATGGGACGGACAGCGCGTTCTGTTTAGACGCTCCGACCCGCGCCCCACGACCGTCGCGCAGTGCCTTCGGCAACGCGTGGTGTGGCGCATCGACCAGATCGGGTACGTCTTATTCGCTTTGATCGCGCTGGCGTTTCTCATCCTATTATTATTCTTCTTGGTGTGCATGTATACTCGGGGCATCCTCTGACTGCGGTTCTGTTCTCTCGCTCTGCTTCTGTTCCCGGTGAACTGTTCCACAGACCACGCGTGGAGTTGTGGACGGGACCACCCGGACGGTCTGCACGGGTGGTGGGCTCTGCATTGATTGCTCGTATGGCTCCCGTCAAGAACAGTGGTGGAATCGCCGTTGGCCGTCCCGCTCCTGCCGTGGAGGTGTATGGCGCGGTGTTTGAGGTCGGCGTCGGCCAAGAGGACTACGAGGCGTCAGACTTGCTGTACCATTCTGATGCATACAGCGGGTATGTTACAGAACACTTTGGTAACATGGGACTGCCTACGACTCTCGTGCAGCTGGGTGACTTGCAGCAACTTCACGATTTGCCTATACGTTTTTTTGTGGAGCGCCGTATGTACAAGACTAAAGAAATGACTTAAAGTCTATTCCATTCTATTAGACACCTGGGAACAGTTTCTTTTTTTGGTCGGCTATAGCTCGGCCGCATCAACAGCTTTTTGCGAGCGGTTTTCTCGTGCTCAATAGAGACTCACTTGGCATTCTTATTCCAGAAGATGGTACACATTGGCTTCCGGGAAGCGTTTCAACGTCGTGCCTGAACTGAGGAAAAACTGCCTCTGAGGGCTTCTCGCGGCGCCTACATGAAAAGAAAGGACACCCACAAGGATTTTGGCTTCCAGCCGATGTCCCCATACACTATCGATTCGTACTGGTCTGTGCTCTTTGTATCCCAGCTGTTGTCACGCTCTGCAGAGGCCGGCAAAGACGGTCGTAGCAGTGAAGTGCAGAAATTCGGCGACGACTGAACTTCATCGATCTGGGCCGTGGGGCCACTTTTCAGATTCCTTGATCCGACGAGGGCGTTCAGCGCCGGAGGAGCGCATGTCTCTTCTGGATCTGACGGAAGTAGCCTGTCAATTTGGGATCAAGCCCGAATAGGATTCGACAGATTCTGAGATCGTCCAGAACCGACGGTACCCGACTCACCAGATCGACCCCTCCGAAGGTGTACACACCACAGCGGCCGATGGACCGCGCTTCTCGACTTTCTTTTTGGTGTGCTCACGCGGAACCCTTTATCGAAGGTGTCTACAAAGTTTGAAGCCTCTTGGGACGAGCGCGCCAACGATACGCTCCAAAACACCAGGTGTCTAATAGAATGGGATCGACTTTAGTGTGTCCTACTCCACCATCGACATCCAGAAAGCAAGGCAAGACGGGTTCGTCCTCACGTGCGCCAACGTAAGGCCGCGTACACACAAAGAGCCAAAAGAGCGCACGCGGGAAACAGCAGCGTATACCAAACCGTCACACGCCCACGCCCTATCCAAAGAAAAATCAATGCAAACGCACTCCATCTCCGACCCTTGTGCTCGGTGGATGGTCACTGCCCATGCGAGTATGATGGGCAGCTGCAACCGTCGATCCTCGACGCGCCCAGCTTGATCAAACACCTCCCAATGTACGGGCACGGGTAGTACCCGCTGGTTCTTGAACAAGCACTCAACCCCGTCAGCCGATAACCGCACGACCACGCCCATCGTGCCAGTGGGAACCGAGGGTGAGAGGCGACGCGTTGCGATGATGGGCGCGCCGACTTTGAAGCAAACTTGGTTGGGCGCGACGCGGCTCAACCGGGCCGCCACGTCCGCCTTCTTTTCTGGAGACACCATCAACTCGTCGATGGCGTTGGAGACGGAGACGGACCCGACCAGCTGCTGCAACTGCTGCACGTTGTACTTGCTGACCGAGTCGCAGAGCGCCTTGAGTTTTGGCATCCGCACCCTTTTCTCATCAGAGAATTGATCCCACGTCTTGTTGATCGTGTCAATATCCTCCTGGTTATGGAAGCCTAGCCGCATCCGCTCCAGCATCGCCCCAAAGGCCGTGTCGCCAGAGCAGCGGTGGGAGCCACTCAGGGCGTGGATAGCGCCACGGCCGCCTCGGAACAGTGAACGCCATTGCAGGCACTGGAAGACGAGCGAGCCGGTTGGGGAGGGAGAGAGCTCCACCGGTAGCGTCTGCAAAGGGTCACCCGCTACTGTGAGAAGCTCAGTAAAGCAGCTAATGGGGGAGCAGGAAGCGCAAGAGGTCAGAATGTGGCCAAGGCATGCTCCCCATTGTAGAAAAGGACACATACGCCGAGGGGCCACCACGACACACACGATGCAGATATGAAGGCACGTACATACAACCTGCAGACCACCCGCTGGCAGGGCTTGGAGCTCCACTGGGCGGATGCCCCGCAGCGCTCGGAGGAAGACTGCCAGGGCCCCGGACGTAATTGTGAATACCTCATCCACAATGAGAATCCGGAGCCTCCGCAGCTTCTCAGTTGCCCTGGTACGGGAGAGCGGCGCCCGGAGGAAGCTCTCGGGCGTCCCCAGGAAGATACCGCATGAGAAGAGGGAGTGCAAAGTGACACCTCCAATCAAATCTGCAGCCGATCCGTTCCAGGAGCACACCCCAACGGCCGCAGGTCCGTAGCGGGTGGTAGCATGGCCAATAACGGCACGCAATAGAACGGACTTGCCGCAACGAGCGCTCCCAAAAACCCCCAGGTTCTTCCCCGCTCGATAATTCAAGAAGCACTCCCTCTGCCCAGCGTCCAGCGTCACCGCACCACGAGTCATTGTGCCCCCACACTAACAGCTCCCTCAGTTTCCGCCCCCAAACCACGTCGCACAACCTCGCCGTAAAAGACACCAGCATGCCCGCATGCGACGCGACTGGCCGTCACGACAAATACAGAAGCAAGCCAGGTGGAAAAGGCCGGCACAGGCAGCGCCCCGTGATGCGCCCTGCAGATCCCGCTGCGCGGGCAGGCGCGTGCTCACAAGCTCTGGTCCGCTCTCTAGGACCAGTAGAGACAAGCGGCTGCCTTGGGCGCGAGGAGCCACCCAAAAAAGCTGGCCGAGAGAAAGGAAAAGAACGCGCGCAAACAGCGCTCCCGCTCTGACGCGATGAGCGGGAAAGAGGGAACTCGCACGACCGTTGCGCCGTGAAGCAGATGCAAGACGGATCACGCGACGATGATAATGACGGCTACTGTGTCGGCTCAACTCTCATGCTGCTGAGAAGAATTGAGGTGACGGATATGAGTCAAGTACACCGACATATGAGTTCCGGCCTTTCTGGCAGCTGCTCACGCGGAGTCGTCAAGCGGCTTCTTTGCTTGTGCCTGCGGGCTGTACTCGCCTGCGCGCGCCGACCCCAGCCTTGTGCAGCCGCCATCCGCAGACGCCACGGGCAGACGCGCTGACAGCGACGGTCGGCGTTGTCGTCATGATGGGCGGACGCGCCTGCCATCCACGTCTCGCCGGGCCAGACGGTCGGTGACAGCAGCACCGCTGGGAACGCAGCACCCCCGCGCCCCGTGGTCAGTGCGGGCTGCGACGCGGCGCCAGCGGAGCGGTCAGGGCCGCCTGTTCCGGCGGCGGTAGCTGGGGCCGACGACGAGCTGGCTGCAGGCCGTGCCGCGGCATACGGCGCAGCGGCCGCCGCGGCAGTCAGCGTTGTCGCGCCCTGCCCGGAGGCTGCGGACACGTGCGAGCGGGGGTACGTTTCTGCCGCCTGCGCGGCAGGTGCCGAGTCTGCAGCCCGAGCGGGAGGCGTCACCCGGCGCACCGGCAGCGCCGGTGGCGCAGGCGACCAAAAGGTTGGTGTCATCGCCGCGGGTGACGTCGGTGGTGGTAAGCCGGTGGGTGAGTCGGGCGCAGCGCCAACAGGGACCCGCGCGGCGCACACGCAGACAGTGTCAACTCCCGGCCTCGACCAAAATCGGCGGGCGAGCCCCCCCCCGAATGCCTCTTTTTCACGGGTGGCGGCGATACCGCCTTGGCAGGTGGGGGGAGGCGGCGCCGTGCGTCGGCGACCACGGCTCGGCACAGACGGCCTCCGCCCCGAGGGTGATTGCTAGCGAGAGTGCCAGTGGCCGCGGTGCCGAGTTGGTTAAGGCGACGATAACCCCGGACCACGACGGCAGGCAGGCCGACAGCGTCGAGCAATGGCTGTCTCCGACTGCGGGAGACCCGACGTCCAAGCCTCTGACGGCGGCGGGCGTCGGCGGCGCGGGCAGCGGGGCGGCTGGCGCGTGCAAGAGTCGCCAGCCCCCTCCAGCACAGGTGGCACGCGCGGAGGCCAGCGACCGATCAGCGGCGGTGCCGACTGACGGTGCGACGAGCGCGGCGGCACCGGCGCCCCGTTACCCGCAAGAGGTGCCGTCCATATCGGCGACGCCGCGGCCAGCGGCATCTCGGCGGCGGCGGGGGACAGTTTCCAGACGGCCTCGTTCCCTTGTTTGTGCTGGCCTGCTGCGCTTCTTGTGGCGCCGGCCGTCACGGCGGTGGGGGCTGCGACGCCCGCGCGCTCATCGGCACACGTGGCGCGCTGGCAATGCTCACCGGAAGTACTGCAGTAGCGCCGGTAGGTAATGGCGACGGGGGAGAATAGATGCGAAGTGTAAGAGGCGGAAGAACGCTGCCATCTGGAAAGTGGAATGGAAACCACGCCTGACACGCCTCGGTGCCGTCCTGGTCTGCATGTCGTGTCTTCCTTCCGACGCTGGTACCACCCGGCTGGTGGTTCCCTCTGAGCGAACTGGGACCTTTCGCGGGGGTCACTTGACATCCACGCGGGACATGAATCCACCGACGCTGGCTCGGTGTGCTCGCTGTCCAGCACGTCCAATCGATATTCCACGCGTTGTGGCAAGAAAGAGCCTCTTCTGGGTCTGCTACAAAGCTTAAAAACGGCGTCAGCGTGCGGGAGCGTCCCTCAGCATCGACAGGTACCACGAAAGAAGGGCTGTTCGGCGTAAGCGGACCCCACCACTTGGGCATAGCAAATGGTGTTGCTGCGCACTGCCAGGTGAGGAGCAGTGGGGCGGAGACAGGGCGCCGGAGACGGCGCATGGGGGGGGGGGGCAGGGCCCCACGGGCCGGGCGGGCGCGGAAAGGAGGGAGGCGCGGACCAAAGGTGGCGGCGCGGTCGAGGACGGGGGAGGCGAAGGGGAGGTCAGAAGAAAATCAACCGGCGGCGGTGAAAACCGCGCCGCGCAGCCAGGTGGTCGCGATTGGCCGGCAGGAATACCGGAAATCAGCGAATGGGAGGCCGCGGGGGGGCCAAGCGGCGGCAAGTGGGACGCACCGGGGCGGGCGCCAGCCACGGAGGGACCCGCCGCCCCCAAGACTGGCGAAGACGACGCGGCCAGCGCGGGGGGGCCCGCGGCCAGGTCGGCCGGCTGACGTGCGGACGGGGGGGGGCGGCGTGCCACGTGTCGCCCCGGGGCGAGGGCCAGCACGTCCGTGGAGTACGATGGAAGCGACGGGGGTGGTGCCGTCCCGGCGGGGCCTGCGTCAGAGCCGAGCAGAAAATCAGCGACAGCCGCCAGTGTCGGAGAATACTGCCGCCCGGCACGCAGGGAGTCAATCCGCGAGGCCAGAGCGGCCGCGGGGACGACCGCGGCCCGCCCACCAATGCCCAGGCCGCCTTGAGACAGGAGGAGGGCGGCGCGAGCGAGCAGGGCGTGCACGTCCGGGGGGGGGTCTCGGGCGTCCGTCAGGAGGCGCCGGAGGGCCCCCTGCGCCGCGCGGTCCACAGCGCCGGCCAGTCGACCGCCCCACACCAGCGGGAGGGCCCGCAGCCAGTAGTTAGGCTGCGGGCCCGCGCACAGGCGAAGCAGTAAAAGTTGCGCCTGGAGCTCAGCAGGGGGCAGCGCAACAATGGCGTCGGTCAGGGCGCCGTGCGTGGCAGCCGGGCGGTCGACCGCGGCAGCGACGAAGGCGTCCGTACCGAGGGGGAGGGGGAACTGTGTGACCCCCTCAGCGTGCCAGCGGGCCGGCCAGTGGGCGGGGGCAGCGGCGCCGGCGGGAGACCAGCCGGCGCACTGAGCTGGCGCCAGCTCCGCGTCCACCGCGGCACCGGCCGCTGCCGCCGACTTCAGCACGGCGGGGAGGTCCGCGTGCCGGGTGACGACGACCACGTCGTCGTGCACGGCGCGGACCACGGCGGCGGGGTGTGCCTAGCAGATGCGCTGCACGGCGAGGTGCATGGCGGCGGCGTGCAGCAAGGGACCGAGTGGGTCGCCTTGCTGCACCCCACGCTCGACCCCCAGCCAGAGCCGGGGCAGGGGGCTAGCCGCCCCCCCCGCCGGCGTGGCGTCGGAAACCCAGCCATACACGCGCGGCGGCGCGCCCCCCTGGTACACCGCCTCCAGGTACGGGCACAGGAGGGGAAACGCGCGCGAGACGAAGGCGACCGCCGCCGGGAGGGACACTAGGTTAAAGGCGTTCCTAAAGTCTAGCTGTACGAGCGCCGCCGAGGGGTCGTGCGCGAGGGTGGCTGTGACCTCGTGCACGACCCTCTCGCAGGGGTTCGGCACGCCGACGCCCAGCTGCAGGGGGGAAAGCAGGCGCACTGCCGCCGTACGGACCGCCCCAGCGAGGGCGGCGGCGGCCAGTTTCCTTAAAATCTCAGGTATGCCGATTGCGCGCAGCCGGGAAAGACCATCGCCGTCGGCCGCCCCCAGCTTGCAGAGTAGAAGGAGCTCGGCCCCCGCCAGAGCGTGTGCGGCAAGCGGCGGCACACGCCGCCCAGGCACGTCGCCGGCAAGCAGGCGGACAACGAAAGGGAGGCAGGCCTGCCCCTCCTCCCCAAGGGCCCGAAGGTGCTCCATACGGAGCCCGGACGGGCCAGGGGCGGAGCCGCGGGGCGCCCGCCGGATCGCCGCGTCCACTGCCCCCCGGGGGAGCGACGCGGGCACGCCAGCCGCCCGGCCAAACTCGGCCGCCGCGGCGAGCGCATCAGGAAATTCCGCCTCGAGCGTCGCCGCAGTGGCGAGGCCGGGACGCGCAGGGGGGAAAAGCGCACGCGCTTTCTCCCAAACAGCGGGCGTGCGAGGGGCCACGGGAGTCGCGGTCAGCGCCCGGGCGGCGGCGCCCAGCCGGCCCGCGCGCACAAGCCGGAATGCCCGGCGCTGTGCAGCAGTGGGGCCCCCGCCGGAGGGCGAGCCTTGGCGGGGCCGAGAGGCCAGAGACGGGGACCGCCACACGCCCGCGTCGCAGTCCGCGACCGCGGCAGGGAAGTCGCCCGCCAAAAGCGCGGCGGCTCGTTGGGCGTGGCTGAGGGGGGGGGACGCCGCGGCACGGCCGGGGGCGGGGTGGTGGAGCAGGGCAGACGGGAGAAGGAGAAGCCAGAGCCACGCGAGGGGCTGTTCCGGGTCGCGACGCACCCGGGACAGGGCGTCGGCCCCCAACAGGCGCCAGGCGCGCCGCAGGCCGGGGGGGTCGGAGGAGTGTGTACGTATGGGGGGCGCCACGAAAGGCGCCCAGCCATCCGCGGTGGGGGGCACGGCCGACAAAAAAGCGCGCCGTGCCCGTGACCAGGCGCGCTGGTCGCAAACAAAAAGCTCGGCGCCGTCTCGAGGCGATGGCGGGGGGGGGGGAGTGGCGGAGCCGGGTGCAGGGGGCGCCGCCGGCCCGGCAGGGGCCGGCCCGGGGGGGTCGGCGCGGCGCCAGCGCCGGGGGTTGGCCTCGCACGCGCCCTCGTGGGCCGTGAGCGGGAACCGCCCGGATTTGGTTCCCGCCGTCGGGAGCGGGCTGTCGCACCAACG
>Ga0209093_1001306_pt1 | contig 14158 bp, 10 predicted proteins | sample SidtaG_4_FD_187450 | JGI IMG/M metagenome (GOLD analysis project Ga0209093, IMG submission 187450) | Marine algal microbial communities from Sidmouth, United Kingdom - Sidmouth_Male1 metaG (SPAdes) (version 2) | ecosystem: Host-associated > Algae > Red algae > Unclassified | place: Sidmouth...
GGAGGCGGGGGGGAGGGGTGCGAAAGAAGGGAAGAGGTTGATACCCAACCGCGTCGGCAACAAGGCGGGGCCACGGCGCCAACGGCGGCGGCAGCGGCGGCGGCGGCGGGGTGCGGCGCAATGGGCCGGCGGCCGCCGCGGCGACGGCCGTGCCGGTGCGCCGGGATCACGGCAGCTCAGGCCATGCTGCTGCATTCCACACGAAAAGCCTTTGAATGGACTAATAGTTGAATAGATACACTCTAGAAAAGACCCTGTGAAATTGCGCCCAGGGCATGTCCACGTGTTCCGCTCCGTCATGCCCCGATGCTCTGTGGGCCGACCGTGGACATGCCGCGGCGCTCCGCACAGCCCGAGCGCCTCCCTCGCTGGCATGACGACGCGGCCACGAGTTGCCCAGCTGGCCCCGGTTGGGCAGCGAAAGGGTGGAGCCCGCGACCCGTCATCTGCGGACGTTTTGTTTGGCCCGGGAACGGTGGCGATCGACGTCGGATCAGGATGGGCGTGCCGCACCCGGCGCGCGATGGCGGGGGGAGCAGAGGTCGCGCCGCGGTGGTGGAGCAAAGTCTCGCAGAAACCCAAACCACAGGCGTAAGGATCCAACTCGCTGCTATTGTACAAACACTCGCGTACAGAGACAGGCCCCCGCAGGAAACGAACAAAAGCACTCGTCCACCGCACGACCGACAGTCGTGTCCACCAACATACGGCGGTAGCGAACCAAATAGAGGATGCCGACTGCGGCGTCGACTGTACAAACGCACGACGCCGTCCAAGGGAAGCACAACACTAACGGCGCACAGGGGGCTGGACACCACGGCCGCACCAATCCCACGACCGCGATAGTCGCGTCACCAGCGGAGCGGCAGGGACCGCATCGCTCCCGTGGCCTAAAAAAGGGATCCCAGCCAGACCAGACGCACTGAGCCGCAGCCCGTCACAGCTACAGCATGGGGGGTCCCCAGGAACGTGAAGAAGGGAAGGAGAAGGAAGCGCGACAACACCCGCGCTTGAGAACCCAGGTCGCCGCACCCGCCTCATGGGCTGATGCTCTTGGACAGTATCTCCGCGCCGCGCCCAAGCAGTCGCAGCGCCGTCGCCTCAATGTGGCGCGCGTTCAACCCCGCCTCCTCGTACTGCTGCATCAGCGAGCCGTGGTCAATGTACCGGTCCGGCAACACCATTGGCCGCACCCGCAGCCCGCCATCGTCGAGGAGGCCCTCGAGCGCCAGGAAGTGGAGCACGTGGTCCCCAAAGCCCCCAATGCTGCCCTCCTCCACCGTCACGAGCACCTCGTGGTTGGCCGCCAGGGACCGCACCAGCTCCGTGTCGAGCGGCTTCAAGAACCGTGCGTCGGCGACCGTCACGTCGACGCCCGCCGCCTCGAGCGCCTCGGCAGCACGCACGCACTCTATCAGACGGGTGCCAATGGACAACAGCGCGACCTTGCGCCCGCCATTGCCCGATGCGTTGCGGATGCGGCGGCCCTTGCCAATGGGCAGCGCGCGGCCACGGGCCGGCAGCTCGGCGCCGCGAAAGCCCAGCTTGGACCGCAGCGTCTCCATGCCGAGGCCATTACCCCGCGGGTACCGCACGACGGTCGGCCCATCGTCAAAAGCCATGGCCGTGGCGACCATATTCTGTAGCTCCACCTCGTCCGACGGCGCCATGATCGTCATGTTGGGGAGGCAGCCGAGGTAGGTCAGATCAAACGAGCCCGCGTGCGTTGCCCCATCATTGCCGATCAACCCCGCGCGGTCGACCATAAAGCGGACGGGCAGCTTTTGTATCGCCACGTCGTGAATGACTTGGTCGTAGCCGCGCTGGAGGAAGGTCGAGTAGATGCAGCAGACGGGCTTGGAGCCCTCCGTGGCCATGCCCGCCGCGAGCGTCACCGCGTGCTGCTCCGCAATGCCCACGTCGTACCACCGGTTTGGGAAGCGGTCGCCAAACAGGTTGACGCCCGTGCCGCCGGGCATGGCGGCGGTGATGGCCACGATTTTGCGGTCGCGCTCCGCCTCGGCAATCAGCGCCCGCGCAAAGACGCCCGTGTACGACGGCGTCGGTGCCACGGTCTTGACCTGCTTGCCGGTGGCAACGTCAAACTTGGCGACCCCGTGGTACTTGTCAAACGCGCCCTCGGCGGGCGCGTAGCCGTGCCCCTTTTCCGTCTTGACGTGCAGCATAATCGGCTTGTTGCCGGGCAAATCCCGCACATTCTCCAGGATGGGGATGAGCGTGTCGAGGTCGTGCCCGTCAATCGGCCCAATGTAGTAAAAGCCGAGCTCCTCAAACAGCGTCCCGTGGCCGCCGGGCGACACAATGCCGCGGGTGTACTCGTCGACCTTGGCGGCGATGCCTTGCACCTCCTCGGGGAAGAGGCGCGAAAAGTCCTTGGCCGCCGACCGCACGTCGGAAAACGGCTTGGACGACAGCAGCCGGCTCGTGTAGTTAGATAGTGCCCCCGACGGCACCACCCCCGCCGCGGACGGGGTGCCCGTCGGCAAACTCACCTGCCCATTGTCATTAAGGATGACAATCACCCGGTTCTTGAGGTACCCCGCATTGTTCATCGCCTCGTACGCCATGCCGCCAGTGATGGCGCCGTCGCCAATGACCGCAATGCACTCATTGTTCATGCCCGCCTGGTCCCGCGCCACCGCCATCCCGAGCGCCGCTGAGATGCTCGTCGAGCTGTGGCCCGCGCCAAACGGGTCGTACTCAGACTCGGAGCGCTTGGTGAAGCCGCTGAGCCCTCCGCTCTGCCGTATCGTCCGCATTGTCCCGCGGCGCCCCGTCAGGATCTTGTGCGGGTACGTCTGGTGCGCCACATCCCACACGAGCCGGTCGTGGGGTGTGTTAAACACGTAGTGGAGAGCGACCGTCAGCTCCACGACGCCGAGGGAGGAGCCCAGATGGCCCCCGGTCTGCGACACGGAGCGGATGGTGTCCCACCGGAGCTCGTGCGCGAGGCGCTTGATTTGGGGCAGCGACCAGCTCCGGTAGTCAGCCGGCTCTGCAATGCGGTCGAGAAGGGGCGTGCCTTTGGGGCCACTGTCGTGCGATACGGGCTGTCCCTTGGGGCCAGGGGGGTTGGTGGGGGGGGTCGTGTTGGGGGACGCCGCGCCGGCGCCCCTGTTGACATCCATGTGCAGCGCCAACCGTTGCGCGGGAGCATCCACAGCCCGACGGCGACCGGGGGCAGATGACACCGCGGGGGCAGCCCGAGCGCCGAGCGCGGTCGCCGACGGCAGCAGGGCGGCAAACGCCGGCAGAGCAGACGACGCCATGGTGAGGTGGAGCAGCGGTGGGGCTGCACCGTCGTCGCCTGCCAGAGGGTGGCGGGAAGCGAGAACGTCTGCAAGTGGGTGGCAGCGGGAAGGAACAAAAGGGAGGCGGTTACCGTGCCAGCCAGTAGGGCTGTGTCGGACAAGCACCCAATGCCGTACAAGATGGCCACGGCTGGCAAACAGCGTCGACGACACACCTGCAGCTGTCGACGAAGTGCGAGGCCCTACACCCCCCACTTTACAGACAGTCGCCGAACGCATGTCGGCAGGCATCCATCGCGGACGGCAATCGCACTGGCTGGGGCCATCGGTGACGGCAGTGTCCGGCGCCTGTTGCGAATTGTGGCGAGAAAACGGTCGCCTGGCTGGACAACCCAGCAGCCGCCGCGTGACCACAAGCGCGTCTCCAGAGCCAAGTCTGGCTCGCAGACCTCGTGGGCGGCGGGTGGGGCACTGATCTGCGAGAACGCCGGGACGCGGGGCGGGACAACAGTCGAGGGGCACTGACGAGCCGGAGAAGCCAGAACAATGAGATGAGGCCTGTCTTGCTGTATCCAACGGACACTGTAGGCAGGCCATTTCAGGTGTGACATCAGCTGAGTTCATGGGATGGACACTGCTAGCTAGCTAGAGCCCCGGTGTGGCTATGATAGTGGTACGGGGCTACTTCCAAGAGTTTATGCAACTCATGGCCTCAGAACCACTCACGCACGGCCATCATTAATTGTGTCCTATTGTGCTCCGCACCAGAACTAGATCCGCGTCATTCGCTTCAACGGGTTGGACCGCCTCCTGAGCCAATCAAACAGCGATTTTGCGTTGGATGCTGATGCATCGAGGTCCAGTTTTTGTGACAAGCACCGTAATGGGGGGCACTCCAGCAGTCCACGGTGCAACTTGATTGTGATACAGTCAATACGCACTTATATGTCTCTTCGCTTGTTAGAGCCCATCCTATATTGTCGTTGTGCCGAAAAGTGGAGAGTCCATGCCTAACAGAGGCGCTTTCCTGCGATTGATTGGCCCAGACATCGATCCGCTTGACTGGGGCCTCTCCAGCTTTTGACGAAACGACCATAACTCCGGGTTTGCACCCGCTGTCTGAACCAGGCTGTCCGTTGCACAGCACGCGTGCCGTGCCGTCGACAGGCGCCACCAGTGCGCGTCACGACCCGTCCCATTGTTACCAACCGCGGCCGCCCGTCGCTGCCGCGCTTCCGCTGGCGCTGCCGACCTGGTGACACCCACAACCTGTCGTCGTTCCCAACTTGGCGGCCCCTCGTCGCTGGGGGGGGGGAGTGCCCCGCCGGCGTTTTCTGTTCTCTGCTCCCCGCTCCCTTGACTGCCATTGATGCCGCACTGCCTCCGCCGCCGCGCCTGCGACGAGGTGACAGACGTGCCGCCTCGCTGCCACGGTTTCGGGGACTGTCACGACAGCTTTGGCGCCACCCACCGCAGGCACTCTGCCGAGAATCAGTGCGGTACATTGCTGGCGGGCGGCCATCCCTCACCGTGCTCGTAATCTCGAGTAGTCGCGCCGTGCTTGCCCGCCCGCCGGCGTGTGCCCGCGGCGCGCTCAAGGCGCCTGCGTTTGTAGGCGGTCCAGCTTGTTGCGCACCACGTGCGGGGTGCCGCCGTTGCGCGAAGTGGTCAACGTTTTTTTTCTCCTCCGCCCCCCTGTGGTAGTCTTCCCTCGCCTGTGTGTGTGCCGCGGCGAGGCCAACTGCATAGCTCCTCTTGCCGCCCCCCCACCGCCGACAGTCGCTTTTGACCCATCTCCCCTTTCACCCCTCTCAACTACTATGGATGAAGAGGCATTGCCGCCCCCCCCGCCCGGTGGCGGTGCCGTCGGGGTTGTAGCCACCGGCCGGCCGCTAGAGATGGGCCCAACAGTGGGCGCACCCGCGGCGGCATCCACAGCGGCACGCCCCGACGACCAGTCGCGTGCGGCGGCTGCATCGGCGGCACGGCGACGGGCGCGGCGGAGTTTCGCACTTCCACCACTGGCGCAGCAGCGGTACAAGGTCAACCACATTATCGGACAGGTATGTAGCGTGGTGGGTGCCGAGAGGGACTCGGGGAGAGAGGTGAAAGAAAAAGGGAAGGCGGCAGGTCGAGGACTTGCATGGGCCGGATAGGCCCACACCAGCAGTGGGATTGGTTTGAGGTGGGGGGCGGGAGGGAGATAGTAGAGGGGATCGGGCGGTGGGTGCACTGCGACGCGTGTCTGGTGATGACTCGTGATGCGAGGGTATGGAGATGACACTGTGATTGGCACCTTTCCGGCTGGTGTTGCTGCTGAATCTTGAAGGTGCCTGGGCAGGGAGCTTCACACGGCCGGGTGTGCGGATGAAGGGCGGCACCGAACGTAGACTGATAGGGCGCACTGACTAACCGTTGCGCCGTGCGCGGTCTGGTTCCGTGTATGCTCCGTTCAAGCTGACGTTTGCTCCTGCTTCCCGCACCCCCCCCCCCATCCCGACTGCGTTTCCCCCATCTCTTGTTGGACGCTCACCTTGAACTCACAGGGCGCTTATGGGGTAGTTGTCTCTGCCACCGACAGGCAAACTAATCGGGAGGTCGCCATCAAGCGCATCGCGACGGTCTTTGACTCTATCGGGGAAGCGACGCGAATCTTGCGCGAGCTCAAGTTCCTGCGTCTGCTTCGGTCACACGAGAATGTCATCACCATCCTCGACGTGCTCCTTCCCTCTGATACGGAGAAGTTCCGTGATGTGTGCGTCGTGTTTGAGCTAATGCCCACCGACCTGCACTGCGTTTTGCGGTCACCCCAACAGGTGACCTTGTCGCCTGACCATCAGCGGTTCATTATGTACCAGCTGTTGGCGGGGCTGGCCTTCCTCCACGCTTCGAACGTGCTCCACAGGGACCTCAAGCCCGCCAACCTACTCATCAACGATGCATGCGAGGTGCGAATTTGCGACTTCGGTCTTGCACGCGCGTCGTTTGCGACGACCCCCGGTAGAGACGGGCGGGACCCGACTGAGACGGTGTTTTGGACGGATTATGTGGCAACCCGCTGGTACCGCGCGCCTGAGCTGCTGCTGTCCGCGTACACCTCCTACTCGACTGCCATCGACCTGTGGTCGGCTGGCTGCATCTTTGCTGAAGTCGTTAGCGGAGGTGCGCCCCTCTTCCCCGGCGTCCACAACCACGACATGCTGTCTCGGCAAGTGTCGCTGCTTGGCGCTCCTGCCCCATCGGCGATGAGCACAGTTCGAGACACGGCCGCGAAGCGGTACTTGCTTTCGCTGCCTGCGACTGACGCTGGCGGCAACCTGGAGGCGGCCCTGCCCGATACGGATCCCAACGCCATTCGACTCATCCGAAGGTTGTTGGCGTTTGACCCGCGCGCCCGTGCGTCGGCAGCCGAGCTGCTCGACGACCCGTGGTTTGCAGAATACCGCGCCGACGATGTCGGTCGGGTGGCCTACATGCCACCGGGCTCGCCATTGCCACAGGGAGAGTTTGAGTTTGAGCGCTACAACCTCGACACGGAACAGATGCGATGGTTGTTCCTCAAGGAGATGGCCGTCTACCACCCGTCGCAGGCGCATATCATCTTGCGCTCCCTGCCTCAGACCGTTGACGACGACGAGGAGCCGCCGCCGCGGTCGCTGCCGCCGCCGTACGGTGGCGGTGGCTACCCGCCGGCGTATGGAGCAGTCGGCAGCAACGGTGGCGGTCCGGCTGCGGCGCGCGTGGCGGGCGCTGTCGCTGAGCCGTCGCTCGAATACGCGGTGCCGTCCGAGGCGGCCCGCTTCCGAGCAACGATGATTGCCGTGCAGAGCGGCGCAGAGCCACCACCGGGCTGGACGTCTTTGCCGACACAAACGATGCACGGCATGGTTGGCGGTGCCATCGATCCGCTAATGGATGGCCACAACCGGGCGGCGCGGGCGCGGGCGCAGCAGGCGGCGGCTGCAGCGGCGGCGGCAGCGGCGATCGCTGCAGGTGGGGGGCCGGAGGATGCCGCTGCCGCCTCGGCGGCGGCCATGGCGGCGTGGGGTGGAGCTGGGGGAGGGCTCCCCACAGGGCAAGCAGCCGCCGCGCCCGCGATGGAGGCGACCGCCGCGGCCGCGGCCGACATCGAGCCGCCCCTCCCGTCAGCGACGTACATGGAGGACCATGGGGGCGCGACCGTCGGGGCTGCACCTGGCCGAGTGGAGGATGTGGCGTTTTCGTCCCCAATGGCCGTGGTCCCGCCGCCCGTCTGGCCCGCCACCGGGTCGCCCGAGGAACGAGGCGACGAGCAAAACGGTGAAGCGGATGGGATGGGGGGAAGATGAACAGCGGGCAAGACTGAGTAAGCCCCGTCTACGTTGCTGATTTGTGCCGTTGTGCATTTCCTTTCTTGTCACTAGATTTTCGAGCCTGTACTGCTGCTGCGTTCTCATCTAGATAGGAGCAGTGCGGGCACATCATACAGCAGGTTTCTGCGCTCACTCGCGTCGCGTCGTGTCAAGGTGGTGACTGCCCAAGCCCCACAGGGGCGGACCGACGCTGCGGGGACAATGCGAATGTGGCGGCGCCGCTGTGTAATCGGTCCGTAAAGCGCGGGGGTGCCGCCCCGGCAAACCCTCGGCACCGCCACCCACACCGCCGGCAGCCCCACCCAATCCACCCCGTCGACGGCAGCGCTGTTTTCTGTCGACAGCTGGCGCAACACACAAATTGAAAACGAGAAGAAAGAATGAACCCGCTGTCATCCGCAGACCGGCTGCCGTCTTCATCATGACGGGAGGTCGCGCGGGGTGCCCATCCGCCGGCTGCCAAAGTCGCGGAACGTTCCCCCCCGACTGACGCGAACACGCCCCGCCGACGGTCAGCACCAGACCGGTCCGCAGCGCATGCACCACCACAGGCTGCAGCTCCCCAGCACCCTGCCCACCGTCCGCCTGTCTCCCCCGTCACTCCCGCACGCAACGTCTTCCTCCCCGCCCTGCAGGCGCACCACTTTGCCAGCGCGACGCGCCCCGACCCAACCTCTCCACAATTCAACGCCCCAGTCGCAGCCCCTCTCGCCCCCAGCATCCACCGCCTCACGCCCGATGCCGTGGCAGCATGACCCCCCCCGCCAGCGCCTCCACTTCGTCAACCGACAAGCCCGCCACCCACCGCATGTGGGCCCGCTGCATGTCGGCCGCCACCGCGCGCACCAGCCGCTCGTCGCGGAGGTGGGTGGTGAGCACCGCCCGCAAGCGCACCCAGTAGCTGTCCGTCGACGGGGCGGCGGTGGTGGCGACGGGGGGGGGCCCCGCCGACGGAGCGGGCGCCGCCGCCGCTACCCGCGGCGCGGCGGCCGGGGCCGGGGCGCCGTCGACGGCCGTCGGCGCCAGCCGCCGGCCGCCACGAGAGGCGAGGCCGACGTGGGTGGGCGGGAAGACGACCGGCAGGGCTTCTAGGGCGGCCGCAAACGCGGGTGCGAGGACGCCCCCGGCGACACCCTCCGTGTCTTGCATGGCCGGGCGCACAGGTTGATTTCGCAAGGACGGACGGCGCACGCGCAAGGAAAGGGGGGAATGAGGTGGACAGAGGAGGATGTTTGGGGTGAGGGTGTGACGGGAGCGTGGTGGGCCCCGCGGGGACGAAGCAGGAAGTGGGGGGGGGGGGCGCGGCGGTGTCGACGAGCGCGCAGCGCAGTTGTCGTGTCGGTCGCGTCGGCAACCGCCGTGGTGCAGAATCAGAGCACAGGTCTCTGTGCGTTGGTTGGTCAGAAACTGGCCATCCCCCACTGCGCATCAAACGGCGTGCGGATCATGCGGTTTTCAATGCAGCCACCGCAACTGTACAGTACTGTGCCAAGACACAACGGCCGAGTGGTGTGGCCACCGGCGTGTCCGGCGGCGACGGCCAGCTTTCGTCGGCCGATTCCGCCCAACGGATACAGATCGAAGGACGTCCAACAGACGAAGAACCCAGCTGCCTGTACACGAAGGGCGTCGCCTTCCCTTGCAATTGCAACGGTTGTTGTGGTGAATGCTGCTCGCTTATTGTCTCGGGTCTGTCGGTTTGCGCGGCGGCCCCCCGCGGGGACGCGCCGGCGGGCATCCAACCGTCTATGTACACTCGGTAGTCCCCACCACCCCACCCGATGCATGCCCCTACGCTTCTTCCTAAACACAGAATAGGATACTCAACACCTGCTTGCGACGCCACGCGCCCGCCCCTCACCTGCTGTCGGCCACGACGGCCCCGCGGGCCCAGCCCCCAAACGACCGTCGGCTGTCGCCCCCGTCGCTATCGTCGCCAAACGCCGCGGCCGCGCTTCGCTTGGACGCCGCGCGGACGCGTGGACAATGACACGGCGCGGGCGCCACCGACCGCCCGTGGGACACGGCGGGCACGCCACCCGCGCCACCACTGTCGGCCTCGGAGCCCCCCTCCCCATCGCTGCCGCCGTCACAACGCTCCGCCGACGCGGCGGGTGGGCCCGGGCCCGCGGGCGCCGGCGTCGGCCCGCACCGCGCGCAGCGCGGGGGTGGTGGCGGGCGGTTGCCCGCACGTCGGGTGCTGCCCGCCCCGCTGGCGGCGGCCGCGTCGCCCGCAGCGAGCACCTTGGCCGCTGCCGCCGCCGACGCGGTCGCGTCCTTGCCGTGCGCCGCCGCGTCCGCCGTGAGGAGCCCCTCCACAAGTGACCGCCATTGCCCCCGCCGCGCGGAAATGGCGGCGGTTTGAACGGGGACGGCAATCGGCACCATGCGGCCGGCGCGGAGGATGCGGAGGCGCCACGTCGCACCGCCCGCCGCGTGGACCGCACCAAAGTGGCGTGCAAACGGGAGTGGTGGCGCGCCCCCGCCGGGCTCAGTGGTTGTCGCCCACGGGCTGCTGCCGCCGCCGGCGGGAGCGCCACACCCGGCCGGTGGCCACGCCGGCGACGTGGGAGGGGTAGTGGCCGTGTGAGAGGAGGGGCGGTTCCGGCGGGGGGGCGCGCCGTGCGTTCGCCGGCGCCGGCGAGGTTCGCGGTGCCGTCGTCGCCCGCCACAGCCGGGCGTCGAGACGGTGAAAAAGCCGTCCACTTCGCTTTCCATGTCCGACTCCTCCGTGTCCGTATCAATGGCAGCGGCGGCGTCGAGGTCGCCCGGCGCGCACGGGGGGTGGGTGGTCGACGAGTCGTCCGCGGGGGCGGCCGCCCCCGTCGGCAGCAGGGACCACCGCAGCGGCTCGGGGCATCCCAAGCCGACGCCCACCTCCTCTGATGGCGGGCACCGCTCGTCAACGCACGGCTCGGGGCCGGAGCAAGCGGCTTTGCAATGCCCAGAGGTGTCGGTCGTGGCGGTGGCGAGGGCGGCAGCGGCGGCGGCGGAGGTTATGCCCGGCTCGCTCACCACCGACGCCAACGCCGAGGAGCCACCGCTGGCCGTCGACCCGAGCGACGATGACGACGACGGCGCGGCAGCGCAGGTCGCCGCGAATGGTGGAGCGGGCGCGCGGCACTCGGCTGCGCGCAGGAAGAGGCGCACGGTGACGGGCCAGACGGTCGGGTCGACGGGCGCGTCGAGGAGCGCAAACCGCACGTCGGTGGCCACCGCGCCCTGGCCGCCCTGCTCACAACTCGTGCCCGCCGCGAGGCTCGCGCTCGTCTCCACGCCCCCCGCAGGCGGCGTCCGGCCCGTCACCACCCCCCGACCAAGGCGGGGCATGCGGCGAATGACAGCAACGGCAGCGGCGTTGGGGTACCACGCAAAAACCAGCAGCTCCCCCGAGCGCAGGTCAAAGGCAAAGCGCGCGACGGTCGGCCGCGCCACCGCAAACAGCTCTTCGTACGCGGCGCCGTCGGCAAGGAGCACGCCCAAAAGCACCGGCGACGACGGCAGCGGCTTGCATGACGGGGCAGTGGCGTCCGCCACACCCACCCGCTCGACGCGCGTGAGCGGGATGTACGCCTCCCTCAACGTTTGCGTCCGCTGTGATCCGTCCCCAAGCGTCAGGGTGCGGGTGCCTGCCCAAGCAGCAGACACCGCTCCGGGCGCCGCCGCCAGCGACGCGTCGGCGGGGGAGCGGTCGAGGAGCCACGCCCGGATGGTCGCGTCGCGCTCCATCGGCGCCGCGCGCGCGGTGCTGGCGCGCCAGCCGCCGCCGCCGCCACCACCGCCCCTCCCTCGCATGGTGCGTGGTGGGGGGGGTGCGGGTCCCGGGGAGAAAGGCGGAAGCGTGGCAAGGGGATGCAACCGTCGCGGCGGACAGGGTGAAGGGGGGGGGGAGGAGGATGGCGCGGCACACCGTGAGGGGAGGACGTCGGAAGCAGCCCGTGCCGGCGGGGCGGAACGCGAGCAGGGCGGCGGCGCGGGGCGGCTCGGTCGCTGCCGTGTGCCCGCCGGGTGGCCGAGCTGAATCGAGGCGAGGCAAGTAGAGGGACGTGTGTGCAGGGCTCTTGGCGGAGAGTCGGCGGCGCACGGCGCGCGCCTCCGGGGGTTTGCCGCAACCCCGTTCCCACGGCTCGAGGGCACGCCGCTGCCGCCGTGCACGCGTCGTCGGGCGGCGCACCGAAAGGCGGGTGGGGGGGGCCCAGCCGTGTCGCCGGGACAGGTGGCGCCCGTGTGGGGCGGACGGCCCGCCAGCGGCTCGCGGCGGCCACGACACCCGCACGGCCGAAACGCAATGACCGAGGTGGCAGGGTCACGCCCTCACACTGCCGCCGTCTGCTCCAGCGAGGTACGCCGGGTGTCCCAACCCCCCCCCCCCGCCTCCGCCACAGCGTTGTCGACCTCGACCGTGGAAGGGCTCGGCTGGTCTGGACGAGCGGCTGCCGCGCACGCGCCTGCAATCCGGCCACCGCGGGCGGAGAGGCGGGCGGGGAGCGGTCAACGGGGGGACTGCCTAGCAGGCAGCGTGGGGAGGAGCCACCCAGAGCCACCAGGCATTCCGATGCGGCAAAACCCCACACTCGGCACACACGTTGGGTGGGAGAGACGGCTGGAACAGGAGCACAACGGCACGCGCGCTCACAGACCCCTCACAGGGAGGAGGCGGCGCCGCACTGCCTGTGCGGTCCGTCGGGTCTGAAAAACCGGCAACCGAGCCACCCAAATCACGGTTGCAGCCATGCAGCGACACAGAGGATACGCGTGCGGCCAGCAGCCGAGCGCGGCCCCTCGCGGGGGGAGGGGTGGGGGTCTGGAACCTTTCGGGTGCGCCCCAGCCCCACACTCACTCGGGCCAGCTGGCAGAATAGACGACAGGAGCCACCGACGTGCAATACCGCCCCTCTTCGTTCTACGGTGGTTCAAACAGGCAAAAAGTCTAAAAGACACACTCCATGGTATTGAGAAAACAAAATTTTGAGCGCCCGTGAAATGTTTCCGTCAATCGAATTCGACCTTTCGATTCGGACAGCTGGTGTGATGGGTACTTCTAGAGCGCGTCTCGAACCACTGCCGGACAACCAGCCTGGAGATCCGACGAAACATTGCAGACTCTCTAGTCTTGCCGTGCATACACTGCTGCCCGACAACAAACCAGCAGGAGACGGCTTCCCACACGATGACTGTCTACGACAGATATTGAGTCATAGTAATTGTAACTCCTGCGTCCCGACTACTGGCTTATGTCACCATAAGCCATCGAATTGCAGCGTCGAGCCGACCACGTGCAGGCATGAATGGAGGCTGTACAGTTGTTGCGCACTCACATCTCATTGCATGAATACTCGTCACAAGGGCAGAGTTCGTTGCCCGTTTCTGTGCTAGTGACCGGGAAGTCCGAAGATTTCGAAATGATGAAAAGCTGGATCAACGAACTTGTACTTACCCATTGTGTCCCCCCCTCTGTTGTCTCTGTGGAGCACGGCTTCGATTGCAGGTGGGTGGCTCGCGAAGCGCGACGGTCGGCGTTCGTTCCGTCCACCCCGTCGGTCGGTACACGTGGGGCGCAGCGCGGTTGGCCACTGGGCGCTGCCACCAACAAATGGCGGTTGGCCCGTGGAGGGGCGGCGTCTCGGCCCAGATATGTCGCCCGCTGTCGAGCCCTAAATATCCAGCTGCAATCTCTCGTGTGGCGCACAACTGACCACGGCAGAGCTGTTGGAATCTGAGTGTGGCCTCCTAGGCGTGTAAGGAGCAAGGCTGTGGCGTATCTGGTCCACCACCTCGAGCCCCTTTGGGTGGTCGTGCAAAGCGGAAACGGCGCGCCAGATTTTTAGCTCGCTCTCTGTCGTCGGCTCGTGCACGCCCTGCTCAAGAGCAGGGACCCGTGCGGGAATAGCCTTGCAGACTATCGTCATTACGCCCTGATGTACTGTGGATGTTAACTAGGGAGACAATTATCGTGGTGGAGGATGAAGGTGATCATCCTGGGTGTGCTGTGATCGCTCACGGGTCCACGCGGCCCGACGGGTGCCGAGACCCACGTACGCTGTGAGAAAGCACCAGCAGCAGCTCTGTAGTTTGCCACAGCCAGCGCCAGCATGCTCAATGAGTCTCGCAAGATGGACCGTTGTCCGCCATTTGCCCCAGCTGAGCGTTAGGACTGGGAGCGTGAGCGTGTGCGGCGACGACCACCAGTGATGATGAGGTGCGCGCGAGACCTCTATCAAGCTGGCAGACCAATGGGAAGCGGTGCGCCCTGACCCATTTCTCGTCTTGGGCACTCCTCCGTCCGCTGCCTCTCCCAGGTGCAAGCCCGGTGCGCGCGTCTGCCAAGCGCTGGGCCAGCGCTAAAATCCATTGTCCCACAACAACCTGCCGCATGTTGGGAGAGCCGCGCTTCGCCCTTGCCCGCCGACCTCCAAGTGTTTCGTGCACGTGCGCCTAGTCCGATGGACGAAAAAGCATCACGCGAGGCGCTGCGATTTATCCACTCGACAACGCCGCCCCCGCTCACACCCCCCCCATCCGCCCCCCACCCCC
>Ga0209093_1001307_pt1 | contig 14152 bp, 9 predicted proteins | sample SidtaG_4_FD_187450 | JGI IMG/M metagenome (GOLD analysis project Ga0209093, IMG submission 187450) | Marine algal microbial communities from Sidmouth, United Kingdom - Sidmouth_Male1 metaG (SPAdes) (version 2) | ecosystem: Host-associated > Algae > Red algae > Unclassified | place: Sidmouth...
CCGCCGCCGCCGCCACCGCCGCCGCCACCGCCCGTCGACCGTCGGCCGCGGGCGGGGGGCGCCGCACCGCGGCGGGGCGCCCCGTCGGCGGGGCGCCGCCCCCGACGGCGCGCCGCCCCGTCGGCGCGCCCGCGCGCGCGCGCGTCGCGGGGGGGCCCGCGGGGCCGCCGCCGCGGCGGGCGCCCCCACCGCCGTCACCGCGGGCGGCGGCGGCGCCACGGCGGCCGCCCCGGGGGCTCCCGCCGCCGCCGGCGCCCGCCAAGGAGGGGGAGGGCCCCCCCCCGGCCCGCCCCGACGCGGCGGGCGCCACGGCGCCCGCGCGGCGCCCCGCGACCGGCGCGGGGTGGCCACGGCGACGGCGCCCGCGGGGGGGGGGGCCGCCGCACCCGACGGCGCGGCGGCCGCCCGGGTCGCGCCCGCCGCCGCGCGCCGCCGTGCGCGCGCGCGCCGGCGGCGCGCGGGCGCCGCGCCCGACGCGCCGCGGGCGGCGGCCGGGCGGCCGCCTGCCGCCCGCGCGGCGGGCCGCCCGCCCCGCCCCGGCCACCGGCCCCGCGCGTGGTCGGAAGATGGGGCCTTTGATCTCACAGCCACCACCCAGGCGGTGCGCGCACCGCGGCCGGGTCGACGCCGCCCGCCGCCGCCGGCAGCGGGCCGCCCCTGGCGCTGGCGGGCTCTGCTGGAGGGAGCAAGACAGACAGAGACGGGCACGGCGGGAAGCCCCTCATCCCTCAACCAAAAGGTGTGAAAAAGACGCGATTTGCGTGTGGTCGTCACACACTTTCGTGGGTGACAGCGACACAGGAACTTTTCCAATGGGCAAGCGAGCAAGTGCCTAGAGGTGGAGAATTATGACGATTTGTCAATGGTCAATGAAGTATCTCCACCGTTGGGCGGTGAGGGACCGTCTACGTCGTGGTCCTGGCTGCGCTCCACACCACCCCCCCGTGACGTGCCCGCCGTTTCCGTGGGTGGCTGTCCTCCGTGGATGGGTTCCTGACGCAGATGCTTCTTCCAGAAACTCTAGGAGCGTACGACCAAGCACTGGCGGGCACGAGGCGCGGCATCGCGATCAACTGACGGTGGTGCGTAGCTGGGTGGGTGTGAATTGACCGGCATGGAGCTCAGGGCAACTCATCGTAGACGGCCCCACCATGGGCGGAACTCATGCACGGTGCGCATGAACCTACGTATGCCGGGCGGCGCGGATCAGCCGAGCCCCTTTGCCAGGCTCAACGGCCGGCAGGTCTCCTGAGGCTGTGCGTGCGCTGCCACTGGATAGTTTGAATGGTGCCTGGGCGCACACCGCATCTACGTTAACTCTTGACAAGCAATGGCTGACGCCAGAAGCAGAAGCCTCGTGCCGAGCCTCGTCGTCGTCCTTCTCCTGACCGTTTCGGGTGGTCTCACAGACCGCGGCTTCTGTGGGGACGGGAGAATCTATCGCTGTATGGACACTCGGCAGACGCACCCCCCGGAGGCGCCGCCGTTCGGACACCGGCCCCGGCGGGGATCTCGACGAGGCGGGGCTCACGCTGCTGCCGTTGGGTGGCCGTTTGGGCACCTGCCGGCCACACCAAAGCTTGGAGACGGAGCGTAGCAGCGTCAGTTGACCGTGCCAAAGTGCTAGCGGGCGGCTGCTACCAGTTTCACGCTTGCCCGTCCTGCCCGAGGGGACAGGCGTTGGCATACGCTGCGACGCGGTTGGGCCAGCGTGATACGTCAGGGCCGCATCGGGCCTCAGCAGACACCCACACGGGTAGGAGCGGACAGGTCGGCCACACGGGGAGGGGCGATCGGCCTGCGGCCGCTGGGGGCGCAAACGTTCGCGCATTCGGCGGCGAAAGGCGACAGCCTGGTGGCCCGCAGGCAATCGAGGGCGCCGAGGGCCGCCAGCAACACCGCCGCCGTCAAGGCCACCGCATGATCGGGCGGGACGAACCCCTGGGTAGTCATACAAGAGGTTCTCCTCAGGAGGCGAGTCGTCCGCGTTCTCGTTCGTCAGTCCCGCCGTCGCCGTCACGGTGCCCACCTCCGTCATCCCTCCCATCTGGCAGCACCTCTCCATCGCCGCGCGTCCATACGCTGCCGCGTGAGTCGGCGCGTCGCCCACCATGAAGCTCTCCGCCGCCGTCGCGGCCGCTTGCGTCGCGAGCGCGGCGTGGGCGACGACCACCACCGCCCAACAGCTGCCCACGCCGCTTGGCTCCGTCATGCCCGCCCGCGTCGTGCTGGTGGAGGACAAGGTCTTTGCCAAGCGCGGCGAGGCCGAGTGCGAGCTCACCGTCGTCGACCCGGAGGTGCAACAGCCGCGTCTGCCCGCGATGGCCGTGCTCACCAACGAGGAGGACCTCCTCATGGCGTCGGCCGTCATTGGTTCGGTCGCGTCGTGCGAGCTTGGCGACGCCCCGGAGACTCCGTTGCGTGCTGACGCCACCGCGACCATCAAGGTTGAGGAGGGTGTGATCATGGCGTCGTACGGTGCCGAGATGGCGTGCGAGCTGGGCGTTGTGGAGGGCGAGCCGGCGCCGATGCAGCACCGCAACGCCCACGTGTATGTGGAGGAGGGGCTGCTGATGGCCAAGGCTGTTATCGTCGACCGCTTCTCGTGCGAGCTGGGCGAGGCCGACCCGGCGCTTAACGGCCCGCCGGTGTATGTGCCGCCGCCCACGATGCCCGGGCCGCAGCAGCCGCCGCCGGTGCAGCCGATGCCGCAGCCTGTGCCGGTGCCGATGCCTGCTCCCGGTGTGATGCCCGCCCGCATCGTGTTGGTTGAGGACACCGTGTTTGCCAAGCGTGGCGAGGCCGAGTGCGAGCTCACCGTCATCGACCCCGAGGTGCAGCAGCCGCGCCTGCCCGCGATGGCCGTGCTCACCAACGAGGAGGACCTCCTCATGGCGTCGGCCGTCATTGGTTCGGTCGCGTCATGCGAGCTTGGCGACGCCCCCGAGACTCCGTTGCGTGCTGACGCCACCGCGACCATCAAGGTTGAGGAGGGTGTGATCATGGCGTCGTACGGTGCCGAGATGGCGTGCGAGCTGGGCGTTGTGGAGGGCGAGCCGGCGCCGATGCAGCACCGCAACGCCCACGTGTATGTGGAGGAGGGGCTGCTGATGGCCAAGGCTGTTATCGTCGACCGCTTCTCGTGCGAGCTGGGCGAGGCCGACCCGGCGCTTAACGGCCCGCCGGTGTATGTGCCGCCGCCCACGATGCCCGGGCCGCAGCAGCCGCCGCCGGTGCAGCCGATGCCGCAGCCTGTGCCGGTGCCGATGCCTGCTCCCGGTGTGATGCCCGCCCGCATCGTGTTGGTTGAGGACACCGTGTTTGCCAAGCGTGGCGAGGCCGAGTGCGAGCTCACCGTCATCGACCCCGAGGTGCAGCAGCCGCGTCTGCCCGCGATGGCCGTGCTCACCAACGAGGAGGACCTCCTCATGGCGTCGGCCGTCATTGGTTCGGTCGCGTCGTGCGAGCTTGGCGACGCCCCCGAGACTCCGTTGCGTGCTGACGCCTCCGCCATCATCAAGGTTGAGGAGGGTGTGATCATGGCGTCGTACGGTGCCGAGATGTCATGCGAGCTGGGCGTTGTGGAGGGCGAGCCGGCGCCGATGCAGCACCGCAACGCCCGCGTGATTGTTGAGGAGGGGATGCTGATGGCCAAGGCTGTCGTCGTCGACCGCTTCTCGTGCGAGCTGGGCGAGGCCGACCCGGCGCTCAACGGCCCGCCGGTGTATGTGCCGCCGCCCACGATGCCGGGACCGCAGCAGCCGACGTGGCCGCTGCAGCCTGCGCCGCTTCCGCAGCAGGGGCCGCCCCCGCCGCCGATGCAGCCCCAGGTTCCTGGCGTTCCCACTGGTCCTCTCCCTAGCCAGCCGCTTCCGGTGCTGGCGCCGTTCGCACCGCAGCCTGCGTTGCCGGCTGTGGCCGCGTAATTTGCGGGGTCGGTTGGATGGATTGTCACTGGTGACCAAGGCCACGCTCGTCGATGTGCGGGGGATGGGTCTTGTGCGATGTGGGGCTGTCGCGCTGTTGCATTCGTCGATGCGCATGCAACACCCTGCCTGTAGAAGTCTGAAACACGGTGGCGGCGGGGGTAAACAATAAACGTGTGTGTCAGTCTGCCGCTGTTCCCCCAGTAGCATGCCATGTTCTATTGGCGTCGCCAGCGCGACGGTATTACCACGCGCTTGCCTCCTTAGCAAACGCATCCCCACGCGAGACCATGATGTCCAAGTGCCACACTGCACCCCGTGCACTGAACCGCAGACCTCGCGCGGCGGGATGTGGCCGGACTGGTGCGCGCACACCTCGCACCTGTACCTCGATGTCGAGCGCGACGCCACTAACACCCCGCTTCTTGTGCGTGTCCTGCCCAGCCCTCGACATCAGCCGGTGTCACCCAGTTGAGCGCGCGGCCGTGAAAGAGGGGCAGTACGTCAGACGGGCAGCGTCCGGCTACAGTCCAACCACCGCGAGTCGCAGCACGTGAAACGCCGGCAATGGTGACTACGCGGCCGCAACAACAGGGAGAAGAATCATCAAGCAGAAGAGCAAAATCACGCGCTGAGGGCTACCAAAGCCTCATGGTTGAACAGGAGAGAAGGGAAGCGGGCAGGGAGCAGGGCGCCCTGCTCGGGCATAGCGAGTGGGGGAGCTGCGCTGGGAAGCAGTGCTGTGCGGGGCAGCGGTCCGACTCACGGCACAGACGGCCGAAAGGTTGGGAATTGTCTCTGTGGTAGCCCAAGTATGCTCAGGGTGCAAATTACGTCCGGCCCACTGTTTCATGAGGCGGTGTCGTTTAGTGGGAGGCGGTTTGGTCGTCCCTTCGCGGGCACCCCAGCTTGTGTGGTTCAAACGGCGCCTTCCACTGCCCGTATGCAAGTGGACATAGTCGACGTTGACCCCACGTTCGAGCTTCTGGCGCATGTGGAATAGTAGAGCGCGTGCCGCCGCTATCGTCTGCGACGTGTCCCGTATGCAACCTGGTCGGCACGTCCGTCACCGATTCGAGCCTGGTTTTCTTTCCTCCCTCATCCTCCCGCCATCAATCCCCCGCCTTTCGCCGCCCCACCACTTACCTGCTCGCCCCCTGTTGCCATGGATAGATTGCAGCTGGCCTTCCAACCGGCGCCCGCCATCGCTGTCCGCGGCGCTCGGTCTGCCTTTTCAGGCGCTCGGCTGTCGCTCCGCCGCCGGTGCGGGGCAGCGACCCACCCGCCACCTCGGAGGTCCCGCCTGCTCCGCTCGGTGCCGACGGCGTCGGCCGACACCCAAGAAAAGTCCACGTCTGGGGACGCAGCCAACGAGACGACGACAGCCGCTGCCAACGGCTCTGCCGATGAAGCAAACACCAATGGTGCGGCGTCGAGGGGCGGGGGCGTCGTGCCGGCGTCCGCCAATGGAGAAGCCGCCGTAGACGCCGAGGTGGTCGAGGACAGCTCCTCCACGGACATCCTGCGATTGGCAGCTGTCGGAGGTGTGTGTTCGGTCATCGCGGCTATCCTTCAACACTCGTGGGTGGCTGACCACCGGGACCAAACGATGACGGTCATTTTTGTGCTCGGTTACGCGGGAATCATCCTCGAGGATCTGCTCGACTTCCACAAGACGGGCGTGGCGCTGCTGATGGGCGTTGGCATCTGGGTGACGCTCATGACCGCATCCCCCGACCATGCACTGGTTGTAGAGGAGCTGTCCACGCAAGTATCATCCATCTCGGAGATTTTGTTCTTCCTCATTGGCGCGTCGACGATTGTGGAGATTGTAGACGCGCATCAGGGCTTCAAGATCGTCACTGACGCCATCACCAACAACAATCGGCGGGTGCTACTGTGGGCCATTGGCTTCATCACCTTCTTCATGTCCTCGGTTCTCGACAACTTGACATCCACCATCGTCATGGTGTCGCTGCTACGTAAGCTGATCGACGACCCTAAGGAACGCTGGCTGTATGGCGCCGCGGTGGTGATTGCGGCCAATGCCGGTGGGGCGTGGACCCCCATCGGGGATGTGACAACGACCATGCTGTGGATCGGCGGCCAGGTGACAGCCGCGGCGACCATCAAGAGCCTCTTCATCCCATCCCTCGTGTCGCTGGTTGTCACTCTCGGCATCATGTCGCCCCCTCTCAAGGGCGACGTGACTCGGCCCGAAGCCACGGGCAATGACGCGATGGCCCCACGAGGCAAGCTCGTCTTTTGGACGGGCCTCGCCGCGCTGCTGTCCGTCCCCGTCTTCAAGGCTGTCACTGGTCTGCCCCCGTACCTCGGGATGCTATCTGGTCTGGGCGTCGTGTGGCTGGTAACGGACGTTATTCATGCTGGCGAGGAGGATCGTGAGGCGCTGCGTGGCTCCGCCGCCGTCAGCCGTATTGATACCAGCGGCGTACTCTTTTTCCTCGGTATCCTGCTGGCGGTTGCAGGGCTCGAGTCGGCTGGCATCCTCCGGGAGGTGGCCGTCTACCTTGACGCCCACATTTCGAGCCGTGAAGTTATCGCGGCGGTCATTGGGCTAGTGTCGGCGGTGGTCGACAATGTGCCGCTCGTGGCGGCAACGATGGGCATGTACAGCCTTGACACGGTCAAGCCTGACTCGCCATTGTGGCAGCTGATTGCGTTTGCGGCGGGTACAGGAGGCTCCATGCTGATTATCGGGTCGGCGGCGGGAGTGGCGCTCATGGGGTTGGAGAAGGTCGACTTCTTTTGGTACGTCAAGAAGGCGTCCTTTCCCGCATTTGCAGGCTTTGCAGCCGGTATTGCCAGCTACGCGGCTCTCGCGGCGTTGCACGTACCAGCGATTGGGGCGGCAACAGGGATGTAGGTCCCTGCTAGGTGTGGAAGGACGTCTCGGCCATGGCAACGGTACACTGGCTTTTCCTTTGGGGTCGTCTCGGCCCACCTACTGTGGCTTCGCCCATCCTTCCTTTTCCGTACAGGTGTGGCTGTCTAGCTGTCTGTCGGGTGTCTATAAAACTGTCTATCGACCCGGGTCTGTTTTCACAAGTGCGCTTGTTGCATGTATGTATCTATTCAACAATGCCTCGAGTTGTGTCGCAGCAACGTCAAGCAACAATATACATTGCAGACCCAGGCCAACAATTCCCCCGCGGAGACGAGGTCGTGTATACGACGAAGCGATAGGCCTGCATGTCACTCCACGGCACGCCAGCAGAAGGTGAACATCTACAACCACCAGGAACTATAACATCGGAAGGGATACGAGCACACCACGAACGCATGCACAAACAATAGCACGTGGAGCCCGAATCGGGGGAAGAAAACTTCAGCGGTGTGTCAGAGAACTGCTCTGCGTACGCAGACCTCCGTGGGAACATCACACAAGCACCTCATCAGACGGGTAAACGGCATGTTTTGAAAGACATTATCGCTCATGTGGTTCGGATAACTTCCAAATCATCATCGAGGACTGGGGCGGGGTCACGGAGCCACCAACCTTCCACAGACGCCAGCTGTCCGTGGCGGCCAGCAACAAGATGATCACAACCGAGAGAAGACCAAAAAGGCATACCTGCTTCATGCACGCGCTTGCATCGGCTCAACTCGCAACGTTGCTGTCGCAATAGAAGCCACAGATTCGGGGGGCAGAGGGCGCCCATGTGCGGCGACCAACGAGCAAGGACGGCGACTGCAGTCGCTCAGCTGGTGGTGTAGCCGGCGGCGGCAGCGGCAGCTTCAACCCTTGTTGCAGACTACTTTAGATCCAAAGGCATTCAAATCTGGTTGGGCTCTAAATCCAAACCCACCCATCGGCTGACTTGCCGCGGACGACGTCGGGAGTCTAGAATTCGAAGCCGCATCGCGGCTCTATCAACCCCGCGGCCATGGCACCCACCACCACCGCACGTGCGTACCAGCGGAACGAGCGCACGTCGAAGGCAATGGGGGCATACCGTGCATGCAAGTGGGCTCCTGCGGGGTGACCTGCGCCATGGCCTCCCACGCGACCGCCACTGTATGAATCGGCGGCGTCGCTCGGCTGGACTGCGCGGACGTCATCGTATCTTCCACCGCTGTTACAACATCTGCCGAGTCACCTACGCACAGGTATGCTCGTTGTACTTGCATGCTCGCCTCTGGCGTGCCTGGTATGGTGTTGGCCATGATTAAAACTTGTATTTGCTACTCTTGAGACGGCAGCTGCTATGGCACTGCCGTTGCTGACGACTCACCAAGATCTATGAGCCCACCGCGTAGCGCCTGTGTAGCCTTCGAACGATGGCTATTCTTTTCGTTGCTGCCGTCTGGCTGGGCGGCTGTGTTCAGTTGCCCATGCGATGCCTTTGTGCGTCTGCGCAATGCCATGCAGTGCATGCCAGTTTCTGACGTGGTGCACACGTTGTGCCTGGTGTTTCTTGCGTGAATTTGTTTGCTCATTGTGGCCGCTGTTTGCAGGTGAGAGTGATGACACTTCTTGGCGCAGTACCAGATGACGTCGCTGCTCGGCTTTGAGGGTGAACAGCATTGTCTTTTCATAGTGTCGCCATGGTTTGTGTGTGGAGGCTCGCACCCCGTGTCACAGCCTGCCGTGTTGCTGCGGTCATTCTGTTCTCTTATGGACCGTTACGGGACAGACGCCCGCCTTGGGAAGCGATGCGGTCGTTGCGGCTCGTTGCTGGCTGACGACGCTCTCACTGCCTGTTGAGCGGTGTGTTCTGCCCCTAGGTGTTGGGTGCAGCAAGCTGTTGGTATCATGCTGCCTTGCGGAGTCACCACAGAAGAACTCCAGGCCCCGCATGTTAAAAGCTGTTTCGGTCGTCAACAATAATCCCAATGATGCGTGTCCTCGCTAGTGACCGGCTGTCCATCTGTCGCGATGCGCGCCATGAGTCTCCTGCCAGCATGTACAGGTGTCATGAGCACCTGGTACTGTAGGGCACGCCGATGTAAACTGGTGACAGCACACGGAGAGATGCCTGCACCGTGCTGTTCCCATCCTTCATTGGCAAGCAGCCAGGGCTCAACTGGGATAGCTATTCCCAGTCATAGCACGAATGCAGCTTGGCAAGCAGAAGTACCAGCGCCAGCATGCCTCAGCACGGAGCCGCAAACAAGCCAACGCCCTCAGTCGTTTTGTACAAGGGGTACAAGAACGCAGCAAACGACAACGGCTCGACGAAACCACCCCGCGACATCAAGAAGACTGCATCTGACACCCTCGACGCCAAAGACCGCCCCATGGTTGTGCACACAGATCGTCTCACATCCCACAAGGAGCAGCAAAAAAAAGAGCAGATGGCATGAGTGCCACAAAAAGAAAAGGAGACGGGCCTCGAGCCTGCCGTCTCCTAGCTTTCCCCCGCGCGCACCCACTGGCGCGACCAGTACCAACGCACACACCATGACAACTCATTTCTGCGGCAGAGTCGACAAGAGCAGCGCACGCACGAAGCGGCCGCGCTGCCGTTGGAGGGGCGTCACGGGCTTGACGGGCGGCTCGGCCGCGGCCGCTGCGACCGGCTCCGCTTCGCTTTCTGCCAACGGCGCGGTCGCCCGCGCACCAGTGCGGTCGCCACGGCGACCGTGGCGCCGCCGGCCGACGTCGGGCAGCCACCCGTCCGCGGCGGCTAGCTCCACGGCCGCCGCCGCAGATGGGGACCCGCTACGGCCAGTCGCCGCGTCCGGGTCGCCCGCCGCCGCGGTCTTGCGCCACCGCCGTTGCTGCCGCAGCGCCGCTGCCGCGGCGGCCGCGGCCGCCTCGACACTGTTGAGCCCGCCTTCGGCCGCGGCCGTGACGCTGGCCCGCCCGCCAGCCCGCCCGCCCAGCCGCGTGGCGTAGTGGCAGAGCAGGTCATACATGGCGGCTTGCTCTTCAGCCATATGCGCGGCCTTCCACCCTTCCGCCACCACCGCATCGTCCTCGTCGGGATGACCATAATAGGCGTCCGCACCGTACCCATCCTCCCCGTCATAGCAGTCTTCGTCCTCCTCCCCGTACTCGTCCACGACATCTTCATCCTCCTCATCCGTGTACAGCCCAGGGTGATGGTGATGGGCCTCCATCTCCGCCGCCTCAGCGCGCAGGTGAGCACGGACGGCCAACTCCGCATCCAGCTCCACGAGATAAGCCTCGTCTTCCTCATCGTCCCCAGAGAGATCCTCGCCATCGGGGTCGTCGGCCGCATTGCTGTCGTCACCCGAGCGGTCATCATGGACTGCTCGCCCGGCTGTATCGCCACGTACGCGGCCGCCGCCGCTGCTGACGCCACCATCGCTGGCACCGCCATCGCTTCCGCCGCCGCCGCCACCACGGCCACTGCCTGGGCGTTCAACGCGGTCGCTGCCGCTATCCCCATTCCCGCTGTTGGCATTGTCGCTAGCGCTGGCTCCGTCCAACTCCACGCCGCTGCCGCCATCGCTGTCGCCGACGCGCAACCGAGGCAAGTCCTTGGTCGGCGGCCCGCTGAGCACAGGGTCGTCCGTCGTTGCGCTCCCCGCCACATCATGGCAACAAACGTGCCATTGCTGCTCCCCGTCCGCGGGATGGTCCCAAACATCCGCCATGGCTGCGACACGGCGGCGGCGGCGGACCGCAATAGCTGCGGCGCCGTTCTCCATGGCGAACTATGCTGGGGCGGACGGCGAGCAATGTGTGGAGCAACCGCCGCCGTCTTCCGAGGAGCTTCGAACCTATTGGGCGGGGAATAGACCGAGGGGGGTGGCCGCTCTTCGGGATGCACAGTCGAGCGAGGCACAGCCACAACCCAAGGTTGCAGCCGCCTTCCCTTGCTCCGTGCCCAAACAAGCGCACAAGGTCCACACTCAAAGGAAGCAACACGCAGACGAGAGCGACCCAGGAGAGGCCCGCAATCACCTCGCAAGTTGGCAGTAGCGGAGGAGCATGAGCCGGGTGGCACACGTGCAGCGGCAGGGGGGCGGCGGAGACAAGGATATACGGGCACGGTGACACCCGCGTACTACCACAAGCGGTCCGCAACGACAACGACCGGTGCGAGCTACTGTCCACGACGACGGCGACGCCACTCTGAGTGATGGCCACAGACGGGCGGGTGGCGGAACTGGCGGGCGTGCAGGCGGTGCTCCGCGGCGGTAGCGACTCGGTGGTTGGACAGCGCGAGGCTGGCGGGCGCCACGTCCACGGCACCCAGTCTCAGTGCAACAGCGTGCGAGGGCACTGTCGTGGGTGGTGGGCGTGACGCAGCGCTCAGTCCACGCCCTGCGGAGCCCCGTCTCAAGCCTGTTCTGGTGTGGCCCTGCAGGTCGAGGCATCCAGGTGTCAGGTGTCCACGTGGAGAAAGATAATTTCCAGGAAACGGTGAAGACCCAATCGAACGTTGCATCCGTCTTGAACAATTTTACGTAGTTGTGATAGATCAAATACTGCGATGCATTCTGGTTGAGATCGCCGAGCGTGGCCGCCGCGACGCCTATCGACTCCTTCGCTCGGAACGCGGGCTGGCTCTTCGTGGTGCTCCCGGGCGTTGCCAGCCAGGAGGTTGCCGCCTTTCCTCCTCGCCTAGGGTTCGTCGCCGACCCGCGCCAGCGCTTCCAACGTTTCCTCCCTCTTGCGGCATCCGTGGGCTTGGTGGCTTCCGATATCCTGTCATCATGGCGGTCGGCGCGTTATCCTCCTCTGCGCCGGTGGTCGTCGCGAGCATCGGCGCGTGCGGCAGCGGCGGCAGCACGCTGCTCAACGAGCTCTTCCGCACCGATTTGCCGGTGGCACCCCGCCGGGGGGTGCAGACCACCCTCGGGGTTGTGGAGGCCGAAGTGCCGTCTCTCCCGGCGGTTGTGCTGGATGTAGAGGGCTTTGATTCCAGGTTCGTTCTGCTGGGAAACGCAAGAACTGAGAGTGGGTCTGTCGTGCTTCTTTGTTGCTTCCGAGCCAGGGTCACACAGTTGGGCTCCGCTTCCTAAGTGATGTCTGGGTGTTCATCCAGGATGTACGGCCCCTGGTTTGCAAGCTATGGCTGTTGACCTGACTGGGCTGCTACTTGGTATCCGTTTTTGTCCTTGTCTTGTTGGCTGCTCTTTTCTGTATGTACATCTTCTTTGGTGATACCTCTCCTGTTGTCATTCTCAGGGATCGGAGCCGCGCTGAGGACCAGGCTCGGTCCATGAAGTGGGCGTTTTGCGTGGCCGACATGGTCATTTACAACATCCGCTTCACGGATCTGGGCCGCTCCGACGGCCTCCCCGTCGCCGGCTTGGGCGCGTGCGTGGAGGAGGAGCTTCGCGTCCGCGCGTCGGGGGTGCTCCCCTCTGGCTCGGCTCCCAAACTGCTCCTCGTTGCTGTCCGCGACTGGGACGGCGTGGGCCTCTCTCGGGAGGAACTCGTGGAGGCCTACACCGGTGCGCTTGAGAGCATGCTCCAAGCCGTGCCCCTCCCTGAGGGAGTCTCCACACCGCCCCTGGCCGACCTCTTTGACGTCCACTATGTGCTACTGCCGCACCGGCAGCTGTGCCGGTCGCAGTGGGATGACAGCCTCGTCGACGTGGTTGGCCTGCTCGAGCGGGAGGTAGGCGCCGCTGCCTCTGCCGCTCGGGCGGGAGGCCACGGGGACGCGGCCGCCGCCGTCTGGACCGCTCTCTCCGAGGGAGAGAGCGACGCCTTGTCGGGAGCGGTGGAGGTGCCGCCAGAGGCGGAGCTCGCCGCCACCTACGCGTGCGAGGCGACGATGAAGGCCGTCGAGGCGCGCTACCTCCGCAACGTCCAACCGTGGAAGGTCGACACGGGCGCGGGGCGGTTGGTGCGGGACTTTGGGCGGCAGGCTGGTGAGACGCTCGAGCAGACGCTCGACGCCTTTGCGGCGGACGCGTCGGCGCACGGCTCGACAGAGGCGGTTGAGCGCAAGCGGGAGGAGCTCCGCTCCACCGTCCTCACTGACCTTCACGGGCTGTACGCCAAGCAGCTGGTCAAGCTGCGGGAGCTCGCGTATGAGGTGTTTCGTGACAACCTCGCGCGCATCCGCATCTCCTCGTCGGTGGAGAAGGATGTGGACGGGGCGATCAAGGTTGCTGAAAAGTTCTTTGTGTCCAAAGCCAACGACCTGGTCGTGCCGGGCTCGGGCTGGCGCTACGACGCGCTCCGGTCCGAGCTGGTCAAGCACATGCGCGAAGACGCAACGGAGCGGCTGCAGTCGGCCCGCCTGTCGGGCGTGTACACCAAGCCCGTGCGGTTCCCGGTGGCGCTCAGCCTCCACTACCTGGCCGCGTCCGTGGCAGGGTTTGTCGACTCGCGGTTGCCCCAAAAGCAACCGACCGAGGACGTGACGCTGACGGACCCGAACCGGCCCAAGCTCGCCGACATCTCCCGCCTGTACCCGCACTCCCTGCCCGGGGCGGCGTACACGGTCGGGGCGGATTCGCTGCCCGACCTGTCCAAGGTGCCGGATTTGGGGCCGGGGGTGGTCGACGACTGAGCGGCGTCGTCGCGGAGCGCGCCTGCCGTTGCATCATGTTTGTGTATCCCCCTGGTTGGCCATCCCCGTGTGCCCGTGTGTACCGTTGTCGTTCCCTTTTCGGACGTCGCTGCGTTTTGTTGCTCGCTGGCAGCAGAAAACTATGAGTCTATTTTGCTGTTGGGTTTCTCACGCCCACACTCGCCAGTGGCGGTTCATATCGATAGCTACCCTACGCAGCTACGTTGTGTGGAGTACACATCGCGGGCAACGGCCAGCGCGCGGACTCGTTGCAACCGAGCCCGGCCAGCGCGCGGACTCGGTGCAACCGAGCCAAAGCAGCCAACCAACGTCTAGGTCGAGGGCGGAGGCCCGAGGCCTGCGCCTCGACGAACCTCAAACCCCGTCGCCCGCAGCACGTGCGCGACTGTCACGCACTCGCGCCACAGCCACGGGCGAGGCACTGCGCGGACGAGACACTGCGCCCCGCCGCAGGGGCGTACGCACCCAACACAACAGCAAAAGAAAAGGACCACCATCAACAAGTCCACGCGTATCCCCCCACGACCGCCCCTAGTGGGGTGGACCGCCCCCGGCAGCGCCACTCGGTGGCGCGCCCGCCGCGACTGGCGGCGGCGCCGCCACTCCCCCCCCCGCGTCGGGCGCCGCCGACGCCAATCCCGCCGCCGACGCTGGCCGCGCGCGCTTGGCCGGCGGCTCCCCCGACGCGGCGCCCGACGGCGACGGGGCGGGCGCCCCCCCCCCCCCCCCCCCCCCCCC
>Ga0209093_1001309_pt1 | contig 14139 bp, 15 predicted proteins | sample SidtaG_4_FD_187450 | JGI IMG/M metagenome (GOLD analysis project Ga0209093, IMG submission 187450) | Marine algal microbial communities from Sidmouth, United Kingdom - Sidmouth_Male1 metaG (SPAdes) (version 2) | ecosystem: Host-associated > Algae > Red algae > Unclassified | place: Sidmouth...
GGGGCGGGGGCGGGGGGGAGAAGGGCGCAATGGCACGGGGAGGCGTGAGACGTCTAGACGTGCGCTGCAAGGGAGGGCGCGACACAACGGTGCACCGCGTGACGAACCCGCGGGGGGGGGGAGGCGCTCGGACAACCGACGAGAAACGCACTCAGACGGCGGCCAAGAACGTGCGCATACCTCGTTGATACATAGGCATCCGTAGGCCCGGGGGCGGGGGGGCGGGGTAGGCACATACATGCGGGGTGGGCGCATACGTGCGGGGGTCTGCCACCCCGACAGTCGTGCGATCGCTTCGAGTTCTTGCTGCACGCATCTTGCGGCAGAGAATCGGCCGAGCCACAAAAAGGGCGCGCTTCAGAGCAGCCACGCTGTTTTCGACGGCACTTCTAGCCCAGAGTGCCTCATGTTTGGCATAAATCTGACAGCACAGATTCCAGCCAATGGATGGTCCGAAATTTGAGGGCCTCTGCCAATGGAGAGCCGGAGGAGCTCCAAGAGCCGATCCACAGTGTATTAACTCGGTGTGCCACCAGACGACATTGGGGAATACAGTCTTTCTCCAGTGCTGTCCACCCTTGTCGTCGCCTGACAGGCACCTAAGTAGCCCTTTATTTTCGTGCAGAAAACGGCAGAATCGCTCTTCCTGTCAGTGCAAAGCCGTCTCGTTCTTATCCAGGGGTGGAGAGCAAAGGAACGTACAGGAATGGAGAAAGACTGTACTTGGTCCATTTTCATTTCTCACTAGCGAAGCTTCTAGTGGGGATCCATTCGCGTTCTCAACGCTCAGGCAGCCACGTTGCATGAAATGGATGGTCCTGATCGGTTTGATGGTCACCCTCTAGGCAATATTATTGGATGATCCCACTTGTACACCCAATCAAGCTTGTCCACGTTTCAGGATTCAATGGCTCACGATCGCTGTGGTCCAGAGGGATCATACATACAAGCGATAACAGATTCCTCCAAGAGCGTGTACGAATACCCTCGTGGAACCCCTACTGTTTTTCACAAGACGCCCAGAAATGGTGTAGAATCGGTGAAGCAGCTGGCACTGCGCAGGTTTCAAGCTCGTGGGGGGTGGCGCTCCGGACGGGGTGCGGACACTGTCCAGCTCACTCCCACTTCGGCCGGGAACAGTGCTATGCTGCACAGGCAGCGAGTGCTTCCTTTGTGTCCGACACGAAACAGGAGCACATGCCCATCCCAGAACGCGTGACCATCATTGTGCTCGCGGAGGAAGGCGGCGACGCGGCAAGACATGGAAAATGCACATTTCCCTCAGCGACGGAGCGTCGGGCACGCCTAGTCAAGACGCAGTGTACCGGCTCTTCTGGGTCGCGACAGAAACGGCGACGTCCCATTGGCTTCTAGGTCCAAATGCATTCATCCATTGGTCAGTTCCAGAATTGTCAGCCTGTCCTCACATTGCGCGCCAAACCCGTCTCCTTTCTTCAGATTCGCAACGTGGAGCAGGTCAACCGCACCAGTGGGGACTCGAGGGGGGGGGGGGGGGGGGGGGGGGGGGGTTCCTTGCAGGGACCTGTACCTCGGAGAATCGGCACCGATCCGCCGCTTTTTCCACGGAGAGGAGCTCGTGAAGAACGAGTGCTGGCTTTTTGAGGGGAGCGAGGGACGGACGAGTACTGGCTCGCTCACTGACCTAGGCCACCAAACCACAGGACCTCAGCCAGTCTGGCTGCTCGACATCCTCCCCACTGCAACTACTATGAACACACAGGGCAAAACAATGGCACTTTGTCACCGACAGTGCTCTCGTAGACGACCCTCGTACGTGGCGACGGTCTGAGCCGCCACAGCAAACACCTTTTCCGCCCACGTAGCCCGCTCGCTCGCGGCCTTCTCCCGCGTCTCGTCGCAGACGGGCACCACCGGCTTGTTTGCACGTAACCGCTTGTCGCCCGCCTTTGTTGCCAAGTGCGCCCCATCCTTGGCGGACGACCGCTTGTGGGCAGACCGGACGATCACGGCCGGGCTTGCATCGCCAGCTAGCGCCATGGCGCGCACAAATTCAGCGGCAGACGCTAGGTCCGACTCGCCCGGATACAGCCGTTCCGTCTGGGTGTACCGGCCGTGCCATGCCTCCAAGCCCTGCTCCCCATACAAGCCAATGCTGCCAAACTCGTCTAAGAAATCTGGGGCGTGCGCTAGCAAGAGGTCCAGCTTTGAAGACACATTGAGCCACGAAAACGAGCCCTTCAGGCCCGACACAAATGCCGCCACGTCAGACCGGAACGCGGCAGCATCGCCGGCTGCCACGATGCTCGCGCTGTTGAGGACCTTCCGAATCCGGTTCCACAGACCCCACGCGGTTTTGTACGCGTGGAGGAAGCGCCTGCTGACCGCGGCGTCCTCCCCTTCAAGCCCAGAGAGTTTCCTCTGGAGCGCCGCGCACACCGCATCGCTGTGCTCACCGATTGCGTGGCAGTCTCTCCCTATGAAGAGGCCACCATGGTAGGGCACGGAGTGCACATGCACTTCCTCATGTAGCAGTGTGGCGAGCTCATGTGCGAAGGCAGACCCCGCACGGTGGCCGCAACATAGGATCACGACCTCCACGGCCAGCCGCAACTCCCGGGAATTGATACCAGGGGTGAGATGAACGGGAATTGGAACAATTTGACGCGGATGGGGGGATATCAGCGGCGCCCGTGTCACCGACAGGTGGTCGGCCTGGCCCAAATTGGCCACGTCCTCGACACAATGTGCGTATTGATCAGCATCGCGCAAGTGCCATGGCCCCAACACATCTTGTAGCGTCCCGTACTTCGCGTCGAGGGCAGCGTGCGCGATGCTCGGCGCCTTCGTGCTCTTGCACTGATAGCATGGCATGGTGGCATTGGGGCCTTTGTGTCCAACGACCGTCCTCTGGGACTCGTAGTCCCCCAACAGAATCAAGCGCACAGGCCGACGCTCCCCGCGCACGTCTAGTCCCCTTCCCAGCAACTCATCAATGCAGGGCATATGTGTCGCCATCATGGCTGACACCTGCGGATAGTGGTCCTTGTCGCACGGGCACACAGCTGCAAGGATGGTGTTGCTGGGGTTGTTGGGCCGCTCTTGGTTGATAATAGTGACCACGATTTTTTCGGAGCCCGGGTCACCGCCCTTGTCCAGTCCGACCGTGATGTGTACGTCAGGGACCGTTGGGGGAGGGCGTCCGCCCCACGCCCCAGGATCAAAGTCATAGGGGACGGTGGCGTGCTCGGCTCGTAGGGGCTCGTGTTCGGAGCCGTACACAAAACGCTCCACAAACTGGCCAGCGTCGCACAGGGCCGTAACGCGCTCCTGCACGGCCAGCGCCAAGTTTTCCAGATGCGCCCCCGTACTTGTGACAATCACCTCCTTGGCTGGAGAGGATGCAAGCTCCCGCTTCGCAGCGCGCAGTACATGGCGGCTGGCCAGCCCGCTCTTGCTTCCACCCAGCGCGTGGCGCAACTTGCTGAATGTGGACCAGCTTATGCCCAGTTCAAAAACCAGCCCCACCTGCTGCCGCACGGACAGACCGCCGACCTCAACGGGGCTACCAGGGGTCCCAGACATTTGGTCTGCTCCCCACTTGGTCGCACCAGCCGATACCAGCTGCTGCCGCGCTGCTGCCCTCCGCTTGTTTTGCTGGCTTTTTTTAACAACCACCTTCAGAGGTGACACTTTCCGCACGTACACGCGTCGACGTCCGTTCTTGTGATGCAAACAGATCTCATCTTGGTCACTGCTTAGCAAAATCACCGACGCAATGCGCCCGAGAATGGGCTCATCCTGCGCATGTCCGACGCCACCCGACACCAAGTAATCCAGGAAATCCTGGCATCTTGAATTAGCGTTTGCTTGACCCGGTGGTGAGACGAGGGGCGGCATGTCTCCGACTTCTACGTTTTGGGTGGGTGAATCCAGCATCGACTTGGCATGGAGGTGGGCCTCCAGGTGACGCACACGCGCAACGGCCTTGGCGGCTGCCGCCACGGCCCCACGCTCAGCGCGTCGCGCCGTATCAGCGTCGAGCCTTGACGACGCGCACGAGGGGCACTCGGCCACGCTGCTACGGATGACCGACGACCCTACTGCAGGTGCAGGGAGAGCAGAGAGGGAGCAAGGAGGGCACGGTGGGACTGCTGCAGGGTCGGGAGTCGAAACCAGCAGCGGCAGACGCGCCCGCTTGCTGGCATACGGGGGCAAGTCTGGGGAAAACTGGGGTCCCGGAGCGATCGGTGCGGGGTTATCAGAGGCTGACCTCTTGGCAGCCCGCTTCGGCCTTGAGTAGCAAGAATCGCAGCTGCCGCGCCTGCATGCAGACACAGGGAGGCAGGCCACGCGCCAGCGAGCTGACCCTTGTGGGCTCTGTATCGCCTCTGCTCGCCAATTGGCCATGCCGGTGCTCTCCTTAAGAAAAAGAGAGCCACAACCGACGCACTTGTAAGCCCATACAGACCCGTCAAATGATGTGGCGACGTCTTCTGCGGTAGCCCTGTAGGAATAGACGTACTCGAGGGCAGCATCGAGGCCAAAGGAGCATTTGGAGCGTGGGGGAGCGCAAGCAACCGTCAGCCATATGTGTCTGCAGCACAGATGAAACAGAAAGCGCCAAGGGGGTCATAGAGGCGTGCATACACTCAGTGTACAACAGTCACCTCCCGCAAAAAGACGCAGAATAGTGACTTACATGCCGCAATCCTTCGTGTCGACCACCTTGCGAACCTCCGATCGGCCACGGTTGCAGGGGAGGGGTGTGTGGAGACTGGTGGTGCCAACAGATGGCGCGGTCTGGGCAGGGCGATGCAAGCCATTGTGTTCACGAGAGACGAACGACTCCGATCGAAACCCAGCTGTGTCGAACCCCCGTCAGAGAGGCTGGTGTGGCAGGGTCGCATTTGGGTCGCGACCCAAATGGATTTTGACCACTCAGTTTTCTGCACGTTGCATCACCGTTTTCAGTGCGTCACTGTCAGTCTCAGACCCAGAAGAGCCGGCTTGACTAGGCGTGCGGGTGGTGCATCATTCTACCAATCGCTGGATGCTATGGCAGTGAGGGGCACACGGCAAAAAGAACTGCAGCATTTTTATCGATGTTGAAGAGGTCAGAGCACTGTTTACAGTAGGTGTAAAAATGCGCACAGGTGACTGGTGACTTCTTCCAAAATTGTGTGTCTCTGTTCTCACCAAAGTTGGAAGCTTCGCTACATGGTCCCTGCTCTGGTGGACCAACTTGTCAATTCTATGAAAATATGGCACTCCAACTGATGTAAAAGTGTTTCGAATCGGCCTCTGCGGGGTCGTCGAGACGGTTTTGCAACTCTTGAGCAACAGTTGGAGTGCGGGAGTTTTTAAGAACAGCTGTAAGTGCGCATCTTCTTTGCAGATGCAATGAGTTTCGGTGTCCGGCGGGGCCCCCCCTCAACGTATGGGACGCGCCTTGAGGCGCCCTCAGGCCGGCACACGGCCTTGCCCAACACGAGTTACGCCAAGGCCGCATCAGAGATGAGGCGGTTTGCTCGCTCCGTCGGGCCCGAGCCGGCCTCGTCTCGCTCCGACGGGCCGCACGGCGCCCGCTCGGCGGCCTCACCGAGGCACGTGGACGGTGGTGACCCCGAGCGGGCAGGAGCGCCACCAAGAACGCCTCGACGCGAACCGTGGCGTGGCCGAGCGGCCACCCAAACCAACAGGGTCCGCCTTGCACGAGGGGCAGAGACATGTGGACTCTGCGTTTGGCAGCAAGCAACAGCTGTTGCGCGGTGCTATTCACCACGGAATAGCTCGTGAATAAAGATCTCATGTTTTCATGCGCTGGAGTGGCCGGGAGACTCGGTCACCCGTCTTGGCAGTGTAAACAGTGAGAGCCAATGTAGGGGTTGCAGCAAACTGGTTTGTGGGTCAGAGCAGACATATCGGGCCACTGCTCTTCTATGCCGAGCTTCGGGGCGGTGCTCAAACGTCTCAGAAAGTGCGGTTGGCGCAACACCAACTGAGAGGCGCTTGATGCGCGGCGGTCGGAGCGAGAGCGGAGCGGGTGAGGGCCAGTCAAGTCACCTGTCGTAAAGCGCTCCACGCTCAACCCGCCCGTCGGGTGGGATGTCAGCCGCCGATTGCCCTTAGTTTTCTCAGGGAGTCTCCGTGGTGTCGGCGGCGGATCCACGTCGTGCGCAGCACTGCTTGGGTTGGGGACATCGTTGCAGTAGACGCCATTGATTGGCCACGTTGGCAAGACGAGAAAATGACCGTTGCAGTGCGGATGGCGGCAGCTCGGGCGAGCTCGCTGTCGGGCACCGGTATCCTATCCGCAGTGGCGGTCGACCACGTGGGTTGCGTGAGGGCGCACGCGGGTGGGCTCGGCCACGCACCGGCCCAGCGGAAGGAGGCTTACAAGAGGTGCTCCCCGCAGACACCTGGGGCGCAGTTCAGCGGTGCGCCGTGCTCACCATTTCGGTGGTGTTGCCGGGTGAGGCCCAGACAGGAGGTGGCTCGCAGCCTCCGCACGCCCGCAGTCCGAATTTGAAACGTCCCACACATGGGGCCGGTCAGTAACGGCCAATGGGCCGCGTCCCACCCACCCACCCCGGAGAGCTGGAGAGCTCGGGCGCCCCGGTGTGTGCTTGATCACGAGGCTGACGAAGATCAGTTGGTGAAATCCCCGCTGCCGCACGACTGATCCAGTGTCTGGGCCGTTTTCCGCAGCCCCCACCTGCCGTCTCAGCAACCCTGGAGTACCCACTTGTGCCAGCTCGCACCAGACACTACGATGAGAGGCGTCGGGCCAGTGTGTGGAGCTCACAGGGAGAGCACTGTGCAAGGGACTAGTTTCGCCAGCCTGACGCGATCTGAGACACATCCGCCAGAGGCAACTCGTTCGAGACGCGCCTCGATTTGAATTTTCGCGCGCGATCGCTGCCGTCCCCAGCCGGTCGATGCTGTCGTGTCTGTGGTTTCAGAGGAGCACCCCCTCGCCCACTGATGTGCTGCCTGTTCCGGTTGACGGACCAACGAGATTGGACGCGGAACCCCGCGAGCCCCGTGCGCCCTGCACGAGCGGAGAGGACAGACCGGAGCGGGTCAGGAGGAGCCGGAGAGGCCCGGGCCCTTCCAGGCCACACCGTCCCGCCTTTCTTTTTTTGACCGCGGTGAGTGTGAGCTGTCCGCGGCTCTACTGGGAGCAGACGGCCGTGCTTCTCCACCTCCACCTCCACGGAACGGGCGGCTGCGGCGTGCCCTACACCACTCCCGCACTGTACAGAACGGATCGACCGTCGGGGGTGGCGGAGGCTCGTGCCTGCCGCGTTTGATTGCGTAGACAGTCTACGGGTCGATATCGAGTCAGCCACGCCATCTGCAGAGCGGGAGAGCGCCGCCTGCCAGTCCACGCACGCACGCCGCGGCCGGGCGACTCCAGTGGTTGTTGCGCAGCGCTGGGCGGCCCCCCGCAGACGCTCGACCTTTTTTTTTTTACGCACATGGACGGTCGGCGGCGCGATTCAATCCGCGGCGGTGAGGGAGGGGCGTGGCAACTGCCGCCACCTGTGTCCCCGACTGACCTGTTTGGCACTGCTGACTGGGCGGACGCCCCCCCACCGCCCGCCCCCCAGCGGCAGCCACTGGCGGTGCGGCGGTGTTGCACGCTGCTGCTGCCGCCGCCTGCCGCCGTTGTCGCCGCCGCCGCCTTGGGCGCATTGAGTGCTTTTGAATATCCACACACGTCAGTGTAGAACGGGCGGGGCTCTTTCTTTTTCGCCCTGACGATCGTCAGATCAACGCCGGTGGTTGCTACATCCAGGCGCGCGCCCCTGCCTCGCAACAGTGTCACGCCGCCCCCATATCGATTGCTCTTGTTGCCAGTGGTGGTGTAGGGCCACTGCCACACCGGCAGAGTGGCGATCTGTCAACGTCGGCGGCGCGCCACCGTTCATTCACGCCCGCCACGCCGGTGCTGCCACTACCTCGCCCCGATCGCTGTCGCAGCGACGTCCCCGCCTCGCGCATTTTGCTTTCTCGGGCCAGTACCCTCGTCATTGGCCGCGTACTTTACCTCTCGCCAGGTGACAAAGGTCCTCGGCGCATGTCCATTCGCTTCCGGGTGCACCTGACCTGTGGGGGTCACTGCCGCCGCCGTTGAGTGGTGGGCCTCTCGAGCAGAGGAGCGCGCGAGGCAGGCCGTGGCGACGGCGGCAACGGCGGATGGATCGCGGGCGGCAACGACGTGGCCGCGGCGACGAGGGCGACAATCGGGGGGGTGGCGGCGGCCGGCCGTACGCGACGTCGCAACGGTCCGGTACGTGTGAGAGTCAACGGTTGAACCGGGGGGTCTGACGATAGGCGGGTTGACTGAATGCAGAGGGGAAGCGTTGAGGGTCGGGGTTGGGCGTGCGACGATGCAAAATTCTGATCCATCCATGCCGACGGTGTATTGCACCGTGTCCTCGATATGTGGCTCACGCTGTTTCGTCGACTGTCCCCGTCGTCGGCTCTCGATCACTCCCGGTCTCTCGTGGTCGTGACTCTGTGCGGACTTCCTCCTTCTGTCCCCTTTTTGTTGCCTCTTGTGGCTGTTTGCGTGTTCTGGGCGAACAGAGGCCGAAAGAAAGAAACACGCAGGATGGCGGGACTGCCCTCGCTGCGGGCGTCGCGTGTCAACGAATGGGCGTAACGTACGTCGGCGCAGGGCGGGCTTAGAATGATCGTGAGTACACTGGCTGGACGTGGAGTATGCTAGAGTGACGAGGAGGTGGTACTGACTGTGCGGTTCTTTGCATCGCGGCGTTTCTTCTATTGCCTGGTGTGCTCTGCTGTTGTACAACTCGCTGCCCGTTGCGGCCTGTGTAGTAGTACGTGAGAAGTGATGAGAAACGCAGGACACATCGTGCCACAGTGGAGCAGGTGTTTGTCGGTGCAGGAAGCGGTACTGACGCTGTGGTTAATTGCGTTCTCGCCTTCATTTCCCGTGCATTGTCTCTTCTCTTTTGTGTCGTGCATTGTGTGTGACGCCATGACGCTTTGACAGTAGTAAGTGGCGCGTGGGTGAGGCCAACGGCGCTGCGTGTGGACCGGGACGTGATATGCGTAAGAAGCAGCCGGTGCTCGCCATGGCAATTGTGGCTAACGTTCTTCTTTCCCCTTTTTCTCCCTGTTTCTGGTTCCTGACTGTTATTCTCCTACTTCTCCCCGTTTCTTTCCTTTCTTCCGTCAGTGTATCACATGCAGCAATGCGACCCTCTCTTTTTTGCTGAGAGCATTCAGGCGTACATGCCGACCGCTCAGCGCGGCGGCTCCAGCCGGGCACGGGAGCGCTTCATGCCGGCGGTACAAGGAGATTCTCAGCTACACGAACCTCCCTATGGCCGCTCTGTCGCTACGCACTGGTTCCCGCCGCCAGCGCTCTCGCAGCCGCTTCCGCCGCTGCACGCGCCATCTTTTGCGGGGTCCGCACCGTATCGGCGGGACACGCCGGCGTCGCGCACCTGGCACGGCGGGGCGACCTCTGCGATTCCGTCGGTCGCATCGCTCCCGCCGCTGCAAGCGCCGCGCTACGAGGTGATGGCGGCAAGTCATGAGATGTCGCCTGCTCTGTACGCGCCACCACAGCGACCTGCGCTGCCGCCCCTGACGGGCTTCATGCCGCCCTCCCGGCGAGTGGCGCAGCTGCCGCCACCGCCGCCGCGGCAGCCGCAGCCGCAGCAGCAGCCGCAGCAAGCCGTGCATGGTCTCGAACGGTACCGGGCCGCGGCGGGTATCCTTCCCTCAGTCGCCGACGATCACCTAAAGCGCGCGCGTACGGAGAGCACGGAAGCGGCGGTCGCTGCTTTTCGGCCAGTTTCCAAGGTGCGGCCGCGCTCCTACTATCCTGCGGCAGGGGAGGCTGCGGCCGCGGGGTTGGTGGCAGAGCCGCTCCTGCGGACCCGACCGCATCAGCCGCTGCTGTCGGCCGTGAAGCAGCCGTACGTGCCGCACCCGTCCTATGAGGAGCCGCCTGTCCCCGCAAGGGACGTGACACCGGCGCTGGGCGTGCCCGACGTCGCGCCGCCACTGCCACTTCCCGAGCAAGAGAACCGGGCGCTGCTCTCGCAAGAGCAGCGTGGACGCCTCTTCCAACAACTTCTGTTTGTGCGCACGTTTGGTCCGCCTGGGAGCAAACTGCCGGGTGACCCGTGGGGCAGTGGCGGCGGCGACGGTGGCGACGGCGGCGGCGGGCGGGGCAGGAGGGGCGGCGGGGGTGACACGCCACGCTCTCGCCGCCACACCCCGCCGCTGTCGCCTTTGCACCGGCAGGACAGCGACGTGGGGAGCGCGCTGAATCAGCGCCGGGGGGTGCCTCCGACATCAAGCGCACCTGGCAGGGGGGCGGCAGGAGCGGGCGCCAAGGCCGTTGGCCAACGCGAAGGTGGTCCGTCGGCAGCTGGTTCATCCCTTGTGTCCGACGCCAAGGCAGCTGGCGGCGGTGGCGGTGAGGATGAGGCGCTACCGCCGCTTCTGCCGCCTTTGGCCGCGCCCGTGCAGCTGGCACCGCTCATGGGGTTGCCGCCGCTGGTCGCGTCGCGTGCCCCGCTGATGTCACCGTTGGCCATGCCGCCCCCGCCGAGCCGGCCGGCCACGGCACCGACGTCGGCGGCGGCCGTGACGGCGCTACGAGGTCGCGACGGCGGGCCGTCGGACGAGTCGCCGGCCACGACGGAGCCGCTGGCGCTGTTGCCACACCACCGTGGTGGTGGCGCAACGACTGCGACGGTACAGCCGCGACCGCCGCCGCGACCACACGCACCAGCTGCGGTCGGGCTCGCACCGGTGCTACCGTTCCACTTCCCGGCAGGGCAGCGGCGGGACGCGGAAAGCGGTGAGGGCGTTCGGGCCCCGATTCCCTCGCCAGTCACACCCGCGTCAGCCGCGCAAGGAGGAGGGCGGTGAGCGGTGGCAAGGGGGGACTGTCGGTGGTGATGTCCGCGTCCGGGAGTTGACGAGGGTGTCTCCTTTTTTTTGATGCTTCGGGTGGCAGGAGCGTGAAACAGCATGCGCGGCCACGGAGAAGCGATATGATAGACAACTCGGGAGTTGATTGCAGACGAAAAGACACAAGAAAAGAAGAGTCAAGCCCGCAGACGTCCAGAGCCCTGTGAGCCGCGTGGTGTCGCGCACCATACCAATACAATCTACAAGCAGCGGGCCACCCCCCGAGCGCCCCCACCAGCGACAGAGAAGTTGACTGGGCGGCAAACAGCCCTCTGACGAACACACAGCTCCAGAAGAGTGGACGAGGGTATGACGATTCACGTTTACTTGGTGCTCTTTTGGGATCCCCGCATCACCTTGTGCTCCGTCAGCCAGTCGTCCTCATCGGCCGTATCCCCGCTGGCCGTGCCCATCTCGACCGCCGGCTTGCTCGAGGAGCCCTTGCCACCCCCAGACCCCGCGTCGCCGTCCGAGTCGCTCCCACGGATAGCCGCGACTGCCGCCGCAATACCGCCGAGGACGACCACAGCACCAATCGCAAATGTGCGGCTGTCAACGACGGACGAGGTGTCGATCGACGAGACGGTGGCATTGTAAAAGGTCACCGAGTGCCGCGCCGACGCGGGCGCATTGCCGGCAGCCACAGCCGCGCGCTGGTAAAAGATGGTCAGCGCCAGGCGGTAGGGGCGCACGTCCAGCCGGTCGTTGAGAGCAAACGTGTAGCGGAGCGACAGCTCCTTGCCGGGCTCGACGGTGCGGTTGAAGGGGGCCACCGTGAAGTTCTGCACGTACGTGCGGAAGGCCTCAGCGCGGTTGAGAGAGCCGGCAATGGCCGTCACACGGTATGCGCGGGTATCGCGGTTGGAGAGAGCCACGAAGGCCTCCACGTCCTTGCCCAGCTCCACATCTACAGGCGGTGGTCACGTTGAGTGCGTTAACCAGCCAGCAAGACACATGAAGGGGAAAAGAGCAGTAGGCAAACGTCAGTATACATCCACAGCGTCCAGCAAACACGATGCACCAACTCGGTGCGCCATCCCGACGGCCAGTCGCAAAATTTTAGAAGCCCGGAGCCCGCACCAGTAACAAAGCATACCATCACTGTCCTTGCGGTTCGGCATCACATAGGCAACATCCACCATCGCTGCGGGAGACGGCATGGCCGTCAAAATGTGGCCGTGATCGTCCTCCTCGTCCACGGCCGTGAGGCCGACGTCATCGTCCTCGGCCTCGGCCTCAATCTCAGCGGCGATTTCCTCCTCCAGGGTTTTCTCGGCAGCAACCTCTGCAGCGAGACAGTCAAAAAATGCATAGAGGAAGGAGCACAAAGATAAGGCGAGACCAGAGTCAGTCGATGGCTAAAAAACCAACCAGACGGTTGGGGCAGAGTCAGGGCACGCACGGAAGGCACCCAAGCAACTGCAAAACTCTGCGATGCCCCAGCCCAAAGACCGCTGGGATCCACATAGCTCCATAAAGACTGCTTTTGTCCAGAGCAACTTCTCGAGCAGCGGAAGACACGTACGGGATACAGTGACCGACACGACAAGCAGAACAGCGGCCAGGGCGACGAGCCATGTCACCAGACGGGGCAAAGAACGAGCCATGATGGCCAGCCAGTGCGGAAGCACCGCCAATAGACCAGGCGAGACCAGGAATACAATCGACCGGCGAGCGGCGTGATTCGAAAGAGGGCGCCGCGCGACGGTGTAGATGCCGTCGACGCGGGAAACGGATGTGTGCGACGATGAGGTGGTGGGGACCAGCGCCTTGATTTGGCAGAGCCTGGTAAAAGGGGACTGCTGACACCCCTAAGTGTGTAGTTGAAGACCATGTCAGCATGGCCCTTCGTAAGTTCACATCATCTGGATTGACCTCCCCGTCATCAAGTCGATTCCGCGAATGCTGCTATTTAATAGTGTGGTACGTCGACCGAGATCTATCGAACCAAGCCGTGGTTCCATGGAGGCTGGGCCTCGACCTTCCCTTGCTCCCCGCTTCCGTTGGCGATTGCCCGGTGCCATGTCCAAGGTGACCAGCGGCACCCTCAACGGGTGCCGCCATTGCGCCCCTACCGCTGCCCTTTCAAGACGCTGCAAAATTCACGCCCACTGCTGCTTCCCTGCAACAGGCGGCGCCACCAATAGCCGCCGACTGCCACTCGGCCTTGTACAGGGGCCGGCCCGTGGCCGGCCGCTCTACCGCTTCCACCCCCAGCCCGCGACGTCCATTCATCCCCGTTTCCCCACCTGTGGCTGCCCGCATCTCCCGCAGCGCCCCGGCGATGGCCGCCAGTGGCTTGCCCGGCAAGGGCGCCCGGAAGAGTGCCGACGCGTGCGACGCCCGCACGGCTGTCCGCGGCCTCAACATCATCAAGAAGAACGCCACCCGTGACCGTTGCACTACCAAGAAGCGTAGGGACGGACTGGCGAGAAACCCCGGGACGCGCTCGCTCGGGACCGGACCCGCGTCCTCGACGCGTCGGCGCTCAGCGTCGGTTTGGCGGACCCCGACCGGGGCGCTTCACCCAGTGGGATGACCTCATCCCCTCGGATCTGCGAGGCGCAACGGCCTGCGGATACGCGCCATGGCCGCCCGCGTGGCCGCACCAGACGACCGTGTACGTCGGTGCGCCCACACCTGCTCGTGTCCCTTTCCCCAACGGGGTGCAAAGGACCGTACCGCCAACCAGAGGCCCCACCCCGACGGCGGGAGGCCCCTGGTCACGGTGCTCCGCGGCGCCGCCGCGACGCCCCGTGACGTCGGCGACCACGGCCGCCAACAGCGCGTCGGTCGGCACCCCCCCGGAGTCCCCCACCGCCGCCACCGCCGCTGCGCTACGCCCCCCACCCGCCGAGGCCCGCCGACGGCGCGCGCGCACCGGCGGCGGCGGGCGCGCGCACGCCGCCGCCGACCGACGGCGCCGTCCCCCCCGCGGGGCACCGCCGGCCGCCACAGAGATAAAGGCAAAGCTCCCTCCGCGGGAGCGGCCGTCCGCGCGCGCGCGCTCCGCGTCGCGCGGGAGACGCCGCGCTCCCCGCGGGCCCGACCGCAATTGATCCGGCGGCGGCGGTGGATTTGACGGTGCACGCCGCCCCCGCGGTCACGTGATCGCGCGTCCACGCGCGACCGTGTGGCGGCGGGGCGCGGCCGCGCGCGTCACCGCCGCCGAGCTCCGCGTCCCCGCCAGCA
>Ga0209093_1001310_pt1 | contig 14128 bp, 15 predicted proteins | sample SidtaG_4_FD_187450 | JGI IMG/M metagenome (GOLD analysis project Ga0209093, IMG submission 187450) | Marine algal microbial communities from Sidmouth, United Kingdom - Sidmouth_Male1 metaG (SPAdes) (version 2) | ecosystem: Host-associated > Algae > Red algae > Unclassified | place: Sidmouth...
GGGGGGGGGGGGGGGGGGGGGGGGGGGGGGGGGGGGGGGGGGGGGGGGGGGGTGGACGGCCGGTTGGGCAGCCTGCGCCGGCTTGGGTGCGTGCGCCCGTGAACGCAGAGGTGGCAGTTGCGGCGGGAGAGCGGGATTGCGACAACACCGTCACCCGTCCATGGTGTCGTCGGCGGCGTTTGGCGGGGCACCGCGCGCACGGCCGCTTTGTATGGCCGAACCCTGTGGGCGACTCGCCGAGCTCACCGCGCCCCGGCGGGGGGCCCGCGCGCAACCGCCAACCTTGCGCCGCCGTGCTTTCTACGCCGCCCAGAGCGGGGGGTCAGCGGCCCGCGCGGGGCCCTGCGAAGCGGCCATCACGGGCGGGCGGCGCCGCCGCCGCGGTGGCCTGACTTTGGGATCGGGCCACCGGGGCGGCGCAACTGCCACTTGCCGCCACGCGGTTCGTCGCACCCGCCCGGCGCGAGGCCCCTCGCCTTGTTTCTCCAGTAATGCGGATCGTATTGCCCCTTCGGCGCGCGGCACGCCGGCCGTGGGGCCGCCCGCCGCCATGGCCGAGGGCTGACCTCCACTGTGCGTCTCGACTGCCGAGGGTTGGAGCGACCCGTACCCGCCACGGCAGACCATGACGCACGGTTTGTCGCGGGATTCGACCGGCGTACCAATTATCCATGTTTCCCCCGCTCAGTGTATTTGAAGATAATCATCTGGAGTTGACGCGAGGCATGCCGTTCCAGCGTGGCCACTGTCATTGAACCCTGGTAATCGTAGGGTTGGCGTATGCAGTAGGCCACTGTTCGCAATGAAGGTTTCTGTTGGCAATGGAGGCTACTTTGTGTGCAACCCACTTCACGGGGGACATTGGGGTGGAATGCGGGGTGGGATCGATCGCCCGTGTCATTTGACACGCTCGGCTCGGGTTTTCTGCTCGATCGGTGGTCTGGCAAGCAGTGCAGTGCCTCCTCCGTGCTCACCAACCACCGTCCAGGACTTGGCGGGTGACTGTGCCGCCAAACGGGCAGCTCATGCGTGGCTAAGGCGGCGAATCGGCTGTGGGCTTGCGGACACCACGTGCTTCGGTTTGTGGTGCTCGAGTTGCGCGAGCCCATGCCTTCTTTGGACAGGGAACGTGGCACGACACATCCAGAGAGAGAGCCGCATATGCCAGTGACGACTTCTATTGTTTCATAGTCGGCCCCAAACAGAACAGGGATAGGAATGAGTTGGTCCAGGGTAGAGCCCTGGGCCCAGAAAAACAATGGGCGTGCGCGAGCAGGCGCACGACCGAGGTGAACTCCAGGGAGGCCGGCATGGACGGAAAAACTGCGGACGTACCGGCCGTGGAGGCCATGTAGGGTGGGATGAAGCGGCGGCGTCGACCCTTATGGCGCAAGGGGCATGCAGGGCGGGACATTGCGCACAGTGGGCATGCACTGACAGTGCGGATGTGGAGTTTTTGTCTTTATCGGAGGCAACTTCGGTCAAAAGAGGAAATAGACACAATGGCACTGACGACGGCAGCCGGAGCTGTCCGGGAAACTATCTGAGAGGCACACAGATGCAGAGGAGACTGGAGACGGCGCCACCAAGCAGTAAAACTGGATCCCCTCTGACAGAGTGCCAAATCCAGTGTACTCCGGAGATCGAGACTGACACTGCCCAATCCCGTGGATCATGTGCTTTCTCTGACACTGCTCAATCCAGTGGGCTGCGACTCTACGCTTCTCCTGCTGCATATGACAGTAGCGCATCTTTGGTTGCAAATATATAATACTGCATACCTCCTACAGCACCATTGTCCTATCTCATTCAAATTTTGTGGGAGATGGCATGGTCTGGTCACCGCCACGTTATCCGTTGCCATCTGTGTGAGAAGAGCTTGTTGTCTTGATGCTGGGCTTGGCTGGGCTAATCCCGGCCAAGCCCCTCTCTTTATAAAGGCCAGCGGGGCGGCTCATCCCGGGCGCGCCCCGCTACCGGGCACCCGTCTCAATCCCGGACAATGCCCTCCCCGGATGGTCCTCGCCCCCCGTCCTCGCGCCCGTCCTCGCGCCCGTCCGCGCGTCCGTCTGACGCACCGTCAGGTGGACACGGTCAGCGCGTCGACACGTCTCACGCGCGCACGCTCGCACCAGTGCGACACGTATCACTCTCACGCACACCCCTACAAACACAAGCCCTACGCCACCCGCAGAGTGAAGCGGGCCCCTACCCATAACATGGTGAGAGGGAAGGATGGGGCCGGCTAGGCCGGCGATACAGACGGGGAGGGAGCGACCAAGTCCGACTTGGACAGGAAATCGGAGGGGCCGAGGCGGATGCCAGAGCAGCCAGAGCGCAGCGTGTCCTCCAGCGCCGACCGCCGGTTGAGCTTGGTCAGCACTTCGGCAAGCTGGCCGGGCACCCGAAGCCAGGTGACGGTCGCCAGTACGCCGCCGTGGTAGAGCTCGCGCAGCTCCTGAACGGCGGCGCCCACCTCCTAGGGGGCAACCACGCCGCCCGCGTCGAGGGTGTTGTACAAAGAAAGGTTGTCGGTGTAGACGTCCAGGGGCGCGAGCTGTTATTCGTCGCCCGAGGAGAGAAGCGCGTGCACCACCAGCACCTCGGACGCTGCGCGGACACCCTAGAGCATAGCGTACACTTTGGCGGCAAAGGAGGAGTGCGTCACCAGCCGCTGGCGGTGGGAACCGTCCGCCAGCAGCGTCAGAGGCGCGTCGGGGGGGAGCTGCCCCGCCGGGACCGACGCGGGCGAGGCAAAGACGGCGTAACCCGTGTGTGCCACAGGGACGCCCGTTTTGACGCTGGACGCGTCAACGAAGAGGAGCAGGCGGCCTTCGGCGCCGACGGGCAGAAAGAAGAGGGGCAAGGGCCGGGCCGCCTTGGCCGCGGCGATGACCCGGTTGGCCGCCCGAAGGTCTCCGGCCACGGCGCATGTGAAGCGGCGGGCCAACAGGGCCGCGGCGCACGCGAGAAAGGGCTGCGTCTGGTCCGTGGCCCAGAGGAGGGAACCGGTGGCGCGGCGGTAGACAGTGAGCTGCGCGGCCGTCAGCGGGGAGGACAGCTCCGCCCGGTGCGCCGCCGTCAGGACGAGCTCTTCGATGGTGCCGATGTCGGTGTCCTTGTTGACCGTCAGGGTGAGCGCGCCCGACGAGTCGCACAGGTGGGAGGCCACCGACAGCCCAGTAAACGTGGAAGCGCCCACCTTGGTGGGGCCCGCCGCAAAATGCGCGCGCAGAGCCGACTCAAATTCGACCACCGCCGTCAGCGAGCAGCCGAAGAGGAAGTCTTCGACGTGGACGGTGACCGCAAGCGCAAGCACCCCGGCCTCTTGGCGGGCGAACAGGCCATGGTCCACCGTCGAGAGTGTTAGGGACAGAGAGCGCATGAGGCCCAGGACGCTGTCGTACCACCGGCGGGGGGTGTCGTTCAGCCCGTACGCACACTTGCGGAGACGCCACACGACCCCCGCTGGTGCGCATGCCTGCGGCGGCGGCTGGACAAAGACTGCGGTCGGGAGGTACAGGGGCATGCCCTGGAGGAAGGCGGTGTGGACGTCAATCGTGCGGGGGACGAAGCCCGTGGAAGCGAGCGCGGAGAAGACCGCCCGCAGGGTGGAGCGCGACGCCGCGGGGAACGTACTGTCAACCGTGTCGCGATCGGGGTCCTCGAAACCCCGCACCACCAAGCGCGCCTTGCGCCGCGGCGGCGCCGTCGGGGACTCGGGCTCCTTCACCGTCAGCACCCAGAGGGTGGACAGCACCCGCTGGCCCTCAAAGGCCACCTCCTCGAAGACCGATAGGTCCAGCCACGTGCCGAGCTCATCGGCCATGGCGGCATCAAAGGCCCGGCCGGCGTCGGCGAGCGGCACGGCCAACCGCTGGCGCAGCTCCCGACGGGTGACAAATGCGCCGTGCGCCGACCGCCGGGAGGGCTGCAGCACGGCGCCCAGCGTGTCGGAGCTGGCCAGGGTGACAAGCAGGGCCTCGCGGGCACGCCCGAGGCGCCGCTCGCGCGAGGCTCCGGGGGGGCAGGCCTCGCGGGCCAGTGTCTGCCGCAGCCCAAACAGGCGGCATGCGTGAGTCGCGGCGTTGTCGATGGGGGCCAGCGCTGCAGACTCGGGCGCCGCCAGGGAGGCCGGCGCGGCCGGGGGCGCCACCGGAGACGTGACCACGGAGCCAGGGGCCGACGGCACGCCGCAGGCAGCGAGTTGGAGCGCCAGCGGGGCGTCGACGCGCGCTAGTCGAGCAGCGCGCGAGGCGCCGGAAGCAAGCGGTTGGGTGACCCGGGACACCGGGGAGGCGTGCAGACTTTCGGCGTGGTCCACCTCGTCGACCGCCGTTCCGAGGGAGGCGGCGAAGAGGGCGGCCGACGGGCCGGCGGCAAGGCGGACACGGCTCGCCCCGCGAGCTCGCGTGAGCCCCGTTCACGCCGTAGACGCGGGCAGAGGGGGCGGCGGGGACCTGGCGCGGTGCAGTGCGGCGCGGGCAGCAGCCAACATGGAGGCGGAGGCGTCGGCGACCGGCACTGAGTCGACCGAGGAGGCGGCCCCGTTGGATGAGAACGAGGCGTCGGAGCCGCCCGACGACGTCGCGTCGGCATCCAGCAGGGACGGCGGCGCGGGGGGCGCGGCGACCGCGACCAGGCGCAACTGGCTGCACGAACGGGTGACCCAGCGGTTGCCGTGTTGAAAGCTCACCGCATCCTTGGCCACGGCCACGTCCGTGACGTGCGCCGGGCCGCGCCACGACCCGGGGGAGAAATTGACCCCCTCGGCCCAATAAAACACCACGTCCCCCACCGCCCAGACGCGGGGAGGCACGTTAGTCGCGTTGCTCGCCAGCGCGCGGCGCAGGGAGACGTCGGCCTCAGCCTGCGTGTGCGCGACCCGGGAGGCATGCAGGAGGGAAAGGGACGTCCGCAGGGCGTCGTCGCCCTCCACCGGGCCAGTACCGAGGGCCGGCAGCCCGTCCGTCAGCGCCGCCGGCAGGCGCGGCGCCGAGCCGCTCATCAGCTGGATTGGAGACGCGCCGCTGTGCACGCTCAGGCTGTTCTTGGCCAGGAACGCGGCGTCTAGCTGCTCCTGCAGGGGAGCCACCGGGAAGTCCGCCCGCAGCCGACGCACCATCGACTTGAGCACGGCATTGTGCCGCTCCACCACCCCGTTGGAGTGGTGGGCCTGGGCCTCCGTGGACAGCGACGCGATGTTTAACCGCTCGGCCAGGGCCAGGAACAGGCAGCTGTCAATCTCCGGACCCGAGTCCGAGAGGATGGCCCGGGGCGCGCCGTGGTGCGCCAACCACCCCGTCAGCACGGCCCGAGTGACCGTCGCCGTCTCCTCGTTTAGCAAGGCGACCTACCCCCTTGGAGAACCGCGTGCCGACGTCGATCATGTGCAGGAACGTACCCAGCGGAGAAAGGAAGGCCAGGTCCATGGCCACGAGATCGTTGAAAGGCAGCGACTGCGGCACGGACACGAGCGGGCGCGACAGACGCGGCCCGTAACGCCGACACGCGTCGCACGCCAAGGTCGCCTTCGTGACGGCACGGAAGACCTCCGTGTCCGTCACCCCTTGGTCTTGCAGGAGGCGGATCAGGCGGGGCGCAGCGCAGTGCCTGTACTGCGTGTGCAGCTTGCGCACCGCGCGGTCCAGCCCGACCGAGTCCTTGTCAAGGACGGCCTCCAGCACCGCCGCCAGGTCAGAGGCGGCAGATGGTGGCGGGGCGGGCCCCGCGTCCGCACGCCCCTTGCCCGTGACGGCGTTGAACTTCAGGTGCCGCGCCGAGGAGAGGGCGAGGGTAACCGTGACACCGAGCGCGAAGATGGCCATGCGGCCCACCGCCACGTCTAGCACCGCGCCGAGCGACGCCAGCGAGCGGCGGTTGAGCAGCAGCGGCAGAGATCCGGACACCACCCAGACCGACACGAGGCAGCGGCGGCCACCCATGCGAATGGGCAGGTCGAGACATTAGACAGCCCGCTGGGAGGCCCCGCCGCCAAAGGTAAACACATCCAGCCCGCGTGTGGAGCGGACGCCCGCCCGCTCGGCGGCAGGAAGCAGCGCCAGATAGGAGGCCACCCAGCCCGCCCCCGCAGCAGTGGCGGTGGCGCCCAGGTATAGGATGACCTCGCCAGCGTCCCCCCGTCGTTTACGGGCCCGTCACGCCGTCGGCCACCAAGACCAGGTGGCACTGCTCCTTGGCGGCGTAGTCCACCTCTTCGCTGTCCTCACCTCCGCCCCTACCGCCACCCCCGCCGCGACCCCTATCAAGCGACGCAACTCCGCCATCAGTGGCTCCCGCCGCGTGCGCCGCCCCCTCCGCGAGGCGCTTCAGACAGTCGCGGCGGCTGTGGCCCGTAGTTTTCAATGCATAATGCCAGCAGCCGACGTTGTCGCCCTTGGGGTGGCCGGGCAGGCGTGGTGGACGCGGGCGCGGCGTCCTCTGGCGCGCTGCCAGCGCCTGGTGCTCGGCGTACGTTAACACCATCATGACCGCCTCGGGCGCCGCCTTGAGGACGGCGCCCCCCCCCCAAAGGTCGCGCAACGCCGTGCAGATGGCGCCCTCCTCGGCACCGGCAGCGAACTGCAGAGACGCAGCCAGGGCCGTGGAGGACGCCTGTTGGCTGGCGTCGAGCCCCGCCTGTTCCAGGATGAGCGAGGCCGCCAGCTTTCCCGCCAGCGTGTAGCCGTGCGCGGCAGTCAGCCAGCGCCACGCCCGTATCCGCGAGGTAGACCTCTATGGATCGGTCCCCGCGGTACAAGACCCGCAGGCGGCGGTACACCGCGTGGCTGCGCTGGCCGTCGCTGCCGCCAAACGCCGTGCGCAACGCGGAGAGCAACACGACGTGGCCCGTGTCCGTGATGAGCGTTGCCACCGGAATTTGGCGGGCCGCCTCGGCGGCGACACCCGTGAGCGCCATCCGCATGGAGCCGCCCATATTATTCTGGAGCAGGGAAGTCAGGAAGTGCCAGACGGCCACTTCCTCCTCGTACTTGGAAACGCCCGTCGGGCCCGCCCAGGAAGGCGCCAGGACGCGGGAAGACTGGTCCGACAGATCGACGGCCACCCAAGCAGCCACGGTGGTGGTCCGACAGGTCGAAGTCCACCCGGGAAGCCGCGGTGGAGGCGGCCGCCGCCACCGCCGCGGCGGCGGCGGCGGCGCGAGGGGACACCCGGGGCGTCATTGTGGCGGGGCGAAAGAGGCGGGGGGGGGGGGGGGGGGGGCCGGGGGGGGGGGGGGGGGGGGGGGGGGGGGGGGGGGGGGGGGGGGGGGGGGGGGGGGGGGGGGGGGGGGGGGGGGGGGGGGGGGGGGCGGGGGGGGGGGAAACAGGACCATCGCCTGCAGGCGCGCGGTCGGAGGGGCGGGCCGTGGTGGAGGACCACGACAACACAGCACCGAGACCATCGTGCGCAGACGAGGCCAGCCAGCCCGGCGGGTGCACTACCCGGGGCAGAGCTTTCCGGCCAGGAGCCGCCGCATCCACGAGCGGGCAGGCGCGCGGACACCACCAACGACGCACCAAGCGACGTCACATCCAAGACAGAGTGCAGAGGGTAGGTTACCATGTGAGAAAAGCTTGTTGTCTTGATGCTGAGCTTGGCTGGGCTAATCCCAGCCAAGCCCCTGTCTTCATAAAGCCCAGCGGGGCGGCCCATCCCGGGCGCGCCCCGCTGCCCGGCACCCGTCTCAATCCCGGACAATGCCCTCCCCGGATAGTCCTCGACCCCCGTCCTCGCGCCCGTCCTCGCGCCCGTCCGCGCGTCCGTCTGACGCACCGACAGGTGGACACGGTCAGCGCGTCGACAAGTCTCACGCGCGCACGCTGGCACCGGTGCGACACGTATCAGTCTCACAATCTGGCCCAAGAAGGAGTTGCGTACGGCACGTCCGGGACTAACTCTATCAAAACATCACTTGTTCAGAGAGAATCGTTCCTAGTGCTTTGAGAGGTCCTGGGAACGGAAAAATAAGTCGCTATGTGTACAAACGCCTCCTTAACGCTATACTTTACCCTCCGAGTTCAAAGCGGCCAGTGACGCCGCTAACTCCCAGCGATGTCTTATCTGTCTGCTGGCCATGTTTCTGTGTGCGTTGGTTGTTGTACATCCCATGCACTCAGTAGAAGCAAAGCTCCACCTCAGGACGGTCTTGGGACGCCCACGGCACACAGTGCCCTGGCAGCCAACCCAGCCACCACGATAGCGTGCGCATGAGTCGCGTGTGGCTGCGGCATGCTGCCGAAGTGCTCTAGGCCCTTTTTGAGAGTCCAGTGAGATTTCGGCGCACACGTAGCCGTGGCCCATAACAAGTTGTGGGCGGATGTATCACCGACGTTCTCTGGCACCTACTGGAAAAGGAGACTACCTGTGAGTAATACTGCTGGGCGGTGGTGCCAAGACACCTGTATGGTCGGCGGATGAGCGACCGCTTTTCGAGAGTCACTGCCGGAGCAACATGCGGCCCGCCGGCAGTGGATGTCACGATATGCCACGAAGCACTGCCAGCACTCTGCCACGCAATGGTGGAAATCGAGAGATGCCATGCCTTGGGTTTTACCGCGGGGAGAGCCACGAGAGGAGTGTGATCGGGGGCGGGCGGCCGGGCTCGGGCGTGCGCCGCAGTTCGCGTGCCTGTGCCCGCGTCCGTCCCGGACACTCCTTCTTAGTGAGCCGCCCGGTAGAGGACTAGCCTCGCCGGGCGCACCATCAAGACAACAAGCTTTTCTCATACTACCAAGGGCCGATTTAGTCTGCTACAGTACTGTTCTATGGCATTCTAGACGCACACTCCTAAACACATGGCTCCCAAAGCATCGCAACATCGTGTACGAGCCGAAAACAGATGACGCATACCCCCCCCCGTGCATGACCACCAGTTGCCCCACCAACACCCTACGGCCGCACACTTCCCACCCCAACCTCCGCCTCCAAAGGCCGCCACTGATTTCATGCAGTCCTGCGGACTACCCACTTGTCGGGGTCGCCACCGCCCACCATCGAGGGGCGCAGTGGACAGCAAAGGGGGGGGTGACCAGCGGCGGCGGCGGTACCAGCAGGGAGAGCGGTCTCCAGGGTCAGGAGAAGCGGCCAATTTCAGGAACGGAGAAAGAAGCCGGGGAGGTGGAAGAGGGCGGGGGACGCGGCCAGCGGCTGGCGCGGCGGCCAACAGCGGGGGTGGCTGGCGGCGGTGAGGACGGCCACGAAGGCTGCGGGAGAGAGTGAGGGCGGTGTCAGCAGGGAGGGTGGTGGCCACGGGTGGATTCGGCACCAGCGGTAGGTGCCGCGGCCAGGGGCGGCGGCGGCGAGCGGCGGCGGAGGTGGCGGGTGGCGGTGGGGGCGGCGGCAGCAGACCACCAACCTATCACAAGCCCCCGCCACCCCCCTCCCGCCACCGACGGCCGGCTCTCCTGCCGACAGCTCAAGCGTCCGGGTCGCCGCCGCCGACCGTCGGCGGGGGAGGTGGCCAGCGGCGGCGGCGGCGGCCAGGCGTAAAGCGCCGTAACGAGCACCGGCAACGAGGACCCCCATGGCTAGCAGCTGCCACCCGCGATCGGCCCGGGATCGAGATTCCCAAGGATCGAGTTTCGTAGTCGCGCGATCCGGTCGAGCTACTCCCCTCGACCCGAGCTGGTCGGGAGCCGATCGGTACAAATATATTCATATTCTTGATCGCGCTCTACTGGGGTTGCCAGGGCATAGGTTACTTCCACATTCAGCCTTGCAAAATGAAGGCTACTGTTGGCAACCCTACGATTATGCCCCTCGCTGTCATTGCCCGAGCGACCGCGCAGTGGGCGGGCCCTGAACTTTCGTCAAAAGCACGTCGTCTTGCTTCGAGACTCTTCGGGGCCCATTTTTCTGGTCGAAGAATCAAAAGTCCTGTTCGAGAAATACCGCCACCCCCCATGTCGGGCTCTTGGAGCCCATCTGACGCGAGATGCTTGCCAACTTCTGTTTACGAGAACAGAGACCCGGTCACACCTCGCACTTGGCGTCTGCTGGCAGAGCCTTACAGCCGTTCTCTCCAAAACCTCGCACGCCAACTGTGGCACAGCTCTTTCAAGTCGGCCACCGCAACCCCGTGAACGCCGATCTGTCAGAGTTGTGAAACAGTTTGATTGTGAGGTTTTTGAGAGAACGGCTGTAGATAGATGGACTTTCGCGTCTCTCTTCTTCACAAAGTAAGCACTGCATGCGCCTCATGCTGTGTCTCCGCTTATTTTCGGGCGGAAAAGCATCAATCCCAGCGAACTTGCACGCTTTTGGCGCCCTTTTGTGAAACTCCGCTGGTGGTCCGGTTTTCATTTTTCCTCTTTACCCCAAAACGTTCAAAAGCAGACGTGCTTTTGCATCACGACCGTGATGGGTTCGTCGACAACCGGGCTCACCTCCCGCGCGCGCGAGCGGATGCACGCGGTCGACGCGCGACGCATGGAGTAAAGGAGGGTGCAAACGCGGAAGATAGACATTCGACGACATCCAATGGGGCGCCGCCGATTCGACACGGCACCGGACTCCATTCCAATCTGCATATGTGCCCACCCGACGGGGTCCACATGTCATGTAACAGCGCAGTGCCCCGATTCAGACGATTCTTCCGCGCGCGCTCGGCGGCGCGCCGCCACCGCCGCCACCGGTCCGTTGCGCGCCAGATCGGCGCCACACCCCGAGACGGTACCTCTGGAAGGGTGCCGCACGGCGCTTCAATCCGCTTGGCGCGGCCCTGGATGGGCGCGCTTTTTCGGCGCTCCCGCCGTGGATGATGCAGGGAGGGGGCTCGCACCACCGCCGGTCGCTGTTTTGGGCGGGGGGGCGGCGCTCCGCCGCCGCGTGCGGGTGTTTCTTTGCGGTTTGGCGCGCCCAGCGGCTGCCTCCCGGGGTTTCGACGGGGCTGTTTGGCGCGCTTGCTGTGGCTGGGGGGTGTCTTTTGGGGGCTCTGATATGGGTTTCTACACGCCCGCGGTCGCGGGAAGCGCTGTCGTGGAGCGGCTGTTTGGTGCCCCCGCCACCGGTACGCGCGGGGAGCGTGGGCGGGTGATTTGGCGGGCGCGGCCGGCCGGGCGTCGCCAGCACCGCGGCTCGTTCCGGGACGGTTGGGCCCTGTTTTCCCGCAGCGCGGGTCGTGCGGGGGCGGTCCGGCGCTCCGTGCGCTACGGCTGTAGGGGGGTATGGGCGGCATTGCGTGGGCGTCGGAAGCGCCGGCGTGTGAGCGTCTCGGCGCATATATATCAGCGTCTGCCGCGGTCCTTGCCTCCCCGTTGCCCGGCACCCATTGACCGTTGCGGTACCCGCTCCTCCACCCCTCGCTGTCGCCCTTCTGTTTTACTTCTTCGCCTCTTCACCCTTCTCATCCTACTCCCTTCCCCCCCCCCGTTCCCTCCCCTCTGCCTCCTTTGCGGCGTTGGCTGCGGACGGTCGCGCAATGGCGGTGCACGCTTTTTCTGCTACTGTCCCGCCCCCGTCACCGACGACGGCCTCCCCGTCCCCCATCACCGCCTCCCCTGCGGTCTCCTCCAGGGCGGCCGTGTCGCGAACGCGCGCCTCCGTCACCTCCATTCCTGGAGAGGTCATCCGCTTGAGCGGCTACTTGTCGGCAGTAGCCGGGATGCCGCGTGTGCCGACTCGCGTCGGCCGCGCGGCGGGTACGATGATCGGCGCCGCCCGCGTCGTGGAGCAAGACTGCCCCCGCATGCGGGTGAGCGTGTTTGTGTCGGGCGTCAACCCCGTGGGCGACATCAAGTGGTTGGTGTTGCACGGTACGGGCATGGCCGATGAGCCCGAGATCCTGCGGCTGGAGGGGCAGCTGCAGCACGCACGCCGTGTGCGCGAGGGCCTCGTGTACGCGGGCGCCTCCTTGTCGTGCACCCCCGCTGACGTCATCGGCGACGGCGTGGCTGTTGGCGACACGCACGCGCCTGTTCCCCCCTCCACTACCCCGCCCGCTGTCTCTCTCACCCCTTTGGCTGGCACGGTAGTGCCACCGGCCACGGAGGTGGCCGGGACGGCTGTCGCCGCTGCTTCGAGCACCCCTGTCGGCGCGACGGGCGCCGGCTCTCCGGTCGTCACGGACGAGGAGCTGCTTGCCGTCCACCTGCCCGCGTCTAATGGAGAAGCCCCCGTCGGCGACAAGCAGGAGAGCATCGGTAGTTCCTACTGGGTGGACGACAACAACGACATGCTGAGCACCCAAGGTGGTCGCAACATCGACGCGGATGGCGGTCCGGTAGACGTGCAGCCGGGTGTCGGCGCGCCGCCCCCCCCACCGATCGTCGAGTCGGTCCAAGCACCGGCGCTGGTGAAGCCGTCCAAGAAAGTGCTGCAGCGGCTGACGGACATGCTTGCCGTCCGCGGTCGCAAGGCGCAGTTTGTGCGCAACGCGTTCAAGGGGATGGTCGGCGCGGTCGCGGCTGAGCACAAGTGCGGTGCTAAGAGCATCCAGCTGTGCCTGATTCCATGGTGGCCGTACGTCTTGTCGGAGGACCCGAATGAGCTCGTCTTGCCGGGCACTCTCTGGCCGTTCAAGGTTCTAGTCCCAAAGAGAATGACCTTGGCCACGAAGCGGAGCCGCGACGGGGATGCGGACGGGTACGAGACGATCACCCTCTCCGCCCTACCCACCGCCGCGTCACCCATTGACGACCTGGTCGCCGCCATCATTCTCCTGCACGACAAGGAGAAGGTCACGCAGATCGCACTCGCCAACCACGTCTTCTTGGTGCAGAAGTCCGCGCACCTGACGGCCGAGCAGGCGTCGAAAGAAGTTGCAGCGCGGCTGGCGGCGGCGAAAGAGAAGCAGCAGGCGGCCGTGCGCTCTAGCAGCGCCTCCCAGGCGCCTCGCATCGCGCCCGCTGTGTTGGCGCCCAGGGCGTCACCCAATCCCTTCCCCCCCGCACTCCCGCTGCCCCAAGTGAACGCGCTACGCGTTTTGGGCGACGCCGGCGCTGCCTATGCGAGCAGCAACCAGCGCGTGGCTCCCCGGCGTGCATCGACGGGCGGCCGAGTGTCCGTTGGCGAGGCTCGACGGGCCGCGCGTACGGCGGCGGCGCAGGCCGCCGCCGCTGCAACCGCAGGGACTACCGGCGGGACAAGGGGGGCTCATGGCGGTGATGGGGGGCTGGCGCCCAAGCGCCGCCGCCTCGGCGGCAGCACCGCGGGCGGTACTACTCGCCCGTTGTTTGACGACTCGGACAGCGACTTGGACGAGTCGGCCGGCCCCGGTGGTCGCACGCTGTGCACTACCTCAGGGCCTTGCCTGTTGGTTGGCTCAACGGGCGACCCCATCGCGAAGGCCGACGCGTTTTTCGAGCGCCGCGAGCTTCACGGTCACACCGTACCGGCCAGCATGGTCGTCGTATTCGTGGATGTGGTGGTTTCTAACGGCTACACCTACCTGCACGAGCGCGCTTTTCCAAAGGAGCGCCCGGCCACGCAAGATACGCGTCAGATGTGGGAGTTGCATAACTCGCTTGTTGTGTGGGAGAAGGCGCGGGTGGTGGTGACGGATGTGGTGCGTAACTAGGGGAGGATGGTAGGGTCTTGAGATGAGGGAACAGGAAGCTCATTGATAGCATTGCTGTCTGTGTTTATTGCTACTGCCTACTCTGCGCAAGGTACAATCACGATGGTGAGGAAGCAAAAGGTGTGTCCACTGAACGGAAGGAACGCGACTCTTTTTTATCGAGTATCATACCACACGATGCCAGTAGGAGTGACCGCAAGCAACCAAGGGTGCACGGTACGTCTCCAATGGACGGAAAAAGGCCAGGAGAAGAGGGACCAGTTCCAGAGAGGCCGCGCCGCTCGCGCATGCCGGCTGTGTCCGTAGGCCGCGCCGCTAGCGCATGCCGGCTGTGTCCGTGGGTGCGGCCCCGCCACCTCTGCAACAGCCACCTCTACCCTCAGCCGGGATAGGCGCCAGCGCCCGCCGGCTGACAGCCGAGGTGACAGCTGCATGGAGCGCGGCGGGTGATGGCCAAGTCAAACTCCACCCAGCAGTTGGCGCCAGACGGGTGGGGTCGGCGGGCCTCCCCTCCTTATCTCACACTGGCCAGGACGCATCCGCCCCCGCCGATACGTCGTCCAAAAGCATACACAGCCGCCCCACCACCACTGTGACGGCCGCGTGCAG
>Ga0209093_1001311_pt1 | contig 14125 bp, 11 predicted proteins | sample SidtaG_4_FD_187450 | JGI IMG/M metagenome (GOLD analysis project Ga0209093, IMG submission 187450) | Marine algal microbial communities from Sidmouth, United Kingdom - Sidmouth_Male1 metaG (SPAdes) (version 2) | ecosystem: Host-associated > Algae > Red algae > Unclassified | place: Sidmouth...
CGTAGCGTACTACAGCACAAGCGCGAGATACCGTCATTCGTCGGCACAGGCGCATTATGCTACGGGAACGCAAGCCGGAGGGATTACGCTACGGTTCACATTCATTCAAAATGGTCAGCGCAATATTATTAGCAGCAGGAGAATCCAAACGCATGGGCGATACAGATAAGCGTTTTCTTTTATACAAAGGAAAACCGTTGGTCAATCATGTGATGCTCAATTTGTGGAACTCCGAACAATCGCAAGTCATTATTGTGATGCAGGATAATGATAATAATTTGTTGAACGGACAAGAAAACGAGCAAATAAAAGTAGTCATAAATCCTGATTATCAGCAAGGTATGACAACTTCTATTCAAGCAGGTGTAGCAGCAGCATCCGACAAAGCGAGGGGTTACATGATATGCCTTGCCGACCAACCACTCATCACCACCGAAGATTATAATTATATCATTGAAACATTTGAAAATACATATTTGTCAAATAAAAAATGTATAATTGTACCGTTTTTTGACCAAAAAAAAGGAAATCCGGTGATTTTTTCAGCACATTACCGCGAAGCAATTTTGGCGCATAAAAATATGGAAGGTTGTAAGGAAATTATTCAAGCGAATAAAGAACATATCGTTACAATTGATATGCCGAATGACCACATTTTGAGAGATGTGGATACGCCGGAAGATTATGAAAAGTTGAAAAAACCGGAGGTGTTCGAGTAAAATAGGGAATCGTCGCAAGGCGAATGTTTTTGTATGAAAATGGGTGTTTTAATACTCAAATATCCATGTTCAGCAAAGAAATTCGCCTTGCGACTCGCGTATAATTGCTCACCCTATTTTTGTCGAACACCACCGTTTTAATGTGATTTACAAGAAAGAAAATTATGTCTGTTATTTCCATAGAGATTAAAGATGAACTGAAAGTACAACTCGAAACAGAAGCTAAAGCACAGGATGTTAATTCTAAATAATTGATTATCAGGGCTTTAAATAATCATCTTCGTCAAAAAAAGATACGCACTATTCAGCGTGAGTTGAAAACACACTTTGAGGAAAGAGGTTATTTTAGCGAAGATGATATATTGAATAATGTTTCATATATTAAACACATTACTAATTAAATCTCTTTGTGTTTTTTGACGTTTATTTTGAAGTAAAGTTTGAATTAGAAGAAAACAAACTTTTGAAAATTAAAAGCATTGTACAAAACGATTTCACATTTATCTATCCTGACAATCCACTTCCCGACATTTGTAGAGACCCTGACGACAACCACATCCTTCAACTTGCTCAATATATTGAAGCCGACTATATCATCACAGGAGATAAGGATTTACTTATTCTTGAACAATTTGAGGGAACGCTTATCATTTCTCCAAGTGATTTCAATGATTTAATTCCAGAACCATAATCTACACAACCTTTCCACACAAAATCCGTTATTTAGATACGTTCTAATTCGAGAAAAAACAGGCTGATACCACCTGAACTTTCCTGATAACTATCGGGAGATACTTGAACTTGAATTTAAAAACGGTATCTTTGCACTGAAATGAATCACTTTAGAAATTTTTGCATCATAGCCCACATCGACCACGGCAAAAGCACGTTGGCAGATAGGCTGTTAGAACATACCAAAACCATTTCCGAGCGAGATATGCAGTCGCAGGCATTGGACAATATGGATTTGGAACGCGAGCGAGGTATTACGATTAAGAGTCATGCCATCCAGATGAATTATACGCATACGGATGGCGAGGAGTACACGTTCAATCTGATTGATACGCCCGGACACGTTGATTTTTCTTACGAAGTATCGCGGTCTATCGCGGCGTGTGAAGGTGCGCTCCTGATAGTCGATGCTACGCAAGGCATTCAGGCACAGACAATTAGTAACCTTTATCTTGCGATAGAACACGACCTCGAAATTATCCCTGTTATCAATAAAATTGATATGGATAGCGCGATGATTGAGGAAGTTAAAGACCAAATCATCGACCTCATTGGCGGCGAACGTGACGAAATCGTACTGGCAAGTGGTAAAACGGGACAAGGTATCGAAGACATTATGGAAGCCATCGTAACGCGCGTTCCTGCGCCTAAAGGCGACCCGAAAGCACCACTTCAAGCACTGATTTTTGACTCAACATTTAATGCTTATCGTGGGGTGATTGCCTACTTCCGTATCCTCAATGGTACGATGCGTAAAGGCGATGAAGTACGCTTTATGAATACAGGAAACGAGTATTCAGCAGATGAAATTGGTATTTTGAAGATGGATAATGTTCCGCAAAAAGTACTCGGCGCAGGAAATGTGGGCTACCTTATTACAGGCATCAAAGAATCCAAAGAAATCAAAGTTGGTGATACAGTTACACTCGCCAAAAATCCTTGTGAAGAAGCCATTCAGGGATTTGAGGATGTCAAACCGATGGTTTTTGCCGGTATTTTCCCGATTGATAATGACGATTATGAAGATTTGCGGGATAGTTTGGAAAAACTACAACTCAATGATGCTTCACTCGTCTATGAGCCGGAAACTTCTATCGCACTCGGTTTTGGTTTCCGTTGTGGCTTTTTGGGCATGTTGCACTTGGAAATTATACAGGAGCGTTTGTGGCGTGAATTCAATATGAATGTCATCACGACGGTTCCCAACGTATCATATCGTGCCTATTTGAAGAAAAATCCTAATGATGGCATTGTGGTCAATAACCCGCAAGACCTTCCCGAACCGACGATTCTTGACCGTGTAGAAGAGCCGTATATCAACTCACAAATCATCTGTAAGCCCGAATATGTTGGCTCGATTATGAGTTTGTGTATTGATAAGCGAGGTGAAATCAAAAATCAAGTCTATCTCACGGAGACGCGCGTAGAATTAACTTTTGATTTGCCTTTGGCGGAGATTGTTTTTGATTTTTATGACAAATTAAAATCTATTTCGCGAGGCTACGCATCGTTTGATTATGAGATAATCGGTTATCGCCCTTCTACGCTTGTGAAGATGGAAATTAAATTGAATGGTGACACGGTAGATGCCTTCTCTTCGCTCATTCATAAAGATAAAGCGCAACAATTCGGACGACGTATCTGCGTAAAGCTCAAAGATTTGCTTCCTCGTCAACAATTTAAAATTGCTATTCAGGCAGCAGTCGGTGCTAAAGTTATTGCCCGTGAAACTATCTCTGCACTTCGTAAGGATGTTACGGCAAAATGCTATGGTGGAGACATTACCCGTAAGCGTAAATTATTGGAAAAGCAAAAAGCCGGAAAGAAAAAAATGCGCCAAATTGGTTCGGTAGAAGTGCCGCAAAAGGCGTTTTTAGAAGTATTGAAATTGGATTAATGAGCCGTTATTCGTTTATTCGTTATTCGTGTATTCGTTACTCGTTTTATCCGAATAACGAGTACACGAGTAACGAATAACGAGTAAACGAATAACGAGTACACGAATAACGAGTAAACGCATTATGAAATACGCCATCGTCACGGGCAGTCACCGTGAAAATTCTCAATCGCTAAAAGTCGGAAAATATATCGAAAACCGCATTAAAACGCTCCACCCTGACGCGGAAACCTATTTACTTAATCTCCAAGCGGCTAATCTGCCGATGTGGGACGAAGGGCTTTGGAAGGGCGAGGAAAAATGGAAGGCTGCATGGTCGCCTATTGCTGCTGAATTGCAGACTTGTGATGCGATTATCCCGATTACGCCGGAATGGAGTGGAATGGCTACACCGATGATAAAAAACTTCTTCCTATTGGCTTCTACGAAGGAAGTGGGACATAAGCCCGGTATGATAGTCAGCGTGTCGTCAGGACGTGGTGGGGCATATCCTGTGAATGAGCTTCGTACAAGTAGCTATAAGAACAATCATATTTGTTACATTCCCGAACACTTGATTATTCGTTTTGTAGCAGAGCGACTCAATGAACCGGAAGCAGTGGACGAAAGTGACGCGATTACACGCGAACGCATTGATTACGGGATTGGCGTATTGACCCTGTATGCTGAAAATTTTAGAAACATACGCGCAAAGTCAGAAGTGTGGATGAGCGACACGTTTAAATTTGGAATGTAAGCTTTGACTTGAAAAGAAAATATTAGGAAGTTATTCTGAAGGGTTTTGCGAAAGCGAAGCCCTTTTTTATTGCTTCATTGTTGTATTGTTTCATGGTTGATGCACTTTTTGCTACGCGAAAAGAAAAACTATGAGACCGGAAAACACTCAACAATGTAATAGTGAAACAATATACAAGGAAAGCCATTAGACAAAAAAAAGAGTTTAGTGACTCAAAAGGCTAAAAAGAATCACCAAACTCTGGAGGAAACATCATCTTTATACAAGTAAGAAACTCAGCAGAGAAAAACATTGTATATCCCAAAGGTGCAGGTTTAGGGAGTCGTAAACAAGGTGAAAGAGGGAGTGATTTAATAGAAAAGTTAATTGAGTTAATGTAAATATAGTTGATAATCAACGAGTTGGGGTAAAAAAATATCATATAAATTGATACAGATTAAATGTTGGTCGCTTTTATCTCAATAAAGGTATTTGGAAATATTAAGATAGGGTGGAGGCATAAAAAAAGAGCTTAGTGACTCTAAAAGGCTAAAAAAGAATCACCAAACTCTGGAGGAAACATCATCTTTATACAAGTAAGAAACTCAGCAGAGAAAAACATTGTATATCCCAAAGATGCAGGTTTAGGGAGTCGTAAACAAGGTGAAAGAGGGAGTGATTTAATAGAAAAGTTAATTGAGTTAATGTAAATATAGTTGATAATCAACTAATTAATGTGAAAAAATGTTAGATAAATTGACACAGATAGAGTGCTGATGACTTTTACTTTAGCAAAAGCATTTAGGAAAATAAGATAGGGTAGAGACATAAAAAAAGAGCTTAGTGACTCTAAAAGGCTAAAAAAGAATCACCAAACTCTGGAGGAAACATCATCTTTATACAAGTAAGAAACTCAGCAGAGAAAAACATTGTATATTGCAAATATCATAATTCATTGAGTGAATAACAAGGCGTGATTGCACTACTTTTGCAGCTATTTTACTTCTCTTGTTGTTGATAAAACATTGAATATCAATTGATTAGCGAAATAAAAATAGAAAATTTTTGACACAGAGCAGAAATAGTTCAATGAATTTATAATAATTTTGAGCTATATACATAACAGGAAGCCCCTTCACATAGTGTATGAAGAGGAGTGGTGTTGAATTTCGTGTGGACATGGGAGGTCAATTGCTCTGGGACGAGCAGACTATTTCCTCAATTTTAAATAGGGGACACTCAAAATGTTTCTTATGTGTTTTATTTAGCAAGCCTAAGTATTGTTGGGGAAAATTGTATTTCTCACAGTGAATTTTTGAAGGAACAAATACTTACCATTTGCCGTTGGGGTATCTTTTCCCTTTTTGCATTCATTCTGTTATTCGCACTAAATAAAAGACTCATATTTTTCTTAGGTATTTTCAAATGGTTGTTTGTGTGGTAAAATTAGCCTTCATAATCATCCCAAACTCTGTTGTTATCAGATGAATCATCAGTATCATTTACCCAAACAAACATTTTTAAAATCCAATCCCAAATAAACATAATCAAAAATTTACAAGTTAGAAAATCAATTACAATTACAATTACACTTCAAAAATGCTGTTTTTTTTTTTGTAAAACAACTGTTCTTTTACAAAGAAAAAATGTAATTTTACATAAATATTGATCTTAATATTCTTATAATCAGATGATTATGTTTTTTTAAGGTGCTTTTTTTTGACACAGATTATTTCTTTTTTAAGTAAAAAAATGTAGCAGTTTTTCTTTCTCATTCTATTTTAATGATTTTTTACTTAAAAATCTCTTTTGGCGAAAAAATATTATAATATACTAATAATCAGAAAAATAAACTTTATAAACTTATATCAGGCTTATATTAAAACGTAGGTAAATAGTTTGATTTCCCTCGAATTGACAAAGTCACAAATAACGTAAAAAAATACTTGTATGAAAAATTTAGTTCCCATCGTCAATTCATTAGACAATAAAGAAAAACGTTTAATTAAAAAATTTTTTAATATTAAAACTAATGGAATGGAGAAAAAGAAACTTCAACTATTCGACTTAATATTGAGTAAAAAAGTACATTCCGATAAAGAAGCTGCTTTTATATTGTACCAATCGGAACCAAATTCTTCGTTTTCCCATTTGAAAAAGCGATTAAAAAAAGATTTACTCAACTTTATATTACTTCAAGACTCAAAAAATAAAATTAGTTCTGAACGTGTAAGAGCAGAAATCGAATGTAGAAGAATGTTTTTACAGGGACAACTTCTTGTTCAACGGGGTGTCTATGGTGAATGCGAACGTGTGCTTAATGATGCTTTGAAATTGGCAGAATCCTACGAAATGTTTGCAGAAGTATTGGTTATCAGAGATTTATTGCGTACCACATTTGGCTTTAGAAAAGGGATAGAAGTACATCAAAAATATAGTGAAACCATGGATTATCAGCATATTGAATTAGGAAAGTGGCTCAAAGTACGTCAGTATTATTTTCAAGTTTCACTACTCAATGAATTTCAGGGAAACAAAAAAATAAATCTTGAGCATGACACTGCTACAATCTTGAAAGACTTAGAAGCTTATGATGAAAAAAAATCTAGCGAAAGATTTCTCTTTTGGTTTTACGTATCTAAAATGCACGACCACAATATCAGCAAAGAATTTGTGGATGCAGATCGTTATGCACGAAACTTACTTGACATGTTTTCGAAAGATTCTATCATGAAAACAAAGTCTAACCAAGGCGGGGTGCTCAAAGACGTAGTCTATATCAACCTTAATCTGGGAAACCACAAGGAGGCTGTAAAATACGCTAATCAAGCTATTGATAACTTCAGAAAAGGTATGGTAAATGAACTCCGGGCGATGGACTATCTGTTCTTTGCTCACCTACGCAATAGAGACTACAAAAGTGCTGAACAAACTATACAAAAAGCCCTCCAGCACAAACAAATCAATGCTGGCAACAAACTCATCAAAGCCCGTTGGTTATTTTTTCATGCAAATTTGGAATACCTCAAAGGCAACCTCAAAGAAGCCGCACAGTCACTCAGTAAAAATGAACATATAACCTCAGATAAATCAGGATGGAATTTGGGCTACAAACTACTCCAGATGATGATACACATTGATGAAAATGACCTGTTTTTGGTAGATTATCAGATAAAAAACTTCAATCGCCTGCTCAGTCCCAAAAACACAGAGACAGAAAATACCGAACGCGCCCGGCTGATAGCCAAGGTCATCCGATTATTCATCAAACATCGCGGTGATTTTAATGAAACATTTGAGATAGCCAAAAATGAAATTCAAGCTTTGGAGGATGGAGAGGGGCAATTATTTTGGGATCCAATGGGTTATGAGGTCATTCGATTTGATGAATGGTTCCGAGATAAAAGGGATGAGAAAAACAATCGCAGGAAGCCACGAGCGTTTAGCGGTTCGCGTTCTTAATATTATATCGAAAAGTTCTATAATACACTAACTAAAAACCGCTTTATGCCGCAATGCAAACTCTGCAAATGTAGTAGGACCTCTACCTATGAGGTTTTTTAAATCCAAAGAGTAAGCCTCCATAAGTCCCTCTCTACAAGCGCGTTGTAAGCCCAGCATAGCCTCAATCATCCAGTCGCTAATTTTGCATTGCTGCATTTTGGTTCGTGCTATCTCTTCGCTAATGTTTTCATACTCGATTTTTTTTCCTGTAATATTGGAAATCAAATCCACGATTTCCATATTGGTGTAGGAATAGCCCGTCAAGTTATATATTCGGTCTTTGTGCCCAAAATTCATCAACACATTGGTCGCAGCTTGAGCAATATCGTTGGCATCCACCTGATTAATTTTGGCATCGCCTTGTGGTAGCATCAATTTGCCATTACCACACATCTCACTATAACAACCGGAAATGTAATTCTGCATAAAATTGCCCGGACGTAAAATGGTATATGAAATGCCTGATTTTCGGATAACCTTCTCTTTCTCGCCGTGCCAACGCAGAATGTCAGACGAACTTTTAACATCCGCTCCCAAGCCGGAAAGCAATATTATTTTCTTAACACCCTTTTCTTTTGCTACTTTAGCAAAATCGCGTGTAATTTCGACTTGATTTGGAATAACAGGAAGGATAAAAAAGACTTTTTCGACGCCTTCTAAAGCAGACGAATAGGTGGCAGGTTTCTCGAAGTCAAGTTGAGCAACTTCAATATTGGCAACTGAAATCGCTTTAGCTTTTCTTTTATTTCTCACGCCTGCTCGCACATGAACGTGGGCATTTTTTAAATTGTTGACCACGCGACTACCTATCGTGCTGGTCGCGCAAGTCACAAGTATAGTGTTCATCTCTCAATGTATAGTTTGGTTAGATTTAGATATGCCTAAAAACATTTTTTTAGCAACACTAAATACATTGCAATAGAGATGCCAAGCCTTTCTAAAATGTTAACATATCTATAAACGACACGCTTTCACCCACCAACCTGTGTGCTTTTTAGATGAAATCACCATAAGTATATGTTGTTTGTATGTTGTTATGACAACTAAAATGTAATTTTAACGTATTTTCGCACGAATTAACTAGCTAATAAGCCACTATTTTTTCCGTTTTGGAATCCACGCCCATAGCATTTCGCACTCAATCGGTGACGCTCCGCTCTCGTCTGTTACCTTTACATTTACCAAAACCTCTCCTTTTTCTTCTGTCAAAATTTGTTGTTTTTGCGCCTCGCTCAACCATGCCTCTGCACGCATCGCTCCCTTCGAGCGACGTACAAAATTTGTTTTTAGCGATTTTATTAACGGAATTTTATCATCAGGAATATTCATGCCCACGACCATTCCTGTCGCTGTCTCTGCCAATAACACCATTCCCGCTGCATGTATTTGACCGATGTGATTACGTACTTTGGGTTTATTTTTCAAAGTTACAATTACCTTATCCGTTGTCATTTCTTCAAATTGAATCCCTGCTGTTCCCACGAATCTTACCGTACGACCAATTGCGAATGACAGCCATGATTTAGGGTATTTCTCTAATTTTTTTACTGTTTTTGCTAAACGACTCATGTTGTAAAATTAGTATATTGTTATAGGGAAACAAAAAGTATCCAAAAAATAACTCATTTTTACACTATGAAAATACGCAAGCGAGATAAAATCTGTATCATTTTTTTAAATTATTAATTATGTTATCATGCTTTTAATCAGTTAGTTATTGTTTATAAATTTTAAAAAAATAAACAAAATCAATTCATATGTTACGTTGCTCACCGTCGGAAAAACTTGCACCTTTGAGATATACAATGTTTTTCTCTGCTGAGTTTCTTACTTGTATAAAGATGATGTTTCCTCCAGAGTTTGGTGATTCTTTTTAGCCTTTTGAGTCACTAAACTCTTTTTTTATGTCTTATAGCTTCCCTGTTCTATTGATTCATTGCTACATTGTTGGACGGTTTCCTTGTCTTATAGCTTCATGGTATATGGTTAAAGGAAAGTTTTTGCGAAGCAAAAATCACAAAACCATAAAACAATTTGAACCATGAAGCAATGAAACAATCCACCTCTCGTTTCACAATTCATTACTTTTTCCCTAATTTGAGGTCTTAATTGAGAAAAATCCAACACCCAAATTCTAATGCGTATTTTCATTGGAATTTGTTTTTTGGAATTTAGAATTTGTTTTTTGGAATTTCACAAATGAGCAGCATACTTAATCAAAGCATCATCAAAAATCGCCTACGTATTGGCGAAATCATCAAAGACCTCCACCAGATGACCATTGACATCGGCAATGAAGAACTTGCCGAGACCGTCAGCGACTTGCGAAATCGCATCCACGAGCCGTTTATGTTTGTGATTGTGGGCGAGGTAAAAGCGGGAAAAAGCAGCTTTATCAACGCCTTGCTGGAGACAGATAAAGAGGTATGCAAAGTCGGTCCCGACCCGACCACGGACACCATTCAGCAGATACTCTACGGCGAAGAAGAAAGTACGATTGTCGTCAATCCACACCTCAAAAAAGTACTCTTACCTATTGAGATTCTCAAAGAAATTGCTATCGTCGATACCCCCGGCACCAATACAATTTCCGACCATCACCAAGAGATTACCGAGCGATTTATTCCCGGTAGCGATTTGATCGTGTTTGTATTTGAAGCCAAAAACCCCTATCGACAATCGGCTTGGGATTTCTTCGATTATATACACGGCGATTGGCGCAAAAAAATCGTTTTCATTCTCCAACAAAAAGACCTCATGAACGACGATGACCTTACTACCAATATAGAAGGTGTCCGCAAACAAGCTGTCAAAAAAGGCATTGAACAACCAAATGTATTTGCCGTTTCTGCCAAAATGGAGTTGGAAAATACGCCCGATAGCGGCTTTCTACCTGTCCGCGAATACATTACACAAAACATCACAGGAGGCAAAGCCCCCGTTCTTAAATTGACCAATAATATCCAAACCTCACGCAATGTAGGCGAGCGCATACACAAGGGCTTGGAGATGCGCTCTGCACAACTCGAAGCCGACCAAAAATTTCGTACAGATATTCACCAAACCCTTAACGAACAAGAACTTAGGTCAAATAACCAGATTGATATCCTCGTAGAAAATCTCATCGCAGCATATGACCGCATCACTTCCGAAACACGCGAAGACCTCAAAAACGGACTTGGATTTTTCAGTCTTGTCAGGCGTACTTTTTCGTCGATTTTCGGTAAGAAAACCTCGCTCGAACAGTGGCTTGCTGACCTCTCCACCCGCATGGAGCGCGACCTTAACGATGCCATGCACGAAAAACTCCAATCCGGCGTATCTGACATCGCCGACAGCATTCAGCAGATGGCAAAAATGATAGACCTCAAAATCCGTAATAGCGAAACCATCCTAAAAAACAACCACGAAATTTTTGGAGACATCGCCGATAGACGGAGCAATGTGATGCGCGATTTGCAAGAGCAATTCTCCAAATTTATGAACAAAACCGAAAATTTTATCGGCTCGGAAGTCTTTAAAGGTGAAAATAATACCGCACCCAATTTCGCCGCAAGTGGCGGACTTGCAGTAGTCGGCGTCATACTCGCTACGGTGGCGCAAGGGATGGTTTTTGACATTACAGGTGGCATATTGACTACGGTAGGCTTCCTTTTTGCTGGCGCGACAGTACGTATGAGACGCAACAAAGTTATCGAAGAGTATAACTCGGAAGTCAACGGCGGCAGACTCAAACTTGAAAGCGAAGTGTCGGACAAACTCAAAGCCTATGTCGGCAATATCAAGGATAAAATTGACGAAAATTTTGATGATTTTGATGTGATGCTGGATATGGAAGATAAGCAAATCTCCACACTCACTGAAAAGTATGAGTTGATTGATAAGAGTTTGGGGGAAATGCAGCAGGAATTAGAAGAGGCGATAGACGATGAACGATAGACGGATGTTTGTACTTGTACTTTAGTATATGTATATTTGTAGAAATTAATCATTATAATGATAAAAGTTAGTCAATTATACATACAAAATGTCGGTCCTTTTGAAGGGGAAACTTTTGATTTTTCTGTTGAAGAAGGGCATCCTGATATTCATATCTTTACGGGGCAGAATGGGAGTGGGAAGACTACTATTTTGCATGGATTGGCTAGTAACTTTAATTACAAACCTTTGTTTCGCGAAGCCCATAAAAAATACATCGCCAACGACTTCTATAAAAGGTTTCATTTTTTTGAAGATGAAAATGACTCGCCAAAAAGTTTAATTTACTCAACAATATTTGATAGTGAATCTAAAAAAATAATTGACGAAGCAACTAAATTCGGCTGCTCTACTTGCAAAGGACTCCATTCAAATTTAAACGTCATTGGTGAGGAAAAACTCAAAAATATCCGAAGCAATTTTAATGACGAATATCCAATAGAAAAAAATGAAGAACTAGACAATTATCTCATCAATACTGATGAAGATGAATATAATCATAACTATAAGTTCAAATTTGCGACGTTTGGCTATTCGGGGTATCGTTTTATTGAATCAGAAAGTGTACAAATAAACAAAAAAATTGACCCTTTTAAGAATGCTCTTGAATTTAAAAAAAATGATAATGAAAATTCAAATATTCCCAGCTGGATAGCTTCAACCTACTCAAAGATTGCCATCGCGTCAACAGAGGGAAACCAAGAATTAGCAAAGAAATATCGTACTGCTTTGGATTGCTTAATGAATAGCATCCACGATTTAACGGAGGGTGAATTTACATTTAAAATAAAAACTACTCCGTGGGATGTTGTTGCAGTTTATCACGATAAAGAGATAGAATTTGATACCCTGCCGGACGGCTTACGTTCTGTATTAAGTTGGATGGGAGATTTATTGATGCGTTTGGATGCTATTCCGTGGGAAGATAATAACATTCCCGTTAATCATCAAAATATTATTCTTCTTTTAGACGAAATAGAAGTCCACCTCCACCCCAAATGGCAATACCAAATTCTCCCACTCACCCAAAAGATTTTCCCCAATGCCCAAATTTTTCTGACTACTCATTCTCCATTCATTATCAATTCGATAGATAATGCAAAAATTCATAAATTAAAACTTGAAAATGGGGTGTCGAAGGTAAGCGAAACACGCCTTTCTGATACAGGTGAATCTTATTCGTATGTTTACAAAAATATTCTTGATACGACCAACAGATTTGCAGCAGATACGGAAAAGAAAATTGCGGAGTTCAATAAAATTGATGCAGAAATAGTGATGGGCGATTTTAAAAATGAAGAAAAATTTAAAAAATTAGTTGGTGAATTAGTAGAAGAAGGAGAAGAGGTAATTAGCATGATTGGTTCAAAATTATATCGGCTTGAGAGAGTCACCGGAAAAGATTACCTCAATGGAAAAAATTAACAGACCGCCGCTTTCGGAAATTTCTACCTTGAAAGAATTGGAGGAAAATTGGGAAAAATGGGGTGTTGAATATATAGAAGGTAAACGAAGATGGCGTTCAGATACTTCTTTGTATTACGAAATAAGAAATACCTTAATATCTATTTCCAAGAAACACTGTATGCTCTGTGACGGTTATCCAATTGGAGCAAATTCAAGAAAAACTATTGAGCATTATTTTCCCAAAAAGCAATATCCTTGTTTCGCATTTCTTTGGGAAAATCTTTTTCATTGTTGTGATACCTGTCAGGCTGCTGCAAATCGTTTAAAGATGTTCGAATACACCTTAAAACCTGATAATGAAGATTATTTATTTGGCAAATATTTTTACTATGATATGAACTCCGGTAAATTAATTGTGTACGAAAATTTAAAAATTGATGTTCCCGATGAGTATGCAAAAGCTAATTTATTTTTGAAAAGATACGATATCAATAATGAAGAACGAGTAGAGAGCAGACAAAACGCTTTTAGTGATATTATGAATTTTCTCAAAAATTCGGACGCACCTATGGAGATACGAGAAACAAGAGACGATTTCGCATACCGCTATGTGTACGATTACGCAAAGTACCGCTTCGACCAACAAATCAAACAAATATGACATCACCATTTCCCGGCATGGATCCTTATTTGGAAGGCTATGTGTGGCCTCAGGTGCATAGTATGTTAGCAAATGTAATTTTAGAGATGCTAAATCCGAAAATTACGCCGAAATACATAGCACAGCTTGATTTGTATATGGTGCGCGACGCACTACTTGGCGAGGACATCGGCATCATGTACCCCGACGTAGAAGTCGTATTGAACAATAAAGTCGAAGAACCTCAAATGTCTCATGCTTCACACGCACAGACTTCGCCCTTGACGGTGAGTACGCCTACACTGACACTTGTAGATGTAAAAATTCCTGTCGTAGCAATCAAAGACCGTGCAAGTAACCGACTCGTTACAGCCATCGAAATTCTCTCTCCCGTCAACAAACGAGAGCCCGGACTTGAGCCTTATCTCAAAAAACGCATAGAATTATACCATGCCGGAGTTCACTTACTGGAAATAGACTTGATACGTCGTGGAAAGCGTCCTGTAAAGCATCAAAAACTGGAGGATTGTCAT
>Ga0209093_1001312_pt1 | contig 14123 bp, 5 predicted proteins | sample SidtaG_4_FD_187450 | JGI IMG/M metagenome (GOLD analysis project Ga0209093, IMG submission 187450) | Marine algal microbial communities from Sidmouth, United Kingdom - Sidmouth_Male1 metaG (SPAdes) (version 2) | ecosystem: Host-associated > Algae > Red algae > Unclassified | place: Sidmouth...
GGGGGCCGGGGGGCAGCGCGCTTTTGGCGGGCGCCGCGCGTCCGGCTTTTTGGCGCCGCTCCGGGCCGCCGCGGCTGCTGCCGCTGCCGGCGGCTGCTGCTGCTGCTGCCGCTGCCGGCGGCTGCTGCCGCCGCTGCCGGCGGCTCCGGGGCGGGGGCTGGGGGGGGCCCGGGGGCAGCGCGCTTTTGGCGGGCGCCGCGCGTCCGGCTTTTTGGCGCCGCTGCCGGCCGCCGCGGCTGCTGCCGCTGCCGGCGGCTGCTGCTGCCGCTGCCGGCGGCTGCTGCTGCCGCTGCCGGCGGCCGCTGCGCGGCGGCTGGGGGGGGCCGGGGGGCAGCACGCTTTTGGCGGGCGCCGCGCGTCCGGCTTTTTGGCGCCGCGCCAGGCCGCCGCGGCTGCTGCCGCTGCCGGCGGCTGCTGCTGCTGCTGCCGCTGGCTGCGCTGCGGCTGCCGGCGGCTGCTGCTGCCGCTGCCCGCGGCCGGTAGGGGGCCGTTCGGGGTTTTTTGGAGCACTGCTTGGTGGGGGCCGCGGCGCGCTGCCGCTGTTTTGCGCTGGGAGTGGACGTGCGCGGTCGTGAGCGTGATTGCGCGCCGTCGTGGCGGTGCTGGCGGCGGCACAGCAGAGTATAAGTACGCGGCTGCGGGCGGTGCTCGTCTCTCCCGATTCTTCCCGGCATCCACCATCCCCTCATCGACGTCGGCCGACCGCCACTCTTGGCCAGTACCTGCCGGTAGCTGCTGTTCTCCTCACCGTCCCCCACCTTTCTCCCGTTGTCCCCCCGTCCCCTCTCACTGGCCCCTCGTGCCCCCCTCATCTTCGCCATGGCGCCTTCGACGCCGCCCACCGTGTCTTCCCTGCCGGCAACGTCCATCGACGACGCGTGGTCTATCTCCTCCGCGCTGGCTGCCGACCCTACGGCCGGCTCGCCGATGCGCTCCACGGGCGTTTCCATTGCGGCGGCCCAGGGATACATGACGGCCGACTTTATGGCGCCGCGCGTCACGACGGCGGTCGCGCCGATGATCCCGTCGACGGTGACGCCAGCCGGCGCCACGTCGGCCACTGCCGCAGCCACTGTGGCGGGCGGGGCGGTCATCACGGCCGCCCTCGCCGCGACGCCGGTTACCACGCCCGCCCCCGACGCGGCGCCGGTCATCACTGCCGCCGAGGTAGCGGCGCCGGTCATCACGCCCTCGGAGGTGGTGGCGCCGGTCAGTACACCGGCCGACACGGCGGCGCTAGGCATTGCGCCCGCCCCGGTGGCGGCGGTGGTGGTTAAGTCCGCCCTAGTGGCGGCCGCGGGGATGAAAGCCGCCCCGGTGGCGGAGGTGGCGGCGGCGCCCGCCTCTGTTGCGTCGGTGGTGATGGCGACCGCCCCTGTTGCGGCGCAGGTGCTCACGGGGGTCGTCGCAGCGGTGCCCGTGATGACACCAGCCCAGGTGGCGGCGCCGCCTGTGACGCCCAACCTTGTTCCGGTACAAGGCGTCGCGCCGACCAAGGTGGTGGCGCAGGTTGTCAAACCCGCCCCAGTGTCGACGTCGGTGTGCACGCCCGTCCCGGTGGCGGCGCCGGTGATCACACCCGCTCCCGTTTCAGGGCTGGTTGTCATGCCCGCCGCGGTCACGGTGCCGGCGATGGCGCCCTTCCCGGCAGCGGCACCGGTGATGACGACCGCCCCCATGGCGGCTCCGGTCGGGATGCCCGCCCCTCATGCGGCGCCGATTGTCACGCCCGCCCATGTAGCGGCGCCGGTGGTCACGCCCGCCCCGGTTGCGCCGCCGGTTGTGCCGTCCGCCGCGGCGGCAGCGGCGCTGGGGACGCCCGCCGCGGTGACGGCGCGGGTGGTGACGCCCGCCGCGGTGACGGCGCCGGTGGTGACGACTGCCGCGGTGGCGGCGACCATCACACCCTTTGTGACGCCCGCGGCTGTGCCGGCGGTAGTGGAGACAGCCGCGGCGGTGACAGCGCCGGTCGTGCCGCCTGCCGCGGTGGCGGCGGCCAACACGCCGTTTGTAACGCCCGCCGCTGTGGCTGAGGCAGTTGGGACGCCCGCGGCGGGGACGGCGCCTGTCGTGCTGCCTGCCGCGGTGGCGGCGGTCAGCACGCTCGCGGCACCTGCGTCGCGGTCGGGCGAGGCCGCTACCGTCACGAGGGTGAACGGTCCGACCTCTGCCGGCCGGCACTCGGTCATCAAGATCACCGCAGCTGCGCCGTCGATCAAAACGGCCGCCGTGGTGACACCCGGCGTGAACACGTCCGCCGTCGCGACGCCGATAGTGACCACGGCTACTGTGGCCGCGGCGGCTCTGCCGGTCAGCGCGCTCGCCGTGGCACTACCTTCTGTCGTGTCTCCCTCGGCGGTTGCATCAGCCATCACCGAGTCCATCGGGGCTGGTGGTGCGTCAGGCACTGGCGCAGCGGCAGTCGTGAACACTGCCGCCCGCGGTACTGCTGCCTTCGAGGCGCTGAAGGAGGCTTCGGGCGCGGCTGCCCGCGCGCGCGGGCGCGCCGTCAACGACAACCGGACGGTCGCGATGCAGCGGCTTGGGCGCTACATCACTGCCGTCAACGGGTGCAGCGTGTCCAGTAAGTCTTTGGAGGACGCAGCGGCGATGGTTGCGAGCGCTGCGGCCTTAGAGGATGGCAACGACAACCTGCAAGTTGTCATCCACCTGTCCGGCGTTTCGGCCACGGGGGACCTGAGCTGGGCGAGCCTCTTTGGGCAGGGGGCGTACGTGGACCCAGACGTGCTGCGCGTCTTTGGGCAGGCGCACCAATTCTGCCGTGGCCGCGACGTTCTGTCGCGCGCCCGCCTCTCTGCGGACGCTGAAGCGCGTCTGGTCGGCACTCTTCACCGCGGCCAAGCGGCTGTCCCTACGTCGAGCTCCCCCCCCCCGATTGCAACAACGGCCGAGGACGAGGAGATTTTGGACGCGTTCACCTCCCCGGCCGACAGCATTTTGCCACCGCATGTGAGCATCCAGCGGCTTGCCCGGATGGTTGCCCGCGCACACTCGGCGTCGCGCTCTTCCAGCCCCATGGACGACGTGCCGCCGGGGCGCTCTTCTGCAGGCAGCGCGGCACACTCCTCGACGGTGAGCGACGGCGGGGCGGCCAGTGGAGGCGACAGCGTTGGCGCGCCGCTGGCGGGGGTGGGGATACCCTTTGTGCTGGAGAGCATCACCCCCCCGCCGCCGGTGACACCGATCAAATCTGCAATGGACTTTATGACGGACCTGTTCCTGAACCGCCGGGCTCCCGTGCAGCTGCTGCGCGCCACCCTGAAGGCGGTCATCATGTTCTGTGCCATGCACTTTGGGCTCGCCCCGCGCCAGATTATGGAGGGCTTTTCGCGCTGGTGGGTGCACCGCATCGTCGCCCGCCAGGCGGACGATGGCGCGGTGGTTGCCCCACGCTGGCCCATGGGCGTCAAGGTGCCATCGCGCTTCCTCCCCCCCCGGTTTGTCAAGGCCGCGTCGAAGGCGGGCAAGGTCCTGCCCCGGGAGGAGCCGCTGCGGGCGGGCGCTGACATGGCGGCCGGGGATATCTCGTGCGCGCGGCTGAGCGAGGAGTCGGTCATCATATACATAGACGCCATCCCCTCGACCGAGTGCCACTGCAAGCACGAGGAGGCGGTCGCGGTGCTCCTGTTGCTGTGGACCAAGGAGCCGCGGTGCCGGTCGGCCATGCAGCACGAGGTTTTTAAGGCGGACCACGCGGCGCTGCGCCGTAAGGCGGCGCCCAAGCGCAAGTCGCCGGATGGCACTTGCGCCAAGGCAGTGCGTGACGGCGCGCCGGAGTTGGCTCCCCGGCAGGCCGTGGACACTGGTCGTGTCGGCGGTGCGTCGACTGTGTTAACCACGCGCGCGGCCGCGCGCGCGGCCGCGCGCGCGGCCGCTCGTGGTGCAACGCCTTCCGCTGCGCCGGTGCTCCACGTGGAGGTACTCCCTGCACCCGCCGGGCGTGTCGAGGGAGCACCCGCGGTGCCAGAGGCCGAGACAGAGGAGCCCGAAGTGGCGGCCGAGGGGGAAGAGGACGGGCCCCTGACGTCGAGCCCCGCCAAGCGTAGCCGCCAGGTTGAGTAGTGTGTTTTGTGTGGGTTGTAGCTGTGTTTGTTGCTGTTGTGCCGGAGTACGGTGGTGACCCTTGTGTAGCCGAACAGACAGCATTGTGCCCTTTTGCTCATCACCTATCCTTTTTTCTTCTTGACACATCTTTCCCACAGCTTCCTTTGCTCAAGTGGTTTAAAACAGGTGTTTTGCAATTTTTTCTTTTTAAAAGATATATATTCGAATCTGTCTATCATTTTCTTCTCAAGAGCCGATGGCGCCTCGAAAGGCACACGCCAGCGCTTCCCGGGCACCGTGAGCCATCGGTATGAGTTTTGCCACGGCTTGCCCATCGACCACAGATAGAACAGGCCCCGCTTGCCAGCCCGCCACCTCGATATCCTCAGTACCACTGCTCTAGATAGTTTTGGTGCTAACACTCGCCAGGGGTGGGTGCTCGTGGTTGCCCTCACCCCCACGACAGTGCCGGTTGCGTTACCCTCGTTCGTCAAGACAGAAGAGAAATAAACAACTAGAGGCACATGTGCTGCAGTCCCCCCGCGCTGCCGTCGCTGGTGACCCAACAAGGGCCTGCGATGGTGCGCCGATATCGATGCCTGACTGGCGTATGATGGGCTGCAGCGAAAACGATACTGCTTCATAGTCTCTTCGGGTTGACGTGCATACGCACCTTCTCATGGTGCATGCACGGGCGGCAGCAGATACTTCATTGGCGCAAACAGACTGAGTGGGGGCGTTATCAGCCCCAGGAGCTGTTCGGTCAGTGGCCACGCCAGCACCTTTCCTGGGGCCGGTACGAGGCAGCCGCGATGGGCGACCGCCAACAAGCCCGCCTGTCAGCAGCCTCGGTGTCATCTGTCGTCATCGAGTGGGGCCCAGACAGACAGTGACCTCCTGTACGCCCCCCCCCACATACACGTTTCAGGCAGTGTCACCGTGACCCCCCGCTGCCGCAGATCTTTGGCACCCCTCTAAATGGCTCAAAATGGATGAGTCCTCAGGCAGCGGCCACCCTCTCCTGGACTGGTCTAACCAGGTCGTTTTGGGGCTCCCGAACCCCCCCCCTCTTGACCTCAATAGAGCCGATTTGGCGCCCCCCATTCCGACCAGGTGAGGCAGCCTACACGTCTTCACCGCCCCCACATCCCTTCCGCCCCCTGAAAAGACTAACACCCCCCCTTGCTGCCGCATCTCCGCGCTGGAAATTCTCCCCGCCGCCACCTTTCCGCTCTGCCACCGCTCCGCGCTGCCACCTTTCCGCTCTGCCACCGCTCCGCGCTGCCACTGCTCCCTGCTGCTGCCGCTCCTCGCTGCGGCTGCTCCGCGCTGCCGCCGCTCCTGGCGGCCGCCGCTCTTGGCGGCCGCCGCTCCTGGCGGCCGCCGCTCCTGGCGGCCGCCGCTCCTGGCGGCCGCCGCTCCTGGCGGCCGCCGCTTCCGGCTGCCGCCGCTCGCGGCTGCTTCCGCGCCGAGCTGCCGCCGCTCCGGGCTGCCGCCGCTCCCCGCTGTAGCAGGTCCCGCTGCCGCCGCTCCCTCGCAGCCACCACTCGCCGCAGCCACCGCTCGCTGCGGCCACCGCTCCTTGCTGACCCCACTCCTATTGGACGCCGCTCCTCGCTGCCGCCGCCTCTCGCTGCCGCTGTTCCCCGCTGCTACTGCTCCTTGCTGCTGCCGCGCTCTGCTTCTTCCGCTTCCTCCTGCTGCTGCTCCCTGCTGCTGCCGCTCCTCGCGGCCGCCGCTCCTCGCGGCCGCCGCTCCCCGCTACCGCCGCTCTCCGCTGCCGCTGCTCCCGTGTGCGGCCGCTCCCGGCTGCTGCCGCTGCCGGCTGCCGCCGCTCCAGGCTGCCGCCGCTCCCCGCCGCCATCACTCCCGCTGCCGCCTCTCCGCGCTGCCATAGCTCCCCGCGGCCGCAGCTCGTCGCTGCCGCCGCTCCCCGCTGCCGCGGCGCCCCGCTGCCGCCGCTCCCTTCTGACGCGCTCCCCCGCTGCCACTGCTCTCTGATGCAGACCCTCCTCGCGGCTGCCTCTTCTTTTCGCGTTGGTGGTCCACACGGGACCTTGTGCGGGGAGAGCGGCCTGAGATGGGGGGCAGCTGCCAGAGGCAAGTGCTTCTGTGGCGAGCGGGCGGCCGAGCACCGCCGATGGCCGGCCGCCCGCTACTGTCCATCCACCCTCCCCGTCCCGCCGTCTCGCGACGCTGCGCCGCGGAGGGTCCACCACCGCCACCCGCACACCCACCTCGAAGGCGAGGCTGAAGACGGGGATGCTACGGCCGTGTCAGTAATGATGAGTCGGGTGGGGTATAGAAATGTGTTCCAATGGAGGGGAAGGGTTCTCGTATCATGCGTCCGAGTGTGGAAGCTTCTGTTTGACCGCTGAATTGGACATAGCGCATTATAGCAAAGCCATGTACGCGACCGCCTGACCGCTGGGTTTCCATGTGCGTCCACGGGGCGCTTTCGAGGCACGGTGGCATTCTGGCCCATCCACCGGGTATTCCCCGTCTCTTTGCATGCAGTCTGCACCTGTGCTGGTACAGCATGTCTTTGGAGTGCTTAAACAGTGCCCCGCCGCAGTAGGCACCTGCAGCGTACACCCTCGGGTGGTTTGGACCCGTTGGAAGATGAATCGGGTGAACCAGGTACCCTATGACTCTGCCGGTACCATTTCTGGGGCTCCACAGGGGGGGTAGGATGCACTGACACGAACGCACACAAAAAGCTGGCCTACGGGCAAACAGAGCGTGCTGGGAAAGGAGCGGCGGCTGCGGGCTTTTGTGACCTTGGGGGGCCGAAAAGGCAGGAAGGAAGCGTTCTTACCCTAAACCACGCACAGGACCGTTCTCAGGACCCTTCAAAGGTCCACAGGTGAGACTCTGCAAAGTTTTTGAGTTTTGGTCAGGTTGCGCCCAAACGTGCATGCTTCTGCCGTATGTGGGACAAGAAGGGACATAGGATGTTTGCAGTAACCAGAACATCCAACCTCGTGCAATACATAGTGGTAAAGCACCGATGACGTTGCAGTACACAACAGGTCTTGGTTTTTCTAAAAAAATAGGTCGGTAGCAGCTGTAGGGAGGTAGCGAAGCGCTGGTTGTCAACGCAATGAGCTGGACAGTGTCAGTAAACACACCGTGATCCACTGGAGTCTCCAGTGTCAGTACCGATCTGCCGTTTCCACTGCATGTGACACCCGGTCACAAGAGCTCCGTTGCACCGGGCCTGGTGAGGCTCTACTCCCATCCCCCCCTCCCTACCCAATCTGGCGCTGCCATCACGCCGGCTGCGAGGGCATGCGGCAGTGCTTGACTGTTGGTAGCTCACCATCGCCCTGCCTCCCTCCCGCTCGCCCACGTTCCACGGCCGCCACCTCCCCCCGCGCTCCGCCTCCGCACCGCCGCTGCCTCCGCACCGCCGCTGCCTACCCCTACCGCCTTTGCCCTCCCCCTGTCGCCGCTGCCTCCCCTCGAAACTCTTTTTCCCCCCTGCCGTCAAGACCTAGCCACAGGTCTGTTCTGCATCTGCTCCCTGTCCGCTCTGCCACCTGCCACTATTGCCGTCCCCCTTGACTTTTATCTGCCCCCTCCGCGTTTTCGCTGTCCCGCTCCGCTGCCGTCCCCTCCCCCCCAGCGTCCAGGATAAAATCTGCGTCGGCCTATGATGTGGGTTTGTGTGGGTGGGGACGGTCGTGGCGGCTGCGCCGTGGGCACCCGTTCTGTCGGGAGGTCGGGGGGTGATTCCTGGACTTCTGGCTTCTTGCAATCGTGGTGGGGATGTATCGGGGGGGCGCTGGCCGGACACAGCGATACACAGCTCTGGCAGATCCTGTTCTGTTTGAGCCCTTCTCTTGTTTTTTTAGCTGGCGAAGGGGGCTGCAGTCCGTACCCATACATACGCCTCGACGCCGCAGTCACTCGCCCACCTTGTTTCCACCCCTTCCCGCAACCATATCCGCCCGAGAACCGGGCCACTTCCCTCGCTCTGCATCCGCATGTCCCTGCTTTTCTCTCCTGACCCCCCACAGCACCCTCAGGCCTTGAATGCCCCTTGTAGCTCGCTTATTCCCTGTCATTGTGCCCGACAGAAGAGGCGCCCTCCAGGGCTAAGGAAATTCGTGGCAAAAATCGTGACCCTGGCAGACTCTGAATGGTACTTGGTTTTCCTGCTGGCACGTACTTGATACCTTCTCGTGACAGGTGTCGCGCATAATTTAGAACTTACCGGTTCCAGGCCTCAGCAACACACGCCGACGACGACGAGATTTCCCACCTTCGCAGGGTGCCTGATAGGCCTGTCTGGAACGTTCTGCAATCGCGGTCGCCGTCTCTATCGCGCTACCCCCCGCGGCTGCCCAACCGCGCGTGTTTTGCCAGTCTTCCTCCCCACCCCATTCACTGTCAAACATCGCTGCTTTTCCGTCTTCCCCCCCCCCCCCCTCCATTATCTGTTTGTTTTTTGGCTCCTGCTCCCATCTCACCCGGCGGGGGTGGCCCGTGCTTCCACCCCCATCCCGACTACTCCACGGCCGCCCACCTCCACCACGAGGTGGCCGGCCGCCCGCAATGGCACCAAGCGGCGACGAGGCTCTCGGCGACGGCAGCCCCGACCCCGATCCGGACCCAAGCGCGTCACTGGCCGGGGGCGGCCCCAACCACATGCAGTTTGGAGGAGGGTCCGGCGCCTTCTTCGTCGTCCCGTCGGACATCGGGGCCACCCTTGCCTCCCTCCCCGGCATTTTGCCGAGCCGAGCTCGCCCCAGTCGTGCGCGGCGCGCGCAGCCGCGACCTCCGCGGCTGGCGACTGGCGGCGGAGCCGGCGGAGCGGCCAGTAGGGACAGCCGTCGCGGCAAGCGGCGTCGAGTCCCCGGCGTCCGTGACGCTGCTGACGACCTATCCGCCTCCCCCCTCCCTCCCGCCGAGGGCGAGGATGTTTATGCGGAAAGCAGTTCGGGCAACGACGCGGCCGGGACTGATTCGGGCGCGCTGGGCACCGGCGACCGAGCGGAGGAGCTGACCAACTACTACAAGCAGCGCATCACGCGCGTCCTGTCCGTCGCTTTGGGCGACGCGCCGCACGTGGACGAGAACGCGGGCACGCTGTTCCGCGTCGTCTCCGTCAAGGGCGGGGCGGCTGTCGTCTTGTCGGAGGGCGAGCGGGCGTACGTGGTGTGGGCGCAGAATGAGGACGGTCGCGCGTCGTACCTGTGCACGTGCGGCGGGATGGGCGGAGGCGAGTCGGCGGAGCTACGGTCGTGGCTGGGCACATCCTCCAGCTGCTGCCACGCTCGGGGGCTGCAGGCCTCGTACGCGGAGCTGGCCAATGCCGCCGGGCTGGCCGACGACGTGGCGTTGCTCACCGCCCACGCGGTGCTGGACAACGCGTCTGTGGCGCCGCAGGCCGAGTGTGACGTGTCGTTCGCAACCACGACGGCCAAGAAGAAGGCCGTGTTCGCCGTGCGCTTCCAGTCGACCTGGGCGGCGGTTGTCGTGCGCAACAAGCTCAACAAGCAGCGGACCAAGAAGCGGGTGCAGCGGCGCCCGGCGTGCGCGCTGACGAGCTGCGCCAAGAACCATTGGACGTGCCCGCACGCCGTGTCGGTGGCGCAGTGGTGTGCGGACTTGCAAGAGGCCACCGCGGCGGTCGAGGCTACAACCCCCGGCTTTGCGGACCCGTTCAAGCACGTCCTTCTGCCGACGGTCGTGCAGGCCGCGCGAGTGACGGCTGCCGCGCAGGCGGCCGAGTGGGCGGCGTTTTCGGACGAGGCGCGGGGGCGGTGCTCTCGAAACCTGCTCCCTTGCGTCGGAGAGGTGGCCGACTGCTCCTTATTCGACCAGCTAGCCGACAGCGGGCGTGCCGCTGGGCATCAGGCCTACCTACCCGACGTACTTTGCGAGGCGAGGTGCTTTTCGTGCGGCAGCGACTACAATAGTGCTGGGGTAAAGCACACCGCCGCCACCCTTCACACGCTGCGCGGACGGGTGGCCGTGACGCTACGGCGGTGGACCTGTGGCTGCGGCAAGCCGGTGCCGTATGATGGGGCACATGAGGGGCTGTTTGCGTCCAGCAGCAACACGGTCTTCACCAGGACCTACCTCGACGTCATGACGCAGATGGTCTTCACGGGGCACGGGACGTTGTCGTCGGCGGCCTCCGTCCTTTGCTTTCTCCTCGAGAGCACGAGGTCGATGTCGGGCGCCGCGTCGGGCCTCGCCCGCCAGACGCTCAGCATCGCGGCGCATCGGTTCTCACGCACGCTGATTGTGCCGGCGTCGCTCTTTAGATGCGCCAAGTGCAAGCAGGCGGGCGACAGGCCGTACCTGGCGGTGATCGCCGACGGCCAGGTCTTGTCCATATTGCGCAACCAGTCGCAGCCGCTGGTGCGGCTCACCGAGGACGTGGTCGGCGTGCCGTTGGACGCCGGGCATGGGTCGTGCTTGGCGTCGGCGGGCCTGCGCACCGCCATCCGCAAGCGCACAACTGCCGAGCGGCAACACGTCGTGCGCCTCACCAAGGAGGAGCACTTGACGCTCAAGCGCCTCGCCGACGAGCTTACGTCGGAGCCGCCGCCTCACGCCGCCGGCCGCGTCATCTCCAAGAGCGCCAACTTGGCGTGGGCGGCGGCTTTCATCTATTTCTCGTTCTACACCAACGAGGTGTCCTACGCCGACCCTGGGGCCGACACGGCCGCCGACGGGACCGCCGCCGCCAATGAGGCGGGCGTTGACGGCGCTGATGCTCCCGCTGCCGGAGGTGCCGGCGCTGGCGGTGGCGGTCCACCCGCCACTGAGGGCAACGGCGGGGGGGAGGGTGTCGCTGCCGCGGCAGCGCATGCGGCATACTTTGTCAGCAAACAGGTGCTTGGGGCCGTTGGCACCGGCCTCAGTGCGACGGTCGAGAAGGAGCGGTGGCGTATTGTGAGGCGGTTCGTGCTCACCTTTTTGGGTCACCCTGTTGTCGGGGCCCTCACCGGTCTGCCGCGGATGCGGATCCGGCGGCTGGCCATGAAGTTGGCGATGGGAGCCCCGTTGGCTGAGTGGAAGGCGCATGCCAAAGCGGTGGAGACGGTTGGCATCGTGTGGCCGTTCCTGCAGTTAATCGGGGCGGCCGACGACGTGGACGAGCAGATGACCCGAGCCGTCGGCGAGCTGCTGCTGTTCACCTGCGGGGTGGACTCGTACTGGGAGACGCTGTGGCGTAACCAGGCGTCTGTGGGATGCAAGGCGTTTGATGACAACTGGAGGTCCACCTCAGCGGCCAAGTACGCCGCGTGGGCTGCCGCGCGTACCGCACCCGTCCCTGATTCCTCCCCTCTGGCGTGCTCCCCGCACTCCGAGGCGCGCGGCCGTGCCCAGCTCCTGGAGGTTTCAAGCGGGCAAGTGTGGCCGGACCTTGAGCCCGTCCGCCCGTTCATCACCGACAGCAGAGCCGAGACTGTCAACGCCGCGCGGGCGGTTAAGGTGACGGCTGGGCGGGTGGCGTTGGAAGAGATGCTGAACAAGGAGCTGGGATCGGACGACTGCCGGCACGCTTTTATCAACTCCCAGACGTTCATGCCCGGCGTTGAGAACTTCCTATGCCCCTGCGGGCTGCTCATCGGCTTTGACTTCCTCGACCGCGCGGAGAGCCCCGCCCACGTCTTGGCGTCACTCATGCAGCGGTTCCCTCTCCTCCCTTCCGTCGTTTATTACGACACGGCGTGCCAGATGGCACGCAATGCGTCGCGGCGGGTACCTTGGCTTGTTAACAGGTCGGCCATGGCCGCAAGCATCGACCGTGCTCACCGCGTCCAGAAGCAGCACGGCTGCTCACACATCTACGACGCTGACGCCTACCCGGGCCGCTCGGTGCGGCACAGGACGGCGTGCGCGGAAAGCCGGCACTCCATCAACAAGGCCTTCAAGACTCATCTCGTCCATCTCCGTCAAGACCATTTCATGGTGCAGATGCGGCTCCTAGGCGGCTTTGTCAACCTCCGCGTGAAAATGAGGCACGAGTTTGGAAAGGAAACCAACCACCGGCTCGCTTGTGCGTTCTTCCATGAGCACGTGCAGATGCACTGCGACCGGCGCTCCTGCTCGTGCGCCCACGGACGCCGACAAGGAGCCGAGGCAGCAGCCGCGGCGGCCGCCGCTGCCGTACCCGCGGCCGCCGCCAAGCCCGATGCCGCTGTCGCTGCCACGGGGGACGCTGCGGCTGCTCTCCCCGTCGCTGCTCCTGTCGATGCGGCACGTGATCTCTTCCGCGCTGTTGACGATGCTGTCGCTGCTGCTGTGACACCGGCGGCGCAAGCTGCTGTCGCCAACGCCCTCGCTGACGCTGCTCACGAAGCCGCCGCCATGGTGGCCGCTCGACTTGGGGCGGCAGCCGGACAAGCCGCTGTTTTAGCAGCCCATGGGGCCGCAAGTGTTGCCGGTGAGCAACAAGGCATACATGTCGGCGCCGCTGGGGCGAGCGCAGCCGCCCGGTCGGCCGCCTGCTCACCAGTGCAGGCGGACGTGCAGGCCGCGGTCTACACGACCGTGAAATCCGCGGTGGAGGACGCCGCGTCCGGCAGCGGCTATGCCGCAGTTGAAGCCGCCGCAGACGAAGCAGGCGTAGCCGCTGGTCGTGCTGCTGGTACTGCGGCTGTGCGAGCATCGGGGCTTGCGCGCGGAGCCGTTGTTGGGGCCGCGCCCGGCCGGCGTGACCAAGTCGGCGGCCGGCTCGTGATTGGGCAAGCGGCCCTGCAAGCGGCGTTGCGTGGTGCCTTGCGCGCTGCTGGTGTGGTGGTCAAGGATGATAGTGCACACTTCCCCCTTCATGACGGGCCAGCATCTGGAGGTGCTTTTGCTCATGTGGATGGGGGTGGAGTTGAAGGTGAGGGTGGGGATAGGGGTGTGGGCGTGGGTGGGGATGTAGATGGGGGTGAGGAAGTGCGTGGGGTTGTTGTCGCGGCTGCCGACCAAGTGGATGGCGTTGACGTGCCTCGCGTGGACAGTGACACAGAGTCATCCGACGGGCAGGCGTCGGGCGCAGAGGTTAGCGGCAGTTCCTCGTGCAGCGATGCTGAGTGATCATTCCGCTTCTTTTCTCTATTGTGTCCTCTTCTGTCCATACTTCTGCAACTCTTCGTAGAAGTTACTGTGCCACGTCTAGTCCCTTGCGCTGTCCTTCCAAGTGCGTGGCACCCTTGCAAACCCGTCCTCTCGTCGTACGCCAAAGGTCACCCCATGTGTTTGTTTTAAAAGATAGAGAACACTCGACACACCCGCCGTGACAGCTGTGTTCTACACCTCTACACTCATATCAAAAAGAACTCAAAAGCACGAGCTGGTGAGAAACACACCGCGGCACCGGCGAGACGCGCGGCTGACGGCGGCACAGCGGCATCAAAAGTGGCTGCTACCGTGGCAGCAGCCGGGGCCGTGACGCATCAACAGGGATGTCTGAGCAGGGGTGCGCAGCCGCTGCCTCCGCCATGGCGGCGGTGGCGGCGGCAGCGGCGCCAACCGCGGGGGGGGTGCGGGCGCCGGGGTGGAAGCGACGAGCATGGCGGCCAAGGCAGCTCGTGGCTCGGGCAGAAGCCGCAGCAGAGTGCGGAAAAAGCATCAGAACGTGGGCGTCGCGGCAACGCCCATGGTTGCCGCCGGTGCCGCTGCCACGGCAGCGGTGGCGGTAGCAGCGGCGCCAACCGCGGGGGGTGGAGGACGCGGCGGTGGAGACGGCGGGTGGGGCAGCCGTAGCAGCTGCCTCGGCCGGCGGAAGCTGCAGCAGGGCGTGGTACTGGCAGCATCACGCCGGCCGAGCGGCAGCGCCCAGGCAGGGGGCGGTTCCGGCCGCTGCCGCCGCCAAGGCAGCGGCGGCGGCGGCGCCAGCCGTTGGGGCGGGGGGCGGACGCGGCGGCGGCGACGGAGGGTGGTGCAGCCGTGGCAGCTGCCGCGGCGGGTGGCCGCCGCAGCAGGGCAATGCAGTGCAAGCATAACGCCGGCAGTGCGGCAGCGCCCAGGCAGGGGGCGGTTCCGGCCGCTGCCTCCGCCAAGGCAGCGGCGGCGACGGCGCCAGCCGCGGGGGGGGGGGGCGG
>Ga0209093_1001314_pt1 | contig 14119 bp, 24 predicted proteins | sample SidtaG_4_FD_187450 | JGI IMG/M metagenome (GOLD analysis project Ga0209093, IMG submission 187450) | Marine algal microbial communities from Sidmouth, United Kingdom - Sidmouth_Male1 metaG (SPAdes) (version 2) | ecosystem: Host-associated > Algae > Red algae > Unclassified | place: Sidmouth...
CGGGCCACGAGCACACACGCTCACAGCCCCTCAAAATCCCAACCATGCACCTCGCTAATCTCCCGGAGCTCATCCCCTAAAGGGTGCCCCCAAAATCAAGTACATGCGATAACATCAAATACAATGTTAAAGTACAGAACAAATTGCAATGTGACATCCCGCCAAAGCATTGAGTGACATGGAATTGCTGAGCAATGCTCAACATCAGGCATTCCGCAACGCTGGTACATTTGCGATCGGCACAGAAAACCTCGCGTTTCTCCGTGTTTTTTTTTTTTTGCTCTCTTCCGCATGTACTTGATGTCCGTACTTGTCACATTCAAATATTGTCATTTTGACCTGATCTTGTGCAGGTCCAATGGTACGGCAGCCCGTGCCGGGACTTGTGACCTTCCTGCTGACCCAGTTCGTTGTCAGTTGCTCCATTGGCGCTCTGCTCGCGCATCGTGCAGGAGTTGGACGTGGCTCAGGCCAGGTTGCCTGGATGGCGTAGCCAAGCACACCAGCTGGCGCTGTGGCGCCGCTGTCGCCGTCGCGCTGTTGTCGAACGCGCGGCGACGCAGCCCGCGCCAGCCACACGGGCCATCCACCTCGTGTTATGAAGCGCCTCTCGCGCCGGCACGTTCAGGCGACGGTGAACGCGGCCTGTTTCCGCTTGCACTCTGCGGGTGCAGTACCTGCCAATCTCCATGCACAAGGCGTCCCATCTACGAGCCGACGGGTAGCCATATAGTAATCACACTGAAAATCAGTGGTCTTCGTTTCTACTGCGCTTCCTGGCAGGCAGGGTTTGACAGTGACATGACCTATCGCTGCCGCACCACGTCCCAAACACTCGGGTCATTCGCAAAGTCTGCCGCTGCGCCGGTGAGGCCAGCAGCAGCAGCAGTGACAGCCTCCACAGGGTGTTGTCCCGACTGTGTCGCTCGAGCACCTGTCAGGATGCCAACAGCTTGCGCCGCCGTTCCGGCGTCGACGAGCCCTTGCTGCCCCAAGATGCGTATATGAGCAACCAATTGAGGCAGCAGGCCAGCACGTGTCAGCGCCGTGGCACGAGCAGCAGCAAAGTTGGTGAACACATCCGCAGTCCCGCGGTCGCCCCAAGGTGGTCCAGCTTCGACAAATTCGGTCGACATGCCCAAAAACAGCACGTCCGCCGGTGGCAGTGGCAGAGAAGTCATGCGAGCAGCGTCCATGGCAGTCAACCAGCTTTCGTCCATGTCGTCCTCCGAGTCGGCCGACAAGTCAGGTGCAGGCAAGCGCGGTAGCCGCATCCGCCTGAAGCTGTTGTTGTGGTAGTAGTGCCGTCGAGGCGGGGTCTTTGTCTGGCGACTTGGTGCACAGGTTCCGGCCGCAAGTTCCCGGAAGCCCCCCGCAGGGGCTGGGGCACAGACAGAGGGAAAATCTGGCCTGTTTATGGACGCCGCCGCAGCGATAGGATGTGGCACCAGTGGAGTCGCAAGTGAGGAGACTGGTCGTCGCTCCATGTTCAGCGCCAAACAGGTGCTGTCGGCAGCATGGAGTTGCTCAGCACAAATGGGCAGGCGGTCACAAAACAACAGGCCACAATACAACAGGCGCGACGGACCGGGGATATTAGTACAGCATTGGCGACAAGATGCGCTCTTGCAACGGCCAGCGTGCCGTTGAAGTGGCAGAAATGCCGGAAGTCCCCAGGCATCCGCCGTCCCCGCATGCTCGGAGGGCACAACAGCGGCCTACAGTCCAACGTACAGGTCGTCCAGAAGGCCATCTCGTTCGACAGCACCACTCGCAGCGGCCTCAACAGGAACATACGGCACTGTAGTAGAGAACAAAGACAGCAGAAATGCCAGCCAGCGGCGACGGGCGGCACAAAGCCGCACAGGACAAAGTCAGGAACCTGCGCTTGCCACGTCAAGAACGGAAGAGTAAGCGATGCTCTGACGAGCATGAAGGCCACCACCCACCCGCCCAAATAGTTTTCCTCTCCCACCGTCGTCACTGTTCACCAATATAACTTCAGCCCCTCGCGCGTACGCGGGAAAGCGCCGCCCGACTCAAAGAACCTCGTCAATAGTTGACGAGTCCGAGTCATTCTCGACGTCTCGCTCGGTGCTCGGCCGCACATCCACATCCGACGCTTGCGGCAACTACTTGACGAGCGCGATGTAATGGTCATCGTCGGCCTCCAGAGCAGCGGGGAGACGAACAGCTGCAGAGGACCTTGCGACGGCAGGCGATGAAGTCGCCAATACAGCTCGGGCCCGGGCAAAGGTAATCGCAAGGCCACTGTAACCCGTGTTCGAGTGACCGACCAAAGCAGAGAACGTGCGGCAATGGACATGGCAAAGAGGACACCTTGCGTCGCGGCGGGTGCTTCTGGATGTGGCGTTCAAGGAGCCAGTGGAGGTCCTGGGCATGATGTAGTCGATGCGCAGTGGCCGCAACTGCCGCCACATTGCGGCCGCAGTTGCACCAGGCGCGCCAGGACGGACAGCGAGATGTGCACCGTGCCCCAGACGACGCGTTGTCGTCGTCGTCACAAGGTTAGTAGTTCTTGGCTCTTGTCCCGCATCCGCGTCCGCTACCATCTGCTCAGCCGCGGCGGAGGCCTTGGCTGCCGCATCCGCCGCGTCGAGTGCTGCTGCAACATCAGCGTTCGGCATGGCCAAGAATATGGTGTACGTCCGCAGGTCGTCCAGCGGCGACGTACCACCAACCCATGCGAGGCTATCACGCCAACCACCAGCACACGCATCGGCTGACAAGAAATGCCCGTCCACGCCCGCCACAGCTGCCCAGAGCCCCGTCGCGTGAACGGTGATGTCCCCAGCAGACGACGCTATGGCGTCTCCGTCGCAGGAGCGCGGCACGACACGAACCAGCAGTCGTCCTCCATGCCCAGCAGCCGTGTAAAATGTCGAGCGGGGTGTTGTCCTGCACAATGGACTGCTCAAGCATGGCTGAAACACACGGGCGCACGTCAAGGAACAGCGGCTGTTGTGGACCAGCGACAACACATATGATCAGCTTCTGGTCGGCACCAGATGGCGAAGGCGGCTAGGAAACAAGGGCTAAGAAAGCCGTGAGGGGGTCTCCAGAAGAGACCGGAACAGGAGCCGTCCCACACGAATTGGAGGGAGCCGCGCTGCGACAAACAACGCGGCGCGGCCAGCCAGCGAGCACAACCGTCAGAGAAAGGGGGAGAGCAGGCACACCTGCTGGTAGCGCTGCCGTGGGTGGCGTGGCACGGCGGTGGCAGCGACGGAAGGGGGCGGAAGCCCGGGCGGTATATGGCAGCAGGGGCGGGGCCGGGGAGCATGTGCGACGGCTCATGAAGACAGTCAGGCGGGGTCTCCCCAGCCGGCTGCCAGGGAAAGACAACACCGATGCTCGCCGACGTCCACGGCAGGCAGCCAGTGGACCATCTGGGGGTGCTGATAATGCTACCGCACGCCTGGCGTGATCGGACGAGCGAAGTCCAGCCGACAACGTCCAATTAGCTGCTTACCGGACGACCCGACTGCCAACGAGCGCATGGCGAAGAAGCCAGCCAATCAGACACGCCCACAGACTACACTTACCTCTGACGTACATGACGTTGTTACCCTTAATTTACTCGACGCACTGGGAGACAAATTCCATGAAAAAAATCAAGAGAGACAGAGAGGTCAACGCCCTGACCGTTTCTTTTTGTTGGGGCCTTCAGAACACCACGTCCACATTTTCGAGTCATAAAAAAATCCGCCTGAGAAGAGAAACAAAGTAGGTTCCGCATTTCTGTTGTTCTTCGTAACATCTCTAGGCTGAAGACGGCCAGAAGGAAGGAGTGCGAGTACGGGAACACCGCTGCACAAGGAGCAACACAAGAAGCCCGTGTCAGCGCACCTGCAGCCGTGTCGGAAGCAGTCGGTACAGCAGCTCGAGCACGGTAGCACCAGCCGCATAATCTGACCTTAATACTTCGGAGGAACACAGGCGGCCGGTGCCCGAGCACGAGCACGAGCAACCGCCCATAAAGCAGCGGATGCACGAGCACGAGCACGGCAGGAACAGCCCCCAAAAACCACCCCAAACAAAGCCGGAGAAGCACCCGCAGCCGGTGCCCGAGCACGAGCAACCGGTGCCTGAGAAGGAGCACCTGCAGCAGCGCATGAAGCAGCGGATACAGGTGGAAGAGCACGGGAGCGCCAGCCATGAAAAACAACACGACGCACAAAGAAAAGGAAGGACCCCGAGAACAAAAGAAAGAGTGAGAAACAACCAGGAATAACTGCGAAGCTCTTCGTCAACAGCACCAGAACAGCAACGGAAACATGCGCCGGCCACAGCATGTAGTCAACGGGAGCGGGCTGGCCGCTTCCCCTTCCCTTCGTCACGTTGACCCTCCCACCCGTCACCGTTCCCATCTAGCGCCGGCTCCCGTCCACCAGGCGCGCCTCCCCCCTCGCTCTGGCCCTCCTCGTCTTCACCAGCCGGCGTGGTGGCCACGCACACCACTGCATGCCGCTCAAAAGCCGAGGAGGAACCCCACAAACTGCGGCAGTGGTCGCACTCAAACAAGACGCGCGCCGTGGGCGGCACCGCGGTATTACCACGTGGGACTGCACAGGAAGTGCCCATGTGCACCCGCATCCGTTTGACAGAGGACGCCCGGTCTTAATCTTTGCAAAAGGTATTCCGTAGACTAACGCCCGCGGCGGAGCTGCCGCCGCCATCATGACCACCAGAGCGGTCGGCCGGTGACGCGTTCATGACAGGGTAACCGCGGCTACTGGCCGGAACTGCGTCTGCTGATGGCCCGCCATCGCCCCCCCGGGTGATGCCGCCACGTCCATCTTGCGTTCCACGCGACGGCCCGCCGCCGCTCCCGCCGTAGCCATCCGCGGCCCTCACAGAGTCGTCCAAGCTGTTGCCGACGCTGCCGTTGTGAGAACCACGCGACGGCGCCCCAGTGCCACCTCCGTAGCCAGTCTCTTGGTGGCTCCCCGCGTTTTCCCAGTCGCTGTTTCCGCGTCCGTCAACAGCGCGATAAGCCGGTACGCAACCGCTTCTGACGTAGGCGCTCGGTCTGTGCTCTTCTTCGTCCCACCTGCTTTCTCCACGTGGACGCGGAGCACCGCCGGATGGTCCGCAACCACCGCCGCCTTAGGCACTAGGAGAAGACGCATCTTCCTGCCAGCTGCCTCTTACATGACGAGAACCGCTGGACGGCCCGCCACCGCCGCCGCCGTAACCACTTCCGGCGTGGCGGTCGTCCTCCCCGCCGACTCGCCCGTGACCGCCACCGCCTGACGGCCCGCCACCGTCGCCGCCGTAGCTGCTGCGGGCTTAGCCGTCGTCGTCGCGCCACCTGCTGCCGCCACGGGGGTGGGCTGCACCAGCCGGCCTCCCGCAGGCGCCTGTTGAAGGGCGGCTCCCGGTCTGCAGGTGGCCACCCCAGCTCCGGTTGCCTCGACCATGCCCAGCTTCATCGGACGGCCCGTGGCCGCTGCCAACCGCGGCACGGCCCCCGTTGGTCGAGCCACCGCCAGTCGTACGGCGCGCCACTCGGGCTTCGAGCTCCTCGTCGGGCTCGCCGGGACGCCCACCCGCCTGCACAGCTTCTTCAATGGGCGCTGCAAAACGACTGACGTCCTGGTGCTGCTCGTGCGCCACTACACGAGCGGCACGCAGCCGCGGTGCCACTTGGTCAATGGCGTCGAACTGCCGCCGCTGGAAGTGGTGCCCTAGATTCTTCATATGGGTGGAGCCCTCGACGTGTGACAGCAGCATGAGCGGCGTGCCGCACTTAGTGTTGCACAGCGGGAAGACCCAGCGGCCGTCGGCGCCGCTTGCGGCAGGCGAAGGTCCCCCAGCAAGCACAGCGCAGCGCTTGAGGTGCGGCCGGCCGGCCAGGTGTTGCTCCCAGTTCTTGTTGCCAGAAACGTCCATGGAGCACCGATTGCACGTGTACACGCCCGTCTGGTCGGGACCCGACCACCACAGCTCCACGGACTCCAAGGGGGGACAGGGAGTGCGGCCGGGCCCCGGGGGTGGAGGTGGCGGCGGCGGTGGCGGGGCAGGTGCCGCCATGGCGCCGGAGAACGGGGACGCGAACAGCCAAGACGGAGGCGAGAAGGCACAAGGAGCAACCACGACGACTGGCAGGCGATTGCTCTGCGCGGCGACACCTGTCTCCAACGCCGGCGACAGCACGCGACGACAGCACGGAGAGGATTTACCGGCGTCATGGAGGGGAGAGGGGAAGTGGGGATGAGGGAAAGGGGGGATGGGGGACAATAGCCCCAGGGGCTCAAGCAGCTGCGACCCTCACTGACGGCAGCACAGAAGCGACAGCGCGACCGCAGCCAAACAAGGTTCTGCGCACGCCGCCCAGCTGGCACCTGCAGGTTGCGGGGAGAGCAGCACGTTGTTCGACGAGAATAGGGAGTGCTGGCACGGGCGACAACAGCTGCTCCTTGTCGTGGCGCCAGCACAGACACGAACCAACAGCGCAAGAGCAGGAACGTCGATGACTTGGCGGCATCGATCGACCTTCGTAGTCGACAATTGCAATTACATGAAACATCATCATGCAGTATGACCGGCAGACGAGGAATTGATCCTGATGCGCTGATGTCAGCCTCTGATCTGCGGATCAGACTTCGATTCTTCCATTGCTTTGCTGAAGACGCACGGCACTTGTTCACATCTGCCGCACGTGGCCGCACACGGACTGTGCTCCGTTCCGCCGGCAACGGCTGCATCCGGGAGCGGTACAGGGCATTCTCACAGAGCAACACTGAAGAGAGGCGTGTTTCCTGCCACCGCATAGACGCTGCCGACATGGTGATCGCCAGGGTCCCCCGGCCGAGCAGACCATTCACATGCGCAGCACCGTACCGCTTGTGCTGTTCCCCGTGCTACACCTCCAACGTGACAGGTGCAGAATACGATGCGAAAGCACGCCGATCACGACACGCAAACCAGGGTCCAAGCACTCTAACGAACTACATGTGCACGTCCTTACTATTTTCTTTCGAGGTGGACATGTATTTCTTCCCATGGTCTCTAATTGTTCTCGTTCGACAGATGAATGCCCTGGTTAGTCGCCCACCATCCATTCGATCGATGCACGATGACCGCTGCATGCCTATCGCGGCGTGACGCACAAAGTCGCAATGACCACGCTGATCACCTTGCCTTCCGCACAGGCAGCGCACGAGCACAGCAATTGGCGATCCCTGCCGCTCTTGAACCGAAGGATGCATCTGGCCGGCCTCTTCCATTCAGTCAAAACCGTCACGTACACATCGAAGTAACAATGCCTCAAGTTGTCGTCAAGCTCTCTTTTTATACCATTGTTGCGCGGGAAATCGCTGCATGACGAGTACGGGCGTCCGACACGAATAAACGCCAACACCGGAACTGCAACCCGGCGCACCCTGTTCACTGTGATATCACGCCCAAGTCGAATCATTCCTGATCTTGTAATGTTCTGTTCCCGCTTCATTCCGACGGCGACGGACTTGTTCGAGACTGGTACGACTTCGTCAATCCACGCAGCCGAAACCATCGGCATACCGCTGATCATCGTGCTTTTGCCATCGATTCGGTCGGGCACATCATCGCTGCGGTCGTACGACGACAATTTTCAGGGGGGCTACGGTGATCTCGGCTCCAAATCAGGCACGCCCGGGGACGAGCCACGTCCACACACTCGGCCCTTGGCGCCAGCGCGGGTTCTCGTTGGTGCATAACCAGATCCCCATTGTTCGACTACTGACCGGCCGACTGACGCTGTCACCGTCGACGTCACCGTCACCTTCACCGCCGACGTCGTCCTCCCCGCGTAGAACGTCCCCGCCGTCCCCACCATCGTCACCTCCTCCGTTGTCCCTTCCCCGGCCGTCGGGCCGCGCCCGCGTTGGTCTCCTCGCCTGCTGAGTGACTTCCACAAGCGACGAAGACCTTCTTCTTCCGTCGCGCCGTCCGCCCCCGTTGTCGCCGCCCGGGCCGTCGTTGCTCACTTGAGTACATTGGAACATCCAGTCATTATCTCTTTTCCACGATGGACCTGGGGCCGCCATGGCCAGAACAGTGGGCATCAGGAGCAGTCGTGCACCTGCCTGACTCAGTTGCTGACGACACCGCTGTGATCCGATGGATGCATCGCTGCTGTTTCTGTGTGCTTGTCAATGGGAGGTTTCTACTCCTCTCTTTGCTTTGATCGTCGAATTTCCGTGATGCAGGACGTTGGAGGTCCTCGGCGGCAGCAGCAGATGATGCAAGCTGAGTACGTGCGGCTTGCCGCACGTGTTGTTGACGGACGTCGGCAAACGCGAAGCTGCTGTGACCATCGTGCTCGGGGTCAGCCGTACATCCGTCCGTCGCTGAAGCCTAGCTGAACCTGCTCACGACGGAAAACCGAGCAACGACGTCGCTTTCATGTCGAGGAAGTAGCTCGATATGTCGATCACAGAACGGAAGAGGGACTTGAGGACGACCCAGCGCCGCGCGCAATGGCGCGCCCTTTTGGACGGACTGCTGTTGGACGGCAGCAGCGCCGCCTAGACCCTCTTAGTGACCGAAGAGGTAGTCGTCCAGGTGCGGAGCGCTTTCGGAACTGTAGGGCTGCACACAGTGAGGAGACGGTTGCGTCGACTTGCGCACCGTCTTCTCTTTCTCTCGTTACCATCTTAAAAAAACGCCATGCCGCAAATTCCCCAGAAGAAGACCGTATCTGAAGCACTTCCTTCCTTCGAGCATGCGCGGCGACACGCCCACCGCACGACCTATGCTCGTCGAGCGGTGGGCGACAGGCAACAGCGGGGCAGTGACACTGGTCGGCTTGTACTGCTCCGTGTCAGGACAGCCGCCCAGCGACAGTGGATTCCGTTGTGCGACAGACACGGTCGAGGTGCTATCCGGCTGGCGTTGCTCGACGGGCGGAAACGGGGCGACGCTGATCGTCGACTGCTTCTGCTTGACGTGCGGCGGCGGGGCATTTCTGCTCGTGCGCTTGTAATGAAAATAGGTGCCGGCCGTGCTCGAAGTCTGCGAGCGGGGATGCGCTGCTCGTCGGCGGCTGCTCCTCCACGTGTTGCGGCAGGGTTGAATTTACGTGAGGCACCAGGGCGCAGCAAGTCGGCTGCACCTGCTCGCTCCTGCGACGTCGACGAGCGGGATTGTGCTGCTCGTCGGCGGCTGCTCCTCACCGCGCTGCGGCAGGGTTGACTCGACGTGAGGCACCGGGGGCAGCCAGTCGGCTGCTCCTGCTGAACGCGTGGCACCGGCGTGCTTCCCATGTGCTGCAGGAGGTCGACGTCTAGTTACGGGGATGGGGCGCTCGTCAGCTTGTTGTCCTCTTATTCCACAGCGCGGGCGTGCTGCCTGTTGGCTGTGGAGGCCGGACGCCCTGCGCCGGCGAAAGTGCTGTTCATGGGCTACTGCTGCTATGCGTCAGGCACTGCGGATGTTCTTCTGCTGTTCTATTGCCCGACGTCCAGGGGAGTGCTGGCCGGCCGCTGGAGCTGCCGCTCACCCACGACGGTGATGAGCTGCCAGTCGGCTTCTGCTCCCGACTGAGTACCCGGACTGTTTAACTCGGCTGCTGGTGCTCGACGACAAGCAGTCGCGGGGGTGCTACGCGTGACGCGACTCCTTCGCCAGCCCCGTGCTACGCCTCCTCACTCGGCTGTCGTGGTGTTTTTCTTCCTTGCTTGCTGGGCGGCTCCAGAACGAAAAGCGCTGTTCGAACACAGGGAACGAAGAGCAAGAAGTGGCTGTTTTTCGTGGTGTCGCCAAGCAAGGCGGCGGCGCTAGCAGGACCGTCCCCCGGCAACACAATGCGGTAACGACATGCAAAGTCATCATCTGCCAACTTCCTCTGGTGGATCGCCGGTCTTCGCTCGCCGCTTGCCCCGAATTGCCACCTACCGATGCGAGGCACTTGTGAGATGAAGCTGTGGCAGTCCTCATGACAAACAGAACACTTGATATCGCTGTGCGCCGGATTGCGACAAACACCTCGCCAGGAAAACACATTTCCATCTGGAAGAGAGTACCGGCGAACAAAGTCGCGCTTGAGGCACACTAGAACCGAGTGGATGCCTTGGGAACCATCGTCAGAGCCACAGTAACCGCATTGCGGCGCCATCGCGCGACACGACTGCTACAACGGAGCCAAATGACCGAGCATAGAGCAGGACCAAGAATCGTGAGAAGCACATTGGCGGTGGCGACGTCTACACCGAACGACGTGGTCCGCTCGAAAGCACGGCAGCCGCACAGCACGTGCCGCATCGGGCTCCACCCTTCACGACCTGCCCCCAGTTCACCGTGACAATCAGCGCGGGTCAGCACCGTGCACACGCCACGACTGCATATCAATCCACGTACCGCCACCGACACAACCACCGAGACAACAGAGTGACGCCTGGCGCACGGTCAATCGAGATCGCGCGACGTGACGGCAAACCGTGGCCACCAGATGGCGTGCCGGTCGCGGGTGACGACGACGACGGCGGTGTGGGTGCCGCGGCTGACAGCAACGACAACTGGTGGTGGTGTTCGTCGATCACGATGCGGCGCATGGTTCTCTCTGGGACCGAAGATCTCCCAATATGGACACCCGAGCGCCGCTGAAGCGGCTTTTCCAGGTCGGACCGACCGTTCTCCACGGTCTTCGCCCGAGGCAACACGAATTCACAGCCACAGTGTCCACTCATGTCCGCCGTTTGCAGTGAGAACCGATCCGTAAGTTCATGTTGCGCCTATCAGCCTTTTAATTGCAATTCTCTACCTTGCCTTGCAGAAGAGGGGATAGTATTGGCTTGACTCTGGCGCGATGCCCCGGCACGATCGAACGCGCCGGAGATAACAGCACGCGGCCGACGCCACGACACCTTCCTTGGGCGCGCACGATTCGATGAGCAGCACCCCTGACTTCACGAAAAACGCACGTCAAAGAACATGGACCAAACTGTTCGCCGACGTCCACAGTGTGTGTGTCTTGTGGCGCGCGACAAGGACAGATACACCATCAGGGACCCGCGCACTAGGCGCGCAACTCCCTCCGACCGCTTCTTGCGCCCGTGCTCTGCGACTACTTTTCATGGCACCTGCCCTTGGTGGAAATAGCAACCTCGATCGTACTTTTTATTCCGCAATCAGAGCGGTCACAGTCCGCTCGACCCGATCGAATTGGCCAATTACTTGGCGACGAGTGATGAACATTGCGGCCATCGCCTGCACCAAATGCGGCTCGTCCAGAAGCCACGGCTGACCGTAGATCAAGTTGCGGATGATGACCTTGAGGTCGTTCAATACACCTTCCACAGGCAGCAGGTCGGGGCTATAGGGCGGGAGGTGCAGGAAGGGGATGCTGTTGGCCGTCAGGATCGCGTCGCCAGCAGCATCGTGGATGGACGCTGTTTCAAAGAGCAGCACACAGTTTGGGGGCTGCTGGTGCCATGGCCGTCCAGGCCGGCAGACGCCGAGTCGCGGTATGAGGTTCTGCAGGAACAGTCGCCAGTCCGCACCAGTCAAACCGCTTCCGCCATCGCTGCACACGGCGGACATGTGGCCGAGGATGCTACCGGCACTGCCCACCGCCATGGTCGAGCTGGTCCTCGGGATGGACCGCGGGTCCCGGTCCCACCGCCTCACGCGGATACGGCGGAAACCTTGTCCATGTTTTCGGCAGACGTCCCCACCGTCCGTGTGCGTTTCGTTCGCAGAGACGATCTGGATAGGTCCCATGCGCCGCCGCAGGCGGGCGTGGGCACGGCGAGCAACGGCGTTCACCTCCTGGAAGAGCCGCAGCACGCGCGTTCTGGTGAACCTCATGCGACGGAGGTGACGGTCCGCGGTCTCCTCCGAGCAGCACATGTTCACCCAGAGGCCGCTAGGGTGGTCCCGCATGCGCTGCAGCAGCTTAGAGTTGTCACGGAGCAAAGCCTCGGGCCGCCCCCGCACAACCATGAGCAGCGCGTTCATGAGGCGCTGGTCCAACCAGCACGAGTCTCCATGCAGGTTACGGCGCTCGGGGTTGCGCCAGACAGTCCCGTTCTGCCGATGGTAGCGACACCACCTCTTGAGAGCGGATTGTTTTACACCAAAGATCCGCTGAACGACCTTGCGTGGCACACCTTGGATGACCATGCTGATTGCGCAGAGACGCACGTTATCTGGAAACATGGCGTCCCTGCAAGTCCGCACAGACCACCGCACCACGCCCAGCGACCGCAGCCGCGAAGGAACACATTCAACGCCCAGAGACCGCGGCCACGAAGGACCACCACACCGCACCGCCGCCCCGTGTCACGACGCCGCCGCGACTCGCCGAACAACCGCGCCCTTGGCCTTGAACGAAGACCGAGGAACGAAGATGAGGGCCGCTAACCGCGGAGAGCACACATACGAACACCAGCTGCAGCCCTACATCGACAGGAACGCGAGTACTACTGCCGGCCGGGCGCCGTCGCTCGCAAGACAAGTGCCTCCGGGCGCCGTCGCCCGCGGGAGCACGAGCCTGGGCAACAGACGATGAAACACTCCCAGAGAATCCAGGAAAACGTCCACACCAGGCACCCAGCGCCGCGGACTGGGGCAAGACCGGCAGGGGAACCGTCGCCCATGGGTCACGGCCACAGGCCCCAAGTGCGGCCTACGTTGCGGAGAGCAGGAGTACTCCCACCACTGCGACCCAATGGTGCTCGGGAGCACGAGGACGAGCACCAGCCGGTTGGAAGGCACGCGCTTGAGCACGAGCACGGGCGCGAGCACGAGCCGCACACATCAGGTGCACAGTCCACCAGTCACGGGGACGACGACGAGTAGGAGCACGAACACCATCCGTGGCACCGCTGCTCTCTGTGAGCTAGAACGTGCACGGGGTGCGGACACACGGGGAGGAAGACGGGAGGACAACGCACACCGGGTGCCCCGCAGAGGATGCCCGAATCAGGACCACGGACACCAGCTTCCGCACCGCCGCCCACTGCAGCACGAGCACGAGTACGAGCCGCAGTGCCCACTGTATCACCGCCGCCCCCTGGAGCTCGAGCACATGCACGACGGGGGTGATACGGCGAGCGGGGCAGGACCACGCACGCCACGTCCACAATGCACAGGTCACGGAAATGTTCACCAGCCAGCCGCCGCACCGCCGCACGAGCCGCAGTCCACTACTCACTGAAAGGACAGGCTTCCGCACCGCACCCCACTGCAGCACGAGCACGGGCCCCAGCACGAGCGGCAGCGCCCTTTGGAGCACTGCCGCGACCTGAGCCCGAGCACTTGCACGACGTGCGGTCACAGAGTGCGCGGAGCTCGAACACACTCAGCAGGTACACAATCCATGAGTCACGGGGACGACACCCGATCACACACAAGACTTGCGGTCACGCAGTAGCAGGACGACCGCGCACCGCTCACACCAGGTACACAATACACAGTCCACCGGTCACGGGTACGACAACCAGCCGCCGAACCGCCGTACGTACGAGCCGCAAACCACTACGCACAGTAACGACCAGCCTGTGGCGGTTCTTGGCACCACCACTTTGGTTCGTCGTCCAGCCGAAGTGACCTCTTGATCAGCTCGGTCCGTCGACGGACCTGCCCCGGAAATCGACCCACAGCCCAGCCTCCCCCCAACGGGAGGAGAGGATCACGGCAAAGCCCAGGGGGGAATCGTAGTCCAAAGCACAGTTGGTTTTATCAAGCGGCGGTGGGGACGACCTCCCCACTGTCAATAAACCCCTCCACAACCCGAGCGCCCGCGGCTAAAGTAGCCACCCCAAATGCGCCAAACAGATAAATACCTCCAAAGCGAAAAGTTCAAACAAGTACTAGGGGGGTTGGGAAAACCACGAGGGAGAAACCCCGCCCCCGACCAGATCCGATCTCCCTGAGATTCGGACTGGTCATTCCCTCGCTGGCCCGGATTGGGATATTTTGGGGGTGCCCCCGGGAGTGTGCTGTCCACAGGTGAGGGGCCGCGCCCCTTCCAGCCGCGGAACCCCCCGACCGCCACACAGCCCCCTCGTCGCGTGACGTGGCGTCCCCGCCCGTCCCGCGACGACCACGAGGAGGGGGGTTTGGCCCGGCCCCCGGACAGGGCGCCGGCCACACCCCCCCCCCCCCCCCC
>Ga0209093_1001315_pt1 | contig 14117 bp, 17 predicted proteins | sample SidtaG_4_FD_187450 | JGI IMG/M metagenome (GOLD analysis project Ga0209093, IMG submission 187450) | Marine algal microbial communities from Sidmouth, United Kingdom - Sidmouth_Male1 metaG (SPAdes) (version 2) | ecosystem: Host-associated > Algae > Red algae > Unclassified | place: Sidmouth...
CCCTGCCCCCCCCACGGCCCATAGGGGCCCGCCGCCGCCGCGGCCGCCACGGCGCGCCCGCCCGCCCAGCCGCCGCCAAAGCCGCCGCCGCCGTCGAGCCCCCGCATGTGCACGCCCGGCCACGGGCCGCCCGGCAGCGCCGCGGGGCCCGCCGCCGCTTGCCACGCCGCCGCCTCGGCAGCCGCGCACGCCGCGTGCACGGGTCGGGCGGGGCGCCCCTCTGCGCCGCCGCCACAGGTGCCGCACCGTGCGTCGGCTGCAAGGGCGACCACGAGGCGCTCCGCGGCGGCGCCGTCGGCGGCGGGCACGGCGCCGCGCGGCCAGTAGCCGGCGCGGTAGGGCGTGGACGTGCCCGGGCGGAGGCAAGCGGTGGCTATCACCGCCCGTGGCGGCGGCGTCAGGTGCGAGGCCATCCCGTATGGGGCGTGCGGGTAGGCGGCCGCCCACAGGGCGGCCGTGGCGGCGGCGCCAACCGCCCACCGCCCACCCGCCGCGCCGTCCCCGTCGGCCACGTGCCGCAGCGGGGAGCCGAGGAGCGCCCCCGTGTCGGCCGCGTACGCGGCGGTCGACGCCAGGTGCGCGTGCCACACCAAGTCCACGTCCGGCGGCGGCACCAAAAAGGTGGCGCGGCCGGCGGGCGTTGACGCAAGGCCTAGAAACTGCACGTACCGGCGGGTGGCGGCGACCATGGCGGCGGGTGTGCCCATGGCCGCCGCCGTCAGGTGCTCTGTAAACACGCGCTGCGCTTCCGCGACGGACGTGAGGGCGGCGACCGCGGGGCGGGGCACCCACCGGAGCCGAGGCACGCCGACCGGCGCTATGGCCGGCCCGCCGTCGCCTGTTGCCGGTGAGGAGAGCACGGCTGGCGCGTCGGCCGACGGGGGCCACAGGTAGGGCGGTAGGTAGTCTGCGTGATGCCGCCGCACCAGCCGTCGATGGCGGGCCCATGACACCGTCGCGGCGCCGAGGGCGCCGGGCAGCACGGGGGACGGTGCCTCCACCGCCCGCGCCGCTGTGGCAAAGGCGTACCACTGCACGCGGGCGGTGACGACCGCGGGGGTGGTGGCGTTGCCGGCCCACCCGTGCGCGAGCGCCGACGCGTCGGCGGTGCCGGCGGCATCGTCCACGCAGTCGCTGCTGCTGTTGCTGCTGCTGCTGCCGGTGCTGGCGCCGCTGGCGCCCCCCCCCCCACCCAGCCCCCCCCACACGGGCAGGGCGACGCCAAACGCGCCCACGCAGTCAGCCTCATACGCGTCTGGCTCGAGGCGCGCCGCCTGCCACAAAAACGCCACGTCCAGCGGCGGCACTGGCCGCACCGCCGCCACCCCGCCCGCCGCCCGGGCGAGCGCCGCCAACGGCGCGCGCTCCGCGGGCGTCAACCCCCCCCCCGCCGCGCCCCGCGGCGGCAGCGCCGCCACGCGCCGCGCCGCCGCCGCCGCGTCGGCGACCGCCGCGTCGGCGGCGGCGGTCAAGGCGGCGACGGCGGCGGCGGGCTCGCCCTTGAGGGTGACCCGCCCGACGGCGACCAGGTGCGCCGCGTACATGGGGAGGAAGACGGACTGGTAGCGGAATTGGGCGGCCGCGAGCGCGCGGCCGCCCCAGACGGACGTGGCCGTGCTGTCGACGCGGTAGAGGGTGTTACGGAGGGCGGCGGCGGCGTCGGGGAGGCCCGCCGCCCACGGGGGGAGCGGCGCCGCGTCTTCATGGACTGAGGGGGGGGGCGGTGGGATCCCCGTCATGGTGGAGGGGTGGGGGGGGGTGCGACTGGAAGAGATGTAGTCGGTCGGGGGGACACTGGCGGGCGTCCCCGCGACGTCACCAAAGCGTTGGGCACTCCTAGCCGGGGCGGCGGCAACGAGAGCGGCGACAGCGGCTGCGACGGGGGCTCGGCAAACGGGTCTCCGCGCGAGCACATTATTCGCGCTCGAGCGGCCCCGCGGGCAGCGCAGCGGGCCCAGAACCGTCGTCAATAGCACGTCTGTTTTTGCCTGTTCTGAGCCGCTTGTTGGCCCGTGTTCCTGTTTGAAGAAACAGAATTCCTGTGCAAAAAACAGATCGACCCCCCTTGACAGGCTCTCAGAGCCCATCCCATGTGAGGTCCTTGCATATTTGTGTTAGCGAGAACACGAATCATGCCTTCCTCCACACATAGCGCCTGCTAGCAGAGCCACAGATGCTTCTCCATCTCTCTCTCTTTCTAGAAGGGTGAGGTGCATACGTCTCATGCTGTGTCTCTCTTTTTACGAGTGGAGATGCATCGATGCCGGCGAACAGATGATTTTGGCGCCCTTTCTGGGAAAAACCAGCCGTGACAGAGCCCCAGGGCGGTTTGCAGATTTCCTGTTCGCCCCAAAACGCGAAAAAGCAGACGTGCTTTTGACGACGAATATGGGCCCGGTGCGCAGGTGTGCAATGGGCGTCCATTCGAACGCGTAGGGTCCTCGGAAACAGAGTGCCGCATGACAAATCCCGAAAGACTTCGGACAAACCCGAACGGCACGCAGTCGTTCGGCTTTTTTTCGTGAGTACGTCCGGCTAGGGTTGTTGGGAGAGCCCCGAATTTGGGCTACTATTGCTGATCCCCAATTTTGTCCACATCGGCCAAGACTGCGACTGCTTTGTAAAACAGGCCAACCATTGCTCTAGAACAGCAGCAAACAGCTGCTGAGTGCAAATCTACGACGCTCCATTGGCTCTCCAACCGCCAGGTCCGTGCAGAATCGAGATTCTCCGTTTTCTTCAGATATTCTTCCTTTCTCTGTCGTCTCATGGGGTAAAGTAGCCCAGAGCAGTTTGCTATCGAGATTTTCCTCGAGATTCTCAGATAATCTCAGAAAGGGAGTGCGCCGATTGTGCGTTTGCGGGCCGTACGGGCACATGCTGTAATGATGGGACCCGACATGCACTGCTGTCGATCCTCTTGGCCAATCAGAAACGTCCCTACATTGCTGTTGCACTCCCGTTCTCTGCCGATGAGGACAAAATTGGGGGATCAGCAATACACTCCTCCCTACAAATCTCGATCGGGTATGGTGCGTGTCCCAAAAATGAGACATGCGCGTTTTCTGGAAGACTGACACATCACTGCACAGTGGCAGGCGGGGTGGGGTACGAAAGAATTCTCGACTGGCCTCCATGAAAAGAGCCTCTCCCGAGACGTTTTTGGCTGACAAATGCTTAGTACCTGCCTGTGGGCCCTGTTCTGTGGACCTCTCAGATAACCCCGATCTTGGAGCCAGTCTTTTTCAGGTTCTTGGGGTTACAGGTTTGCAATGCCTAAGCTCATGTGCTAACTGGAGCTTCGATGAGGGGTGTCCCAAATCGTGTTTCTTCACTGGGGGCTACATGGCGGTCTTTTTCACGTTTTTATTTGTATGGCGCTTCTCTCTTTTCTGATGGCACCCTTTGGACGCGTTACAGCAGGTTGTTTTTTTCCCCCTCCCAGGAGGTCCGTTGGGGGTGATCGGATATTTTCTTAGCTCGGATTCCGGCTCAACGGGCGGCACTCGTGTGGCAAAGTGATTTCACTCGGCCCAATCACGAGGAAAAACGCAGATTGCGGCGTGTGTGGTGGTCCTTTGCTGGAAGAGCGCGCGGACAGAGGGTCATCTTCACCCCCAGTCTGAAAAAAGCTTAGTGTTTTTACCACTCCGCTCCTAGTTTTTTTTGCGGAGGAGCCTCAGCTGCTCCAGACGGTGGTGCCACAAATTCGCCCGTGTGCAACATCGGCCCGATTGAGCCTGCAACCCAAAAAACCTTAGAAGTTCCCATCGCATGGCTAGCTTCTTCTAAAATTCTTCGGTCGCACGTGGCTGCTTCCATGCCAGATCCAGCGGTCAACCAGGTGATTTATCGTTTGTGGCGCTCGCCTCCTATTGTGTGGTGTGCTGCAGCCCCTGAGTTCCCGAGCTGAGTCCCAATCGCCCGACACCGGTCCTCTGTGGTCGGCTGAGAGAGGGGCCGTGGTGTAGTGGGCGGCCCTCCAGCGCATTGTCGTCGGGGGGGCCTCCGGGAACTAGCGTTGACGCATGGGTGTCACCAGGACTGCGCGCGGCACGGACGTGTTCGCACTCACCAAGGCAACGTGCTCGGAGACGCCGTTGCGTCTGTATTCTTGCGCGGCGAGGTGTTCGCGTTTGTGTTCGTGCTCGCGGTTTCGGCCGCGTCTGTTTTAGTGCGCGGAGACGTCGTGGTCGTGCTCGACTGGGCGACGCGACTGCGATGCCGGTCGTGCGCGGCAACGCACTTGCAGTTGTGGTTGTGCTCAGCGTCTCGGTCGCGCCTGCATTCGTGCTCGGCTGGGTGACGCGGTTGTGCTTTTTGTCGTGCTTGGCGACGCGATCGCGTCTGTGGTCGTGCTCGGAGACGTGGTTGTGCTCGTTGCCGTCCTCAGGGACGCGGTCACGCCTGTGTTCGTGCTCGGCTGCGCGACGCGGTCGCGCCTGTGGTCGTGCTCGGAAGGACGACGTGGTCGCTCCTGCGGTCGTGGTCGCGCTCTTCGACGCGGTTGTGCTTGTGGTTGTGGTCGTGCTCCGCGAATCCGCTGACCTTCTCGTCGTGCTCGGCGACGCGGTCGCGCTTGTTGTCGTGCGCGACGACGGGTCGCGCTTGTGATCGTGCTCGGCGGCGACGCGGTCGTGCGTCTGACTGTGATCGGCTGCCACGCGTTTGTGTTTGTGGGCTTTCTCGACGGCCTCGCGGTTGTGCTTGTGGTCATGCTCGGCGGCGACGCGGTCGTGCTCGGCCGCGGCGTGTCGCAGGCGCAGTAGTGGCGTCTGTGCCCGCTCTTCGTCCGCGGCAGAGCCGGTATTGTCTGCCTCGAGCCCCGGTATGACTCGGTGCCTCCTGTGTGGGTTAGACTCGAAGGACAGGACCGGACACGGCCAGGTCTCGTGCGAGCTTCGCGAACTGCCGTGTCGTCGCACGCTGCCCTTGGGCAACCCGTTCAAGCGCCACACTACGCAATGCACCGACTTGTCCTGCGCGTGCAAAAAGACGTGCCCGTCGTGCGACATTGTTGGTCACACCAATAGGACACTGGCAGTGAGCGGGACGCATTTCCGAAGCGGTGCCGGCGGCAACATCTTGCGGAAGGATTCAGCGCCGCCGTTGTGCGGCGCGGACTATGTCTGTGGTCGAATCCATGAAGCCCAGGCGGAGGGCTTCCGCATCGCTGCTATGGCACACTACAAGAGGAAGCTGGATGACTCCACTCGGTTGGCAGGTGCGGCAAGGGAGCTGGTCGGCAATACGGCAAAGTCGGGCCTGGATCCCTCCGCAAGCTTGACCCGAATGGAAGAGATGGGCGTCAAAGCAGCCACGTTGGACCCTTCCAACCGAGCACATTTTCAAGAGTCGACTCGGCTCCTGCAGGACCCCGCCGTCTCTGCGGTCGACGCTGCTTTGGGTGCTTGCGGCGTGTTGGCTGCGCCGCCGCAGCCCAACGGCGCTTCCGCGGCCGCAGCCGCCGGAGCTTTCGTCTGCGCATCTTCCGTGCAGGGCGTGGCGGCCGCCGTGCGAGCGGCGGGTGCCGCGCCGTCCGCTGACGTCGCCGCTGCTATCGAAGATGGACGGCGAGCTGCGCCGCCGCTGACGCCCCGCTCACGCGGGGGCCGGTCGTCACGGGGGAGCTCCATCGTGAACGCGCAGACGCTTTTCGGCGCGAACAACCGGTCGATGACGCAAGCCGGCATTGACACTGCTCGCCGTCTTTTCTCTGACCGGGTCCGTATCAGCGAGGGCCAGGTCGGGATTAGGAAGCGCGTCCGCCGGTGCGGGTAGCGGGACCCGTTCCAACCAGGACCCCTCGAGCCCATTTATTTGGCGGGCAGGGGAGCGCCAGCGATTCGACGAGTCGCTGGGTGCGTTTGAGATGCCATCGCTGAGTGCCATGACGTCCGAGGAGCTCGGTGCAGCTGCGCACAGGGGCTCCCTCGGCAAGGGGATAGCGTGTAAGCTTCCGGAGGTGAAGGCTGAATTCATTGAAGGCTCCCAGAGCAACATGCTCCTGGGCGTGATGCTGACGTGCGGCGTCGTCACGCCGGCGCGCTTCGCGGAGCAGTTGTGCTCGTCGAGACTGCAGAAGCCGCATACAAACTTGCTTATGATGCTGGCAGTCTGGATGGTCAAGATCCATAAGGACGCGGTTGCATCGTCGGCGGAAGAGGCGCGTGGTCGAAAGCGGTCGCGATCTGGAGACGTATTGGTTGCGAGCGGGAGTGGGACTGGGAGCGGGGATGAGAGTCCCGACGGAGATGGACCGTTTGATGTCGACGAACTTCCCGCGCACGCGTCAGGGGGCGGGACGACCGGTTAGGAATCAACAGCCTTGCGTTTTCGCTTACTTCCACCGTAGGGCAGTGAGTACACAGTCGGCCAGTTGGCGACAGGTGCGCGTCGAGCGTGTCCGCCTGCTGCCCCACCAGTCATTCTATTTGCCGCCGACCGCCGTTGCCGTCGCTCATGTGTCTCGCAAGGCGGCAGCCCTCGGCGGACAGAGACTTCGCGACCGCCGACGCGTGGGCCTCCGACGAGACGTCGGAGGCGGGCATCCCGCTCTAGGGCGGACGCGGTGGCGACTGGCGTCGCGGCGTCGCCTACGATGCGGGAGAGATTCCCCTGGCCGATGCCTCGGGGGGGCGACGCCGCAGGCAGCAGAAGGACGTGGGGGCAACCGGAAGCGCGTTGGAAGCTAGAGGATTGCAGGGGCGTCTACACCGTCGAAGAGTCGGCATGCGCCGAGGCATTGGCGGCGGTCAGCCCGTGGAAAGGCGGACGCGGTGGCGCCGGACGTTGCGGCGCCGCCGACGACTCGGGGGGGATTCCTCCGGCCAACGGCACGAGGGGGGGAGCTGCAACCGACAGGAGGACATGGAGGCGGCCGCGACCAAGTCTGCATATAGTCGCGGGCAGGGGCGCTGCTGCTGCCGACGCGTCGGCAACCGACAAGTCGTCGGCGGCAGTCATCCCGCTGCAGGGTGTCACGCGGCGGCAACGGCCGTCGGCTAGCCGCCGATGACTCCGAGGGGGATGCACCAGCCGGTAACGGGAGGGATTGCAGGCGGCAGCGGCCACCATCCGGGCCCCGTGGGGCTGCTGCCCGGCGGCTTTGGGCCGGAAGCCGCTGGCGTCGAACGCCGCCGCAGCTGCGGCGGCAGTCGTGGCGTACGCTGGCTTTCACCGACTCTGCAGGCATCGGCAACAAAGATGGCCACAATCGATGGAAGACAATTACAGAGACGCGGTGTCTCGTGGTGATCGGGATTCGAACAAGTGCGACACCACATAGTCACACGTGCGGCCCATTGCAAGACACCTGCCTGTTGATAACCCATTTTCATCGTGAAAGCGGGAGCACAAGTGCGAGTCGTGAAATAGCTTCGAGCAATTTTCAGTTTACATTTCCGTCACACCGCACACGGCACGTGGAGGCCCTGAAGTTTGCCAAACACCCAACGTCATTAAAGGTATTCACAATTATTCACGGTTCGTACAGCTTTCAGAAGCACGATGGCTCCATGTGATTCGCATGGCAAAAAAAGTCACGTGCCAGTAGCATGTATTAGTCACGGGTCATTCGACACCGGTCTTCCAAAGTGTCTTTCACGAAAGGTTTTCATCGCGCGTCTGATTTTCTCCTGCACTCTGTCGGACTCGAACGGGTGGATAGAGGGCGCCTCGGTTTCTCTTTGCGGGTGGGCGACCCAGTTTCGTTGTTGTTTGCCTCGTTGAGACGGTCACCGTGTGGGTAGTGAACGCTGTCTGCACCGCGCTATTGTGGTGGTTCGGGACGTCTTCAAAGTAGACAGATCTGCTCCGCTGCGACGGCTTGGAAGGGCACGCCTGTTCAAGAAAGGCTGCGGAGCGCAATGAACGGAACAGAAGAACGCAGCGTACCAGAACAGCAGTTTGTGCAAGAGAAGAGCAAAGAGAAAGGAAATAACACCGAGACATGTACAGCACGAAGGTGGACGCTCTTCCCACATTACGGTTCCAACGAAGATCATGCGCTTCACGTCACCCGCAGGACCGCTGCTCCCCACGCCGCCGTCGCTGTAGCCCGTGCCCGCACTGCCAATCTGGCGGGGCGGCGGATCTCCGACCTGCTCCGTCACCGAACGGCGGCCCCCAAAAGCCGAGCGTCCCTACCGCTATGAACCCAGACGAGGGCATTCGGGCGCATGTAGCAACCGCATGAGTCAAACATTCGGTGTCATGGCGACGGTGTCCCCCCCCCGGAGGGTCTAAGAAAACCTTCGGCAGCCCTAACTGCGCAGTGCGGCAGCGGCATGAGCGGAAATCGATGACGCGGGCCGCCAACGTCTGCGGCAGACCTGGCACGATGAATACAGGGTAGAGAGGCGGCCCAAATGTCACCAAGCTTCCACCCCTCCCGCTGGTTTAAGAGCATGCGGCCGACGCCCTAATATCTGAGCGCTGTCGTCCCCGTTCAGTGTGTGGCCCAGTCGGGCCCTCCGCACTCTCCATCGCCGCCACGTACACGGTACCAGCGAACTGCTCGTTCTCTCCCACTCTGCCTCACAGCGCCGAACGACACAGAGAACATCGGTGGCGGCCTGGAATCTGGCGTGGCGGACAGACAGCGGCCGCTGCCGGTCGCCCGTGGTCGCCGCGGCTCCGGCGAGACGCGTCGCTGTGCCTCCACCCAGGTGGAGCCGACGGCACTCTGCAGCGCCGCAATGGCCAATGTGCGGCTGCAGCGGCGGATAAAACGGCTTGGCGGCGCCAGGATGTGCCGCTGTCGCCACCGCCGGCACGAACGCATCGCCCGCGTCGACGCCCCCGCACGGGGCCGCCCAGCTTCGGAGATTGCCTTCGCGTCAGCGTGAAAAGGACATCCGCTGCCGCAGCAGCGATGCCTTCAATGGTCTCCCGTGCTGTATTTCCGAAGCAGACGGACTGGATGAAGCGTCTCCAGCCGTTGACACTCCGTATGCGACTGTCCCCACATACAGAAAAACGAGCGCGGTCCCGTGGTGGCGGCGGCGGAGGCCTCCTCTGTTGCGTTGGTGGCCGCCACATGCCGACGCCGGAGCTTTGCGGCCCTCAATGCGTGCGCATGGGGTGGTTTTAGGCGTGCAAGTGCTTCCGACGTCAGCCAGGACGGTGGTATGACGAAAGGACCTGTTGAAAGTCGTGAAGGTCACCATCCGCAATTGCCGGTGCCCCGGGCTCCAAATTCCTTGTGTTCCATACTTGCTGCAGCCATCGGCCGCCTGGAAGCTGCATCGGTGACGTATTGTTTGCCACTTAAATCGCATCTACGACGTCATCGTTTAGATCGTTGTGCGTCGGGTCCTTTCATGGCAAGCACTCACCGATCGTTGACTTTCAAGAAATGAAGCACATCCCAGTCCCCGGCAGGAGTCGGGAGCACAATGCCCAAAGCGAGCTTTGCCTGCTCAATGCTCAACTCTTCAGTTACGCACTGTAGCGCACTGCTGCGGTCGATCCGGGGCATCCAGCACGGCCTCGGGGCTGTGCGTAGGTTCGACGCGTGACAATGTCGTCTCAGCCGCTGTCACTCAAGTGGTAGTTTGTTACATGGCCGGCAGTGCTGTGCTATCCGGCAATGTTTCTCTCCGTGCGCATCCTGCCGCCGCCATATGTTTTCAGATGCGCTGCTATCAAAGGCTCCTCTGGGGTGCAGCCGCGCAGCTTCATTGCTGTCTGAAAAGGTTCACGTGTCTCCCTCTCATCGGATTGGTCCCGGGTGTAGCAGCACTGAAGTGCCTACCTCATAGACCGCCCCGCAGAGAGCTATAGCCTCTCCAAGCCCCGCGCAGATTTTCCAAGCATCTCCGGCCTGCCAAGTTTGAGAGAGTTGTTTCTCGTCTTCTTCAGATGTTCTCTGTCTCGTCCTAGGTAGGCAGATAATTGCACTTCTATCCACTTGATTTCCGCACAGTCCGTTTTTGCAGCCGTCTGTCGCGACCTATCGGTTTGGGATACTCATCTGCTGAACAAGAGCGCGTTCGGCCGCATTCTAATCCAAGCAGGTCGACTGCGTCGATCAAGCCTGTCCAAAAAAATGCCTACAACACAAGAAAATTGATGAAGAGACCTCGTTATTGGAAGCTTCGTGCGTCCCGAGGCAATCCCTTCTGCTTGGGTCTCACCGTCTTTGACAGCTGCGACAGCAGCGCCGTCACCGTCCCGTCCCTCGATACATGCATCCTGCAACGTCCCTCTTCCGCCGTTGATGGCTGTTGTTGAGTCGTAGGCGGCAACGTTGCCTCTTTGCTCCGTCATATCGGCGGGCTTTGCCGCGGTTATCACTGGTCCTTGTTGTCGTTCATTGAGCACCGTTGTCGGTGGCCGCGAGTGTGGTCGCACACAAGCCGCGTTGGAGCTCGGTTCGTTGCTGCTGCAGTCTCTGCCGCCATGGTGTTCTCCCTCATCTGTATCTGTATGCGACTGCGGCGAGTCATAGTTTGCAGGCATGCTCCTGTTTTGCTCTTGTCTAGTGAATGGCTTTCCGACCCTTACCTGTGTTCTGGAGGTCTGGCCTCCGTTAGGGACGTTTCAGTGCTTCATGCAGAATGGCTGTTGACACTGCTTGCACGTCGTTACCCATCTACCTTCTTTCTTTCGATTTCTTTGTTGTCGTGTCTCGTGTGTTCATATCTCAACGCGGCGGGCGCGAGCTGACCTGTAGCTTCTCGGGCCGGGTGGCGGCTACTACGTGAAGTCGGCACTGCACAGTCAGCACTTCACCCTGTCCTTGACAATGCGGATTCTTCCAGTCTCTTAGCCGTATAGATGCCGACCACACCAGAAAATAAACAGACGACAATTCACTTCCGTGTCGTTTTGTTTTCTGTGCTTTTTTCCCTGCTTCGATCCCATAGCAGACGTTCCAAGTGGGGCTGTGGATGTGTGCTGCACCTTCACTCGGAAACCAATGTGCGCTTGGCATACGTGAGCGCTGTTGCCTATCAAGTGCTCCAGGGATTCTCATTTGTGCTCGTTCCCCTAGTGCGGCATGCTCTGCTGTGCGTCGATGCGCGGGGGCTCCGTGTAGTGAGCGGCGCCATCTTCGTGCTGGCTGATGCTGATGCGGTTGTGCTGAAGCGCGGCGTTTGGCTTGTGCTCGTGCTCTCTGCTCTGCATGTCCTCCCCGTCGTGGTTGGCTACGCGGTCGTGGTGTTGCCCAGTGACGCCGTTACCCCTGTGTCCCCTATCGTGGGCGGCGCTGTCGTCGTGCTGGCTCGCACTGACGCGGCTGCGCTGGGGCGCGGCGTCATGCTCGTGCTCGTGCTATTTTTTTTGCTCTTCCTCCCTGTCGTGGTTGGCGACGCCATCGTGGAGCTGTACGGTGACGCCGCCGCGCCTTCGCCCCCTCTTGTCGCGTCTTAGCTGTCGGGGTGGTACTGTCAGATACGGGTGTGTTGTCGTGCGTCAGGGCTCAGGCGCTGTTGTTATAGCGGAATGGCGGCGGCTGGACGGTGCGGCCTTGTGCTGCTGGGCGGCCTGGGGGTTGAGGTCGTGGTGGAGCTCGGCCGCACTACGCTGTAGTCCCGGTGTGTGGCGCGGCCCTTTTTTCATACTGTCCGGCGTGCACCTCCGGTCGCTCATCAATATATATACATATATGCTGTTTATGTCCACAAAGCAACCACCCGTGTATCAAAGTACCATTCCATACCCACAATGCCAACGCCTTGACAGGAGAGCAGTGCAGTCCTGTGGCTGCGTGATCCTCGGTGTTGCACTGCCTTGCCTGGAGGGATCAAGAAACCGAGGCGGGTGAGAGAACAGAAACTACAGGAGAGATAGGCAAGGCACCATGACCACCAAAACAATAAAGAGGTCGGCGTGGTCTCATGAAAGACAAGTGCTGAAATTGCAGGTAAAGCGTGGCTTAGAAGTTCGTGCAGATGTTCACAGCGGCGCTCCCGTGGTCAGAAGTGGGTGTCACAACGGCGCAACACCCGGTAGAGCATGATCGTGCCAGGCGGAGCCCGCGAGTTTCATCGTTGTGGATCCGTGCAGCGTGTCGCAGGTCTGCATCACTCCGACCATGGCGCGGACAAAGGTGATGGGGCGGCGGTACCACTGACGAAAGCGACGGGGTAGGCTGTGACGACGACCGTACAGAGGATGATGAAGGTGCTGACAATGGTGGCTCGATAGAGGGCAACCTGAGAGGCGAAAGGGACACGAACAATGAAGTATCGCCCACAAAGCCAATTGGAGGCGAGTCGTGGGATTCATTCATCCGTAGCCACTCGTTGCTCTGCTGGAAGGCGATCTCCATTGCGAGAGGCGTTATCCCGGCATTTTTTTGACAGATTCATTCCAAAACACGACCGATGCGACTGTTGTGCGGCTGACAGTGCGCATGTCGCAGTCGACGAGGCGGCAGAAGCGCCTTGGGTACGGGAATGCACATGCTCAGGTCTCTGGACAACTTGACATGCCAGTATTTCTCGGACTTTGCACCGCCACTATCCTTGCGTGCCAGTGTCACGTCGTCGGCATGGCCCGAAATCGTCTTCATTCCTTTCTGTGACAGGCAGCACCACGAATGTCCCTGCACAACGCTCAGGCTCGTAGGCGACCTCTGGCAAAGCGGTAGCATTCATCCACGGCAACTCTGACGTGAGCTGCGACATGCTTCCTCAAGCCACGCATCGAGTGTTCTACCGACGAAGGACTGGTGGCAGCGTGAATAGGCGGACTGTGGAAGTCATCGAACCGAGGACATATAGGCAGAGGACATCGCAGACGCCATCGGCTGAGTTGTTTGTTCATCATATGCTGGATGCGAGTCATGATCGAGTCAAGCCTTTATCTGGTGCTGTCGATCATTGCCTGTAGCCGTTTGTCTAAAGATCGACCTTGCTAGTTATAGAAACTGACAGATCGACCGTTTTTGGAAGCTGTGTCGCACTTACTCGCATTTGGAGTACAATTATGAAGTCTGGATAGAGCTCCACCGCCCAAGTGTGATGGCGGTAAGGCCCGGGTCGTGCTTTCTCCTTTTGCCTCCTCAAGAGTTTCTGTTTTGGCATCCTCACATGCTGCCTTTACACCAGTCCAATACCTGCAACGGAAGACCGACACGCTGGCGGGCGTCTGTGGTGCCCTTCTGGCTGTGAGAGAGAAAAAGAGTAATGCTGCAGTGCTGGTAATGCTGCAGTGCTGGCCTCCAGCTGGCGTGCTCCTGCCGCTGTCGCCGCCGTGTCCGCAGCCCGCGACCTCTCCGCCCTGTGCGCCGTGGCAGCCGCGCGGCAGTGGTGACGGCCGTCTGCCCATCGCCTGCTCTTCTCAAACCTAACTGTCATCCAAGCAGTTTCCGTATCGGCCAGGCGCTCGCGCGCCATCTCCGCCGCTGCCTTGGCCGCCGCCGCGGTCGTCGGGCCAATGCTCCGCTTCGAAGCCGACATGAGTAGCTTCCAAAGACCAGCAAGAAAACAACAAAGAGAGAGAGAGCAAGGAGCCGCAACCTGCAGACGAGGCAGCATTGCGTGCGGCCGACGCGAGTACAGGCTGGAACAGGAACCGGCTTCCAGCTGCAAATAGATTCTCGGAGTGGCTGTGCGACTGCCTTCGCATTGGTCTGCTCGATGCCAACGCGGAAAGGCTCGACATGCCATACGAATCCAACTGAGGTTGTCATGATAAGCAAGAAAAGAAAATGTGTGCGCACGCCCAAAAGTGTGTGTCTCTAATGCCGGCAAGAAGACTTTGAGACCAAGCCGAGAACGTGGTCCTATTGGTGGAGGGCACTGTCTTCTCCGCAACGTTTCCTGGAAAATTCCTTAAATGATATGCCACGTGAACGAACGCGGAGATCGAGCACGAATCTTGCATGCGAGGCCGAGCCTTATTGGTCCCGGCAGTGGCGAGCAGGAGAGTAGGAATCTCGGGGGCGTGCTCAGGAGCGTGTTGGTCCGCATGCGGGATACAATCATAGAAAAAATTTGTTTGCACCTGGGTGGGTGATTGTAGCTTCGAATCAGCACGAAAGTTTGCATCTGCGGTGCATGCGGCGGCGCGTCGTTCCGCGGCCTGGTGAAAGCTGGCTGCCAGGACAGTCGGGGACGCACCGCCTACCTGGCACACCCCCGCCCCCTCCCCCTCCAAGCCCC
>Ga0209093_1001317_pt1 | contig 14103 bp, 15 predicted proteins | sample SidtaG_4_FD_187450 | JGI IMG/M metagenome (GOLD analysis project Ga0209093, IMG submission 187450) | Marine algal microbial communities from Sidmouth, United Kingdom - Sidmouth_Male1 metaG (SPAdes) (version 2) | ecosystem: Host-associated > Algae > Red algae > Unclassified | place: Sidmouth...
TTCTGTGTGCACCGATATTCAGTGGGAATCATCTTCACACCAGCACTTACAGATTCGGCAATTGTCCGACGAAGTTGCTGCCAAATGCTCATGAAGGATCATTCCGATTCGCTGGTTCTGATCCTTCTGCGTATCGTGCTGAGAACTGTCCTGAAGCCGGAGTAGGATCATCCTGGGGATCGTGCTCAGGACTGTCCTGGCGTCGGAGTACAATCATCCTGGGGATCGTCGTCATAGATTGAGTGAACGAGTGCGCAAGATTGATGTAGATTCCTGCCTCAAGGACTCGATCGTAGATGATAGCCTGGACTACTTCGAGTGACGTCGTGAGGAGGGTCTGCCGAAACCGATCAGAGAGCAAGACCTGCCCATGGGGCGTCGCTCCTGGGCCACGAAACTTGTGCAGAGGGAGCCTCAATGTGACTTGGTAGTTGTGCGACCTACACGCTGTTTCCCGGCGCAGAGGGGATGAGAACTGGGTGAACATGCGTCTGCTCGGGCATCAAGAATACCGTGAAGTCCCGGACGCACCCAGTCTCGATTTATCAATGATTGGGTCTCGTTCACGCGCACTAAATGCGTTCTCAGCTCAGTGGCAATCTCGTCCCCTATCGTCCTAACACAGCACGTGCCGCACTCGCAATCCCCCGGTTCAATATATGTCAGAAACACTCGCCCCAGAATACTCAAGCGCATGAGTGATATGTCAGATTCCACGATGGGCATTGGTCTGAACGGAGGGAGTGTCAGAAGTTTTTTGTTCTCGCTGTTGACGGAGCAGACAGACACTTTGCTTGCGGAAGAGGCAGTCAGATTATCAGTTGAACACGTCCTCACATTTTTTTCGAATGACAGTCCCCGAGATGATCTGTGGTTCAGGATGACACTGCTTCTGGAACGATCCCAGAATCAGTCCCAAAGATGATCCGTTGAACGAGTCCAGAAACTGTAGTGATGAACTGCGAAATCACAGAGGTCACTCGAGAATCAGGCAATCTGAAATGCAGGATTTTCGCCGATCCATGGAACTGTTGTGCACATGAGCCTCCAAATCATGCAGAGACCATCTCACAGGAGCTTTGCATGGCTATCTCAAAACATTCTTTCGCGTCTACTCGTTATAGATTTTCAAGCCGGCAAATTTAGAACTATCCCGGCGGTGAAATACCGACCCGCAGTGTAGTGTGTGAATGGCATCCTTCTCTATCTCTAATTGTGCTGTCTGTCGCACCTGTGGGAATATAATCGGATACGATAATTGTATCTGGATACGGATATAATCTACTTTACAATCCGGTTCCGGAGGCAGATATCCGTATCCGGATCTGAGCTGAGGGAGTTATCCGTAATCAGATACGAAGCATCGGCGTGTATCTGTATCCTAGTACGGCCCAAAATGCATATCATGACAACCCCTGGGCAACAGCGATGACGTCACACCGGCACCGCGCCCGGTGTTGGGACCGGATTCCCAGCCGCATCGGCTTACACGAGCCCCGCTCCCCGACGTGAACTCCTCTGATGAGGACCCGACCTGGGAAATCGACCGGCTGTTGGCTATTCGCCATGACGCCGATAGCGGCATCGTGGCGAAAGTCCGGTGGGCCACATATGGCCGCGGCGATGACTCGTGGGAACCCATTTCGGGTTTGCCGAAGCATCTCGTCATCCGCTTGGAAAAGCAGAAGAAGTTTACGCTACCCGAAGACGCCTTCCCGACGACGCCGGTCGTCCTCGCCCCGTGCCCGTGGCAACCCGATTGGGTGTGCGTCGCGGTTCAGCAGCACACCGACGAGACGGGCGCCGAGCTCGTCGATGTCCGCTGGACGTCCGCGACAACCAGCCACGAGGAGACTGTCCCTGCCCTTTGGGCATCCTCCCTCCTCGCGGAGTTCCCCGATGATCCACCACCTGCCCACTGGCCACTGGGACGCCCCGCCTTCGAGAAACTCGATGCGGCCTGGGGCCCCCATACGGTCGACCTGTTCACCACCGCCGCGGCCACCCAGCTGCCCCGGTTCCTGCCCCTTACCCCCGCGGACGCCGACCGCGGCTGTGCCGCGGCGTTCTCTGTCGACTGGGCAGTGGAGAACGGGTGGGCCAACCCCCCCTTCTCCCTTTTTCCACAGGTCGTCGCCCGCGTCGTCTGCTACCCTTGTGACCTCACCCTCGTCGCCCCGCGCTGGCAACACCAGTCCTGGTGGGCGCTCGCCACGCGCTACTGCGCCGCGCGGGTGCAACTTAACCCCCCCTATCCTACGTTCACGGTGGCCGGCCGCACTGACTCCTCCCCGCCGCCTGCGTGGCGCGTGGTGATGTTCCGCTTCGAGAAAGCTCACACCGCCCGGGTCAGCGCCGGCGCCACCGCTTAGCGGTGCCGCCGCCGCGGGCCAGCGGGCCGGCTGCCTTCCGACTCATCGCTGTCGTCATAGACCAACCGCTCATCGGCGGACGCCACCCGATCCGCCGCTTGCACCTCGTTCAGAATACGACCGATGTCGTCCTCCATGTGCGTCGCGCGGCGCAGCTCCTTGACGACCTTGACGACCCCGTCCATCGCCTCCCCCACCGTGCGGTCGCTGGACGTCCGCAGGAACGCATGCAACCGGTCCACGCCACTGCGTAGAACCCGGCTGATGGCCAGCCCCACGGCGCCCGCCGGCGCACCGCCTGCTGCGGCCAGGCGATTCACCGCCGCCGCCGACAGGTGCGCCCCGAGAGCGTCGCCTTCCGGCGTGATGGAGCCCACGCGGTACTACTTGTGGTACGCTGCGTACGGCGGCTCCACCTCCTGCCCCTCGGACGGCTGCGGGCGTTCCCCCCGCGTGGGCCCCCCGCTCCGCCGCGACTCGGTTGCCCCCGCCGACGACCGAGGCGCGCCGTCGGTGCCGACCGGCGTCCGGCCGCGCCGCGCGTCGCCCGCCTGCGGCGCCGCCGTTCCGCCCTTCGTCCGCCCTGACGCCCCCGCGTCCGCCGGCGGCTTCCGCCGGCGTGCCGACGCCGTTGGCGGCGACCACGACCGTTGGCCGCTCCTCGTGGAGTCCCCCTTGGACGCCGCGCCGCTCCGTTGCGACGGAGCCGGCGGCGGCCTTGCCCGACGCGGCGTCGGGCCCCGACGAGGACGTGGCGTCGCGCGTCTCGGCGGCGGCGCCCGCCCGCTCTGCGGCGGGGGCGTTGGCGACCTCCGTCGCAGTGGCGACGGCGATCGACGTGGCGACGGCGATCGACGCGGCGACGGCGCTCGACGCGGCGACGCCGACCGACGCGGCGACGGCGCTCGACGCGGCGACGCAGACCGACGCGGCGACGCCGACCGACGCGGCGACGCCTTCCGACGCGGCGACGCCTTCCGACGCGGTGATGCGGACCGCCCGGGCGACTCCCGGCCGGGCGTCCGCGTCCGCGTCCGCGTGATTGACGCCTCCGCCGGCGGCGTCCATGACGACGACCGCCGGGCTCCGGCCCGGCCGCGTCCCCCCGGTGACGACCGCGTCGGCGACGCGGCCTGCCATGATGGGGACTCAGAGCGTGCCGCCGCCCCGCCCCCTGGGGCGTCGTCGCTGCCTTCGCCCCGGGTGTGCCCCGCCCCCGCGCCTCCGGCCGCCTCCGACGGCGTCCGCGCCGTCGCGCTCCTCGACGACACGCGCTCGGCCCGACTCGGGAAGTCGACACCCCTGGCGTCCAACGCTACTCGAAACCCGTATGGGTTCGCCGCGTCGTCCCCCCCCGCCGGAAACGGCTTCTGCCCGACTGGCAAGCCCGCGGCCTCCACCACGGATCCCCATTTGGGGAGCAACACCGCCAGGCCGTGCAACAGCCGCTGCAGCCGGGCATGCTCGCCCGCACTGCCCACCGCCATGTCATCCAATCGGAGACGCTCCAAACGGTAGAGTAGGGCAAGGGAGTTGCGGTGCACGCGCCCGCCGGCGAGGTCCGCCAGCAGCGTGATGGCGGTGAGCTGCACCCGCTCCACCACGTACATGTCCCAGAGGCAGCTCCTGTCGTCCCCCATCATGCGGTCGTAATAATACGACAGCACGGTGGGGTACGCCACGTGCAGCCCCCGCGGCAGCTCCAAGTCGTCCAGCGCGGCCGGCACGCGCCGCCAGCCGGCGCCGTTCAACCCCTTGGCGTTGTGCCCGGCCGTCATGAGGTACGGCACGTCATCGCCCTTGCGCACCCGGACGTCCACCTCCTTCCGCACTTGGTTGACCACCACGCGGTCCCCCTCCGCCAGGAGGAGCGTCAGATCCCGCCCAACCCGATCGGGTTTCGGCCAGGAGGTGATGTCCGGCCGCTCGTACGGCGGGACTGGCCGCGGCGCCGCCCCAGCGGCAACCCGGCGAGCGTTCTTGTCCGCCGCCTCCCCGTAGTAGTACGCCGCGGCGTCCAACGCGTCCCGGTGCTGCGCCTCGGAGGCCTGCACGTACTCGAGGTCCGCCGCCGTCCGTTGATACGGAGGAGACAACTCCGTCAGGTACTCCTCCGGCGGCGTCACTGCGTCCCGCATGAAGCTCATGAGCCGGCCCCAGCAGTGCGCCACCCACGGTACCCACGCGCGGAGGTCCCCGACGTCCCCGTTAGTCTTCACGAACGTGAACGCCGTCCGGTCAAACCACGACGGCAACGCCGACCCGTAGCGCGCCACCTCCCGGCTGAAGCGGACGGCCAACTCGCCGTCGCACCGCTGCGAGTGCACCTCGTAGATGCCGCCGTGCCGATACGCCATGCGTACGCCGGCCCGCATGCGGTCGACCACCGGCTGGCTTCACAGGTCGGGCCCCGGCACCTGCGCCTGCTCCGGCATCCCGTCGTGGTCCGCCAATACGCTCTCGGCGTACCGCATCAAGCCCGACTTCAACGCGTCCCGTAAGGGCGGCGCAATGTAGGCCATCGCCGCCGCTTCCCCGACCCCCGCCATCCTCCCGCGCCGGCGGCACGCCCGCGCCGTTGGCGTCCGCGCGTGCCGCCTCCGCTGCCGCCGTCCTCGCCGTCGCCGGACCCCGCAAGGCGGGGTGTCCGCCCCGCCGTCGCGTGCTGCCCGCGCGCGCGCCCCAAGGGATCCGCGTCGCTCGGGCGACTCCGCCCGGCGCCCGCGCGCTGGCGACCCCTCACGGATGCTCGGCACACGCGGCCCGGCATCCGTCCCTGCTGGCGGGTGACCGCCAGGTCTTGGCCCGGGGGGGGCGTTGCAATTGACAGGTGCTAAGTCCAGTACTTATGCCTCTGACGGGACTTGCACCCGCCTCTCCGTACTTCGGATTGCGGGCTATGGGACGGTTGTCCTTCCCTAAGTAGCCCCCCCTATTCGGGCCCGGGGTTACTATTTCGTCTCTATTTTTCGTCTGTTTCCGTCTTGTTCTTTTGGCGCCGGCCACGGCCCGCGCCGCCCCGGCTTGCTCGCCACCGAAAGCTTGGCGTCTCTCTCGAGTCCTCGCCCTTGCGCGCCTTTGCGCCGTCTAGGTCCTCTCGGGAGGTCAACCCTTTGGGTCCTTCTCTTCTGTATCGTCAGTGTTGCCACAGGGTATTTGCTCGCGCCTTCTTTGTTGCCACAGTGCTCCACGTTGATACTGTGAGCCCCGCACCGTTGAGCGCGACCCGTGCTCTGGGTCCCACTTTCCCTTTCCGTGCGTGCTGCTACCCCAAGTGAGAGCAGATGCTGAGGTGATTTCGAGTGGCATTTAGTCGACTCTTTCCTTCGGAAGACCCCATTCGAGGCCAGAGGTACGCTGTTGTTCTCTCGGTGCGTCTCCGTTCACTCCACCAAAACGGATGGTCATTTTTCCAATCCTGGTCGCCGTCCTCCTTCACCGCCCCCATCCCATCTTCGTAGAACGCCTTTCCCTACAATCACACTGAGCGCGCTGCTCTGTGTCCGTCTTCATAGAGGGCGTTCCGTTTGCGCCGGGCGAGTTCAAGTGCGTCATCTGCGGGGCTGGCTTCAAGAAGGACCAGACGCTGGTTTGGCACCGAATGCGCAAGCACAAGACCACAAGACGGCAAAAAGGCGGTGGACGGCTGCTCTCGCTTCCTGAAGGCGCCGATGGCGCTGCAGGGCCTGGTTGCTCTGGTGGTGGTCTCGGCGGCGGCGACAGTTCTCGTCTCTTGGAGGCGTCGCCGCCGCCGCATCTACCACCACCTCCCCTCAACGTAGCGGACGGCTTTGGCCATTATGAGAGCGTAGGCGATCCGGCAGTCGACGCCGGGGATCCACCACTGCCGCCAGCGTCGCCCGGTGCTGCTGGCGAAGGCATGCTTGGATGTCATACGCCCGTCGACGCCGAGGCGCCGCCCCGGCGACATCCTTCCGCCTCCAGTGGCTTTGACGTTCTGGAGGATGCTGTCCAGGACGCCGTCGATGCAATGGACGCAGTGATATTGCTCACACAACGGGCCAAGAAGGCTGTTGGGCGAGCGCCGAAGCGGAGGAAAGCAGCCGACGGCGACGCTGAGTGAACGGCTACTTGTTGGGACTACAGCTGCTTGTCTCATGACATCCGCGAGCACTACGAGGTCATGAAGGACTGGGACGCGCGCACAACTCTTCTGACCAAAAGAAAGGCCTGCCACCCCGGCCGCTTTAACTCGTACCGGTTGCGCCTGGTGCAGCGTATTGCACTTGAGTGTGGGGGCGGGGGCATGTCACTGCTCGACCAGGAGAAGTTCTTCAACGTGCTCGACGCCTGGGACCGAACGAAGCCTGGGATGCCCGCGGATGCGGGCCACTACCTGGGCATTCGTGAAACCTTCAACTCGGGAACCGACTTTAGAAACGCCCTCGCCGACGACATCGACGACGCCATCTAGGACGAGGGGTGGTCGAAGTGCACGATGGTCGAGGGCGGGGAGATTTTCAAATTCATCGTCCGCTCGGCCCTAGACGTGGCCCTCGAGCGCATGAGGGTGGTCGACAGCTTCAAGCTGTGGAGCGGTGGTGACCGCCCTGCGCCCCCCAGCAACAAGCGCGAGGACCCCATGGACGGGGATGCGTTTCGATTGTGCGAGACATCCGTCATCCGGGACATTGACGAGGACAGCTTTGTGCTGTGGTTGCAAGCCTTTAGCGACGCGAGTAGGCTGTCAAGCTCCGGGGGTAAGTCGTGTGTTAAGGTCAGAGAAGTGGGAGACAGGGCGCGCGGGTGCACGCTGGTCACATCACGTGCTTCGCACACTGCATCCTGTCGGCTCGGACATGAAATCCAACATGCTCCTTGGTCTTTATCCTTTTCTTTCCACGTTTTTCCCGTATTTTGACGGCTCAGGCTGCCTGTTTGTTTCGTTGTGGCACTCAGCCAAACAGCCCACAGTTTGTACCCGCTGAGGATCCGCATCCTCAATGCAGAGACGGGGGCTGCAGAGTGGCACAACGTGTCGTACATCCCGGTCGTCCGTAAGGGCAAAGAGCCTGGAGCCGACCTCCGCGCCAAGCGCCGCGATACTACAGCGGGTTCTGTACCTCGTGTTCCGCTCAGCTATTGCGGCGAGCCACGTTGGTGTGAAGGTACGGCTGGGCAGCCGGGAGCTACTCCGTTTCCCCAGACTGCTGTTGTACATTTGCGACCTCCCAGAGGAGAAGGCCATTCTGTGCCTGAAGTCCGGCAAGTGCACCAAGTCGTGCTCCATCTGCGACGTGGACGTGCAGGTCGCGGGGGCGCCCGAGGCGCCCAACTCGGAGGAGCGGGACGCCCGACAGTGCCTCGATCGGCAAGTCGAGGCGACCAACCTCCGCATTGAGCAGAGGAACCCGAGACGCCGCCTGCAGCTGGAGAAGCACGAGGGTGCTCACAGCATCATGCCCGCCCTTGCCGGACTCGCTGGACTCTCCACGGAGCCTTTTCTGCTTTACAAGATGATTGGTGTGGACACCCTACATGTAAGTTCTCGACGAGGGCGCTCCAGTCTGTGTTCTTTTTCCCTTTCCTACGCCATCTCCGGTGCGCTTGTGGGTGTCACATGATGCTATTTTTCGTGTGACTGTTCTTACCAATCCTCCTACCGTCAACTCGCATGCTGTGGCCACCGACGGAGCATGTACCCCTGTGTGTCTGCCCCTCCCGCAGGTGCTTGACCTCGGCATAACCCGGATGCTTGTACACCGACTTGTTCGAGTGTTTCCGCACGTCTGTGAGCACCACTTCATGGCAGCCGGGAGCACCAAGGCGGCTTGCCGCATCTGTAATCGCCGGTTTGAGGAGATGGGGCGGCGCAGCCAGGCCTCCACTGTAGCACCAGGGTACGTTTTGCACCCTCTGGGTGCTCCGAGCACAGTATTGGAGCCAAGCAGCGACTTTTCCGGATCCAGCCGCACTGCCAAGCCGCAGAGACCATTCTCGTCCTTGGGGGTTGGGGTGGCGGAGAGCGCCGGGCTGCCAACGCCGTTCCACGCACCAGCGGCGGCAGTGGCCTCGGCGGCAGCGCGGGTATCTCCCACGGCAGGTATGCATCTGTGGTTTCCCAGCGACTACGCTCTAGGATCCTCTACCCGCGAACACAGCGTCACTCCGGAGCTGACGCCGCAGCTCCTTCGGTTGTGTCGTGAGAACCAGAGCTTGCGGCTGTTTTGGAAGGCTGTTACTAACGACAGGGGCGTACCCTCTCTTATCTGCCATTCTTGTCCTGTGTCTGAATGCCACGGCTCTTCTCCCACAACATTTAGATATATGGTTGCGGCCGATGAGTTACAGGCGAACTTTACGGGGAGAAAACAGCGAAACGGGGTATTCATTCTTCCTCACGCTGTACCAAAAGTGTTTGCGCTCGGCCGGCTCAAGCCACGCACAGCGTCTGGCCACATGTCGGACGACGATGACGAGGAGTCGCCGAGAGTCCCGCTGTCTGGCAGAGGCCGGCCGTCCGGTGTGCGTGCTCAGTCGGGCAAGCGACTCTCCCGTCCGCAGGCGCCGACGAAGTCGGCGCCGGCGGCTACCGACCGCGCTGGCGCCGACGCGCAGACAGTCACGTTCGACGCGGGATTAGACTCGGACGACGAGCTACCCAAGTGCTTCATGTTCGACTGGGGCGCATACAAGAAGGTCTGGGGGGAGACCCCGTACGAGGACGCCGTCACAGAGCTTTTTTCCGAGTACGCGGTGCTGTACGGCCGTGTTGCGGGTTTGACGATGGCGAGAGCCCCCGCCTCCATGACTCTGCAGGAGGCCAAGTCCCTGCAAGACCACGCCAGGGAGTTTATCGACAAGTATGTGCGGCCCATCCTCGGCGAAGTTCACACGCCAAAGGTACACAAGCTTCTACGGAAACTTCTAGACGCAATCAAAATGCACGGCAACCTGAACAACGGGAGTGTGGGCTCCAACGAAGCCGGGCACAAGGTTGACTAGAGATTTTATAGGCGCACCAACCGCGTCGCCACTACCTTCACGGCTCAGATTGCCCGACAGTCGCAGGGTACGCAGGCGTTGTTACCGCGCATCACTAGGCTAGACGCCAACGCCATCCGCATGGACCAGATCCGTCGCGCTCGCCGCTCCGCCGCACGTGGCGGGAAACTCACCGCTCAGAGTATGCGTTCCCTCCGCGGTGAGCCGCTCATGACGGTCGTCGCGTCGTCTGTGCGGCCTGGGTTGGCGCGACTCGAAGCGGTTATAGACCTCCACCCCAGCACGAGGCTGCATGTGCTTGGTCGTGTCATTTTTATAGCCAAGCTGGAGGATGGGACGCCGATGCGGCAGACGCTGCGGGCATATTCTTCGTACAGGCGCAAGGGCCCGTGGTTTGACGTGGTCGTTTACACAGTTGAGGGGGACGCACCCATTGTCGACAACGACGGCGTCAAGCCGCGTTGGCGGTACGGGGAAGTTAGGGACTTGTTCAGGTACGACGAGGAGGACGTTGCTGTCGTTTGTGGCCTCGAGGAGGTGGAGGCGGATGACTTTTGTCCGCTGGGCGAGCGCCAGTGCAAGCGCTTCAAGTGGTCAGTGCCCGACCCAAGCGCGGGGAACTGGCAGCTGCGCGTGGTGCCCATGTCACGCGTCCGCCGGGTGACCCATGCCGTGCCTGACTTTGCGGAGCTGTCTGATCGACTTGGGATGAGGGCGCTGCCGGCCCGCTACAGCGCGCCAGTCAGTGAGCAGAGGGCAATGCGCTTCTACGAGAATACCTTCTTTGCGTGGGACTGGCTTATAGAACCTTCTCTTCTGGTTTGCGCTTTCCTTGTCGTGCGTTCGCATGGAAGAGCTGAGCTCTCTGGCTCAAGCTACTCTGCACGTGCCCTCGGCCAATGAGGTCGCCCCCAGTGACAAAATCTCGTGATCCCGACTGACCCAAAGCTGCTCTGCCCAGAGGAATGTGGTAAATTGCCTCTCCCTCGCAGCAGATGCGGTTGCTCGCAAAACAGATTGAGAGAGAGTCTGCGAGTGCCCTCTCGCACCATCGCGGCAAGCCCGCGAGCCCGCTCTCACCGCTGCGAGCGCGGGTGCACCCAAACGTGACGATGGGTGGCACCACTCAGCACAACGGCGGAAAGGAGCGAGCACGCCATCATAGGGCAGATCGCCGAATTTTGTATTCCTGTCTTCCCAATTTTGGCCGATGTGGTCGAAGTCAAGACAGGGTCTCGGTCAACTGCCCATTGGCGGATCCACTTTATCCGGTCGAACGGATGGCTGGGAAACAGTTTCGCACAGTTGATCACTCTTCTTGACATCGACGGGATCGGCCAAAATTGGGAAGGCAGCAATACCAGGCTGTTCTGGCCTGCTGACAGCTCCGATACGCTCCTGCGCTTTGGAATGGCACGTCAGCATCTCAGCGTTTTAGCACTTTTCCATGGAAAACGCTGATCAACCTCAAGATGAGGCCATCATTTGGACTCGAAGCTGAGATATTAATATTCTACAGCTGGAAACAGTGGTCTCGGGAATCAGTGGGGCCCTGGTCAAGAGTCCACGCGTTCCATGGAGTAAAAAATCCTCTGACTTCACTTTCGAGCCAATGCGAAGCTCTTGCTCACAGTCAAGGCAGACTTCTGGAACCAGCAAGAGTCCCTCTCTGCTAGAAACCAGAAGCACGAGTCTTGCACAGGTATGCCACAATGCGGCTGCAGCCATAGTTCTTGACATTTGGCTTCCTCGAGCCGAAGAGAGGCTTCTCTGAACCGCTTATGTAGCAGGAGGTTCCACAGGACCGGAAGCTTTATGCTGTGCATCGAATCACAGATTTTTGGCTGAACTACGTCGTGAGACCGGTCAAAGACACTTCGTGGCCAGATCGGGACCATCTTGGCTGTTGCCCAATGCGCACGATCAGCCTAAAATTATGCTGTCTTCTCCACGAGCATGCTACTTTTTTTCTAGGTAGGGGCTACATCAACGGTTTTCAAATTTAAGCTAAACCTTGACGGCAGACCCCCTCTCAGAACCTGTGTGAAGCGTTGTTCGTGTCAGTCGCTGTCAGTCACCCAGCAGATGCATCCAGTGCTGCCGGAGGCGCTAGCTGCTTGCCCACCAGAAAGAGCGGCTCCCGGCAGGCCCTTCCGCCTCTGCCAAGGGCGGGCTCAGACGCGGCCGCGCACACAGGCCTTTGTCGTGTTTTGCTTGCTCGACTTGCGGGTGATATCAGTGGCGTGGTTGTACGTGAGTCGCGTGCGGGACACACGCAGTTTCGCGGTGTGCGGAGTGGCATGGATTGCCGGAGAGTAACTGATGGTGCGTAGTGCCGTGCGTTGTGCCGTGTGTTTGTGGGGTGCTTCTTGTGCGTCGAGATCGATTCCGACGCCGACACTGGTCTTCGTCTTGGTTCCTTCCGTCTAACTCTCGTCCGCTGTGGCGGCCTCTGGCCATGTGCTTGTTCTACATGATTGACTGCATGACGTCTGGGTTTCTGGCTGTAACATCCTGAGGCGTCGCGGGCGTACAGTGATGCAGGGACTGGGTGAGGGGGGGAGTGGAGGACAGGGTGGGTGAGTTTGTGCTCGGAGAGAGGGGTGACGCTGGGAGGTATAAGTAGCGTTGGGACAGTGGGGTGGCTAGGTGCGAGGAACGTGGCGAGGTGCGAGGGACGTGGCGAGGGGGAGCGGCAGAAACGATGAAAATGACACGCTTTCAAGCGCATGGCAGCCATGTGTACAGTGAATACATCTCTTCAAGGAGCACCGCCGCTTCCTAGAAGTGTTTAGCCATGATGCTTCTAGCACGTGGTGCGACGATCTCTAGTTTTTCTCAGATCTTGAAGGATCGGTGACAGACATCTCACTTCCTCCAGGCCAAATACGAGAACTGTCTGCAGAGATCCCGATTTTCAGCGCTGTGTCCCTTCGGCAGATGGGTCTGGGCATTAAACTCGGTCGGTGAAAGCTACTCTGCAACGTGCTGAGCTTCTAGTGGTCGACAGAAAATTGGGTCGCGACCCCATTACGGACCCCTGCTAATGGCCGCTCTGAGAGGGGTCGCCGGTGGCACCGGATCTTCAGCCGTCATACGTGATCCGGGGCGGATCACGTCTTTTGCCCGTGCCTTCTCTGGCAGGCGAATTTAGAACTGCTTTCCCCTTTCAACGCTGCCTGGTCGCCATCCTTTTGAGGTGGGGCGCCATATGGCGGATAACGACAAAGAGCGGAAGTACGTTCATTTGTTGCTTGGCGAGGGCCGCAAGCTCCGGCTGAAGGTGGGGGGGGCGGACGTACATTGAGTTTGGTGCGCAAAGTGAGGAAAAGCGAGAGACTCACCCAACCCCCGTCGCCACGTTTTGTTTACCGGCCATCCTCGCCACACGCCACCGTCTCTTGTGTGACCATTGTGTGTTTTTCCGTTCAGAGCATTGGGGACCCTCTGACAACCCCGTGTACATTGACACGTATGTCTGCCAGCTACCTTTGTGGTGCGCATGCTCTGGCCATGCCGGTAAGGCAGCACACCGCACAGCAGAGCAGAAAGAACCAAAGAACAGTCAACAATGCATAGACACAGCCGGAGTGTGCCCGTTTTCCCACCAGATCGCTTGACTCGGCCAGACATGCCGGCATACCAACTCGGTTGGGGGGGTCTGAGGGTGCCACAAGGCACAACCAGAAGCTCTCCCTATGGTCGCTGGAAAAAATCAAGGGCCCTGACCCAGAATCTGTCGTCTGAATGAGCATCGGAGCATTTGGGACCCTCTGACAACGCCGTGAACACGGACTCGTATGTCTGCCAGCTACCTTCTTTGTGGGAACTGCCCGTGCTCTGGCCGTGCCTGTTTATGCAGCACACCGCACAGCGGAGCAGAAAAAGCCAAACATTGCTGCCAAAGCGTGAACAGTGCCGGAGTTGTTGCCACTTCTGTCGTTCTGCCGTGATGTACGTCGCTTCCGATGGAGTAGGGTGGCCGTTCGAACACCGCTTCTCTGCGACCAGTTTTTTACGATAGCCTCTCGAAACGATCATTCTGTACTGCGCGTCAGGGATGGTGAGAGGGGGTGATGTTGTCCACGATGTATTACGGTTGAAACTACACTTGCCCGATCTGACACTCTCACTTGTGACCAATGAGCTGTCGCTTTTGACGGAGCAGCCAACCAAGGCCCGCAAATCGCTTTAAGACACAGAAGAGCTGGAACACTGCCTGTTGACTCAAGTCTATCCCATTCTATTAGACACCTGGTGTTTTGGAGCCTATCGTTGGCGTGCTTGCTCCAAACGGTTTCAAACTTCGTAGTATCCTTCGATGACGGGTTCCGCGTGAGCACACCAAAATTCACGTCGAGAAGCGCAGTTCATCGGCCGCTGTGGTGTGTACACCTCCGGCGGCATCGATCTGGTCACACCGATACACAGCGTTTTGTCCCCGATTCCTTAAAACTGAGAACTGCCAGATTCGAACACGCCCACCGACGGTTCGCAGAACTGTCACACATTGATCATGGGATCAAATTATGCCCACATTGTGTTGATCTTGGAGACAGAGCCCGCAGTGGAGTTCAGAAGAGCTCCAATTCTGTGTGCACCGATATTCAGTGGGAATCATCTTCACACCAGCACTTATAGATTCGGCAATTGTCCGACGAAGTTGCTGCCAAATGCTCATGAAGGATCATTCCGATTCGCTGGTTCTGATCCTTCTGCGTATCGTGCTGAGAACTGTCCTGAAGCCGGAGTAGGATCATCCTGG
>Ga0209093_1001318_pt1 | contig 14098 bp, 18 predicted proteins | sample SidtaG_4_FD_187450 | JGI IMG/M metagenome (GOLD analysis project Ga0209093, IMG submission 187450) | Marine algal microbial communities from Sidmouth, United Kingdom - Sidmouth_Male1 metaG (SPAdes) (version 2) | ecosystem: Host-associated > Algae > Red algae > Unclassified | place: Sidmouth...
CACACTCTCCCTCTTGCCTCCTGGGTGACCCTCCCGCCCACCCAGTCGGTCGTGCTCCTCCACCGCCGCCCCGTCGGCCCCATCCGCCACGGCCAGAACTTCGTCATCGACGCTACCGCCCCCGTGGATAATCCCCTCGCCCGCCGCCTCGGTGGGCGGTGGAAGAATTGGTGGTACCGACCGCCAAGGTCTACAACTGAGGATGTGGGGCGACGGCGCGGGGGCGGCTGCCTGCTGTGCCGGCATCCTCCTCCTGCCGCTCTTTTTTTGTCGCTGTGCCGCGGGAACACCTACACGATGGCGGTGAAGTGGGGGGCGACGGCGGGGGGGGGGGTGCCTGCTCTGCCGACGTCCTCCTCCTGCCGCCATTTTTGACGCTATGCCGCGGGGGTTCGCGCACGACGGCGGTGGACGCCATTTCGGTGCAAGGTGCCAACAACAGCTGTTCGTCAATGACGGGGGAAGGGGGCGGGGGGAGGGAGGGGGGGTAAAGGGTGCTGGGGTGCTGCTGGTCGTTGTACAAGATACGTTTGATGTTTGTAGCGGACTGTGGGAGCGGGGGGGGGAGGAGAGGTCGATGGAGTGTTGTTGTGTGTGGGAGTTGCCGGCGTTGTGGGGTGCGGGGGGGTGGACTGGCGTGAGCCACCACCCTCGGGCAAGGACCGTCGGATATGAGGGGATCACTGACGAGCCTCTCCCGAGGGTGGTAGCTCGCCCAGAGGAACTGCCGTCCTCCGAGGCTGGTGACCGGCAACGGCGATGACGCTCGACTTTCGGTGGAAGTGATCGGGACGGCCGCGTTTACTTTTTTTTTTTGTAGGCTGGCTTTCCATAGCATAATCATTATTACATCTCTAGGCTAGCAAAAAGTCAACAGCGGCGTCGATACCAGCCGTGCCCAACAAACGGTCCACGGTGGCACAGTCACTGGGATCCTCCTCCACGGAGTCATCCGACGCAGCGTCGTCGCCCGACGACCCGTCCTCCTCCTCAGGTTCCTCCGACACGCCGCCGACCGCTGCTGCTGCCAGGCCGGGCGGTGCGCCAGTACCCGTCTCACCCTCTAGAAGACGCCGCAGTTCCTGCTCGGCGAGGGGGCGGCGGTATGCCCGCAACAGATCCGGCCGCCCCAGCGCCTGCGAGTTGAACACCAGGCGCGTCTGCATGTCCGTCCGCTGCATCGCCAGGCGGTTGCGTCGCGTTGTGATGATGCCCTTCAACGCCTTGAAAATACGCTCCCCCCCGGCGGCGGAGGGGGGGATGGCGAGCAGGCGCAGCGCCACCGGTTGCAGCGTCTCAAACCGGCCGCCCCACAGGCGCCACCAGGCGGACGGGTGGAGGTCGTTAGCCGGTGCCGTCAATGCCAGGGCCTGCTCCACCGCCGCAAAACCGGCAAGGTCGGCAAGCAAAGAAGACCTTGCAGCCGCGTCCGCGCCACACAGGAAAGCCACAGCCGCGTCCCGCAGGGCTTCCAATGATTTGTCCCCCCACAGGAGACACGCCAGCCGCGAGCGCACGGGCGCCCAGAACGGATCAACCCACCACGCCAGGACCACCAATGGGTCCGAAAACGCTGTAAAGCGTCGCCCCAGCGACGCCTGGAGCTGCAGGCGCGACCCCACCGCCAAGGGCACGAAATGGTTGGCCAGGGCAGCGCGTAGGCACCCGAAAACGCCTGCGTAGGAGGACAGGGGCGCCGCATCCGCCTCCAGGACAGCCACCAGGCGGGCCAAAAGTGCGACGAAGGGAGTACACGCGTCCATGGACTCCGAGATGGTGGGGCTCCTGATAGCGTCAGCCACGGGCCCGGTTACCTCAAACGGCACTGCCGAATGCGTGTTCTCCAGGAGGGTGTGTCGCAGCGCTGGGAGATTTGCGCCGACGGACGCGATGGTAGCCCCCTCCCCAGCCCACCGCGTCCGTGAATACGCGCGCAGTGACCCAACCCGTCGACCGCCGCCGACCTCCAGACCGGCTCGCACGGCCTTGAGGAGGGCACGGGCCCGGGTGGACCGAGTAAAAAAAACGGTCACCAGCAGCGCGGCCCGCAATGCCAATGCAATCTGGGGCACGCGCGCGGCGTCTTGGGCCACCAAGTTCGCCGCGTGAGCGGCGCAACCAAACGCGAAGAGGAATGTGCCTCTGGCCACGGCTTGGGTCCGCAGGGCCACCATGTTGCTCGGAGAGTCGGTCACGAGAGCGAGTAGCCGCCGGCTCTTAAAGAGCGACATGGGGGTCGCCCCCCGAGCCAGGTCCTCGGCGCTGTCGGTCGCGACGTTGGCTGTGAGAGGCCCATTAAGAGACGCTTGTAGGTGCCCAAAGAGGTTCTCCGCGGTGGCAGGCTCCGATCCAAGCCGAAATGTCGCCACAAGTAGGGGAACAGGGGTATACAAAACGACGTTGTAGACCCCCTCGCCCGACTCGGTTGATGCCCCATCCGTCGACGCGCTCAGGGAGTGGCACCCGCCTAAGTAGGCACATACCTCCTTGTCCGACTCATCCGTTGACTCGGTTAGGCGGGGGCCACCTACGGTGCGGCGCCCGCCGGGACCGTCAAAACGACCCCCGGACACGAGGAGGAAGAGCGACCGCCACTCGGCCGTGTCGAAACGCGAGAAGTTGAGGCCCGCCCGGAGTTGAACGCGAGCAAACTGCGACCGCCAGCGGGCGAAAATCTCCGGGGAGAGCGACGGCAGAACCAGGTCGTGGCCCGGAGACGACGACGGCGACTGCCGGTTGGGTGCGGAGCGAAAGCGGGTAGGCATCTCCGGGAAGAGCTCCAGGGCCCAGACGCACCGCAACAGGTGATCCTTCGCGCGAGTGGCGTTGCGCACGACGTCCCTCCATGTGCAGTTTGCCGCTCGGCACGACATGCGGCCCGCATATGTCACCATATATTCCCACACCGGGGAGATGGTACGGCGGGGGGGGGTAGTACGGGACGCCATCCTGACGACAGCGCGAGGGCGCAGCGGGGAAGCGGAAGGGGGAGGTGGGGGCACGGTGCGCAAAGGGGTACAGGGACCACGACGACGACAGGTGGGTGGGTACCAGGCTACGGCTTCCACAGCGGGCGATGCGAGACCGGAGGAGACTGATATGCAGGGCGCGCTGGGCCGCACGGCGGGTGCCCTCAGCCTCTGCCCAGCCACACATCCACTGTGTGGCTGTGTGTGCCTGGCTCACAGCCACACGGCGTGCTCTCGCCTGAGGGACGGTCGTTATCGTGACACGTTTGGTGCCATCTCCAGTTTGAAATGAAACGTCAGAAACATTACCTGATTGCGTTCGATGCAGCGCAACGTGAAACTTCATGAAAGTTCTCTACGTGCCTGAAAATGTGCCATCTCCAATGGGCAGGCAGGCGTAAAGTAGCGAGAAAACACAGTTCTGGCGGGGTGGCACGATTCCGATCGGGAGACTGCTTCGAACGGCTTCGTCAGCAAACTGGTTTTGATCGAAAAGATGGACAAAGAGACCAGAGGAACTTTTAGTGATGATCGCCTCTAATCGGATGAAATGACGAGCATATGACCAGGTCGATCCAGCAATTTATCGAGAAATTCCAGAGTTGTCGGCCAACGGATGATGCAGCGTCGATCTGGCGGTAAACCATTGTGCCACAGCGATCTGGTGAACACACTCCGTCTTCCTCCGCACATTTTTCCGTGTCCCTCTTTGCTGACCAATCGCCGGCTGCTGTTATGTGCGACTCGGACGATGACCAGGACATGTGTGCCATTGCCGCGGCATTCGCCAACGATGAAGATGACGACGTGGCTGCAGCCGTGTTGGCTGCCGAGCCTCACCTCTGACTGCTGGACCATACGATCGGTGACTTTGATACGCGCCGTGGGGGATCTTTTCCGAGGAAGGCACCCAATAAGCAGCACGATTTCGTATCGGGGGAGAGGGGACTGCTGAGGGAATACTTCGGAGTGGACGGGGATCCGCCGGTGTATGATGAGAAAGACTTTATCTGCAGCTTTCGTCTGCCCCGCATTGTTCTTGACCGTGTCTTCGCAAGCCCACTCTCTCCGATCTGCAGCGCGTATTGAGTGACTACGAGAAGGCTGGATTCCCGGGGTGCATGGGGTGCGTTGATATCTCTTACTGGGTATGGAAGAACTGTTCGAGGTCTCTGAATGGTCAATACCAGGGGAAACCTATGAGACGATCCATCGTGATGGAGACGGTCGGGGACGAAGCTTTGTATCTTTGGCACTTTTATGTCGGGTTACCGGGAGCAATGAGTGACCTCAACGTTTTAGCCTCTTCCCTGCTTTTTCAGTCTATGCTTGCTGGTTCTTTTCCTCCGCCCATCTCTTACACAGTTAACGGCGTCGAGCGCACATTGCCATAATATCTGTGCGACGGCATCTACCCGGAGCAGCCCTTGTTGATCAACACGTCCAAGGGGGACAGTGAAGAAGACAAGCACTTTGCTGGACAACAAGAAGGGCGGCGCAAAGATGCTGAGAGTGTGTACGGTGTCCTCTACCAAGAGTGGAAAGTACTCGACAGGCCGGCGCGCTTCCACAGCGTCCAGACGTTGGTGGAGGTAGGCACCTTCTGTGCTATCCTGCACAACATGATCGTCACGCATCGTCGTAAGGAGGTCCACGCCCCTGATCCAGGAACGTACCAGCTCATTCTCGCCCCCTCCTGCTACGTTTTGTATGTCCAATCGCATGATGTAATTCCATGTCTTCTCGCTCCATTCTCGTCATTCTGACAGTTGCTCTTACATGCGCAAATCACCGCGGCGGACTCTGCTCGTTCTTTAACCGTCTTTCTCCTGCGTTTGTCTTCTATTCGTTCCGTGCAGTGAGGCGCACCGAACCGTGCCCGCTAGGGTCAACAGAGAATACGGCCGGTGCAGCCGTTTGCGCTGTGCCAGACGCTCGGGAGCAAGACCACGCTCCTCCTCTGGGCCCGGAAGCCATGGAAGCGGCACATGCGCGAATGACAAGCAAGGCAGACCACCTCCGGCTCAAGAGCGACCTTATTCAACATGCATGGGATGCTCGTCCAGAGGCATAGCTACAACATGTCTTGACGAAACGCAAAGGTGGTACAACAGCGACTGAACGCGCCCTGAAAAAGAACAAAAAAACGAACAGACAAAACATTCAGACAAACGCACACCTAGTCATGCCTTTCCGCCGCCGCCGCCTTGTGCATTGGCGGCGGCGGAGGCGACGCGTGGCGGCGGCGGCTGACGCCGCCGCAACGCCCGACACCGCCGCGGCTTGCCGCTGCCGCCGCCAACTCCGCGCACCCCCCCCGCACGTCCGCCCCCCCCCCCCCGCGCCGACTACGCGGCAGCCGCGGCCGCCGACCGCCACATCTCCGCCGCCCCTTGCCGCCGCCGCCGCCTTGTGCATTGGTGCCGTCGACGAGCTCGACCAGGCCAGTGACGGCGGTGGTCGCCGACGGCGCGCGGGCTGTTTGGGCTGTCCCGCGCGGGAATAGGCTCGGTACCGGCTCCACTACAGAGGGGCCCCGCTTCCGGGACCTCCGCGCCGACAGCCACCGGCACCACCCCCTGCACCGCTGCCAAGGGCCCCTGAAAAAGGGGGAGTGCCCAGCGGTGGGAGTGCAGCCGAGGTTGCGTCTTGATGCCCGTCGCGACCACGAAGCGCAGCCACAAAAGAGCGTGCTCGAAGTGGGGGAAGTTCAAACGGCCTCAGTTTGTCATCATGGCATTTCCCATTGTAGCCAAAGTCAGGCACGCCGCCACCTCGAGAGCCAGAACGCACACGATGACCCCCCTCCGCAGCCCCGGCCGCACGCCATCCATGACCACCATCAATGCCGAAATCAAACTTTTATCTCCCTGCGCGACCACCCTCCTCACCACCTGCTCGGGCGCCACACGCTCCACGCACAGGCACGGTCCCTCCACCATTCCCAGTCGCTTGGGTCGCACGCAGAGTGCGCGGGGTCCAGCGGATGCTATATCCACCTCCCTCAGGCTGTAGCCAGGGGAAGATGCTGCCGCGTGGGCCGCTGCCGCTGAAGCCCGTGCAGCCAACCGCGCAGCGCGAGCCGCAGAACGCCGAGTCTTCGCCTACGCCTCCGCGTCTGCGACCTCTTTCAGACGCCGGGCCTCACCTTTCTCTCGCTCTCGTGCTACTGCATCGCCCGCCCGTCTGTCGCTGTCCAGCTTGTCCTCGGCAGCCATCTCAGAACTCATGCGGGCCGCCGTCCGAGCCCGAAAAGCTCGCCCCTCCGGAGTTTCTCGCATGGAGGAAGAGTTGAAAAACTTGTTGCGTTCCATGTTCTTCGAGCATTGCCGCTAGATCCTTGGACCGTTTGGACCGCATTGCGGGAGCTCCAGGAGTCCCGGCAGGCAAGAAAAGCTCCTCTGCTCAACTTCCGTCATGACCCGGCGCCAGAGGCCGGTCATCGCCAGCAGCATCGGGTGCCCTGAGAGCGTCCCTGGCGGCCACTCCAGCAGCAACAGGGACGCCGGCCGCACCTGCCACGAATGGCCGCGCCTGTGCCCGTCCCGCGCCAGGTGGGTCCACGTCGCGAAAGCGCGGGTGGTGGCGCAAAACCAACCAGGATGACAAATGAGAAAACTCTCCCCACGACCCGGGCACGTCAGCTCGAAACTCGGGTGCCCTAATACCGTTCATCTCCGCAATAGCCAGATTCTGAAGATCAAGCTCTGTCATTCTTGTGTGTGGCTTGCTCTTCACGAACTTGAAGCATGCACTCATCTTCGCGCACTCCGGCGCAGTCACGTCAGACCAGCGCTCACGCACGGCGGCCACGCTGCGGGCGTGGCAATACCGGACGTTATCCATTGTAGCAGGATGTCTCGTGCGCGCGCCCAAGAAATGAACATGCATGCCCGCACAAAACGCGGCTCCCCTCATGTTGGTACCCAGGTGCGTCGATGTTCGCCCAATAAAAGCAAGAATGATCTCCAACTTCTCGCCCTCAGTCCACGTGGTGCGCTTGCACACCAACGCGCTACTTCGATTCTCTGCGATGAAGATGGGCGCGACGTCGATGAAGGACGGTGGTGTGTGCGACGTTTGCGCAAGCGCCACCCACACCAAAAAGAGTGCGACTGAGCAAGAGCGACCGCCAATTCAAACTTTTTAGTACTGCACTGATGGGGTAGTCGCACGCCACTGAAGTGCGATCGATCGAGACAAATCAAGCGCCTCTTTCGATCGCGGCGCTTTTAGAGATTGTGCGCCCGCCACGCGTCACGCATTGCATTAGCGTACGGCTGGCGAAAATGAAACCATGCTTTGGCCTGACACTTTGGAGCGCCGCCAAGCAGGCCTGTCTGGACCAGTGCTGCCGTTGAGGCTCCGAAGCTGAGGCAGTTGCGCGTCCGGAAATCGAGATGCATTATAGAACTAAAATGTGTGAGAAGTGCTATTTTTGGTCCATTATACCACCGTCACACAATAGTTTTCGACCTCGCTTTCTCCACCTATGCCCAGGTTGGCCAAACGGTACCACGTCTGGCTGTTTTGAGGGTTGGACCCATTTGTGCAGATGCTCTTAGGGCGTGTCCAGCAATGGGGCCAACCACCCAAAACTCCAAACGTGGCCAAACGTGGCACCGTTTGGCCAACCGGGCATTGGTGGCTAACTCGAGCTCCAAACCTAGGGTGTGACGGTCCAAAAGAAGGCCTTCCTCACCTATTGTAGTCTTCTAAACTTTCTCGTGTGGGGCCCACGCGATCGCTCAGTTTCTGAGCTTCAACGGAGGAGAAATCGGACTGACGTCCAAACAGGCCCTTTTGGCGGGACCCAGGTCTCATGCACGCACATGATTCGATTTTTTGATTTCCGCGGAGCGGAAAGCGTTGAATCGGAGAGTGTCGGTATCTGGCCGAAACATCAAGAATGGGTTTCTACTATCATGTCCACTTCTAAGGTCGCGTCAGCCCCTGGTATCTGAATGCACTCCTCGCCACGTCCAATTGCAAATCCCGCAAGTATACGGGGGCTGGTCATTCATGGGACGCCGAGTGGCGCCAGCACGCCGAATGGGCACTTGACTGGCTCTACCCGTGTGGAGCTAGTCAAAAGCCGGGGTACTCGGGGTCTTCAAGTCGGTGACGATGGGGATGGCGGAGCACGTGGCCAACGTGTGCGCGGGGGAGAACGGAGACCAGTCGGACGCTGGGAGGGAGGGGGACGAGGACGGCGGCGCGGAAGACTGAAACAGTGACGCTAACGGCAACGGAAACGGCGGCGGCGTCGCCGCCAACGGCGGCGACGGCCTCCGAGGCCAGGCGGCGCATTTTGTCGGCCGCGCCATCGGCCTCCAATGGAAGGGGGTGGGCGGCGACGCCACGGTGTTGGATGCCGGGCGCACAGGCCAGCGCCGGCCTACGGCCCGCCGCGGCGGCGGCGCCAGCCCTCGGCGGTGGCAGCGGTGGCCACGGCAACCGCCGCCAGCAGCTGTCGTACGAGAAATGCCGGATAAAAAATGCTCCACATCCTGAGAATGGGCCCATCAGTATCGCGCATTTTCTCCTGCGACCCAACCGGGATCACCTCGGATGGAGTGGAAGACCTATCTCGGATCAAAGGGTGTTGCACTGCAGTACACTTCACCGTGAGTGGCCAGAGTATCAGCTGTGAACTGTAAGCTGTTCAGATGTCAGATCCAATTTGATGTAGCCCCCGAGGGTTGCCTTGCGGAAGTGAATTTGTCGAAGTAGCCTTCGAGAAATGTCGGGTGATCCAGTGTCATACGAATTCAAAGCCGTCGCCGCCGTCGTGCCTGGCACCCACAGTCGCTTCTCATCGACGACCGCTGCCGATCGACCGCTACCATTTGATCGCCACTGGCATCGTCTCTGCTCGGCCATCGCACTCAGCACCCTTTTGCCACCACCATCCCCACCACTTGCACAATCACCATCATCCCCACCATCCTGACCGCTCGGTGACCTCCAAGCCCGGGGACCCGGGACCTGGCGAGCGCTTCCCCCTGAAGACGCGACGCGACCAACATCAGCGGACTACCTCCAGGCTACAATAGAGGGAAAGCTGAAGTTCAGCTCCCACGACTTCCGGCAAGCCATCGCAGGATATGAGTTGGTGAGCCGGGCAACTCGGTTCCGGAACGGCAACAACCGACCTAGATCTTTCAAAAAGCGCAAACTGCATGCTGGTCCTGAATGCGGTGGCCCTGGCGGTTTGGGATCGACTTCATCACAGACTCAGTCTACCGATAATCCCGTTCGCAATGCTGTGGATAGCGACCTCTCGGCCGCTGGAAGCATCAATGTATCTGTATGGGGCCCACTAGGTGCAGCAGGTCCCAACCAGGGGTCCGGAGGAGGTCCCAGCAACCACGGCATCGTGCATGACGCGGCAGGGTGAAGAGCAGGCGTTCAGCACGTAGCTTCAGCATCTGCGGAAGACGGAGAAGAGGAGTCCGAGTTGTCGGACGGAGATGCGGAGGAGGGCTCCAGTGATGCTGGCAGTGACACTGGACCCTTCCTTGACGTGCTACCTCTAACATTGATGACGAGAAAGTTCTGGATGCTGACGGAGGCGGGCATGAGGATGCTGAAGAAAGCTCTGGCGCGGAGGACGCAGACGAGGACCGGAACGACGAAAACGCCGACGAGGAAAACGCCCCTGTAGCTGAGGATCCAGGGGGTTCCGTCGGTGGAGGAAGTTCGCCTCCCAAACAGCCAGGCGCAGAGCAAAAAGGATCTCTTAAGACGAACGGGGTGGCCTTGTCCGCGGATGAGTTTGAGTCGCACGTGGACGATGTTTTGGCGTTCAGATTCCTAAAAGACAACGGCATCTCACGGTCGGGTGCCGAAGCCTTCCTCAAGCAGAAGATGCACTCCACGCTGAAGCGTCGGTCACCGTTCCTGCTCAACCAGTTAATCCGTGAGGCTGTACATCTGGAAGAGAAGGTGGCGGACTGCTGTCGCAACGGTTGTCTCGCTTACACGGGCGAGCGCTCCCAGCAGACGGTGTGCGAGTTTTGAAATGCAGATCGGTTCTACGCCAGCTGGAAGGTGGCTGAGATCACCCGGTAGTTCAGCATTGCGGCGTGGATGACCATGATGCTGGCGAACCCGGACTTGGGACTTGATATGATGGACCTGATGCGGAAAGCTCGACTTGCTGCAGCCTCTGGGTCAACGTCGCGTGACGATTGGTACAACTCGGACATCTTCCGCATCCTTTTGGCCATGGGAAAGTTCTCTTCCGACAATGACGTCGCCCTGAGCATCTCGGCAGACGGGTTTGAGGCGTGGCGCCAAGGAGGCTTCCAGGGGTAGCCAATCATCGGCACAATTCTAAGCATGCCAATCTCCTCTCGATTCAAGACGGCCTGGCTGCTACTTTTGACTGTAATTCCCGGCCCCAGGGAGCCCAAAGACCTGGACTCGTTCCTACATCTCATCATGGAAGAGCTAAACATCCTGGCGGATGGCATCAGCGGGTTCAAAGTGCATGGACGTGACGCCGCTCATGTGCTGCGCGTCTTCCTGCTTCAAGTGACTACCTACATGCCGGCGGTCGACAAATTGATCAGCGCCAATGGGTCCAACGGGATGTCACCAAGCCGCTTCGGTCCTTTATTTGAGTGGTGGAGCGCCCAGAACAGGCTCTACTACCTCCCTGATCTACTTTCGGTCACCGGCGAGGTTCTTTCTACGCTCCAAGACGAAGCAGAAGAACTGAGGACCATCGAGCCGATCACTGCAGCCGTGAAGGAGATCGAGGAAGCCCGGCGGCAGAAGAGGACCAAGGCACAGGTGGAAGATCTGAGCCGGAAGGCAAGCTTCAAGGACTACTCCTTGCTTCTCTGACCCAGCCAGCACCATCGCGCCATGTACCCGAACATGGAGTACTTCTCGGGCATAGGACCCAGGGTAGCACCGTACGATGTCATGCACCTTATCCTCCCGAGCGTTGTGCCCAACCTCTGGCGTCTCTTCTCCGGGAAGTGGAAGACCGCTGACGGGTCGGCGCACCAATGGGCGATGAGCGGGGCCATCGTGACGGCTGTTGGGGTGGATATAGCCGCCGCACGTGCAGCAGTACCACTGCAGCAGGCCCGCTCCTGGCGGAACATCGCGTTACTCTAAGTCTTACAAGGCAGTGGACTGCATGCTCTGCATCCTGTGCACAGGGCCGTCTGTTCTTGCTGGTCGAATCCCTGACGAAGCGTACTCCATGTTAATGAGCCTGGAAAGGGCAAGCCGGGTCATCTTTGCTCCCCCTGGGCAGACTAAGGAGGATATTGACAACATGGACAAAGAGCTGCGGGATTTCTACCGGCTGTTCTACCTCAAAGCGTACGGCAACGACATCAACAACATCACTCTTTGCAGGTCGACCATTGTCTGTGTTCTTGACATCAAGCGTCACATTATGGCCTGCGGGCCTACATGGAGCTACTGGCAGTTCGTCATGGAGCGATACACTGGCACTCTTCCGCCTCTGAACAAGTCCCGCTCGTCTCCGCATGCTGCTCTAGTGAACGGCATTGCCACAAAGTACCGGGCGAAGCTGATCGCGACCTATGCGTCTTCCTTTCATCGGGAGCTGTGGGCGTCAGCGTCGGTAACTGCACCTGCGGGCACCCCCTCCTGTTTTCTGAAGTCTTTACTTGCGTTCCCATCGTCAGAAGACCGGAAAATTTCCCTACTCTCTCCTCGCAAAAAGGCGGAAGTACAGGTCGGAGATGAGCTCAAGGAAACCACTAAAATTCTTAGCAAAGATCCCCCAGACGACTGCGTACAAGGCCTTCCAGCGATGATCTTGGCGAAAAAATAATTCCTCACTGTGCTCAGCTACGGGGCGACAGCCGGTAAAAGGCGTCTACCCTCCGGCAGCGGAAGCGCAGGACGCCGAAACTCCGTTCCATGGGTGTGCAGTACTGACCGCCGACGTGGTTCCGATGGCACTGAGGAGGAGTTCGAAACCGTTGCTTGCGGTGCAGCGCTGCACCACGCCATCCTTCGGATTTTCGGGAAGACCCGCGCGTACGCCTACATGGAGAGCGTCAAGTCGGATGCGGATGTGAGCGGCCGGTATGGTCTGACGTCCCAGCATCGAGGCATGTTCAGCTTTCGCAGCTTCGGAGGAGCTTGCCGGTACGTCGATGTGTGCGCGCTGGAGTGCGTGGCCGGGACGCTGCAGAGAGGCACAAGGAACTACGTACTGCATCCGCGAAAACCATTCTCTCTGGTAGAAAGCTAGGGACGAGGAAGTGAGGGTGGACTTCGAAGGCGAGCCGTGCCACATGTGGGTGTACGCGGGATGCGTCACTGAGCCGGTGTTGAGTGGGTGTTGAGCGGGTGTTGAGTTGGTGTTGAGTGGGTTGCATCGTCGGCGGTTCTGCCAACGTGCTCGTTTGGTTACTTCAGTGTATTTCAAGAGCCCCACCGCTTGGTGCTCCCGGGCAGTGTGTGATTCCAGCCTGGGGAAGGACTCTCGAGAGATTGGTGCTCCCCAAAACACCGCTCCATCCACCACTCCGCGGCAAAGCCAATGGGAACGCGCCGTGTGCGACCAAGTCCCAGTGTCCTGGCCTCTGTTTCCTCACATTTGGGCTCCATCGGAGCTGGAAGTGCTCGGAGAGTGGCACATCTGCATAATAGCAAGGTCAATGTAGGGTTTGTGTCGCTGACAGCTGCTTAGGAGGCAGAAATGCCCCACCAGAACTACTGCCTTCCATACAGCGGATAAATCATGCTCGTATTGAAGGCTGGGGTGCGCCTGTGGTCCCTGAGGCAGAGCACGGATGAATCAGCTGAATCAGTAAAGCTGAATGCTTAGGCCCTGTCTAAATGGCATGATCCGAAGGTGTATGCACGCATGCCTGACCAATGAGAAGGCGCCTTTACAATCACGTGATTCAGATGACGTGTTGATATTGGCTAACTCGCTGTTGTGCACGCCGTGCCCGCGTCGTCAAGACTGGGCCCCGGCCCCCCACGAGAACTATGTCATCATTGACCCTTGGAGGTTGACTTGGGCGTTCCGGTACTCGTACTGTAATCCCTGTGGCCAGGGTCTTTTTTTCGTTGGTCTTCGCCTCCAAAATCTCAGGCACCGGGGGTGGCGGACTGCCGCCGCGGCGGGCGGGGCGCTCTCCCGCCTGGTCCTCGGCTCGAACTGAGAGCATCTCCACCAATGGAGCCAACCGTCCAACCCAACGGCCACGTGTGCACAACGTGTGGCGCTGTCACTGGCTCTCCAAACGCAGAGCAAAAACTAAGCAGATTACGTCTGAAACTTGGGCTCGCCTCGACGTCTCTGGCGGTGGGCCTCTTTTGTGGCACGCCAGTATTCCCACAGATGCATTACATAGAATCTCCATGACTGCCAGATCGTCTCGCAACTGTCTGCAAGCCACGGGACACGCTTTCCATTGGCTTTCGTGGTCCGAACAGGGAACCAGGGGTTGGCTGAACAACTCGGGGCATCTCCAAACAGGCCTGGTTGGAGTGGCTCTGCCGTTCAAGCTCCAAAAGAAGGGCGATCCCGCGAGGCCACCACGAGATGTATTTAAGGGATTAGAAAATGTGAGCCGGTCTATTTATGGACAGTCACAGCCCTGTCACACCCTAGTTCTGGAGCGGATCCCAGCCACCAGTGCTCCAACCGTCCAAACGGCCAAACCGTGCCACTTTTGGCTGTTTGGACGGTTGGAGCCATTGGTGGAGACGCTCTGAGCGGAGTGCCACCGCCGCTGCCTCCACTCTCGAGGGCGCCAGCGTCGGCGGCGGCCGCCCCCCCACTGCTCTCGCGACGGTCGCTAGTGCCGCCGGTGGTGGCGGTGCTGAACCTCGAGGGGGGGGGGTGTAGTGGATCCTGCCCTCAAAGCCAACGGGGTATAACCCCGTCAGAAAACCCAGCACTGGATGCGGATCGCTACGCCAGAATCACAACGCGACCGCCGGGATCACTGGGCGCAAAGCGCACAAAAACGACGGAAGCAACGCAAACCCAACGATGATTTATTCGAACACGCACGATGACCCCAAAGCATACTCTCATATACCCTCAGAAACAAGACGCAGGACGTGCACAATCCCGACCCCCTGGCGCTACCATGGGGGGACCGGTACCCAAC
>Ga0209093_1001319_pt1 | contig 14084 bp, 17 predicted proteins | sample SidtaG_4_FD_187450 | JGI IMG/M metagenome (GOLD analysis project Ga0209093, IMG submission 187450) | Marine algal microbial communities from Sidmouth, United Kingdom - Sidmouth_Male1 metaG (SPAdes) (version 2) | ecosystem: Host-associated > Algae > Red algae > Unclassified | place: Sidmouth...
ACCGAGTCGAGCGAGGGCAGCCCCACGCACAGACCCTCCAGGCGCGCCCTTTCTATCCCGCGACGCGGCGGACTGCGGGGCGCGGTCGTCGGACCGATGTGGCTTCCCACCAATCATACCAGTCCGCCGGCAGTCCGACGATCGACTATCCTACCCCTCTTTATAACCTAGATATCGTAAAGGCACCACACCCGGGTTGGGTGTGCGTGCTTGGCGGTGGGCTACGTCGCCCGCTTTTGTGTCTGCGCTTCCTGTCGCTGATTTTCCACACAGTGAGCAGCTCGTCGTATTTTGTTTTCTGTTGTCATTCGTCTGAAAAAGTGTCAATTGTTGGGTAAATAATTCTGTCATGGGGGCTGGAAGGCCGACCGATCTGCACGTCATGTGCACGCCGTGTCATGAAATTCGTAAATACGTGTGAACACTGGCCCACTGGCTGGTATCGGGGGTGAACACTGACACTGTTAAACGATCAGCAATCCGGGGAGGTCGTCTACGGACAAAAAGTAGCCTACAACCGTATTTAAGAGAGTAGACTAAATTTCTAGATTCGACCGATGTCCAGGCGCTTAGCGCTTCGCTGAGACCCTGTCTAAACGGCGCTTGTCTGAGGACGTGTTTGGCCTCACAAGTCCGTGTCTGAGCAGCGCCCAGGTGTGACGGTCTTATTGTCGTTCCGAGAAAAGCTGGACAGGTCAAGGACAGACAGAGAGGCGCTTTCTGCGTTTGAATGGCTCAGATCGCGATTCGGCCTCTCTGAATCAAGCCGGACTCTCCAGTTTTTGGCGGAACGACCATATGGTGCGTGTCCCAAAAATGAGACATCGCGGTTTTTTCTTTTTTTCTCGACCCACTGGCATTCTGCAGCGGTCCGATAATGTAATGTGACCCACTCGGTCCCACTGTGCTTCCAGAACGGCCCCTGACAGTGTTAGCAGAGGCGGCGCATCCTCACGTGTCATGGGGGGAAGTGTCATTCATTGCGGTTTCAACAGGTGACGATCACGCGCCCCAATGAATTGCACGGATACTAGAGCAGGCATGTGCTGACAATTTGTGCACGAATGAAAGGGCACCACGTTACCAATAAAAACGTGAAAAAGACCGCCATGTAGCCCCCTGTGAAGAAAACACGATTTGGGGCACCCGTCATCGAGCCTCCAGTTAGCACATGAGCTTTGGCGTTGCAAACCTGTAACCTCAAGAACCTGAAAAAGACTGGCTCCTAGATCGGGGTTTTCTGAGAGGTCCACAGAACAGTGCCCACAGACGGGTACTAAAAAGTTGTCAGCCAAGAACGCCTCGGGAGAGGCTCTTTCCATGGAGGCCAGTCGAGAATTCTCTCGTACCGCACCCCACCTGCCCCCGTGCAGTGATGTGTCAGTCCTCCAGAAAACGCGCATGTCTCATTCTTGGGACACGCACCATAACGGGACACACACGAACGACATGATCCACGCAAAAAAGTGGCCTGCATGACCACAGTTTACCACAAACTCCTTTTGCACCTCTTCGGGTTCTCAAGATACGCTGCGGATCATCCGCGTCCCACCGCCCACATCCCCCGCCTTCCAAACGACCTCCGGACGACGTACCAACTCAGCAACCTTCCTCATACCCCTACACCATGCCCTCTCCGCGTGTTCCACGAAGGACACTGGCGGGTGGGCGTCGTCGCGATGCGCGCGGCGACGTGGGCTTGCGCCAGCCCCGCGGTGGGACTCGAGCGCAGACGGCCGGGAGCTGCGGCGGGCGTGACGGGGGCTCCCGCGGCAGCGCCGCCGCCGTTTCGTGCGGGAAGGGCTCCCCAACCACCTTCTGCTGCCGCCGCGGCAGCGTCCCCCGCTGTGGTGGTGACGACGGCAGCGGTCACGCCGCGCCCGGCGGGTGGCGCGGCCCGAAACGCAGCCGCTGGCACGGCGGGAAAGCCAGCGCCACCCGCCGTCTCGCCGGCGGCGGTGGCCGCGCCCACCGCGACCGCGGCCGTGCCCGCGCCCGCCGCCTCACGTCCTGCGCCGTCGGCCACCACGGGCGCGTCGTGGGCCACCCCCTCACCCGTCGCGGCCGGGCCGGTGTTGTGGGAATGAACCATTTTTGTTTCTGGCAGGGGGCGGGGCTTGGTTGGGGCGGCACCTTGATTTGCCTGTCTGGTCGCGTTGGGTGTGCACGGGAAATCAAGAAAAAACCCGTGCACGTGCGTCGTGCACTCCTGTAAATTCGCGTATCTGTCTCTCAGACACAAGGAAGTCCAAGTGCACGGAAAGCGCTGGCAGACACCACGACCACGAATGCACGCGTCCCATTAGCCAGACACGCCGTGCACGTGTTGAGAACGCTCGAACATCGCCCGTTCAGACAGGGTCTGAGTGGCGTATGAACGAGAACCTCGGTGTTCATAGGGTGAACGGACATGCAAGGGCCTCGTCAAGGCTTCGTCAAGGCTGCGTCAAGGTTGGTTTGGGTGGGGGGGAGATTCGGAATCTGGATGAGGGCGGGTGGGCGGGCTGGGGCGGTGGGAGGGGGCACGGGGAGTGTGCTCCCCCTGAACTAGCTATTACTATATGTTTGGACATGCATCTCGGCAGAAGACGTGAGCTCGGTACCTTTTGTAGCCTCCCAGCCGCTGTCACTGCTCGTGCCCGTACCTCTGCCCCGCTGGCATGGTCTCCACCCCATCCACTATGTGGCCGCTGCCTCCCCGCCGACGCCAGCTGGTCGCCGCCGCTGCACGGCTGCCACCGCTTGCTTGTATGCTACTGAGGACGGCGGCCCCTGCCGCTGCTTTCTTACACCAGTCACTCTGCTCTGCGGAGGGAACGGCGGCAAAGTTTTGTATGAGGCTCGGAAGCTGGTGTTTCGTGCGGTCTGGAAGCTTCAGGAAAAAGTGGACCTCGTCTGTGGCGTGGTCGTGAGGCGCTGTGTGTGTGGTTGCTGTTGGGGGAGAGTGACGCCAAGCAGCCCAGAACGCCGACGGATGATCTGCAGTTCGACGCGTGGAAACCAACGCCATGCACGGCTCTCTTACAGTGTTTTGTAAGACCACCCACCCAACATCTCCAGCGCTCCGTCATGCAGCGCTGTGTTTACACGGTTGACATGCCGTGGATCGTGGCGGGGCAGAGGTGTGGGAAATGTTTGTTGTCTTTATGCTGGGCTTAGCCGGGCTAATCCAAGCCAAGCCCCACTCGTCTTAAGGCTCACCAGAGCGGTCCATCACGAACGCGCCGCCCCCGGGAAATCCCGGACAGCACCCCGCGGTTGTCCTCGCGCCAGTCCCCGCACCGGTCCTCACGCCCGCCTTCGCGCCCTACCTCGAGCCCGCCTGACGGCGGACACTGTCGGCCGTAACAGCGCACCCCCCGATTCTCACAAGCAGGCCGCAAGCGGGGTGCACGCGGGGATGGCGCCGGTTTTCGAAGTGCACGGCAGGTCACTCGCCCGCGCATGCACCTGCTAGCGATACGTATTTTTAAAAAGCCGCCTGGATGAGGACTATCCTCGCGGGGAGTACTGTCAAGAATACGATTTTGCATAGTGTGCCTTTCGATACATTATCATTGAGCGTGGAGGAAACAACAGGAAGAAGCTCTGTGCCAGATTCTCCAGTAGCACCATCGTTCTCAGCATAATCCGAAAAACGGGTCGCTTTGAGACAAGGGCGCTGTGCTCAAGTGGCATGGAGGCTCTGCACGGGGCGCAGGCGACCCCCCCACTCCTGATCCAGAGACTCCATCCCCTGTTGCGACAAAGACGCCCCCGGACGAGACATTTGATGGACCCCAAGAGGGTCACGACGTCCCTGGTGACGCTGCGGCCCAACAAGACGTGACCATCCTGCGCACCATCTTGCGCGCCCAACCACGCTCTGTCCTCGACCTGGAGATGGAGATGCGGGTGCTGACAAGCGTTCACTCCCCATTGTCTGCCCCCGTCTCCGCGGTGGCCCTCCCAGCGTGGGTCACGCCAGCGGGCACCCCGATGCCACGGCACGGTCGCCGCCCCCGGGTGACGTCGGTGACGACAGCAGCGGAGACGGCCGCCACCGACGTCTACCGCAGGCCGGTCGGCAATGGTGACCTTGACCCGTCATAGCCCAGCTCCTTCGACGGGGATGCCCTGTAAGAGTCGACCCCACACACCTCCTTAGGCTAGGACAAGGGTGTCAGTAAAGCTCAATCTGGTCCCCCAAGGTGCCAGGTTCCGCAGGTGGGCCAGAATCCCGCAGTTTGCAGTCCACACGGTGTACTGGAGCCCATGAGAAGCATGCTCTTCCGGGCGCGGAGCGAGGGCCCAGATCGTTTTTGACATGTACTGGAATCCCCATGTCATTTCCCTGTGAACGTGTACTGGCCTTGGGTAACTTCGAACGAAACTACACTCCGGGCTATTTTCGAACTGTGACGACTCAGACCCCTTGCAGAGGAAGGTAACTTTGGGATACTGCGGAATTGATGACATTGGTAAGTTAACCAGTAAGTTACGACCGACCGTAGACACACAATAAAAAGAACCCTATCGTCCGAGGAACGAGGAAGAATACATGTTTGGATGACATTCGATGGGGAACTGGGAGTGCCGACGACGGCGAGTCCCCGGCCCACGGTTTTGTAATATGATGAAAGATATAGAAGCGCGGTCGATTGACCGGGCGATCCAAAGGATCAAAGTAGACCGCCCAAAGGTGACAAGAGAAACAAAGACAGATATACAATACAGAAGTAAGCCCCTAAAGGGCAAGCCACAAATTGGTTCATTCTTTCCTATGAACACCAAACAGTTGAAGGGGCCACAATTGGTCCAATGTCAATTCATCAGGAGATATGCTACATACCCTCGTAATGAGACTAGAGCCGTCCCGGCGAGTGGGCGCGATCAGGCGATCTGCCACCACACACGCCACAGGTGGCCGCCAACGGGATTGCCGAGATTGACGCGCGCGCGGGTCGGGAGGCGTCCCTCCAGGACGGGGGACGTCCAAGGAGGCTCTACGCGGGACCACAAGGGCCTGCTAAAGGCTGGGGGAAGGCCGCGCTCCTTTGAGCGATCGGGCCAGGGAGGCCGAGTGATGCTGAGGCGGGGGGCGCGAGCTAGCAGGCAGAGTGGCCGGGGCGGGGCGAGCGCCACATGGGGTGTGTGGGCAGGTACAGCTGACGCCGGCGGGCGAAGGGGTGCGCCACGGGATGCCCGGTCCGGCCCATCTGGGTCGGGGGTCTGGCCCGCACCAGGGGCGCAGACGGGGGCAGCCCAGGGTGGCCAGACTCACCGAGTCGGTATACATGCCGACGCGGTCGGCGCGACCTGACCAGGGGCTTATGAATCTGCCAAATTTGTGACCACTCAGATATACTCAACACCCGCATTTTTTGAATCAGATAAGACTTTTGCCGCAACTTCTTGAATACGGATAAGATACATATCCGCAGCCAATACAAGAAGGATACGAATAAGAATACGGATTCTATACACAAAAAATCAGATTATTAAACAAGTATGCCCGACAGGATGTACTTGCAAGGCGTGTTGCCAACAAAAAACAAAGAGCGGGTTGTGGTGCAAAATCTGAACGCGGCTCACGCCAGACCATGACCAGCAGTGAGCTCGCGACGCTCAATGTGAGGCAAGGGGCTTCGGCTTTGGCGTCCATTTTGGTATCTCGGTTCGCCTTTTGCCTTGAGACTCGTTCTGATGTTTTTGGGCCTTCCATGAGCCGCCGCGCGCGACGATTGTCACAAGCCTTTTCCGTCGACGATCGGCCCTGAGTTCGCTCACTATCGTTCAGCACTTTTTGAACATGTACCTGCGTTACTGGTCCTGACTGCGAGTGTTCTGAGGCGCCCGGCAAGTGCTGTTACCTGACGTAGTTGGATGGCTGCAGTCTACGAATGCTCAGTCATTGGACTCACGTTTATCCGAATCGGAGCCATTTAATGGCGGTACGATTCAGGTAAGAGTATGTAACATCGGGATCATTCTTTTGAACTTGAGTATATCTGAGTATATCTATCCATTATATCAGAGTGCCATTTATTCATGAAAGCCCCTGGACCTGATGCGGGTTGCCGACTCAAGCTTTAGGCTACCGGTTGCACAGCCCGATTGGGCGAGGACGTCGTAGTGACCAGCGCTTGCGCTCTTTTGACCGTTGGGTCCGTTGCTGGCCGTGTGCCCTCCCCGTCGCGCGGCGCGGCGGTGACGTTTCACCATCTCGCCGTCGGCGTAGGGGGGTCACACGCGTGTTTCACTCACGGCCGGTGGAGGGGCGGGGTCAGGCTTATAGCCACTGTGGAGTTCGGCGCGCGGCTTTGATCTTCAGCCGGCGGACCTATCGGTCACCAGGTCGGTCGCGCCGTGCTCTTGTGGACGTTGTTGCGGCGAGGCTGCCTGTTCTTTGTTCTTGGCTCCCCTGTGGGGGAGCGTCGGCTCAAAGCCACACGGTAGGATGGCGGAGAGCGCCCCGGGCAGCCCCCACGACGTCGACATGGCCGACTCGGACGGGTCAGCGGGGGCACCGAGCGTTGGGTCGGGAGTGGGGGCGGCGCCGTCAGGCGGTGCGCCCGACTGGGGTGGGGCGAACAAGAGTGGCGGCGCAACGTCCTAAGGGCTTTCCCAAGATGGTGGTGCCAATGACGGCGACGCCGACGGCGGAGGCGGCCAAGGGGTTGGGGTCGGTGACCCCGATAGCGTGGTCGGGTGGACCGAGGAGCGAGCGCCCCTAGAGCCGGGGGGGTGCGAGCCAGCGCGCCGCACCTACGTGAGCCCTCCGTCCTTGGGCACGCGACGGGCCATTTCCCAAACGGCGAATGACGTCTTCTTGGAAGCGGCGGTGTCCAACCGCCGATTGGCGTTGTTGTGCGTCGACCAAGGTCTCTGGGGCGACCTGCCGGGCTTCATCGACATCTTGGGGACGGCGGCGAACGAACATGTTGACGAATGCTTGTCCGATGTCCATGGCGACGCCAACTTTGGCAACCAGGGCGAGCCTCGCCAGGCGTATGAAGTCTTGGCGTTTGCCAACGACATCATCCGCTTCGGTGTGCCTTTGCACATGTTCCATCGTCGGCTGTACGCTTGGGCACTGCTCTTCTCGGCCCCCAGTTTTGGGTCGTTTGAGGTCGCCGCCAACGACTTTGGGAGTCCGCGGCGGACTTGGCTGGAGGCCGTCTTCCTCTCTAGGTCGGTAGCCGACGAGCTGGCAGTCCCCTTCGCCCAAGAGGCGGGGCTGCATGAGTATCTCGACCGTCCTATTGAGACTGCCAAGGCTCCCGAGCAGGAGCCCGAGTAGAAACTCCAGATCCCTAGACCTATCCTGTCGTACCCATTCCGGGCGCCAAGTTATCTGAGTGCCCATCAGCGGGCACATCACGCCGCGATCGTGATTTCACGCGGCCTCATCCCCACCGCTAGGCGCTCAAGCGTCGTCCGTGCTCCTCAGCACTTTGACTTGTCGCGTTGGCTCCCTAAGCGTCCGCAGTGCTGGCGTGACCGTGGGATCTCGGCCGAGATGCCGTATGCGGTGACGTACTTGGCGCACCGCCTCACAGGCGAGTTGAGTGACGCATGGGCGTACGTCTTCACCGAGTACTACTTCTTCCTCGTGGCCGGTTGGATGCGTACCTTCATGAAGGACATGATCTTAGTCTGGATGGACGAGGCGGCGATCAAGCGCATGAGCGAGCTCGAGCTGGACCGGATGTCCGACGGGCCGGGTGGTCAGGCCATGTTGTCTAATTACCACCAGTTGGTCGAGGCCATGGACGTGTTCGCTTGGACACTCGTCGTCAAGGACACGGTCCGCCGGGACGCCCAGAGCCGAGCCGCACATCAAGTTCGTATCCAAGTGGAAGGCTCCGCTACGTACGGCTTTGTGTTGAGCCACCCGTGTCGGGGACTCGATTGGTGTCCTGCCCCTTGTTGTGGTCTCACCCCGTCTGGCTTGCCGATGGTGGGTGGCCGCGGCGGCCAAGGTGGTTCAGGTGTGCGAGGCAGTGGCCGTGAAGGAGCTGGGCCTATTCATCCAGATCTTTGGACCCTGGCGGTCACATCCCGTGGGGACGCGTCCGCGCGCGCGTTGGACTAAGGGGCACCGGCGACTCGGAACGTCTTGTCTTCTGACGCTGCCGACAACTCGGCGGTTGCCTTGTTTGGCACCGAGCGTGTCCAGAAATTGGTGGACGATCGTGTACCTCGTGGGTCCACTGTGGCGGCTCTGGCAAGTGCCTGGTACCATCAGATGGACCCGCTCCGTGGTTCTGTGCGGGTTTCCGACGGGCTGACGATGGCAGAGGCCGCGCCCATCATTGCCTGCGCAGTCGGGCGTGCGACGGACGCGGAAATTGCCTTCTACGAGTTTCGTCAATCCTTCGATCGTCTGCGCCTCTTGAAGGCGGCGTCCGTATCCCCGTTGCGATTTAAAGCGGGAGACGTGCTTGGGCGTCGAGCCACGCGGGATGACGTCGATGACGAAGAGGAGGGGCATCGCAACCAGCGCCGTTGCAGCTCTTCTATGGAGGGTGGGGCCGAGTGACCCGCATTAGGTTGCATGAGGGTTGTCGGTCGGGCTGTTCAGCCATGAGTGTTTGGTGATGTTCTGTACCAGTTGGTGTTTATCACTGGTGCCATGTGGAGGCGAGCGAGTTTTCTCGGCCCGCATGTGGGTTGCTGTCACGTTGACAGATAGTGCATTGGACGTTCGTCAACAAGTGTCACCTTTATGATAGTGAAAGGCGGCTGGCGCCCAGGTTATTGGTTTCGTCTTGTCTTTGGACGGCGGCGCCAGAACGTGGTGCACAGCACTGGCGGCCTTCGCGTTCACATATCAAGATGCGTTCTCGCAACGGGTGGTGTCAAGTGTGGCCTCCGTGCCGTAGTAAATAAGGTCCTCCACAGTCGTACTAAGATCATGGACCGGGGGTAGCAAAAGGCCGTTGTGGGCGAGAGGGGCCCCATGGAGTTTTACAACCACATCAGTGGTCGCAGTCGACCAGGAGGGCGGCGCGGGCCATATGTATGTGTATAGTCCATACAACTCTCGTAGCTCAGCGTAATGCCGAAGCGCAAGCCACAGGCAATGGACGATGTCACACGTACTGGTCGGTAGTTCGAATCGAACAATAAAGAGTGGGATTGTTTCCCGAACTGAACTCGTTTGGTTAAACGAACCCCAACTCAGTGTGATTCGAAGTTCGCAATGCGAAATCGATAACACACTTCGAATCCTTGGGACTTATTCGGGTTCCGTACTTAGGTGCGATACCATATGTGATTCGGAGTTGTGGAAAGCTCGTGTGCCAGGAGTAGGTTTAATCCACGAGTACCCTGGGATGTACTTTCTGTTCTATCGATAATAACGGATGAACAAGTTCCTCGGGACGTTATCCAGACGTTCCCAGGTGTCATCCTTGGGACCGTATTCGAACCATCGGACTTTAGCACTGTACGTGCCACGGATTCTGCGAATGCCCAGTAGGCGGTCACTGACGTGTTCGTCGGTTATTGCTGATGCCCCAATTCTGTCCTCATCGCCCCGGAACGGTAGTGGAACGGCAATGAATGCAGATCTCTCATTGGTCGAGCAGTCCGACAGCAGTGCATGTCCGGCTCGATCTTTACAGAATGTGCCCGTACGGCCCCCAATCGCACAATCGACGCCTTCGTTTTTCTGCACTTTTCTGCGTATCTCCCAGAAAATCTCGATATCCCAACGATTGCTGGCCGGTTGCTTCCTTGACACGGAAGGGATCGGAAGAAAATCTCAAGAAAAAGAAGGATCTCGGTTCTGCACGGAAGTGGCGGTGGGAGAGCCAATAGGACGTCTCAGATTCGTGCTGAGCAGCTGTTTACGGCTGCGTTTAACCAATAGATGGCCAGTTCCACAAGAACCGTACCGCCAGGAACCGTTCCTGGTCGATGAGGACAGAATTGGGGGATCAGCAATACTGGAGGGGAAGCGTTAGGCTTCTCCAACCCGTCCAACAGGGAGTGTGGAGTGGAGTCGGCTGTTGTAGGCCGACGGGCCGGCGTCACATGATCACTACTAACTCTGAGCTCCTCTCCGCTCACGTCTACGACATAGGTCGAGTCATCGGCGTCTAAGACGACATACGGGCCTACGCCTCGGCTTTGCAGCTTTCGTTACCTATGGTGTTTCGTCACATAGATGTAGTCCCCAATGCAGACAGACTTGTCACATGGGGACACATTGGTGTCAAAGTTACGCTTATAGCGTTGTTGCGTCTTCCTTAGTGCTTCCACTACGGCGGGGATCTGTCGGCGCAGTTTGGCCATGAACTCGCGCTTGCGGGCTATGGGTGACCCATCGTTGAGTGTACTTTTATTCTGAAGGGATGTCCCGGGGGGAAGTTGCGGACCGAGAGGCTCAGAATCCTTCGAGGGATGACAAGCTCGAATGGCGCGATGCCGGTGGATCGGTGTGGCTGGCTGTTATATGCCAATTTCAACACTGGGACTAGTTCGTCCCAACGACTAAAGTCATCGGCAATGTAGTGCCGAAGTTGCGTGGCCATGGTACGATTGTACCATTCCACTTTACCATTGGTCTGTGGGTGATACGCCGTTGTGCGCACAGTTTTGGTGCCGAGCACCTTCATGACTGCGACAGAGAAGTTCGACATGAACTGGGATCTTTGATCCGATAGGATATGGTTGGCTGGTCCGTAGCAGGCGACCCGTGCATCGATGATGGCCGATGCCATCGAAATGAGTGTGATATATTGCAGTCTTCCCAATTTTGGCCGATCTGAACAGGAACCCATTTGCACGGAACAATTATACAATTCATCCAATCATGAGTGTCTGCCATCTTTACGATTGAGCGACCAATCAGACGTCGTCTTAAAGTTCAAAAGGAGTCTCAAAGCGTGTCATTGTGGAGAGTTTTCGAGTCTCGGCGACCTTTCACGCATGTCATTCCGACAGCTGTCCCGTTTGCTGTGCAGCTCATGGGAGTGCAATCCTATGTCCTGTCTTCAATTTGCAATGTGAGTGTGCCTCAGACGCAATCGTCGCGCTCTCTGGGAGCCAGATCTCACTTTGCTGGACATCCGAGGCAAACAGGCATGATACCGACGTAGTCCGCATGAAATTGGTGCAGCCTTGCCGGGTTCCAGGCTGAGACTCAAGGAAACTGGCCGCGAACGCAGGAAAGCGGCGGGAATCGGACAGTCGTCGCAGGCATGCCTTCCAAGCTCAGTTCTTCTTCCTCAGAGTGACTCGCTTCCACCCAAACCATCCCATTGCCGCAACCCGCTCCCTCCTCTCCATCTTCTCCTCTGCATCACCTGCGCCCACTTCGATCCGCCGTGTCTTTTATTCGTGAAGCGCGTAAAAGAACTCTGTACTTGTGCTTCATCGGGTCCCCAGCGAGACAGACCATCGTCGCGAAAATGTACCACGTACTGAGAACGTGCTGGAAGAGTTGGCCAGCAGTGTTGCAGGTTGATCTGAAACGGTCCCAAATGGGTCCCCAGTACGATATTTGCCGAGATTTGTCGCGTACTGGACCCCTGTTCTCCACAGTGTTCTTCCAAATGGGTAAGGTCCCAGATTCGCAGTTTAGACCCCCAGTACGATCTGGCACTGCTCAAAGTCGTGTCAGGGAGCCATGCGCGCACCGTGCGCGCACCCCAGTAGGCATTCTGGAGGCGCCCAGAGGCACCCGGAGGCCCCCGAAGGCACACTGCAGGAAGTTGTCTGGGATTTATCCAGGAGTTACGTGGTGCCCTCTTGCGGCGATTCGTGGCCGCGCGGCAGAACGACTACGCATCGCACACGGGAGCTCTGTCGTATGGGGCAGCGGTGGCGACACGTTGTACCTCACGGATAGAGAACGTTGTAGTGAAGCGTACGTTTTACATTGCGCTCTCACGCCTCCCGGGGGAGAGAGACCTGGTGGGGCAGGGAAGCGGCCGTATGGGCCTGATACTCCCATCTGACTGCTCGCCCACCGCGCCCTGCCCCTCCCGCGCGTCTCGCCCACCCCGCCTCGCCCCTCCCGCCCAAGTCGGACACCTAAAGAAGTATACAAGACGACCACCGTAAGCAGGAGAAGCGCAAGAAAGAAAACAAACAGACAGACGACAGCACAAGCAAGAATAAACAGCGAACACATCACAGCAAGTTAGACTTGGCCCCCACAGCGCAAAGAAACAGGTCTGTACGCCACCCCACTCATGTGCCCGACCTGCGCAACGCGGCGGTAGTCGCGGCAGGCAGACGCCGATCAGGCATCGCGCGCTCCCGATGGATACAGCCGAAACAGCCGCGCCGTCGACACTCTCCGCACTGGCGCCACCTCCCCCCGCTTCGACCACCACGTACCCTCCACCACTCGTCCAAGTCCGTGCGCAAGTCGCGCCGCCACCGCTTTTGCCACCATTCACATCATCGACATGGATTCCCACAGCCCGGGACAGGAGAGGGCCAATCTGGCAGTACGGGGCAGTACGGGGCAGTATGGGGCAGGACGGGGCAATACGGGGCAGTAAGGGGCAGAAGGGAAACGTACGGGACAGCACCACAGAGAAAAAACGAGCAGGCGTTCCAGACGAGGACGCAGAAAGACGTTCTACATGTAAAAAAGGCACGCACGCTCCAACTACACTCCAGGTCGTCACCGCATGCACAACAAGAGATCAAAAGGGCGCTACGGTATACACAAAACGATAACATACGCGTGTGAAACGTTGAAAGTGATGCTCCAGGGGCACTTCGTAGCGGGAGGGCGGGCTGATCCGGACACCGTAGAGGCAGTGCGGGCCGATCTACGATCGCCAGACTTAGGTGCGCTCGGCCCACAGGATGTGCTGCTGCCAGGCACCCACTCTGCGTGATAAAGGGCCGTGTGGGAAGGGTCAGAAGGACGCAGCCGTTGGGAACGGGATAGACGGTGGGCGGGGGCGTGGAGGGGGGCGGGTGGGGGTCCCTGAGGGGCGCGTGATGAGGCAAGGTGGTACTGGTCACGAGACGACCACCTGCGTTACACAAACGGACGATAGACCAATAAATAGTGGTGGAAGGGATCCTCGTCCAAGCAAGGCCCTCGTTTAAGATGTGCCTGGCCACGAAGGCCCCCTGCCAGACATGCTGTCGACCCCTCACCTTTGGTACGCTCGGCCAAGCGGCTTCTGTTCAGAGGTTGTTCGGCTGCCGTGGCACGAGCCAGAGGAAGGCGGTTGTCAGAGGTGCAGCCCTGGCGTTCGTCTCCACCACACAGACTGGACGATACCTAGGAGGCCTTCCTCGCCGCCGACGAGGCGCCCTCGCAGTACCAATCATTGCGCGTCAATAGATCTTGGCCTGCCACAGGCTGACCGAGATGAGCTATACTCAGGTGACTCCTGACCGGTATGGGCCCTCACAGTGACCCAAAATGAGGATCACGGTGCCTGCGCGGGGCCGACTACGTTTCAGTGTTTGGCGGTGCGTGACATGGGCGCGGCTTAGCGGTTGCGGGCCACAGGATCTGTGACCTCGTTGCGAGGTGTGACCAACCGGTCACACCGTCGAGGATCAATAAGGGCCACTTACGTTCTAGATAGTCGAGCCCCCCAGAATCCAGGGATCAGCGAACGCAGTTGATCTGTGACCAGTCCGCTGTTGGAGGCATTGAATCGTCCCAGGAGCTACAATTGTCCCTGATGCCGACCGACTTGTAGCCTGCTTTTTGGGAGGCTACATCATGCAGTTTCCCTCCGCGGCGTCGTAGATTGATGAGGGCTCCACTTGTAGCCCACGTTCCCTCGTGGCCAGCACATGGCCGTCTGGGCCAGCAACAATTTCAGATCAGAAGAAAGAATTTCGGCCCGCAGCACGCCCGCAGCACGCGCAGCACGCCCAGCACACCCCCAGTAGAGTGGTACATTTTCGCGACGATGGTGTCATAGTTTGCGTCGCCAACGCCACCGCCGGGCCCAGCCCGCCCCGCGCAACCACGACAGCGCCAACGCCACTGCCTCCGCCCCCGCCCCCGCCGACGCCCGGCCAACGACTCCGCCCCCGCGCACCCGATAACGCCCCCGCTACCGCACCCGCCAACGCCTCAGCCAGCGCCTCCGCCCCCGCCCCCG
>Ga0209093_1001321_pt1 | contig 14082 bp, 12 predicted proteins | sample SidtaG_4_FD_187450 | JGI IMG/M metagenome (GOLD analysis project Ga0209093, IMG submission 187450) | Marine algal microbial communities from Sidmouth, United Kingdom - Sidmouth_Male1 metaG (SPAdes) (version 2) | ecosystem: Host-associated > Algae > Red algae > Unclassified | place: Sidmouth...
TTGTCATAATGTGAATATCCCCGTCACACGTATACATATAAATCGCATATATCTGACACTGAGCCTGCAAGCCAATGGATGGCCGAGAATCCTAATGTCCGCCTCCTTGGGGTCTTAACTGGGCGTGTCCGGGCATTCGGCCCGGAAACACTTCTTGTTCACCCGTGTGGGCAACCGTGGTCTTGTTCTATTTCTGGCTGCCCGGACCACCCCCTTTTCCCTCCCTGCCCTCGTCATCTGCTGTTCCAATCTACTCCCTTGGCTACGGACACCGTCTCTCTCGTAGGTCGTCTTTCGTGCTCCGTTTGGGGTCCAACAAGACCCTTCCCACGCGACTCAGACGCTGACCGAGGGCCATGCCCCCCCCCATGGACCGCACGGCCATTTTCCACCGGCTGCTTGCCGACACGCACGGACACGCGCCAACGCCCAGCCCCGGAATTTCCCCCCCACCCTCTTCTGGCGGCAGTGGCGGCCTTCCACCCCACCTCATCGCGCCGCTGCCGCCGCCCTCTCTGTGGATGCGGGACGCCAACGCCCTCGCCGTCGCTCTGCGGGCCGCCTCGCGGATGGCCGCGGCATCGCGGCCGGCATATGCCGACTTTTCGGCGGCGGGCATGGATGACGCGGGGCGGGACGAGGTCGACGCCCACCTGGCGTCGGTCGTTGCCGACGGCATGAAGGAGGTTGCCCGCCTCTCTGAAGTTGCCCTCGCGGCGGATGGTGCAGGCGGTGGCGGCGTCGGCAACGGCGGTGACGGGGCCCGTGGCGGCGGCAGCCTCGGCGGCTGGCTGCGGTCGACGCTCGGCGGAACCGGCGGCGGCGGCGACGGCAGCGGCGACGACGGGGCGGTCGGGGAAGTGGCGTACCGCCTTGGCATCACGGCGCTGCTCAGTGATTCACTCGTCGCCGTCGAGGCCGAAACCGCCGCCCTGCGCGGCCTCCGCGTCGCCGCGGCAGCGGCCAAGGCGCGAGGGGTGAGCGTCGCCGCCGCCGGGGCGGGCGGGGAAGAGGCCATCCGCCGCCGCCGCGCGGCGGCGGTCGCCGCCCGCGTGCAAGCGTCGGCGGCCGCCGAGCGCGACCGCGTGCAGGCGGCCGAGGCGACGTCGCGGCGGCGTGGCGGCGGCCGCGGCGGCCGCGGCGGCAGCGGCGCGGCGGCGGCCGGCAATGGCGGCAGTAGCGGGGAGTTTGGGAGGGGCGACGGCGAGGATGGCACCGACGAGGACGAGGATGAGGGCGGGTACGGGGCGAGTGACTGGGGCGACTTGGGCGGCGGGGGGCTCGGCTCCCCCCCTGAACTCGCGTCGGCCGTCAATGCGGCGATGGAGGAGGCTGCCGCCGCGGAGGAGGCGGCGTGGTCGGCCGCCCACGAGCAGGTGCTCGTGTCGGAACACGCGTCGCTCCGCTCCGAACTCCTCGGCACCCGCGAGGCGGTGCGGGCGACGGAGGCGGCGGTTGCCGAAGTCGCGGAGCTCAACGCCCTCCTCGGCGCGCGCGTCGCTGACCAGGCGGCGGTCATTGAGGATGTGTACGCGCGGACAGTCGAGGCAAGTTCCTCTCTCCGGCGGGGCGCGCGGGAGCTGCGGCGCCTCGAGTCGGGGGAGGCTGGCTGGGACGTGACGCTGCTGTTTGCGGTCGCGTTTTTCGTGCTCGCCCTGTGCCTGCTGTGGTTGCACTGGCTAAACCGGTGACGCTGGGGTGAGGGGGACATGCGTTGTACTGCCCATCGGAAGACATGGGAGCGATGACGTGATGACAAGAACTACTCCGCCACACATCGGCAAGACTCTGCCATGCATCGGCGCCGTGTTTGCAGGACCAGCCTCGCTGCCCTGGCGCCTCACCGGCGCACAACCATCGAGTCGAAAAACCAAAGAGTTGATTGCAAGGAAACACGCAATGTAGTGGACGCCTCAAAGAGCCCATAGGTACAGATTGCAAAGACGGAACCGCGCCGAGGGCGGTCGCAGAAGCGAAAACAATGAGAGCCAAAACAAGGAGAATGGATCAAGAAGTCACAGGCTGCGTCGCCATTAACGAAAATCGCAGCCGTCCAAGGGAGAAAGCACAAACACCAGTCAAAAGCACAAACACCAGTCAAAAGCACAAGAGGTCAACACAAGCGACCGCCATGTGGTACGCACGGCTGCACAACCGCACGGCGGCGCGCGCGGCACCACGTTGACATAGAGAAGGTAGCCAGCACGTGGTGGTGGCCACGTCTAGGCCGACGTTACCACATCTTCCAGCACAGGGGGCGACCGTGGTCCACCGAGGCCAGCGTCCAGGCCGAGTACCCCCACCGACTCGGAGCTGGCGACGTCCTCCACCGACGCCAGCAAATCCGCTTGTCGTGCCCACGCATCCAGGGCCGTTGCTACCCCCACGGCAGCGGCAGGCGCAGCCGCAATGGCGTCGACAAAGCCCGTCCGGACGGCAATCAAGTCGTCCACCCACCCGAGCGGAGGGCGCTCAAACGCCACGGCGGCGGAGCCTTTCCGGGGGTATCCCCTAGGCACCCGGATGACCAGACGAGGAAGGCGCAGGGAGGGAGTGCGGAGCGCCGCCCGCACGACGGGCAGCCCAAACTCTGTGCCGATCGACACCTTCATCGCGGGGCGGCGCGACAGAGCAGCCCGAACCTCCCCATCCACCACTTCTCGCAGCGCGACCAAGTCGGCAGACGCCAGGCGCGGCCGCTTGGCGAGGCGCAGCCCCGCATCGGCAGAGCACTCGAACACCGTCTTGGACTGAATGACTGCACCGACCATGGAGCCACCTGCAGCCAACGGGGAGGTCCTGCTGTCACCATTAGGCATCCCTGCGCCAGCCTTGGCCGTCTTGCCCTTATCCAAGCTTCCGCGCTTCGGCGTCCCGGCGCTCTTGTCCGCATCAGTCAGCGACGAGTTGGGCAGCCGCTTCAGGTCCATTCGCTTGTCCGCCACCGATCCACCATCCGTAGCCTGTTTATCTCCGTCATCAAATGACAGTGCACGGTCAGTGCGTGGGGTCCCCCCGGGCGTTGTCGATCCGGAGCGGGCGACGGTGGTCGGGGATAGGCCGCTGATCAGACTGCTGCGTGAGGTCGTTGGCTGTCCGTGGTTGCGAAGGGCACCGAGCGTATTCTGTACACGTTCATTCTTGGCCCGTCGGATCTCCTCGTCCAGGTGCAGCTCCAGGTTCTGCGCGTCCTCCATCGTCCGTTTGAGGGTCGCATCCAGACCGACGAGCAGTTGCGACATGCTGGGGGCCGGAGCAGCAACATGCACACCAGGCCCACTAACACCCGCGCCGGCTGGTGGGCCGTCCGGCACACCAACACCGGGCCCACTTCGGCGAGCCGAAAGCATTGGGTTCATCGACCCGTTCGGGCCGCCAGGACCCCTTGGAGGAACGCCAGACGATGTGGCAACACCGGTCGGCCCCAGGATGGCATCGGGTCCAGCACCAGCAACACGACCAGGTCCAGCTCGAGTGCTGGGAGGCACAACACCCATGGCCACATTGCCAAGCTGCGGCACGGGAGGCCGGGCGGGCGACCGCGCTTGCGCTTGGGCCTGCGCCGCCGCGTGAGCTTGGGCTTGCGCCGCCGCCTGCGCCCGGGCATGAGCCGCTGCCTGCGCTTGAGATGACGCTTGTGCCGCTTGAGCTTGCGCCTGTGCTTGTACAGACTGGGCCGCGAGTTGAGCAGCTTGAACCTGCGCCTGTGCTTGCGCACGAGCCTGCGCTGTCTGCGCCGCTTGCAAAGCTTGGATGTCAGGCTTTTGTTGAGGTCCTTGGGGAGGAAAAAAGTTTTGGCCTCGTCCCCGAGGTGCATCTAGCCGGGTCTGCGGAGGCTGGCCTGGAGCCACAGGTGGTTGACCAGGTGGCATCGGCTGCTGCTGCTGTTGTTGCCGCTGTTGCTGCGCTTGGTGGTGCCGCTGTTGCTGCTCCAGGTGCTGTTGACGCAAGTGCTTCTGAGCCAGGCGATGCTGCTGCTGCTGTTGATGATGGTGCTGCTGCTGCTGATGTTGATGTTGTTGCTGTTGCTGTTGCTGCTGCTCGTGCTGATGCCGCGCTTGCTGTGCCTGCACCTGCTGTCGTTGCATGACATGCTGCTTGGAATCTTGTTGGGGAGGCGGCCCACGGGGCACCGGGCCTTGAGCGGGAGACTGCTGGAACTGAGAAGGCGGCATTGCCGGGGATGATTGCGACCCCGGGCGAGGCGGAGCGCTGCCACCGAGACCACCAGGGGCAGAGCCAGGTCCGCCTGCACCACCACCAGCACCAGAGCGCGCGGGGCTGCTCGCGTTGTTGTGCAGGTTGGCCATGATGTCGCGCACGTACTGCGAATACACCGTGATGACCTGGTTGATAAACTTGTCCGCCTTGTCCAACAACGCCAGCGTCAACTTCGGCGGTCGCGCCGGCACCCGCTTCAGGTCCAAGATGTTGAAGCAGTCGCTCAAGTGCCGCATGAACATGTCCTGCTTGGAGCGCGGCTGCTTCTCCTGCAGCTTCTTGATAACGGGGTAGAGGTGCTTGAGGGTGACGCGGTAGTCCTGCTGCATCGAGGCCAGCTTCTGCCAAAACTCTTCGTCGGACCCCGCCTCGGGCCCGCCAACTCTTGGACCGCCACCTCCCGCCATAGGCCCCGCCGAACCGGACCCGGGCCCACCCGGACCACTGTGGCTGCCACTGACCGTGCTGCCACCAGCCACAGACGGCCGCGCGGCGCCATTGCCGGGCGGAGGACGGCTGCCTGCACCGCCCATCCCACTCGTCGCGCCTTTGCCGCCCCCATCCGCTGGAGCGGACGATCCCGGCCGGCCACCGAGAGGGTGGCTGCTGCTGCTATGCGCCCCGGGGAGCGCACCACTGGCCGCTGCTGCGGCCGCTGCAGACGAGGCAGACGCCGAGGAAGCCGCAGCCACAGACGCAGCGGCGGCGGCCGCGGCGGAGGCAGACGAGTTCATGCCAGCGAGCAGGGCCTGCGGGTTGGGTGGCAACGTACCCCCGTTCTGCGAGCGCAGCAGGTCTGCCAAAGAGGAGTTCGAGCGCTGCACAACTTGCTTATTGTAGATCGCGAACAGGTTCTGCTGCTGTGCCGGTGTCAACGGGCCGTTCTGCGACATGGTCTTGGCAAGCTCCTTGACCTGCGCTGGCGACATGGAGCCAGCACCGGCGGCAAACACGTGCCCCGGGAGGCCACCGGGGCCCATAGAGGGACCGCCATTACCGGCTGATGCATCTCCCATACCAGCACCTCCGCTGCCGGCACTCCGCGTACTACCCCCGCCGCCCCGACCGTTCATGGGATGCACCCCAGATGTCGGACGCCCAAACGACGATGCGCCCCCATAGCCACTAGGTTGGGGACCCATGCCATCCACAGCCTGCCGTTGTGGTGAAGACTGCGGATGCTGTGGGTGTTGTTGCGAGTGGGCTTGAGAGTGGGCCTGCGAATGGGCCTGCGAGTGGGCTTGGGAGTGGGCCTGCGACTGCGCTTGTGAGTACTGCTGCGAGAGGTTGTGCGGATGTTGTGCATGTTGCTGCTGCTGCTGCTGCTGCTGCTGCTGCTGCTGCTGCTGCTGCTGCTGTTGATGCATTTGTTGTTGACGGTACTGATGTTGTTGCATCACGTGCTGCTGCTGCTGCTGTTGCATTGCATGAGAGGCCGGCTGCATTCCAGACCCAGCCGACTCGGTACCGCCATAACCTGGTCCGCCATTGCCAGCCAGAGGCCCCGAGTACCCCGGCGGTTGCCCGTTGGGCAACGGGAACCCCCCCGGAAACGGCGGGTGCGAAACTCCTCCGTTGCCCATTGGTGACGGCACAGGCCCCCCGTGAAGCCCCGATAGTTGCGACGACGACCCAGCACGCACCGGTCCAGAAGGTGACTGACCCATTTGGTGCTGCTGCTGAAGCGCCGCGTGCTGCTGCATCTGCTGCTGCTGCTGTAGTAGCTGCTGTCTCCTCTGTTGCTGCAGATGCTGCTGGTGCTGTTGTTGATGCTGCTGCTGCTGATACTGCTGCTGTTGCTGCTGTTGCTGCTGTTGATGCTGCTGCTGCTGCTGCTGCTGCTGATGCAGTTGGGAGCGCGACGCGGCGGCGTTGACTGCCGCGTCCGACGCCAAGGTTTGCTTCTGCTGCTCCAGCTGGTGCCGTTGGGAAGACATTATCTGCCGCAACACAGCGTTCTCGTACTGCCCCAGCTTCACCCCGCGGGCAGCAGCGCCCTTCTTGAACTCTTCCACCTCGGCGTCTGTTATTCTTGCGATTGCCGCCGCAGCCCCCGTCGTCGAGGAGCTCGCGGGCCCGTTGCCAACAGGAGAGGGACCGACAGGTGGTGTGGAATGCGGCAACCGTCGCACCGCAGACGGGTCAACACCGCCAGAGGAACCCGCTGACATGGTCATCCGCGACTGGAGCGCCGCCGCAGCCGGGTCCACACCCGCTCCGCCAACCCCATTCCCATCACCAGGCTGGCCGCTGCTGCTACTGTGCTGCATCCCAGCCGCACCACCACTGGGTCCAGCCATCGACGTTCGCTGCCGCATCAGCAGTAGCTGAGCATGCCGCCGCTGCTGCTGCGCATGAAGCTGCTGCTGATGCTGCTGCTGCTGCTGCTGCTGCTGGGGCTCGGGCTGCTGATGCTGTTGCTGCTGCTGCAGCTGCTGCTGCTGGCGTTGCTGTTGTTGCTGTTGTTGCTGCTGCTGTTGATGCAGCTGCTGCTGACGAGCACGCGCATAACCCGGCGGGGGAGGTTGAGGAACGTCTGGGGACGGACCGGGCGGCACAGCAGGCACGGCTGCGTTTGCGCCGGGTCCACCTGCCCCCGCCCCGGGCGCGGACACCGGCGGCCCCGGAGGCGGCCCTGGGAGTGGCCCCGACGCCGACGAAGGCGTTGCCGTTGCTGCCGACACCGTCTGGGCGGCCGCCGCCACGTACCGTTCCACGTTGGTCAGGCCCTCCGCGATCTGTCGCAAGTAGTCGGCGCGGTCTCGCGAGCGCTGGTACACATTGTTCTCGAAGTCCATAGTCTTGTCGTGCAACGCCTGTAGGCCTCGCGCGTCATTGTATGCCGATGGGACCCACATACATACCAAAAGATGTCAGCCATAGGGAAGCGAAACTACAAAAAGCAAGATGGACGACGCGTGAGATAGGCCACTTACAGCGTGAGGAAAGCAGCCGAAGCAGTCAACCTCCCCCCCCCCTCCCTCTTCTCTATCCTGGACAAGCGTAAGCTCCTAAAGCTGACTCCATCGCGCCCAGTGCAAGACCCCACACCCTGCACCACAGACTGCCACCTACAAAAGGCCAACGCTGTGCACCCCCTCCACCGTCCGGCCCCCACCGTCTACCCTGACAGAGACACACGACGTACATTGCCCGGAATCGACGGGTAGAAGCGCGCTAGCTTGGCCATGACGTGCGAGCACACCTTGGAGCGGTGCTCCTTGCTCATTGACGCGCGCCAGTCCTCCCCCCCCCCACCCCCACCGCCACCGCCGGCGCCGTCGCCCCCACCGCCACTGCCGTCGGCCATAGTGCCTGCAGTCGGATGCGCCGCCTACTGGGCGCCGCCGCGCACATGCAATGGCGTGGTGCGGGAGCGGCACGTCACATGGAACGGCCGTGACACGCACACGCGTGACGGGGGCGGCTGGCGGGTGCGCCACGGCGCGCGGCGGTGGAGGCGGCGTGACGCACCCACGCACGGACGGCGGTCACAGGCGCCACGCCAGCACAATAGCCACGCGCTGCACAGCGAGGTCCTCGCGGTTGACGGCCGTGGGGTGAGGGGGGGGGCGTCGGCGCGCCCTGGCGCTGCGCGTGTGTGTGTACCAAAAAGAGTGGGGTTTGAGCACAGCCGGCGCGCGTGCTGGGCTCGCTCCCAGACACCCCCCCCGGCACTCGTCAGGAGCGCCCGTCGTGCGTGCGTGGCGGAAATCGCCCCCCCAAGATGGCTGGCCCAACAGCCGCGCAGGGGGGGTTCCCCTCAACTGAAAAACGAGGCTAGTGACGGCCACGGTGTCGCTGGGGCGCGGCACGGCCCCTCGTGTCACACGGCCTGCGCCCGCGGGTTTTGTCTGAAAGGGTCCCCGGGTTTTCGAAGTTCCCGACGCCTGTTCGGCGGGTCGCTGTCACTGAGTCCAGCAAGTGCTCAGCTTCACTACCAATTAGTTACTTGTTGCTCGGGCAGGTTCACGGACGGTGCACGCACCGTCCGCCAGTTTTGCGCACAACTAAAGTTCTTTAGAACGGCCGAGCTGAGCGCGCCGATGAACGACTGAAAAGGCCGTGGTACTCTTTCGACTGCTCGAGTTGCGGAAACAGATGCTGGACCGGACACGTCGCTGGGCTCCACGATCAAGTCGGTCCCTGGAACAGGGTAGCAAGTGTGGCGGGTGACGATAGAGTCCCCATTGTATGCGACTTAGAATATTCTGGGGTTCGGTTGCAGCTACTGTACACAGGCCAAGCAGGTATCCCACGTGGGGAGGACAATCGGACAGCCTCCGCTCCGCCGAATCGGGCAGTCGGACTCCTTACAGTCGCGGCACCCCCACTCAGCGTGCACCCCCGCCAAATCCTGGGCTGTCAGGAGGTCAACCCGCTGTGGTCGGGGTATGTGATTCAGCGAGGCCCCAGAGGCCCCCGTATAATTCCTTCCTACCGCACGACCCGGCAGGGGCACCCCAGTTTACGTGGCGGACCCGTCGGCGGACCTCTCCGTACGAGAGCGGTCGCGGTCGGGTCGACCGCCAGAGCGCGCGCGCGCGCGCGCGCTCGGGCCCGCGGAGAGCGGCGGGGGGGGGCGCGCCCGTGAGACGCGCGAGGGAGCCGCTGCGGCGCCATCGGCGCGCGCGCGCCACCCCTCGCACTTGTCCGCGGCACGCATCGTGGCCGTGTTCGCGCCACGGTGGCCCCGTGGCGGGACGGAGCGCGCGCCAGCAGCCCCCGTGGGAGCGACAACCACCACCCCCGTGCAACCGCACTCCACGGTTCTTCCCGCCGGCCATGCCTTGCTCGGGCCAAGCGGGCACCTGCCCGGGGGGCACCCCGATGGCATGGCCCCCGGTGTGCCGACACTGCCCCTCGGCCCCGCCTTGGACTGGGCGTGCCCGTCGCGGGGCCTTTTGCACAGTGTGCGAAAGCCCCTCGGCCCACGCCGCCGCGGACTGCAGCGGTGCACCGAGCCCGCGACTCAGCGGCGCGCCTCCAACGGGTAAGCCACGCGGCTGTCTTGGCCAGGGGGGTGGAGGGTGTCTACGCGCGTTCTTTTTCCGAGGTATCCTTCGCTGTGCCGTCGTCCTGTCCTCACCAACCGTTGCCCGGAGTGGGCGTCCGATCTGACGTTTACCGCTCGTCTGACGCTGCTTGTATGGGCCCATGTTGGGGTGTGATTGCTCCCCCTTTACGCTGGAACGCCTTTGCTGACCCCCACGCGGCTGTAGATTGAGGGCGGCCCGGCGGCGTACCTGTGGCGCGTGCCCAACAGCGCGGGAGGCAGCTCACCCCTGCCAAGTTCTACCTTGACTCCCGTGACAGGGTCTGTCCATCAAGTACCCTGCCCCGACGGGGGGACGGCGGTGGGGGACGGTCCGCACTCTGCGGCGCCGCGGAGCGGATTGTTGAATAGCTTCTGGAGCGCGCTGGCCGGCTGGCCGTGACACGCCCCAACCCCGCACCACACCCCAAGGGCGAGCCCGACCGTCGCCCCCTACAGGAGGCGCAGCCCGCATGCGGGCCGGGCGCTTCACTGCCGGGCCTGCTCCAGCCCAGGCGCGCAATCTATTGCACACGCCTCGCCCCATCTCCATGGGGGCTACCATTGGTGGACCTCGCACCGCCCCCACGGCGGCCACCCGCGCGCGCGCTGCGCCGGTTGTCGCCGCGATGCCTGCCGCAGCCTCCCCGACAACGGGTGCCCCCACCCCCGCCAAGACGGCCGCCCCCCCTGCCCGTACCGTCGCCGCCACCCCCGCTTTCGTGCCCCCCCCCACTGTGGCGGCCGCCGCGTGCGCCGCTAGCCACACCACCCCTGCCGTCGGCACGACCGCCCTCGCCGCGGCCGGCGCTGCCTCGGGGGCAACCGCCCCCGCGCGCGCCCCAGTCGTCCGCGCCCGCCGCCCGGCCGCCCCCGCTGCTACGGCCGCACCCCCTGCCGGCGCGGTCGCCGCCACCCCCGCTTTAGTGCCCCCCCCCACCGCGACGGCCGGCAACTATGCCGCTGGTCTCACCACCCCTGCCGTCGGCACGACCGCCCTCGCCTCGGCCGGCGCTGCCTCGGGGGCGGCCACCCCCGCGCGCGCCCCTGTCGCTCGTGCCCGCCGCCCGGCCGCCCCCGCCGCTACGGCCGCACCCCCTGCCGGCGCGGTCGCCGCCACCCCCGCTTTAGTGGCCCCCCCCACCACGACGGCCGGCAACTATGCCGCTGGTCGCACCACCCCTGCCATTGGCACGTCCGCCCTCGCCAAGGCCGGCGCTCCCGCCGGGGCGGCCGCCCCCGCTCCCGCCCCTGTCGCTCGCGCCCCCGCCCCTGCAGCCGAAGCCCCCGCCCCGGCCTCCCCCGCCGTCTACCCCGCCGCTGCCGCCCCCGCCCGTGCGGCTGCCGGCCCCGCCCCCGCCGCTGCCCTTTCCCCTGCCCCCGCCCTCGCCATTGTGGCCCCCGCCAGCGCCCCAGGCGACGGCAGGGACTTTGTGGCCTCCCCTGCTGTGCATCTGCGCGGGGGGCCCAGTGGGCAGGTGACAGGGGAGCTCTCCGCCGGGCACATCAAGTGGGTCGACGGCCTGAACGCCTATACGGTGTGGAACCTGGCCAACAGGTTGTTTTCCGGCGTGCCGGACGTTGGCCATCGGCTGGTCCGGTTGGGCTGCTTGTATTCGGACGCAGCCCGCGAGGGTTTCCTCGGCGACGCGTTTGTTTGGACCGGCTTGCCGCCGGTGGACACGCGCAGCCCCTTGCAGGCAAAGGCGGACCGGCGCGCCTACGAGTCGATCGTCCGCACGGCCAACTTTTGTGCTGCCTTCCGCCTCGATGTCGTCTGCACGCGCGCCGTCGTGGTGCAGGCGCTGCACGTGGCAGAGCGCGGCAACCACCTCCTCGTGGACACGGTCCTGAGCGCGATGAGGAACGATTTTGAGAAGCACTCGGTGAGCGCCACCCGCAAGGGGACAAAGACGACGATGGCCAAGTACGCGGGCTACATCCGGCGGTTTTGCGTCTGGGGCGGGGAAAACTTGGCCGCGGACGCCAACCTGCTCCCGCTCAGCCGCCATTCCGTCGTGATGTTTTTGGAGGCGGAAGCGGGCCGGTGGATGGTGCGTCGCGGCGCCACTCGCACCTCCCGGCGGCGGCCGGGCGAGGACGCGCCCGGTGGGGGGGACGACGACGATGACAACGACGATGGGGACAACTTCTCGGCGGCGGAGGCGAGCGACACGGAGGCCCCCGCGGCGGGCGAGGGGGGTGGGATTTCAAGACCCCCCAGGCACCCTCGACGCGCCGGCGGGGGGGGCGCGCAGCCGCCGGCTCCCAGTCCGGTTAGGTCGGCGGGTTTGACGCCGCCCTCCCCGATTACTCCCGGGGGGACGACCGATCGGGGCGATTCCGGCCGTGGTGGGACCGCATCGTCTGCAGGGTTTAGGGGCACTGGCAGCGCACTGCCCCTCGTGGCACCGGCGGGTGGCCCGTCGGCGGCCGGCCAATCGACAGCCCGGGGGGGGGGGGGTCGGCTGACCTCCGTGTCGGACGCGGCACGCGGGCCGGGGCGGCTCGTCAGCCACCACACTGTCATGGGCGCCCTCAACGTGCTGGCCAAGGTGGCCAACGTGTGCAACCGGCTCTGGTGCTCGGCGACGTGCCCGTGCTGCCGGAAGTGGTCGGTCGCCGAGTATGAGTCGGCTGGGTCGTTTCACGCGGCAATGGCCATCGTCGAGCGACGCAAGCGTGACCGACTGCTCCAGGAGACCTCGGCCGGAGCGGCCAAGGCGCTGGGGAAGCGGAAGCAGTTGGTCACCGACGAGCAGCGGCGCGGAGTTGCCCAGGCGCTGCTGTTGCGACCCACTACTGCCGTGGAATTCCAGCGCCTCTCCCGGTTGAACGCGCTGTATCTTTTGCAGTTTGCGATGGCAGCGCGGGGGGCCACCGTGCGCGACATGGCGTGGAGCGATATCGCGGTCCACACCTTTCCCGGCATGTTCACCGCCGGCGGGATGGACCAGCCCGTGCTGTGCTTCTACGTCTCGGCGACCAAGACAATGGAGGGGGTGGTGCGCTGCATCGGGGCCCTGCCACACGTCGATGAGTGGGCGTGCGTCGCAGGCGGCGTGGCGGACGCATTCTACGCGATGTGTCACCGCCCCGGCGGGGTCACCTCTGCCCCGCCGGGTTCCTTCATCCCCGTCTTTATGCCCAACGATGAGGAGCTGATGGCGGCTGGCGTCCGGCCAGCCCATTTTCGGGAGGCTGGGGCGGCGTCGGGGTGGAGCGAATGGTACCGATAGCTTTTCGTGCCCGCCCCCAATGGCGGTCTGCTGAAAGCGATGACGTACCGCTATCACAACGATTCTTTGGGGCCTTTATTGGCGGCGCAGGGGGTGCCGGACTGGGCCGCAAAGACACACATTTTTCGGAAGGGGCCGGCCCACGCGGGGAAGTAACGTGGCGCGAGCGAGGCGGACATCCGGGAGCAGGGCATCTGGGCCCCCGGCGTCGGCGGCGGTGGCTACGACAACACTTCGCCCAACCCCGGCATGACGCGGGCTCTGTCGGGGCGCCCGGCGGATTGCCCATCGCCGGCCACTGCGCGCCTGGGCGTCCCGGTGCCCCAGGTCCTGCTGGACCTGTAAGCCCCGTGGGTGGAACGTGAGGAGCAGGCGCTGGCAGCGCGCGAGGCGGCTGACCCGCGCGCCGCCGACGACGCGTTGAAAGACTTTTTTCGGCTGGCGCGGTGGCTCGCACCGATCTACTTTCAAACCTGGGCGGCCCGGTCGGCAATGGCGAGCGTCCCCCCTACATCCTACATCCACCGAAACCCGTTGTTGTCCCACCGCGTCTTCAAGACTTACTGCGCGACGATGGCGATCGCCCTCAAGGCCGCCGGGGACGTGGCCAGCCGCACAGTGGCGGAGGTCCTGCCCGAGCTGGCCGACTCGGTTGGCCGCGCTGTGCAGACGGTGGCAACCGCGGCCAGCGCCGAGCAGGCCGAGCTGGAGAAGCGGCTCTCCGCGCGGCTCGACGATGGCGTGGCGGCCGTCAGGCAGCACTTGGACGTAGGGGTGGCACGAGTCATTGCGACCGGCGAGGCTGCCGCGGTGGGCACGCGCAACCACATTGACGCACGATTCGAGCGCCTTGAGGCCGCCCAGCGGCGCCCGTGGGCGCTTTTGTCACGTTTTTTGGCGGACGGCGTGATTTGGGACCCACGCGCGGTTTCCGCCCTCCGGGAGGAGCTTTCCCGTGCCCCCGCAACCCCCCCTGCGCTGCCTGCTGACCCCGCGGTGCTTCCAAGTGCGACAGTGCCTCTGCTGCCGACGCCGTCCGCGCCCGCGCGGCAGCCCATCACGTCGGCCCGCAAGGCCGCCGACCGCGAGCGCGTGCTGGATTTACAAGCACACGGGAAGCTGGCCGGGGTGCCCGTCACGGAGGCGGGCGACGAGGCGGTGCCACTCCTCCGCATGGGGCAGGGGCTGACGTGGGAGCCGGCTCTGGACGAATATGCGGTTGGGCACGACGGCCGCGTCGCCATCCGGGAGCTGCAAGAACATTTTGGCAACCGGTGGCGGTTGCGGCAGGAGGGGGAGGCAAAGCGGAGATATATTGAGCTGTACTCGGAGCGGGCCGCCCTTTATCGGGCATTCGACGTTGAGTACCTGCGGCGGGGCCCCGCCGTCGGCATTGATGGCGTCCTGGCGACCATCAAGTGCAAGTACGCGGACGCGCGCAACACCAAGGAGGTCCTCGCTCGGGCAAAGAAGGACTATCCGAGTGGAGGGGTATAGGCCATAAACGCCGTGCATGCTTTGCTATGAACATTGCGCACCCGTTTGGGGCTCCCGTGAGACCGGGAACTGTGGCGGGAGGGGAGGGGG
>Ga0209093_1001322_pt1 | contig 14078 bp, 23 predicted proteins | sample SidtaG_4_FD_187450 | JGI IMG/M metagenome (GOLD analysis project Ga0209093, IMG submission 187450) | Marine algal microbial communities from Sidmouth, United Kingdom - Sidmouth_Male1 metaG (SPAdes) (version 2) | ecosystem: Host-associated > Algae > Red algae > Unclassified | place: Sidmouth...
TGAGGCGCAACAAAGACGCTCAGCGCGGCACCGTGGCCGGCGACTCCCGCGCGGATGAAGAAATGTGCCAATGGGCGAAGAAGCGTGCGTGCAAGGCAAAGCGGCACGTGGACGCGTTCAACGCTCGCCACGAGGTGGAGTATGGGTCGGACGACGAGTACTCAGATAGCGAGCTGGTGCGCGGGGACGAGGGCATCGACCCAGTGGCAGCCTTGGTGATAGCGTAAAGATATTCTTTCTATGACCGCGAGTACCCCATGAGTCCAGCGCTCTTGCTGCCTCTTTCGTTATATTATTCGGGGTGCGCGTTTCTCCCTCCGCGATCGCGCAGCTCCACCTGGGGAGTCAAGTGTCGCAACAGATGGGCAATTGCGAGTGAATCTGAGAGGCCCTTCATTCTCTTCGCGTGAAAGAAGCTATCCACGTGGATGGGACAGGCCCTGTGAAGGGCCTTGAGGGGAGATTGGACTGAAAGAGCCTGATTTTCATCTGTGTGCCTGTCGAAAGGTTGATACTGAGCCAACTGTTCGAAGGGTTTACGGAGTGGACCAATGTGGTGCCGATTGCATCCTCGACAGTGATCCGATCGCCAATGGTATCCCTTCCAGCAGCGATGGAACTGTGGAAATCACATGAAAAGCCGCATGTCCGTTTTGTGGGGGTCTTAACTAGGCGTGAATAGTGGCCGGTGACGCTCAAGTGCCGTGCCGCCAGCGCCGCGACGGGGGCCTCATCTGCCGCGCGGGCGGTCGCCTCCACCGCGCGGCGAAGCGGTCGGGGAGGAAACGCATCGCCATCTCGGTCTGCGGCCGCCACGAGCAGGCAGCGGGTAATCGCGGGCCCGCAACGATATGGCCGCGCAGATGCGACCGCGGGCGTGGGGGACGGAAGGCCAGGATGGCCCTCCAGCATCGTCTCGTTCGGGGACACACGCCATCGGGTTGGGATTTCCGATCATTCCCCGATGAGGCCTCACGGTGCCATCCGATGAGGCCATCCGATGGACATTTTGCCATCGGATGAGCGAGCCCGATGAGCCCCAAATTCTTGAATTCGGACTGATTCGGATCGCGAGACCTCATCGGATGGCAGCCGTGCAACGGCTGCCCCGCGTGGCGTGGCCACCCGGCCGCGCCGCGACGCGGCCCGGCAGCCCCGGCAGCGCCCGGTCTCCTATTCTTCCTGGGCGCCGTACGCTGCGTGTACGGCATCCAACGGCCCCGTTCACCCATGGGCGCTCTCTCTGTGCCGCATACGATGTATTCTACTAAGAGAAAGAGCACAATGCCAGCCACGCGGCCGAGCGGCCGAGCAAGAAGCAACTGACCACCAACGCACACGCGCCCCCCCCCGCCGGCTTTTCCGTCCACCGACACCGCCGCCTGCCCCCCAATGACCCCGCCCGCCCACCCGCCCTCCCCCAATGACGATGCTCTCGTATGATGGCACCTCCCACCGGCTCCGCCCGCGCACCCGCCCCCCCCACGTGCCGACGCCCTCGTACGATTGCAGCAGAAATAGGCGGTCGGACCAAATAGCAAGAGGACCGCCGCGAGCGCGAGCAGCCCGAAACGCCTCAAAGCAGCCCATCGTCGTCCTCCAGTGCCAAAATCGCCCCGGCCTGCGCCTCCGCCGCCGCCATGATGGCAGCCGCGCGAGCACGCGCCGGCAGCGGCGACTGGGCAGCTTCCGCGGGTGCCGGGACATGCACCGCGGCTGCCTCAGGCGCCGCCGCCACAGGCGCCGCCGCTACGGGCGCCTCCGCTACGGGCACCGCTGCCGCGGGCACTTCCACCATGGGCGCCGGAGCCGCGGGCGCTGACCCCGCAGCCTCCACCACCGTGGGCGTGCGTACGGCGCCCTCTCCTCCACTTCCAACGCCGATCACGTCAACCCCACCCTCCCACGGATCTCCACGTCCCACCGCTCCGCCTTCCGGTTCCCCGACCCCAGAAAACTTCGCGTGGTCGCCATCTCCTCCGGCCTCCATCCCAACCGGTGGCGGCGCCTCAACGTCATCCGTCCCGGCGCCCATCCCAGTGAGATTGATTGGCTTTGCCGCCGGCAAGTACTCGAGGTCAAAGACGGCGCGGTTGGGGTCGCCCTCATCGCACAGCTTCATCCCGTTCTCCGAAAGGGAGTGCTTCGGCAGCCACTCGTTGAGCCGCAGAAACTCGCAGACGTAATCCTTGTAGCCGTTGAGGTCCGGACCTTGCTTGACGGGCGTCGCGTCCATGATGCTGACCAGTTCCTCACGGATAATCTTCACCACGAGCACAAAGTGGCCGCAGGTCAGGTCCACCACGTCTTCTGAGCCGGGTTTCACCGCCCGGTGCACGCGGTCGTGCGCGCCGAGGTACTTGAACCCCTTGACCACTGCCTTGAGGACGGCCTTGCGCCCGCCGGGCTGCTTGAAAACCTGTCGTCCGTCAACCATTTGGAGGCACACGCTGGTGCCATGGAGGTCTTGGGGTGCGCGTGGGCGCTGTACAACCAGGCCGTCACGATGTTGCGCTTGAGGTCCCCGTACACGTGCGACACCCCCTCCTTGAGCTTGTGGTTGACGCAAAACGCTGCCTTCTTGGTGGAGGTGCTGTCTATCTCCTCGTTGTCGTCACTGCCGTCGCGCTGGCGTCTCTTGTCGCCGGCCGTCGGGCGGGTCGGCTTGAGGACCTTTTCCAGCAAGAACTCGGTGGCCTGCGAGTCGGTAGACTTGGCGTATGTCCTCACGGCGCTGATAGCTTCCTCCGCCCGCCGCCGCGAAGAAAGGAACACGTCAGCCGACTTTCTCACCATCCCCGTCAGGGTCTTGACGCGTGCCTTGAGGAGCAGGCGTGCGCCGACCATTATCGTCGAGCCCTCCGCGCGCTTCTTGGTCACCTCTGCGGCGGTTGCACACGCTAGCTTCTGCGAGGGCGTCAGGGGCAGCACGCGCAGGGAGGGAGTCGCCGTGGGGCGTCTCTGGTCGTCGTGGTTGTCGGGCTTGGCAGCCGCCGAGGCGCCGCCGAGCCGGAATCGCGGCTTCACGACGCTGGAAATCTTGGGGCGCTTGGCCGCCGGCTTACAGCCCTCCACCGACATGCAGTCGGCGACAGAGCGGACCGACGGCCGCGTCGCGGTCTTAGAGGCATGGGCAGCTTCCATGTTGCCGATGGCCTTCGAGAGGGAGCTGAGGGACGCGCCGCGCGTTGACTTGGCGTCCTTGCCCAGGCAAGCAGCCTGCCCAGACAGCCGGAGCAGCCCGGCCAGAGCCTCGACGTTCGGCTCCTCGACGGCTGTGGCCTTGTGTGCAGCGACGGAAGCAGCATTGTCAGCAGCTACCTTGGCGGAAGCGGCCTCGACCGCCACTGCCTTGGCAGCAGCGGTCTTGGCGGCCGCCGCCGCCTTGGCAGCAGCGGTCTTGGCGGCCGCCGCCGCCTTGGTTGCCGCGATCTTTCCAGCCGCGTCTCTGGTCGCTCGGGGCTTGAAACCCGCGCGGCGCGATGACAACGAGTCCACCGCCGCCGAGGCGTTTCCCGAAGCCGCCCGAGCGCTCTGGGAGGGCACGGCGCCGGAGCCCCAGCCGCCGAAGCAAGGCAGGGAGGCCAGCGAAGGGACCGCAGGCAGACTGCTGCGGCGGGTCGGTGTGGGGCGGCCGGTGGTGGCCAGAGTCCTGGGCTCCTTTCCCTTCGAGCTAACCAACCCCTCAGTCAGGCGGTTCGTGGAGGTGGGGGGGGCGATGGGCTCCTCCTCGGCGTCCAGCATCGCGTCTCGCATCAGCGGCGCGGGAACGACAGAGGACGTCTCGGTGCCGCCGGTTTCCGCCCCCGCCGCCTCCGCCGCCGCCGCCGCGCGGAGGGAGGCAGCGTGGGCAGACACTGCCGTTTAGTATGTTGGCCCCAGAATCTGGCCGTTGTTCGCGCCAATCGGGTGCTGATGGGCGGAGCCAAAGTAGGAGGGCGACGGGGCAATCAGTACGGCCGTCGGAGAGGCGACCGCGACGCTCGGCACCCCCGAGCAGCTTGAAGACATTTCGCGCAGGGCCTCCTTGTAAGCTCGTTCGTCCGGAGACGGTGCTGACGTGAGGGCAGTATCCCGGCCGCCCGCCATCCCGACGGAGATGGTGGGAGACGAAGGGCACAAGCGGGTCAGAGCGTCTCGTTCGCCAGGGGTAATTGGGATGGGTGGCTTTGGGATGTGGTACGGCGAGGCAGGTGTGGCAGGGATGGGAAGTGGGGTGCGGAGGGGACGGCGCAAGTGGAGCGGAGGCAGGCCATCCCTGCTTACCTGAGCAGTGCTTATAAGGTCCCTCTCCGCCGCACGTGTCGCTCACCAGGTGGGCATCCACGCAGACCACGCAGCCCACCCCGCGTTGCCCCACCGCCCCCCTGGTAGCCAGACCAGCCCGCCTCGGTTCACTTTCCGTCCCACGACTGCCATCCCCGGCAGCGGCTACGGCGCGTGAGTGCGCCACGGAAATCCATCCATGCCAAGCGTTCATGTCCCCGACCATACCATGAGGGCGCCAAAGGCAGCCAGAAAGCAGCGCGGGTCCTCCATGCGTTAGCTCCTCATCCACAGAGTGCCCCACCACATTCAGTAAGTCCCGCTACCGCCTGCATCCGAATCCGCTCTGTTCAAAACTGTGCGCAGCAAGAGAGGCAGCAGGTCGAGAGCCCGCCACAGAGCCCTGAAAGCTCTATGGCGGGAGCGTTGGCGCACGTGACGGGCCCGCGCTGGTCAGCCTTCACTGAATTGGTCGGGAGAGCGAGCAAAACGTACGTTGGACACGTCCACAAGCGCACGGGGGGACGCGATCTTGAAGGACTCGTGCGCACAGTGGGCAGGAGCGGCGCACACTGCTGCGATCGACGACAGCGACCCCGGTAAATGTCATCGGAACTAGTCAAACCAGCTGGCTGCACGAAACCCATGGCGGCGTCGCATCGCCCTTGGTGGCGGGGAGACAGCGGCTCAAATCCTCGCAAACCAACGCCCTGGTGGCTGACAAGCGTGGCGCCGCCAGCGTGTCGACACGCGCCGAGCACCACAGGCTTGTGACGAAGCGCGCGCCTTGCAGCGTGAGTGCTGTCGTCGTGACAGTCGTCCCGTTTGATGCTGTCAAGGGCCAGGAAAGTTGGACAATCTAGTGAGACCCCCGTCACAGATGCTCCAGGGCACTGCATGTCAACGAAGTACGCAGGTGGGGTGAACAACAATTCCACGCCAGTCAATCGATTGGGCTTTCGTCAGCTCACAATTATAGGAGAACAGGCGCGGAACGGCCCTTCTCGCTGTCCGCCGTGCGTACTCGGCCGAGCTGCACCAGCGGACGGCCACCCTCTGGTTGTACTGTCGGAAGCCCGCGGCTCCCTCCGCCCCCTCTCGTCTTGCCGCACTGCCGATAGCTCTGGGGTCCACTGACACTTGTGCTGTTCACCTTCTGGGACACCAGTAGCTTTAACCGCTCTGTGCTTGCGTGGAGGGCGGGCGCCGATGGCACGCTTGCACCGGCCCTGGGCTTAGGACTGCTGGAAGCGGCTTATCGAGTCGTCGTGGGTCCCGCGTGAAGCGGGGCGCTGGGGTGCGTTGGAGTGTGCCGCGTGACGCGCGCTAACCCGCCCCCCCCACGAGCTGCCCGTGTGCGTGTCTTTCTCGTTCGCTGGTTTCTGTGCCCCCCCCCCACCTTCAGTACTAAGTGTGCCGAGGAGTCGGTCGCAACCGCGTGGAGTTTCTACCCTACAAGACCTCCGCTTGCAACTCGGCCACCATTCCCACGCAGGGGTTCAACAATACCGGCAACCACGCCGGCGCGGAGCTCACGCCACGCACCATCAAGCCGGCGAGGCGTTTAAGCTCCGCACCACCACCTCCGAGACGGTCTCCCAACCAGTGAGTGTTGGTCGGCCAGCAGCGGCCATGCCCGATGACTCTCCCCCTGCGGAGCCATCCCCCACTGAGTGCCCCCCTCTCAAGCCCCTTTCTTGCTTGCTTTGTGACAGGCGCTTCTCAAAGTACGAGGGGCTGGCGTGGCACCGGAAGGCGCTGTACAGGACCATCGTCCCCCAACCGGGCGGCGGCTTTCTGCTGCCGGGAACGGGGGTGGACGCCGTCGGTGCAGAGGCTGGCACGGCTGGAGGCAGCGGCAATAGCAGCGCTGGACAGCCGCCGCCACCGCCGCCTCCGTGTACACCGCCGCCGACAGTACCACAGCCTCCAGCGCATGGCGGTGGTGGTGGTGAGTCGGCCGACGGGCCGCCGGACGGCGGGGGCGCACTCGCCCCACCCCCGGTGCCTCCATCACAGCCTACTCCAACTGGCGGTGGCAGCCCTGACGCGCCTGCCAACGACTCGCAGCACGAGTTCGAGTTTGAGGACGCGGCGGTCGACGAGGCCATGGCCAACATGGACGCCATTGTCAACCTCACACGGCGCGCGAGGAAGCCGAAAAGCCCGGCGCGCAAGAAGCGGAGGGTGGCCAATGGCGGGCAAAAAGTAGACTCCGGCTATGAGTACGCAACGGTCGCTGCCGAGGTGCACCAGCACTACGAAGACATCAAGGACTGGGACTCAAAGGAGCCGCTGCTCGTGAAGCGCAAACATTGCACACCCGGCCGCTTCAACTCCTACCGCCTGCGCTTACTGGAGCGGTTTTGTCTTGAGTGCGGTGGGGGGGGGCTCTCGCTGGTGGACCAGGAGAAGATGTTTGACTTTCTGGACGCCTGGGACAGGACCAAGTTGGGTATGCCGATCGATCATGGCCACTACCTCGGCATCCGCGACACGTCAAACTCAAAGAATGCCTACAAGGACGCACTAAGAGACGACATTGATGATGCCATCGAAACGGAGGGGTGGTTCACGGCGGAGCTGGAGGAGGGCGGGGAGACGTACACGACGATTTTCCGGCAGGCGCTGGAGGTGGCGTTGCAGCGCATGAGCGACGCCAAAAAGATCAACTTATGGAGCGGCGGCAACCGCCCGGCGCCGCTGACTAACCGGCGGGAGCACTCGATGGATGGCGACGCATTCCGGCAGTGCGAGGCGGAAATCATCAACGACACCGACGACAACAGCTTTTTCCTCGGTATCCACGCGTTTAGCGACGCCAGCCAGCTTTCGGGCTCGGGTGGTATGCTCCAATGGGGAGCGGGCAGGGGGGGGGGGCACGGGGGCACGCGGGGAGAGAATGCAGCGGGGAAGGGGGTGCATATCAAACCGCTTGTGGCTCGTTTCTAACCGGTACTGTGTCGTGACCATGCCTGTCTATGTTTTCTGTGTATGCTTGACTAACAGCTCACAATCTGTGTCAGACAGGGTAAGGAGCCGGGGTCTGAGGAGCGCGCAAGGCAGCGCCGCCGCCATCCTGCAGCGCGTTTTGTACCGCGTCTTTCGGTCGGCAATCGCAGCAAGCCACATGGGTGTCAAGGTGCGCTTTGGCGTCCGGGAGCTGCTTTGTTTCCCTCGCTTGCTGCTCTACATATGCGATTTGCCCGAGGAGAAGGGGCTACTGTGCATGAAGGGTGGAAAGACTGCCAAGCCATGCTCGCTGTGTAACGTGCGCCTCGAGTTCGCGGCGACGCCTGAGGCGCTGAGTGCGGAGGACCGCAACGCACTTGTGGTGCTCAGCGACCAGGCCGAGGCGACGAGATTGCGGCTGCGCAAGGAGCACCCAAGCCGTAGGCTGATGCTTAAAAAGAAGCATAGCGTGCACGCGGTCATGCCCGCCCTGGCCGGCTTGGCGGGTCTCTCCACGGCCCCCTTCCACATGTACAAGATGGTGGGCGTCGACGTCCTCCACGTGATGGATCTGGGGGTGACGAGGATGCTGGTTCACCGGTTGGTGCCGGTGTACCCGCACGCCTGCGCCGCCGCGGGGTGCGAGACCGCACCGGGCGGTACGAAGGGGGCCTGCCGCGTCGCCAACCTGCGGTTTGAAGAGATGGGCAGACGCAGCCAGGCGAGCACGGCCGCCCCGGGGTGCGTTTCTCGCCCTTTCTTTCTTGTCTCTCGTGTCTGCAGTGTCCTCTCCAAGCGGGGGGATGCACCTGTTTGCACTTTCTTTTTGGTAGTTATGTGGGCGTGGGTGCCCGCACTGACTGCTCGATCGGTCACTCTGCTGTTTGTACCTTGATTCTGGCTTCCAGTTGCTTAACTACATTTACTGCTGCGTGTTTACCTTTCCCCTCTCCGCAGATACCTCGTGGCCGCCGACGAGTTGCAGGCGTCCTTCACGGGAGAGGAGCACCGGCTTGGGGTGTTCATCCTCCCCCACGCCGATGCCAAGGTCTTTGCCCTCGGACGGCGCAAAAAGCCCAGAGACTCGGCCTCCTCCGATGAAGAGGCGGACGGCGCGGCGTCAGGCGCCACGCAATCCCGCGAAGGCCGCAAGCCGGAGGCTAAAAAGCGAACCACCAAGAAGCCCGCCGCCCGTCGACAGCAGGCTATGTCGCAAGCAGCGGCGGCCGGCAGCGGCGGCGGCGACTACGTGCCCTCCCTCGAGTTTGACAAGGGCAAAAACACGGACGACGACCTGCCGCCAGGGTTCTCTCTTGATTGGGAGGCCTACACAGCGGTGTGAGGGGATACCCCCTTCGAGGACGCTGTCACGGCATTGTTTGCAGAATACGCGGTGTTGTATGCCCGCGTCGCCCGGTGGACGACTTGCTCCGCCCCCCCGCCCATGACGCTGGATGAGGCCGCCGCCATCGCCAAGCACGCGGCCACCTTTGTCAAGGAGTACGTCCGCCCAATCTTGGGCGACGTCAACACGCCCAAAATCCATAAGCTGTTGCGCCACATCATGTGCCCGATACGGATGCACGGCAACCTCCGCAACTGCAACACCAGCGGCAACGAGGCGGGGCACAAGATCGATAAGCTCTTTTATCGGCGCACGAATAGGGTCATCAAGACCTTCACCGCACATATTGCCCGGCAGTCCCAGGGCACGCAAGCGGTGCTCGCGCGCTTGGCAGAGGAGGACGCGGAGGCGATTCTTTGCGACAAAGTCCGCCGCCAGCACCGCTCCCAAAAGAGGGGCGGCAACCTGACGTCCATGACTAAGCGCTCGGTGCACAAGGTTCCGCGCATCGCCGTTGGCGGGCTCTCACAGCGGCCGGCCCCGGCCGCCTTGCCTCCGTGCTTGGAATCGACGCCAACGACAAGCTGCCCGTGTTGGGGGAGGTGAAGTTTTCGGCGGAGCTCGACTGTGGCACGCGGCTGCGCCAAACGCTGCGCGCATCAGTCAACTACCGCCGCAAGGGCGCCTGGTTTGACGCCGTCATCTATACCGTGGCGGGGGAGCAGCCGGTGGTCGACGAGGGCGGCACCGCCATCCAGCCTCTCCACTACGGCGAGGTTCGCGCGCTCCTGCACTACAAGGAGGAGGACGTTGCCGTCGTGTGCAACATGGAGACGGTCGACGCCGAGGAGAGGTGCCCGCTGGCGTAGCGCGAATTCACCAGACTCAAGTGGGCTGTGCCGGCGCCGGAGGAGGGAGACTGGTCCGTCACCACGGTGCCAATTTCCCGCGTGCGGCGGGTGATCCACGTCGTCCCAGACTTTGACGATCTCTCGACGAGACGGGGAGTCAAGGCCATGCCGGCCAGGTACACAGCCTCGGGTGAGCAGAGACGGGCCATGCGGTACTATGAGAATGCGTTCTTCCCATGGGATTGAGTACATACACGCTGCTTTTCTATTCTCGCCTTTTGTACACTGTGCTCGATCCCTGAACATGCAGCGCGTCAACGTCTATCCACAGAAACAGGAACTCCTCCCGCATTCGGGCACGACCAATCCCTCTATGCGTCAGAAATCCAGATACAGAAGCCGGTCGCTTGCGGGGTGAGGGAAAGTGCTGCAGGCAACAGACGGGCGCCGGCGGCGGCGGGGTGTACACGGTGTGCCTCTGGCGTAGACCGGACCCCGCCGGGTCGAGGGAGCGTGCCTCGTGCAGAGGCGGGGCGCTGGCAGGGAGCGGTATTGTGCCGCACGCAAAGGCTGGGCGCCTGCGGCGCAGGGGCGGGTGCCGCGCGCAAAGAATGGGGTCCTGCCGGGCGGGGGAGTGGGCCGTGGGCAAACGCCGGTCACCTGCGGGGCGGAGGATTGTTTCGCCGGAAAAGGCCGGGCGCTGGTAGAGCTGGGACGTGCGCCGTGGTCAAAGGACAGGCGTTTGCGCGTCTGTAGCGAGTGACGCGGCCAAAGGCCGGTCGCCGGTGGAGCGGGGGAGTGTGCCGTGGGCACATTTCGGGCATGTGCGGGGCGGTGGCGAGTGACACGGGCAACGGTAGGTCGCTGGCAGGGCGGCCGCGGCAGCCCCAGGCCGCAGACCCAGGACTGCACGCCGCCAACCGGGGGACCACCCCGGCGCCGAAGGCGCGCTGCGACGGAGGCACTGCGGCCTGGGTTCCCGGCAGCGGCGAGGCTGACGCGGTTGCCGGTGGAAGCCCGCCCACCCCCGTCCCCATCAGCGTGCGGCTCAGATAGCCCTGCTGGCGATAGGCCCATGGGAGGGCGGGCTCGCTCGAGCCGATCATGAGCTCCGCAGGTGGCCAGCCCGGCGTCACGAATGCCACCGCGCTGAGCTCCCGCCCCGCGCCGCCCGCCGCCGGCAGCAGGGGTGTTGGCTCTAGCTCTTGCCGGGCGCTGGTGCTTGCGGATCAAAAGCGGCGGCTCGGCGCCCTGTCTCTGGACGTCAGGAAAAAAGAAGTTAGCCCCCATGTATCGGAGTCTCTTCGGAAAACGGCTTCATCGGACGTGCACCATCGGAAAAAGCCTTCCAATGAAGCCGCCCCGATCAAAAATCCGATGGCGATTCCGCCATCGGATGCGTCCGATCAGGGTTGTGCTCAAATGAGACGATGGCCCTCCGTCCACCGCGCCCGCAGTAGCCTCAGGTCCGTGCATGGTATTGCTGATCCCTAAATTCTGTCCTGATCGCCATGGACAGGGACTGACTTGTAGAACAGGTCATCCATTGGAAAAAAACGAGGTCCGCAAGCGGATCAGCACGTTTCAGGGACGTTTTATTGGCTCAGGAGTGCCAGGCCCTTGTAGCTTCGAGATTTTTAGCGAAGCTTCTAGTACAGTAGGGATCCATTCGTGTTCTCAACGCTCAGGCAGCCACGTTGCATGGAATGGATGGCCCTAGTCGGTTGGATGGTCACCCTCTAGGCCATTTGATTGGATGATTCCATGTGCACGCCCGATCAAGCTGATCCACGTTTCAGGATTCGATGGTTCACAATCGCTCTGGTTCAGATGGATTACACATGCAAGCGATTACAGATCCCTCCAAAAGCGTTTACAAATGCCTTCGGGGAAACCCCACTGTTTTCGCACAACAGCCCAGAAATGGTCAGCAGCGCGCATCTTTTCGGCAGTGTCAGCACTGTGTCTCCGCTCTCTTCCGTCGTCTCGCCATCTCGCCGCTCCGTCGGGCCTTTCACACCACCACTAAATCATCGTCGCTGCACCGCCATGCTCTCTCTTCGACGCGCGCGCCGCATCCGCTCCTCTGTTTGCGCCCGCGCGTCGCATCCGCCCCTTTCTTTTCCCCCCCCCCCCCCCCCCGCCCCCTTTCTTTGCGCCCGCGCGCCGCATCCGCCCTTTTCTTTGTCTTCCTCCCTCCCCCCCTCCGCACACCATGCAAGTCGCGCTGCACCCACGCTCCTTTTTTTCTCGATGTGTTCCATGTCCTTCCCCGTTTCCTCCCCGAGCCCCAGCCGGGGTGTTCACTCATCTCTTTTTCATTTCTAGAGGCATCTACCGGCCTCCGCTGGCGACCTCCCCCTGCGTGAGGCGGCTCACCGGGTGCTGTTCGTTTTTGCTTTGCTGACCATTGCTTTTTACTGAGAACCATACGACAAAGATGAAGATATCAAAAGGGGACCGACAATGGGGACGCTGCAACTGGAGAAGAGAAATGGACACAGCGACAACTGGCAAAGAGAAAAGGGACAAAATGCCGTGGTGGTCAGAAGAGCTAAGGGGCAGGGCGACTGGCCGCCACTACAGTGATGAAGCTCGGAATTCTATGACAGCATCGAAAAGAGGCGCTCCCTCAATGTACAACACTTATCCTGAATACTACATCACATGATATGTCATTTACTCCGTCCGTCACCCCAGCAACATGACATTTCACACGAACTAGGTGCTTCACCCATTCTACACATGATGTGGAAAGGGCGAAGCAGCTGGTTCGTGTGACGGGAAACAAATGGACAAAATGCACACTGAGAAGCACTGCACTGAGCAGGTTTTCAGCTTGTGGGGGGTGGCGCTCCGGCCGGGGTGCGAATACTGTTTAGCTCACTCCCACCTCGGCCGGGACCAGTGCTATGCTTCACAGGCAGAGGGTGTTTTCCGTATGTCCGACGCGAAACAGGAGAGCACAACAAGCCCAGAACCCGTGACCAATCATTGCGCCCGTGGAGAAAGGGCACGGCGCGGCAACATATGGACAATGCACATTTCCCTCAGGGACGGAAGCGTCGGTATCATCCTGAATGGTGCAGAATGTGACCAATCGCTGGATGCTACGGAAGTGAGGGGCACACGGCAGTATTTTATGCTTCATTTCCTTCGACGTTAAATGGGACAGAGCACCGTTTACAGAAGGTGAAAACCAAATGCGAACTGGTTATTGCTAATGTTTTCCAAAATTGTGTGTCTGTGCTTTCACGAAAAGTGGAAGCGTCGCTACCTGGTCCCTGCCCTGGGGGTTCTACTTGCTAATTTTCTTGAGAGTATCTTCCTTCTTCTTGGCTTGGACAGACCAAGACTGCAGCTCATCCGACGATGTCCAGATTTTCCGGGAGATTCTGGGTTTTTTTTCAGATATATAATCTTATGTGGCGAACGTGCGATTCCAGCTGGTGAGGACAGATTTTGTAAGGCCCGGGTGCCATGTACCACCATGGTTTTCTTTTTTTGAATCCACAGAAGAGGGCGAAATGGAAAAGAGACACGTGGACAGTATCTGGCCACATCCGGTCAAATACTTAAAACTGACGAGAGACATTTCAGAACGACTTCATCATAAGGCACTGAACATCGCCCCTGGACCGAAGAAAAATCCCCATACTCCGGGATTGCTGTGGCACGGTAATCTCTGACCCTCACGGTCTACACTGAGATGGTCAACGGGTGCTCTGGGCGATCCAGTCGGTTCCGTATCTCATAGTGGTCGTTCTGTCAACAGCCCCTTGGCGTTCTATGTATCAGCCGCAAAGTGACGGACCGCGAGTTGATGGGCATTGTGTCCTCGTCATCGTGGAGCGCTGTGAGCCGCCACCATGAACCATCCAGGCATTCCGATCTGTTCTCTCTCGCGCAGACCTCCGATTTGAGTTCTGGTCCTCGGACTTCAGTCGAGTCGCTTCATCACAGCGGCTTAATCGTCGGTGCCACTAATAAAACTGTAGAGATTGGGGGGCTACCACAAATATAGACATATTTGTGTTGTAAAAAGACAAAGTAGTTGTGAACTTGAAGTGACAAGAGAATACTGAGATCACTATTGCAGACACCCCAATTTTGGCCGATCCGAACAGGAACACAAACTAAAGAGAAACGAGACCAAGAGGGCGAAGTACGGACTGACGGCTTTTAAGGACCGAATCAAACGACATCTGAGGCCAGGTGCTTCGAACCATCAGACTGATAATCACACTGTCAGAGAAATGATCAAGGCGAGGGTGCCCCGGCTGCGTGGATGGAAAAAAGCAATATTTTTTACATCGCCATGTGATTAATCCACGAATTAATCAATAAAATATTGTATATTTTAATTAGTCAACGTATGCAATGCACTTTTAGCTGCGCGTTTTTTCTTGTTGCGAATGCGGTGCTGTCCCCGTGGCGACGACGCGACTTGCAGTGCCTAGACCATCCGGGTGACGCCGTCCGACCGACGGAAAGACCCCCCTCCCCCCTGCCCCGCCTGTCGCATAACGCGATGCGTGGCCGCGGCACTGGCCGGTACGGTTGCCAGCGGGGCACCGATCGTCGGGGATGACATGGCGTGTCCCGGATTGGACAGGTGGCCTTTTCCTTGCTGACTGATATCTTGATTGATTGTGGGTCGTTTG
>Ga0209093_1001325_pt1 | contig 14060 bp, 13 predicted proteins | sample SidtaG_4_FD_187450 | JGI IMG/M metagenome (GOLD analysis project Ga0209093, IMG submission 187450) | Marine algal microbial communities from Sidmouth, United Kingdom - Sidmouth_Male1 metaG (SPAdes) (version 2) | ecosystem: Host-associated > Algae > Red algae > Unclassified | place: Sidmouth...
GTGGGCACTGTCTTCTTTCGGCAGGCACACAGCCTGCAACCCTGCCGAAGTCACACTCGTGGGTTTGCACTTGATGCTTAGTAAGATGGCTTGTGACGTCTAATGTCGACTTGGATGGACTTCTATAATACTTTTGTGTACTTCTGCTCTGTCGTAAAGGCGCTCAATGATTATAATCATGGACAATGATTATAATCAATAAAAATCGCCCCATATGGTGCGTGTCCCAAAAATGAGACATTGCGGTTTGTTTTTTTTCTCGGCCCACTGGCCTTCTGCAGCGGTCCGATAATGTAATGTGACCCACTCGGACCCTCTGCGTTGCCAGAACGGCCCCTGATAGTATTAGCAGAGCCGGCACCTCCTGACGTGTCATGGAGGGAAGTGTCATTCATTGCAGCTTCGACAGGTGACGATCACGCCCCCCAATCAAATGCACGCGTCTGCGACACGAGGAAAAAACAGTACCGAAGCCCGACCCAGCGGGATGGTGACCATGTGAGAAAAGATGATGTTGTTCCTACCGACGACCCGCACCCTCGCCTCGCCTCGCCTCTTCTGGTTATAAACCATTCGACCGCCCTCCAGTCCAGGGCGACCCTCTCGTCTCGCCCATGCCTGCGCGCCCTACCGCGCGCCCCGCCCCATGCGCCCACGTGCGCGCCCACCAGCTTGCCCTGCGCCGCCGTGCGTGCGTCCGTCCACCACCAAGACAGCCGCCCACTTGCGCCACGCCCGTCAGCGCCGCACCCAGCTGTTGCCGCGCGACACCCCGCGTGGCGCGCCATCACACGGGCGCCGCTCGCCAGTGCCGCCGCCGACCCACGGTCGAGCGGCTCAGCCAAATTCCACCCCGGGCCGCCCGGTCGAATCCCACCGCGGCCACCGTGGCTGCCGCGCCGCCACCGCATCGGGTGCTGACACCACCGAGAGGTAGCACCCCTGTCGGCCAGTTCACACACGGCACTACGCTCCATCAGTTACTCTCCGACAATCCAAGCCACTCCGCACACCGCGAAACTGCGTGTGTCACGCACGCGACTCACGTACAGCCACGCCACTGGTATCACCCGCAAGTCGAGCAAGCACAATACAACGAAGACCTGTGTGCGCGGCCGCGTCTGAGCCCGCCCTTGGCAGAGGCGGAAGGGCCTGCCGGGAGCCGCTCTTTCTGGTGGGCAAGCAGTTAGCGCCTCCGGCAGCGCTGGATGCATCTGCTGGGTGACTGACTGCGACTGACACGAACTACGCTTCACACAGGTTCTGAGAGGGGGTCTGCCGTCCAGGTTTAGCTTAAATTTGAAAACCGTTGATGTAGCCCCTACCTAGAAAAAAGTAGCACGCTCGTGGAGAAGACAGCATCAGTTTAGGCTGATCGTGCGCATTGGGCAACAGCCAAGATGGTCCCGATCTGGCCACGAAGTGTCTCTTTGACCGGTCTCACGACATATTGGAGTCTGCGCAACTTTGCCGGTGCGGGTCGGAACAGAACGCAATCACGACAGACTCTCAGCCCTCAATTCAGCCGGATACGTGCTGCCGGCCAATAGGGTTCCGTCCTAATTGCGTTCTGTTCGGACTCAGACCGGCAAAATTGAGCAGACTGCAATAGTTGGGCCAAAAATCTGTGAGTCGATGGCACAGCATAAAGCTTCCGGTCCTGTGGCCGTCCGACGTCCACGTTGGAGCAATCTGCGTTACGAGTTGCTTGTCAACTACGCATTTAATGTAATACGACAAATCAGGTTCCCGGTGGCCATTTGCCAGGTACAAACACACGGGCAGCCGTCATCGCCCCCCCATACACAACTCTGGACGACGCTGCCGCCCCTCGGCGTCACACTCACGCCCGCCACCCCCCCCAGCCCGGCACGCCATTGTACAAGAGCCGGCCGAGCGGCTCGGCCGACAGCCCCGCCCGGTACGCCGTCCGTGCCGGCGCCAGCAGCGCGTGCGCAACCGCCGGGTGCAGCGCATCCGTGTAAGTGCTGACGAGCACTCCGTCGACGACCACATCCCCGTGTAGCGTGTGCGGATTGACCTTGCCGACCGCCACCGCCGTACCGACGGCCACGACGCGCGACACGCCCGTGGCCGTGCCCGGGGTGGTCAGCGCGTCGCCGACCACCACGTCCCGCGCCGGCACCCGCACGCCATTGGCGTAGACGAGGTGCCCCGGCGACAACAGCAGGTCACGCGTTGCCGCCGCCGCCGCCGCAGCCCCGTCGCCGTGCGTCAGCCGCACGTACGGGTGGCGGCCGCCGGTCTGCCGGTGGGACCACCCAAAGACGTCGCTGTGGGCGCCCGCGCCTACGCGCACGGTCGAGCCGGCGGGGAGCGCGCCGAGTGCCGCCGTCGACCCGTCGGCGAGCTCGACCGTCGCCGCCGCGGGGAAGCACGAGGCCGTCTCTTCGGGTGACGGCGAGTCGACGTCTTTGCTCTCTGCTTGCGGGTTGAGGATCACGGGGGTGTTTGGCGCCGCAACGGTGCCACCGGCGCTACCGTCCTCCCTCTTCGGCTCCGAGTCGGTGCCGAGGTAGGTGCAATCAAAGCCATTCGCGCCGATCACGTAGAGCTTCCAACTTACTTCGTCACGGTTGACAAAAATGCCGTTCATCCGCACGTGGCGCCCACACAGCCACGGCGACTGATTCGGGTCGTAGAAGGCATAGGCGCGCTCCAGGGTCCCCCGTCGATCCGACCATTCCACGTGCAGGCTATAGTCAGCATCGCACTCGGCGCCATCAAAGGAGAACATGCCCACTTTGACATACGACTTGGCAGCGTAGAGGGTATCATCTCTGACATCGTGGCGGAATTTACCCGCGTCCGTCCAACCCTTCAGGGGCGCGGTAACTTCTGCAAGCAAAGGGCAGCGTGCAGAGTTGTTGGGGGCGCCCGCCTCAAGCTCGTACCGGCCGACGAGGACGGCTTCGTGGTCGGAGATGGGTAGCAGGGGGCGCGTCGTGTTATCATCGGCGGACACGGCGGTCGTCGTGATCACAAGAGCGGCCGCCGCCAGGGCGGCGAGCGCCAGCATCCGCGGGCGAGGGCGGCCCATCGTGGGCTTGGGAAGGGTGGGGTTCGCTTCAGGGGGCGTCGACTGGATTGGGGGAGGGGTTGCGTGTCGGGAGGTGAACAGTACAACGTGGAGCGCTGGACCTACCACGCAGATAACGGTCCGCGCGAAGGCGGCCTGCACGATGACAAAGCGGACGTGAAGGGAGGTTGCTGCGGCGCCGGACAGCGTGCTATGGGCGTCGGCAGAACGAGTGGTCTCCCATTTTCTACCTCGGAAACCTGTGTGGGGCCCTCTGTGAGACGGGCTGCGTGAGACACTGGTGCCGTAGAGCCTGGAACGCGGGTCCAGGCAGTATCTTTGGAAGCGAGGCCATGCGCGGGGGCTCACAGCCCACACCATCAACGTTTCTTTGCTAACGTGCCCCGGCAGGACCCGCGACTGGCGCGGAGCGCTGACCTCAAACCGCAGCCTGTCAACCTGATTGGTTTGGCCTTCAGGCGGGCCTCACATCCAGCAGGGTCGACACGACTGCAGAACCGCTGTGGGTCCCAGACGTTTGTCCATCATCGTCAGCTGTTCCACAATTTCCCAACGAACGCGATTCTCGTTGGCATCTCGTTGTGGGGGGGGGCCCAACGATTCCAGAAAAGGATGGGGTTTGTTGGGCTTTCGTTGGGCTCTTGGTCTCGTTCGGGATCGTTGGGGATTGCCCCAACGAGTCCCTAACGATAGCTCTCTCGTGACTTTTGTGCAAGGACACTCTTTCTGGGCCACACGGACCGCGAATCACTGACGAACTACCATTTGATACTGCTGTCTCTCAACTCGCACTGCACTTGAGAACAGCAGATTCTGCATCAAAGAAGCACTTTCCGGGGATGTGGATAAGCCCGACGGGGATGGACACCTGGACAGGCTGTGGAGTGAGAGATGGTCGTTGTCTTGATGCTGAGCTTGACCGGCCCGATCCCAGCCAAGCCCCACCCCTTTTAAAACCCACCAGTGCGGTCTATAGCGAACGCACTATAGCGCGCAATCCCAGACAGCACTCCGCGGAGGTCCCCGCGCCAGTCCCGGCGCCGTTCTTCACGCCCGCACTCGCGCACGCCCTCTAGCCCGCCTGACGGTGGACACTGTCGGCCGGTACAGCGTACCCCCAAAATCTCACACGGGGGACGGAGGCGTGGCATTCACCGACAGCGCGGGACGTCGTTGCCAGAGCGACGCACCTTGGATAGTTTTTCTTCAGTTCGCCTGGAAGGTGACCCATTGGCGGACACGTCCGTAGTCGGCCTGCCGCGTTCTGTGGGCAGTGGGCAGCTCAACAAAGCCTGGACGTCAATGCTGAAGAAAATAGGCAGTGGTGAACAACATCGCTGTAGATGAAACAGATATAGATCTGGGCTGGCGGGTGTACCGGTCGGTGCACAACAGCTACGCCCCAGTATTGCCACATCCGGCCATTCCATATTGTACCGTATGCACCAGCACTAGCGATGACCACATATTTCTGTGCGGGGGCCGGCCGGCCCGCGCGCGACTTCCGCAACTGGCACCTTGACGCGCGCGACGATGTGTGCGCGGCGGCTTACCTGGCCGACGCGGCCTGCGTCAAAGCCTCACCACACAGCGCTGCCATTTCGAACGCGCCACCGCGCAGCGCGACGCGCGCGAGAAGGTTGAGCGTCGCGCGCACGGCGGCGCGCATCGCTGCACCGGCGTTCTTCATTGCCCCCGCGCGCACCGCCGCCGTTGCCATCGCGCCGCCACGCACCCTGACACACTCGATGATTATCAGCTCAGCATATATAGCTGCACGTACGCCCGCCGCGTCCTATACAGGCAGGCCCGCCGCCAACCCTTGCACGGTTGGCGCCCGCAGCACGTCCGCTGTTGCCACCGCTCCATATGGGGCCGCAGCGTGCGCAAGGATGTTGGCTGTAAGCGCGCCGACGTCCACGTTGGCTCTCTGCACCGCGCCGCCACTCAAAGTGACTTGTCCAATGATGTTGGGCGCGGCGCGCGCGGCGGCGCGGACGGCCGTCGCCACCGTCTCCAACCGGCTCGCCACCAACCTATGCGTGGTCGGCACTCGCCGACACGTCCGCCGTATTCAATGGGCCTCCGCATATGGTGACTCGTGCGACGATGTAGCCATCCAAAATCTGTCCACACAGCGACGGTGTCTGCTTGTGCTCTTCATGCGTTGTGTCCCGCGCGAAATTGTCCAGGGCACTGCACGCAGTTTGATCGACCATTACATTGTGTTTGGTACTTAACGTCGCTGCGATCGACTTTGAAAAAGTTATTTGGTCCTTAGAAGAGTCCTGCCGCGGCTCATCATGACCTGATCACGAGAGACCGGGGTGCCAGAGCCCAACGAAATCGTCCTCCGTTAGGGGCTTCGTTGGGCTTCGTTGGGGGCCCAACGAAGCCCAACGAAGACGAGAATCGCTGGCTCGTTGGCGCAACGGTTGCTTCGTTGGGGAATCGTTGGGAATCTTAGTCAAAGCTGACGATGGTTATTGAATTCGCATATGTGGGCGCCACGTCGATAACTCACAGAGGGTCGCTGGACAGCTGCCACTCATCCACGGCTTGCACAGCATCCGCTTGATACGTTGGTGATCACGAACGTCTCCAATATCAAATCGGGTACGTAGAGCCTTTCTGAGCTCTTGCACATGTCTCGCATCGGTACAGCAGTGCACGCACCGGCGGGAAGTGGGAGACGCGGTGCGTGAAGCGAGACACATCATGTGTCACATGATGTGAGACACGCCTCGGGTGCGAGGCCGTCGACACAGCGCCGTCATGGCCGTGTGCCAATGATTGCAGAGATGAGCGCTGCGCGCCCCTTTGCACACGGAGCGGCGGAAAAGGTGCCCCGTGCGGAAACGTTGAGATGGGCGCCACACCTGTGCGTCGGGCGGGACTCGACGACGGCTGCCTTCCATCTGCCTGCCTCACCGTTCTGCGTCATGGGTGATGGCTAACGCTGCTACGCACCCGGGACGCGTGGGGGGCGTGGGCGGGCGACGCGCCTGGCTTGGGACAGCACGCGTCGTGACTTCTGGGGTCCCAGTCGACGACCGACAGGTGCTTGATGAAAACAACATACGCATACGCTGTCTAAAAAACTGAACCAGCCAAGTTCGACAGGTGTCCTCCGGCCGGATCTGAACGAGGAAATGGCCAGTTGCTCACCTCGCACAGTACTCTGTCTAAGCGCCGAAGTGGCTGCCGCGGTGGGGAGCACAGGGGGTGCGCTACGCCGGCGGCAGCCTTTGGAGCGCCCCGCATTGCATCCAACCGAGCGCCGAATCGTCCCAACAGTGCTTTTCAACATCGGCTGTCTATCGAGCTCAGCGGATAGGCAACAGCACATCAAGCACTCTTTTCGAAAAGAGATCGGTCACGCAGCAAAACACGTAACGAATCCGGTTCTTGACGGGTTATGTACTGTAGTCTCAGGGATTTGCTCACGCCCATGGAAAAAACGGGAACTGTCGTCTTGCCAAACCTCCCGCGCTCGGAAGCTCCCGAGCTTAAGCAGAAATCGGCCCATCCAATTGGTCCACGTCAACATCCTTCAGACAACAGGGGGCTGGCGTGGGCGGGTACCGTTGGAATCCGGTGATATGGCACACTGGCCCCTTGTCAAGCCCCCGCTCGAGCGATGCATTCTTACGAGGGGTGTCCAACACGGTTGATCGCAACCGGTTCAAAATGCCTGATTGGCCAGAAAGTATCGATCAGCTTCTTAAAACGGTCAAGGAGTTGACCGCTGGAGAGGTGTGGGTGCACGTCGAAAAATATATACGACACTGGATTGGCCGGAACACAGACCACACACAGTTTACAGGCTTAGATAAGGTATTCCGGATCTGGGAAGCCAATCAGGTTCTTTACTGGGCGGTAGGCGGTGCGTCAACCTCCCGAATAGAATATAACAGCGTTCTTTTGAAGTTTTCTCTGCGCAGAACGATCCAAGACGCGGTCTGGGAACAAATGAAAAGAATCTCGGGTGCTATCGTCTTTGATGATGAAGTGCCTTTCCATGCCGTATGGGTCTCTGTGCCTGACCTGTATGGTTTCTGTACAATTTGAGGCGATGGTATTGGTCCACGTATGCTGCACGATGATTGCAGCCACTCTGCAACTGCGATTTCTTGAGTTCAGAAAAAACACAGGTACTGTGAGTTCTCGCTGCGATGTCGGTGGTATTGCTGATGTCCCAATTTTGTCCTCTGCGGACAAGAACAAGAACAAGAGTACCAAATACACTCGTCGAAGTATTTACATGTTCTCATACATTAAATGGTACTTCACCTTGAAAACACCATATTCATGAAATTGATAAAGTTTTGTCGAAGAGGCTATTTATTTGCACGGCGACGCCGTCGTCGCCGTCGAGTAGGGACCTGGGGCGACGGCAATGGCACGCTACCGAACATGCAGGTCGTCGCAGCCACCCACGTCGCTGTCTACGCTGCCCGAGCACCCCGTCACTGTTTGTGCCGACAAGCCACCCCCCGTCGGTTCCCCAGCTGCCCAGCATGGCGCTCACTGAGGAGCCGGGTGCCTCATCGTCGCCTCCCGCCGCACCAGGTACGCTTGTGCTTTTCTGATGGCGGCGGGTGACTGTGCGATCGAGGGCGGCGATGTTACTCATTCATGGTGCCCTGCAGATGCTCGTGTCAATTTCAGACCTTGCATATCGGGCAACTGCCTGATGGACACGCACTCACCGTGTTTTTTCTTTTTCGTCTTTCTTTAGATTCTGTCGGTTTGTCATGGGTCCATATTCTTGTGATGCGCCGCCTTCTCTATTGCTCTCTCACTGCAGGTACATCTACTCTTCGTCGATGCGGTGCATGTCGCGCGGTCGGGCACCAGCTGCCGCGCTGCCCGCTCTACCTGAAAGGCGAGGTCCAATGCGGCTGTGGCTCGCCATCGTGCCCTCAATGCGCGGTGTCCTGCGCCAAGTGCGGCGCCAAAGGGCATTCCGAGGACACCCTTGTCGAGGCGGTGCGGAAGGGGACGCCTGCCCGCTTCGCCTGCCCGCAACTCGATGAGGAGGCGATGCACGATCGGATGATGCGAAAGGCTCCCCCGACTGCTCGGGCTCAGCGAGAAGTCGCCCAAGCTGGAAAGAAGCGGCTGGCTGAAATTTCATGCAATTCTGGGTCGCGATTGACCTCGCATTTGCGGCAGTCGGCGCTGGTGGACGAGTTGGGCCTGGGCGGTGCGGCGGCGACGGCTCCTGTGCGGATGTCGGAGGGAGTGGCGGCGGCCCTAGAGGACGACGGTGCGCCGCGCGCTGCGAGCCGCATGCTCGGAGCCTTTGTGGCCGACAGCGCGGCGCACTGCAGGGGGGGGTCCTCACAGCCCCCCCCGGGGCCCCTCGAGACGCTTGACACTGACGTCGGTCACAAGGCCATGATCGACAACCTCAAGGATGCCATGAGCAAGCGCCCTCGCTACTCAAACGATCAGCGCACGGCCATGCGGCGGCGGGCTGCCGAGGCTGGCCTGCAAGCGGCACGTGGGGGGGCTTCTTCGGCAGAGATATTGGGCTCGGCCAATCCCTATTTTGGGGCCATGTCGCTGCCGCTGAAGCGAGCCGCCGTACGCTACGTGCAGCTGTCCGACGGTCCAGTCCTCAACAAGGTCAAGAGCGCGATGGACGAATTCGTTGTCGAGAAGGCGTACCACGGTGGCTCCGTGACGAGCCAGAAGTTCACGACGGAGCAACTGTGCGCCGAGTTGATGGGTTGCGCCGCGCGGGCCGAACTGCAGCTGCCCTCGGTGCTGGCATCGATGCGACAATTCATCAAGGAGATGCGCCAAGGGGAGGAGAACCTGAGGCCTTTCTTCTATCCGGCAAAGTCTGGGTCACCCCGCCGGCCCACAAGCGCGGAGATCATTGATTGATGGGGTGTAGGTGAGAGTAAACACGGTGTGTATGTTTTAAGCCTCTCAAGAAACAGAACTCTGACCTCAGCTATGCAAACCGGACGCCTGCGCTGACTGCAAGGGAGCGTCAGCATCCACAAGCGACACCCAGCGTCGTCCAGAACCACTCCGCCTAAGTCAAACTCCTACATGGTATCGTCGCCAATGCAGATCATGATGAGCGCGAAATCGTGTCCTCACTCCATTCCGTCCAAGCCGCACACGCGACGGTACAGCTCCACAACATACAGACTGTCACATCTACAGCCGCGGCACACGTCCGCGCATCATGACAGAAAAGTACGCGACGAAACAGGTACGGCCGCTGTTCCATATGTCTAGGGCAGTGAATGAGGGGGACCTCATCAGAAACCCAATATGAGGCCAGAATCGTGACCGACCCATGCGAGTTACTCTGTGTGACCGCGGGGGAGGTCGTAGAAACGTGCCCTGAGCGTGGCGCCATGGCCATGTCCTGATTGCATGCATCCCGATGTAGACGGTCAGCACCCAAATGCGAATAACTCGGCGGTTTCTTGTCCGTGAGGACTCTACATGGGGGCAAAAGATGCGCCAGAGCCTCAGCTACGAGGTCCACAGCCGTAGGGTACAAGTATGTTTCACCGCAGAAAGATAGTCCACGCGCCGCGTACGGCCGATTTTCCGCGTGAATAGGCCTGTAGATGAGGGGGACCTCATCAAAAACGCAATATGAGGCCAGAATCGTGACCGACGCATGCGAGTTACTCTGTGTGACCGCGCGGGAGGTCGTAGAAACGTGCCCTGAGCGTGGCGCCATGGCCATGTCCTGATTGCATGCATCCCGATGTAGACGGTCAGCACCCAAATGCGAATAACTCGGCGGTTTCTTGTCCGTGAGGACTCTACATGGGGGCAAAAGATGCGCCAGAGCCTCAGTTACGATGTCCATAGCCGTAGGGTACAAGTATTTTGCACCGCAGAAAGATAGTCCACGCGCCGCGTACAGCCGATTTTCCGCGTGAATAGGCTTGTAGATGAGGGGGGCCTCATCGCAAACCCAATATGAGGCCAGAATCGTGACCTACGCATGCGCGTTACTCTGTGTGACTGCGGGGGAGGTCGTAGAAACGTGCCCTGCGGCGCGTGGACTATCTTTCTGCGGTGCAAAATACTTGTACCCTACGGCTATGGACCTCGTAGCTGAGGCTCTGGCGCATCTTTTGTTCCCATGTAGAGTCGTCACGGACAAGAAACCGCCGAGTTATTCGCATTTGGGTGCTGACCGTCTACATCGGGATGCATGCAATCAGGACATGGCCATGGCGCCACGCTCAGGGCACGTTTCTACGACCTCCCCCGCGGTCACACAGAGTAACTCGCATGCGTCGGTCACGATTCTGGCCTCATATTGGGTTTTTGATGAGGTCCCCGTCATCTACAGCTGTTTACATGTGGTGGCGCGGCCGTACGGGCAGTGGCGCGTATCTTTCTGTCGCGAGCAGGCGTTGGACGCGGCTGATCTGGACTCTTCGCTAGTTGCGTGCGTGCATTGTTTGCGTCTGCTCGCGGATGCATTGGTCTGCAGACAACTGAGTTTTTCTCTTTTGTGGCTTGCTTGTTTGTGTTGGTCGCGTGCGTGCTGTGACGGTCATGGCCGGCTGCCATGTACCGATAGACGCTGTACGACCGCATCGAGAATTTCACTGCGGGGCACTGTGATGATATGCATTGGGGTACTGTCGTTGAGTCTCAGTGCTGCTGTGACGACGTCAAAGTGTGGTGCATACATGCTCAGAGGTTTATGGGACGTACATCAGGTACCGACGCACTGCTGCTTTCACAAACCCAGTGCACATATCCCCCGTAATGCTGTTGAGCATGTTATCAATGGTCGACATGGGCCAGTCATTAAACTGGCTTGGTGACGACCACCGACGCAGCCAGCTGCTCCCCGTCGAAAAGACGTCTTCAATCGGGTTGAAGTCGGGGGAATAAGGCGGAAGAAGCAACACAAACACACCCCGCGCGCGGACTGCGGCCAATGCAACCTCGTCGTGCACACGCGCATTGTCAAGAATCAAAACACATCTGTCCTCCTGCTCATCCCACGCCTGTTCCGGGTCGTATGACCTCAATGAAGGCAACAGGTGCCGCACCAAAAACAAGACGAAGTCGACAGACGATTGGCCCGGGGGCGGGCGCGTGATCATCCAATCGATGACCTCATCGTGCGCCATTGCGACGAAAAAGCTCGTGCGCACACCAGCGGAGGAGGCCACGTAGCACTCCGCGCGCTCATCACGCAGCGCCCACGCCCACCGCCTCTCCGCCGCCCTCCCTACGCGGTGAGCCTCGTCAACGTACACGCGGCATCGGAGCGGTATCTTCCACTGCTCCTCAACCCACAGCAACCGCCGCGCCTCATTCCGGGTGATGAAGGCCTTCTCAATAACCTTGCGAGTAAAGCCGTTGCGAGCCAATAATCGGCAGACGGTGTTGTTGGAAACTTCAGCGACGCCTTGCACCAAGCCGGCCACGTGGCTGACCGCCACCGCAATCTCATCCAAGAAAATTTCGGGCTCAGCAGTCACGGCGGCCAGCACGACGCTCTTCAGCTCCGGATCGTCCATCCGGTTGTCCCAGTGGCGGTTCCACATAGCGGGGTCATAGTGCAACGCACCGCCCGTGTCGTTGAAGTATCGGAGGAACCGCGTCAGCGACCGCCGAGACATCCGCGTGGAGCGGGCGGCCTCTGCCACCCCCTTGTTGTCAACGAGCACCATGCGGACGGCCGTCTTGCGGTTCTCCTCGGACTTCATGCTCAGCGCCAGAGTAGGATGGATGACGACGGGGGCGGGAAGTAGGATAGAGCAACAATAAGGGGGGGGCCCAGTGCCAACCTCTGGGAACTGGCGGGATGGGACGGGGGGGATGGCGGTGGAGGGGTGGCCGGGGTGGGCAGGCGGGAGCGAGGTGCGGGCTTCTCGGGCCTGCGCTGAGCCAGTGTGTCTGCAATCGGGTGTGCGGGCGCCCGGGCGGCAGCCCGCATGAACCGGGCAGAATCGAGAGTTTCTCCCGCGCGACCAGCAGACAGAGTGCGGTTTCTGAGAGAATTTGAGCCTGTGCTCGTCTGTCTCTGCGATCAGTCGATCCAGCCGCATTTTCTGGAGACTGGCGCCAACCCAGCGCCCTTCCTTCGTCTCGGGAACAGAAAAAACATGCCAGTCAGCTTCCAGTACACACTTACAAGCGATTGGCGATGAAAAGATCAGGACAGGTGTCGCGTGCGGGGGCACTTGTGATGAATCCTGGTGGTCTCGAATCATCTTTTTACGGTCCTGCCAGAAGAAAGGGCGTCAAATACGGCCCGTTCCCACTTCTTGTTCGGCAATTATCTGATGTTTAGAACTTTTCGAGTGGCACAGTTGTGCAGCAGTACTCTTGTTCTTGTCCGCAGAGGACAAAATTGGGACATCAGCAATAATTTGGACCTGTGTCTTGGCGATGAGGCCCAGTCTACACGGCGCGTCTACGGCGTGGTCAGACACGTGCTAGCCAATGGGAGCGCTTCGTTCCAATCACACCCCAATCACTCTAACACTATTAGACCCAATCCGGCCGACCGTGCGATCCAGCACACAAAGGATTTACGTGCCGAAACAGGCTCATTCGGCGCATTCAAGCCGAACACGTTCACGTTCGCGAGATTTGTTTTTGTATCTCGCGCACGTGAACGTGTTTGGAAAGGAATGTGTCAGTTGCGTCTTTTGGCTTTCGCAGGAATGATTGGACGAGAAGGCTCCTCACGACTGCACCACTCGGTTCAAGAGATGGGAGACCCGTCAGTTCTCGAGAGAAGCCTGCGTAGGCAGCTTTGACACCCCCCGTGCAGCGATGCACCACCGCTTGCCACGATTTGAGTCGCGATTCACCCACGGTACGATCTGCCAGATCTGACCATAAACTTCTGGCACAGAGTGTTCGTGCGTGCCGTGAAGAAAGACGGCGCCACAGCACGTGTTTTCTGGAGGACTTATGCTCATATTGGCGCCGAATCACGTTCACGTCGCTCGCCGTGTAGACTGGGCCTGAGCACATCGTAGGGCCAGAGGTGCACATACTGATTTTCTGTACTGGCTCCAAGATCCGCAGTTTTCAAATTGCTTCCGAGCGTCTCCAGTACAGTGTGAAATGGCATGTACGAGACCAAAGTCGACCCCAGTCCACACTGCAAAACTTCCATCGTTGTATACAGTGGTTCCACAAAAAAACTAGATCTCCGGCGAGACCAATAGTGCCATCGACATCTCACATGTGCCCGTTTTGGTCTCGATTGCTCTCCTTTTTAGGACTGGCGCAATGAAAATCCCATGAACGAGACCGATTCATGACTCCAGGCGACGACGCGGGGTCCTGGGAGACCCTCTCGAGCGGGGCTTCACAATGCTGAAACATTGTTTCTGTGACAGCCGAGGTCGCGCCCGACTTTGGCGCTCGTGGCAAGCTCATTGCAGACGTGGCGTAAGAATGTGACACATGGTGGGCACTATTGCCCAGGCCCGCAAATTGATACCTCAATAGTCCCAGCGGCCCTGCGCTTTCATTGGCGCGAGGGATCACCAGGCGCTGCCATGATCTGGCGAACCAATGAGAGAGCGCCCAGGTACCTCTATTGAGAGAGCGCCCTTCAAAAGATGCCCCGCTTGTTACGGGCTCACAGGCAGCACAGAGGCAGGTCACGACTCCATGGGTTCTTGTCGTCAGAATTCTTCATCATCTTTCGAAATCGACCCATCAAACGCGACCTGCACAGACACACAAGGCAGCACGTGACAGCAATGAGTCTTTCATCACCCTTCCTTGCGCACCGCACGCGGGTCCGGGCCCACCGATCAATTTGGCAGTTCCACCAGTGGGGTGCGGGCGTGCCAGGTGTCGCACGTCGCGGTCGAACAGTTAGACCCAGAGGAGGGCCGGCCCGTCGACCAGTTTGGTTGACTGCCCAGTGCGAGGGCGACAGTGAGCAGCAGATCTCCGCTTTCGTGCCATTTTGGGATCATGACAGGTCCATTGCAATATCATCAGGAATCGCAGCATT
>Ga0209093_1001327_pt1 | contig 14051 bp, 5 predicted proteins | sample SidtaG_4_FD_187450 | JGI IMG/M metagenome (GOLD analysis project Ga0209093, IMG submission 187450) | Marine algal microbial communities from Sidmouth, United Kingdom - Sidmouth_Male1 metaG (SPAdes) (version 2) | ecosystem: Host-associated > Algae > Red algae > Unclassified | place: Sidmouth...
CAGACGGCGGGGGCGGCGCCGTACGCCGGCGGCGGCGGGGCGGCCCGGCGGCGGCGGCGCGCGGTCGCCGGCGGTGCCCCCGCCTTTGTACGGCCCCCGCGGCGGCGGCGGTCGCTCCCCGGGCGCCGCCGCCGGCCGAGCGGCCATGACAGGGTCGACGCCCGCCGGGCGGCCGCCGCCGCCCGCGGACGCCACGTGGCCACCTCGCTGACACCGGGTGACTCCGTCGACGCGGCAGCATGCGGACGCCGTCGCTGCGCAGTAGCACATACGGTGTGCTGCGGTGGGGAGCGGACGACGCGGCGCGCGGCGCCCCCCACATGGTGGCGGCCGCCGCCATGCGAGGTCGGGGGGGCGGCGGTGGCGTCACGCAGAGGACTCACCGCGCGGGGTGGTCGGTGGGCACCCACGAGCAAACAGCGCGCGCTGGGGGCCAGGGTCAGCCTCGAACAGGGGCGCCGTGTCGTCCAGTCGTTGTGTTGGTGGGGGAAGGGGATGCTCGCACCACGCCGAGAGCAAAATGTGTACACAAAGGGGGATGATTCTCTTGCTCTACCTTCACCACGCCAGAGCACCCCCGGCTCCCCCGGCGCCCCTATGTATACCCGACTTCTGGCCTCTACCCGCACGGCTCGCCCCCTTCCCCCGCGGGGCTCCCGTCCGCTCCGCACACGCCCGCAGTCACAGCTCACCCACCGCGCTCCCCCGCGTATTCATCGCACGCCCCGCGCACCGCACGCCACGCCCTCCTCTAGAGTTGTCCCCAGCAGGAGGTGCCTTGCCCCCTGGCTCAGCTGCGTTGACCCACGCGGCCGCGGCCGCGCTTCAATTTGGCCGCCACGCCCTGCGTGTCCTTAACGTCATCGGTCGCGTCGACCGGGGCGTCCAATTTGGCACCGCCGCTTGCCGCCGTTGCGAGACAGTTGGCCCCCACCTCGGTCACCCGCCGTGTCTCGCTGCAGTCCCGCGCGGCGGCTGCACCGCCGTCCGGCGCGCCAGCGCCGTCGGCATCCGACGCGTCACCTAATCCGCTCTCCGGCCCGTTGGCCACGCCGACGGCCGGTCCCCCGGCCTTGGTGACAGGCCGCGTGTCACCCCCGTCCAACACGCCGCCGCGCCACGCGCCCGCACACAGCGATCACCGGTCGCAAGCACAACGCCGCGCCCCTGTCAAGGGCGGTCCACCCACCATGCGCGGCTTCCATTGCAGACCCCGTCGCGTCCCACCGTGATCTCACCGCCTGTCCTCTGCCGCTCAGCCGGCGTGGTTGCCCGCGCAGCGCCGCCACGGCACGCTGTGTAGTCGTGCGCCGCCTGGATGAGAGTGATTTCTCGACGCACGACGCGCAGTCTATTTCTCCGTGGGACAGTCCACTTGTCCCCATTTTTTCCCCATTATTGCAGCGGAGGAGGCAGTACGCGAGCCCACTTCGGGAGGTACCACCACATGGTCGTCTCTACCACCCCTCTTCTGGGGTTGTCACCTCCGCGGCACATGCAGGACGGTGCGCGTTGGCCATTGGGATGCCCGCTTCGCCCACTCTGCCCAACCGTGCAACGGCTGCAATGGACTATGAGCCAAAGCGAGCCGCGGCGGTCCGCCGTCTGAGGAGTCCGGGGCGGTGCGGCCGACGTATGCTCCGCACATGGCTCAACGCTTCAGCGCCAGATGGAGCCGGAGCAGCATGCCATGCCCTGGGCTGTCAGAAAGCTCTTTGCACCGCGGCGGTCACGTCCGTCGCGCCCGTCGCGTCCCACCCGCAGGATCAGCGTCGAGTGTTGTCCAACTTAAAGCTTGTTCTCTTCTCCCCGCGTCCGAGGCTAGCCCTCGGGCGCTCTCTACTTATACCCCTCCAGACGGTGCTCGCCCCTCCCTCGGCACTCGCCCGCAGTCGGGCCTCCCAGCCTGCTCGCGCCGCGGCCCTCGCCCGCGGCCGTCGGGCCGGTTGCCCGCCGCCGCTCTGCCCTGCGCCTCGGCTCCCTCCAGCCGACTGCTCGGGCCCCGGCGGCCCTGCACTCATTCCGCTCGCCTCTCCCTGCCCACTCAGTCGGCCGCCTCAGGCGCTCCCTCCTGGGTGAGACGCACCCGCCGTGCAAACCGCCGCCCGGCCGTCAGGCCCGGCAGTGGTGCGTGGCAGGAGGTGCGGCAGGCTGTGGGGAGCACAGGCAGTCCCGCCTGCAACTCCCCACCGCCGCCTAAGTGCCGAGGCCACGGGGGGAGCACCGTGTAGTTGCCCCCCGCTCCCCAACACTCCCCCGCGTGCGCTGTCTAGAGGGTGAGGTAGAGCCCCATCGCCTTAATGCCCGTCGTGAAGGCAGGCACCGCGAGCGGCTTGGTGAGCGCGTCCGCGGTCATCTTGCCGGTCGGGACGTGCTCCATGATGATCTGCTTCTCCGCCACCTTCTCGCGGATGAAGTGGTGGCTGATGTCGATGTGCTTGGTACGGGGCGAGCTGACTGCGTTGTGCATCAGCCCCAGCGCCCCCTGGTTGTCGCACTTCATCTGCACGGCCTTGGTCGTGCCCGTCAGGGCGCCGAGGAGGCGACGCAGCCATACGGCCTCCTTCGCCGCCATCGCCCCCGCCACGTACTCCGCCTCGGTGGTCGAGGGTGCGACCTTTGGCTGGATCTTACTGACCCAGCTGATGGCCGCGCCGTTGTATATGAAGGCGTACCCCGTCGTAAAGCGCCGCGAGTCGACGTCTGCCGCAAAGTCGGCGTCGGAGTAGCCGACCAGCTCCCCCGGCGCGGCGTACTTCAGGCCCAGGTGAGTGGACCCCTTGATGTATCGGAGAACTGTTTTGGCGGCAGCCAAGTGCTCGGCCGTGGGCGCCGCAGCGTAGGGGCTCAAGCGTCCCACGGCGATGGCGATGTCCGGGCGCGTCCCGTTCGCCAGGTACAGCAGTGCGCCCAACAGCTCTTGGTAGGTTTGGATGAGCGGTCCCGGCAGCGATTCCCCGTCCTTCTGCAGGTGGGTCCCCACCCCCATGGGTAGGCGCACGGGGTTGGCGTCCGTTAGGCCAAACCGCTCGAGCAGGTTGCTCGCATACTGGTGCTGGCTGAGGCGCAGAGCCCCGGTCTCCCCGTCGCGCTCGATGTGCATCCCGAGGAAGTACGTCGGCGCGCCCATGTCGCGCGCCTTGAAGGCATCGAGGATGACCCGTTTCCCCGCGTCCACGTGCTTCGCCGACTTCGCGGCGACGAAGAGGTCGTCCACATAGACGAGGATGAACACCTCGTCCCCACCGACCGTCCCGACGTACAGACACGGGTCAGCGTCGGTGGGCCGGAACCCCGCCGTGATGAGCACGGCCTCCAACTTCTTAATCCACTCGCGGGCGGCTTGCTTGAGGCCGTACAGGGCCTTCTTGAGCAGGCACACCTTGGCCGTGTCGCCGCGCTCGTACCCTTGCGGCTGGCGAATGTAGATCTCCTCATCTAGCTCCCCGTTCAAGAACGACGTCTCTACGTCCAGCTGCGCGATGACGAGCCCGTCGGCAGCGCAGTGCGCCAGGAGCGCCGGCAGGGTAGCGTAGCGCGCCACTGGTGCCCAGACGTCGAAGTAGTCGCCGTAGTGCGTCTGCGTGTCGCCGCGGGCGACCAGACGCCTTTGTACCTGTCCACCTTACCGTCTGGGCCGCGCTTCCGCTCGCAGAGCATTTGCGTCTCCGTGAGCTTCTTGCCCGGCGGGAGGTCGACGAGGACCTACGTCTCGTTCGCCCACAGGGCGTCCACCTCCTTCTGGTTGGCCTTGTGAAACTCCGGCCAATCGGCCGCTTTCATCGCCCGGCGGATGTGAATCTTGTCGGGCCCGCCGCCGGCCGAGGCAGCGAGAGCCCACGCGTGGAGGCCGCGCCGAGGACCAACGGGGGGCGAGATCCGCCCCGGCATGCGCGTCCCGTCGCCGAAGGCGACGCGCGGTCCATCCGGCGACACCCATGCCGCGGTGGCGTGCGCACGGTGCGGGGGCTTGGCCCGCAGCAAGCGTGCTGGGTGGCGGGACATCGGCTCCCCAGCCGCGTGCGGCTCCTCATCCGAGTCCGACGCGAGCGGGGGCGGGGCGTCGCTGTCGCTCCCGCCGTCCGACGCCGCATCCTGATCACTCCCACTGGCCGGCGCCTCGTCCTCCGCCCCCACGTTGGCGGCCGAGTCGTCGCCGCCGGCGTTGCCAGCGACGAGGTGCCGTGCCGCAGACACGGCGTCCGCGATCGGACCGGGCCGGGGCAACGTCACGGCACGCGATTGCGTGCCGGAGGTGGCCGGCGTGCGCGAGACCCGCGCGGAGCCTGGCGCGTCGAGCACGTCGTGGTCGGCGGGCCACGTGGCGACGCTGCCATCCGCCCCATCCGCGTGCTGCGGCTGCACGGCGTCGGCCGGCAGGCCCGCGTCGATGGGCGTCTCGTCAAAACGGACGTCGCGGCTGGTAACCACTCGTCCGTCCACGAGCACACGCCAGCCTTTCTGGCCAAACCCGAACCCGAGGAAGGTGCCCGCGACCGCGCGGGCATCCAGCTTTCGGCGGAGCTCCCCCGGCACTCGCACCCAGGCGCGGCAGCCGAACACCCGCAGGTGGCCAACGTCCGGCTTCGACCCGTGGAAAGCCTCGTACGGGGTGCCGTCCCGATGGCGCTGGGTCACCCGGTTGCTCACATAATTCACCGTTACGGCCGCCTCCGCCCAGTACTTGGCGTCGAGGCCGCTGTCGGCCAGCAGCGCCAGCACCTGCTCGATGACGGTGCGGTTGTAGCGCTCGGCGTCTCCGTTCTGCTGCGGGGTGTACGGGGTGGTAGTTTGGTGCGTGATGCCCTTATCCCGCAGCCAGCCTGTCAATGCCCCGCCCGTGTACTCCTTGCCCCCGTCCGAGCACACCACCTTGACGCGCTTGTCGGTCTGGTTTTCCCACAGGTTGACGATCCGGATGACAGCGTCCTTCGCGAGCCCTTTGTTGCAAATCGGGATGACCGCCTTGAAACGCGTGTAGACGTCAATGATGGTGACGAGGTAGGCTGCTCCCCCGGCAGACAGAACAGGCATACCGCCCATGACGTCGGTGTGCAGCAGCTGCAGGGGCGCGGTCGAGCGGCTCGTCGAGTACGGGAACGGGGCTCGGGTCATGCGGCCCTCAATGCAGGGCGACCAGGTCCCGACGCGGAGGGCGTCAAACCCCGTCTTGTCTACCGTCATGCCCGTCACCGCCGCCGCCGCGCGGGCCATCGTGTTGGGCCCGAGGTTGGCAGATCGGCGATGCCACGTCTCCGCCGTTGTAGCCGCGGCGGCTGCCCCTGCCGTGCCCGACGATGCCGCCGTCCCCAAGATGTAGAGGCGTCCGACGGATTCTCCCATCGCCTGCACGGTCCCGTTAGCTTTGATGTTGACGTGGTTGTTGCAGAACTCGACGGCAAACCCGTGGCTGGATGCCTGGCGCACGGAGAACAGCGGCACGGCCAGCCCTGGCACCACTAACACGTCCCCCAGATCCAGGTTTCGCGTGCTCGTGGGCCCGTCCACGGTCAGGGACGCTGTCCCGCTGGTGCGCGCCGTGCTCGTCCGTCCGTCCGCCAGGGAGACCTGCACCGGGGTGCACGGCTGCACCCCGGTGAGCGAGCCCGCGTCCCCCGTCATTTGGTGGGACGCGCCGCTGTCCACTACCCACTGCCCGTTGGCAATGGTGGCCCAACTGTCGCCCGCATGCAGGACGGTGGCCATAATGGCAAGCCCCGCCGCGCCGCCTGAGTCCCCATGGTCCTCTCGGCCCGGCCCGTCCTTGCTGCGGCAGTTGCGCTTGATGTGGCCCGTCTTGTTGCACTTGAAGCAGCGGATATCCTTGCGGATGCGGTTCCCCTGCGTCTTGGGGCGCCCGCCGTCCGACAGCTCCAGCGCGCTACCCGCGTCCTCGCGCCGGTCGGCGCCCTTGTCGAGACTCATGCGCGCCTCCGCCGCCTGCATCGTCTCTTGGGCTTGCTCCATCGCCACGTCCGGCTGCGCGGTCAGGATGGTCGCCGTCATGGTGAACTTTCCGCCCAGCCCGAGGAGGAGGGAGGCCACGAGCTGCTTGTCGTCAATGGGCACCCCAAGGGCGCCCAGCTCCTATGCCAGGGACTTCCCCCGGTTGAAGTACCGGACGACTGACTCGCCGCGTCCCATCTTGATCCCGTGGAGCTCCCGGCGCAGGTTCATGACCCGCACCGGGCCACGCGACCGGAACTCGTTGGCCAGCGCCTCCCAGGCCCCTCGCGCCGTCGGGTGGCGCTGGAACGTAGCCAGGGGATGCGGCTTGACGCTCAGCGCCAACGGCGACCGCGCCAGCTCCTCCATCCGTACCGCCGCGGCCAAGGAAGCGGCAGCGGCCGCGGCCGCGGCGCCGACGGCGTTGGCATCCGCGGCGGAGCCGGCACTGCCGGTCCCGTCGCTCCCCCGGCCTGCCGCTCCGACCCCTGTTGCCGCCAGTGTCGGGTCCACTGATTCATTGGCCGGCCGGCCCGCCGGGTCGACAGCCGCCCAGCACCCCTTGATCCGAAGGATGTGCTCCATTTCGATGCTCCACTGCATGTAGTTTTCGACGTCCAATTTGGTGATGCGGGGAAGCCCGTCGCCCGTCATCTTTGGTCTTGTCGCTTCATCTGGTGGCCGACTTGCGCGACCGCTTGCCGCCACGTATACAGACCCGTTGGCCTTTGGACTTGACGCCGATCTTGCGCCTGCGTGTCGGCTCCTCCTTGCTCCGTCCCGTCCCGGCGACCGCTCTCACGCAAATTCCCGGCGCAGCCGTTCGCGCCGTGTCTCTGCCGCCCGCGCGGCGCGTCGACCGCCAGGCAGGCAGGCAATGTCGTCCACGTAGTGGAAGAGCACGTGCACGTCCCCGAGGGGCGTGATGATGGGGATAGAGTCCCACACCGGCACGATCAAGGCCGCGTGCCGCGCCCACGGCGATGTCGCCGACCCAAACGCGGGCACCGTGACGAAGAAGCACAGCGTCACGGAGGTCGCGTCACAATAAAACACCAGCGCGTAGTCCGGGCCCATAACCTGTCAGGAAGCTCTTTGCACCGCGGCGGTCACGTCCGTCCTGCCCGTCGCGTCCCACCCGCAGGATCAGCGTCGAGTGTTGTCCAACTTAAAGCTTGTTCTCTTCTCCCCGCGTCCGAGGCTAGCCCTCGGGCGCTCTCTACTTTTACCCCTCCAGACGGTGCTCGCCCCTCCCTCGGCACTCGCCCGCAGTCGGGCCTCCCAGCCTGCACGCGCCGCGGCCCTCGCCCGCGGCCGTCGGGCCGGTTGCCCGCCGCCGCTCTGCCCTGCGCCTCGGCTCCCTCCAGCCGACTGCTCGGGCCCCGGCGGCCCTGCACTCATTCCGCTCGCCTCTCCCTGCCCACTCAGTCGGCCGCCTCAGGCGCTCCCTCCTGGGTGAGACGCACCCGCCGTGCAAACCGCCGCCCGGCCGTCAGGCCCGGCAGTGGTGCATGGCAAGAGGTGCGGCAGGCTGTGAGGAGCACAGGCAGTCCCGCCTGCAACTCCCCACCGCCGCCTAAGTGCCGAGGCCGCGGGGGGAACACCGTGTAGCTGCCCCCCGCGCCCCAACATGGGTGGCCCCTGTGGCCCCTGTGGTCCCTGTGGCCCCTGTGGCCCCTGTTATGAGAAAAGCGTGTTCAATTGATGGTGCGCCCGGCGGGGCTAGTCCCAAGCCTGGCGGCCACCTAATAAAGGGTGGTGGGGCAGACGTGTGTCCCGGCGTGCGCCCTGCAACACACGCTCGAACCCGACGTGTGTGCCCCACGCTCGCCCCTCTCGCGGCTCTCTCCCCGCGGTATCCTGAGTCACGTCAGGCCCCGGTCTTTGCCAGCAGTGCGTGGCGGCCCGCTGGCAGTGTTGCGTGGCTGTACCTGGCAGCCACTGTCAGCGGGCCGGATGCGGCGCGGGTCCCCCGCGCGCCGAGCGGTCGCTCATCCGCCGGCCCGACAGGTGGCTTGCCGCCACCAGTCCCCGGTAATACTCACATACACCCCTACTCGTAGTGGCCCTATTCCGCTGTGCGAAAGAACACACACACAAATCCCGCAGAGGTGATGGCGTGGCTCAGAGAGCGGGAGACGGAACGCCGGGGTGGCCGACGGCAGCCGACTTGGTAAGGAAATCGCCCGGCCCCAATCGCACGTTATAAAAACCCGTGCGCACAGTATGTTCGAGGGGAGACGAGCGACCCGGCTTGGTGAGGATGTCGGCCAGCTGCCCCCGGGCGCGCAGCCACGTCACGGTGGCGAGAGCACCGCTGCGGTACAGCTCACGGAGCACCTGCACGGCGGCACCGATCTCTTTGGGCATGACGACCCCATCGGCGTCCAAGGTGTTGTACGGGGACAAGTTGTCCGTGAAAACGTCGATGGGCGGCTGGGCGTACTCGTCGCCAGAGTAGATGAAAACGTGAACGGCGGCCATCTCCATGGTCGCGCGGACCCCTTCGAGCACCGCATAGACCTCGGCAGCAAACGACGAGTGAGTGACCCGCCGCTGGCAATGCGAGCCGTAGCGGAGGAGGGTGAGCGGCGTGTCGGGCGCCAGGGGGCGCCCCGCGTCCAGGGACGGGGAGGCAAAGACCACAAAGCCCGAGTGGGCGGTGGGAACGCCGTTCTTGACGCTGGAGGCGTCCACGAAAAGGCGCAGGCGCTGGGCAGGGGCAACAAGCGGGAAGGTCAGGGGATGCGGGCGGGCCCGCCGGGCGGCGGCGATGAAGCGGTTGGCAACGGCGAGGTCGGCCACGACGGCACACGTGAAGCGACGGGCAAGAAGCGCCGCAGCGCACGCAAGCCAAGGCATGGTCTGCCCAGTGGCCCACAAGAGATCACCCGTGGCGCGCCGATAGGCGGTGAGCTCGCTCGAATCGAGCCGCGCCGAAGGCGCCGCCACGCGCATGGGCCGGATATCAATGGTGTCAATCGTGTCAACGTACGCGTCTTGGTCCACGAGAATGGAAGGGGCGCCCACCAAGGGCGCCGCAAGGGTACGAATAGACAGGCCGGTGAAGGAAAAGGAGCCGACCTTGGTCGGGCCGACCGAAAAACGACCGCGCAGGGACGCCTCGAAGGCGCGGACGGCGGAAGCCGTGCCACCAAAAAGAAAGTCGTCCACGTGGACCGCCACCACGAGCTCGGGGGCCCCGTCGCGGTGGCGGGCAAACAGGCCGTGATCAAGAGAGCATCGGGAGAGGCCACTGTCACGCATGAGCAGGAGCACGCTCTCGTACCAGCGGCGCGGGGCGTCTGTGAGCCCATAGGCGCACTTGCGGAGCCGCCAAACGACTCCGGAGGGGGCGCGAGCCTGAGGAGGCGGGCGTACAAAGACGGGGTTGGGGCGGTCCAGGGGAAGACCTTGCAAAAAAGCAGTTCGAACGTCGACCGTGTGGGGGGCGAATCCATACGATGACAGGGCGGAGAGAAGTAGACGAAGCGACGCGCGAGCCGCCGTCGGGGATGTGCTGTCCACGAACTCCTTCCACTGGTCCTTGAACCCACGCATCACCAGGCGTGCCTTGTGGCGCGGTGGCTCCGTTGGGATCGCCGGCTCCTTGATCGTGAGAACCCGGCGCGTCGAGATGACATGCTGACCCGTGTAGGCCACCTCTTCTTCGACCCCCAAGCCCGCCCAGGAACCAAGTTCGTCGGCCATGGCGTCGTCAAAAGCGGCGCCGGCCGCCGAGACAGGGACCTCGGCCCTGCTGCGCTGCTCGCGACGCGTCACGAGGATGGGGTGTTCATCCACACCGGCCCGTTTGAGCGCACCATCGAGCTCGTCGGACCCCACGAGGGTGAGCAGCAGCTGACCACGGGCGCCACGCAAGCGGGAGGCGCGCACGGACGTGGTTGAGGCAGTGGTGCAGATGCGATCAGCGCGACGCGCGAAAAGACGCAGAGCGTCGGAGGGGACCATTGCCGGGGGAGGTGTGGGGGACAAAACAGAGGAAGGCAACGGCCGCGGCGACGGGCGACAGAGGGCGTCGCGACGCGCGGTCGGAGCGTCGCTGGTCCAGACATTGTCAGAGGCCTCGGACGAGCGCGCGGACGAGCGCAGGGAGGGACCCAAGGGACCGGTCGCGTCCAATGTCGCAGCGTCCGAGGACTCGCAGGTAGCAAGCACGGAGCCCGCATGCTGGTGCGGGCGACCACGGGTGCGCCCGGTCCAAGGCGTCTTGGCCGGGGGGGGGGGCAGTGGGGGGTGGGGCGAAGGCGCAGACGGTGCCGGAGCGCCAACACGAATCAGCGCCGCAACAGCTCCATCGAGCATCGCGCGGGAGGCGTCTTCCCGCGACTCGACGGGCGACGGTGGCGTGGGAACGGAGGGCAAGAGCCCCTCTTCCACGGGGGAGCCAGGCGTAGGGGAAGAGGGTGGGGACATGCGAGGGTCAGAGGAAGAAGAGTCGGGGACCGCGGTCACGGGCAGTACATGTGAGGGCACAGGGCGAAGTTCACTCAATTGACGGTTGAGCCAATTGTTGCCGTGCTGCAGGCGGACGGCATCCTTAGCCACGGCCACGTCGGTGACATGGGCGGGGCCCTGCCAGGCGCCGGCGGAAACGCCGGTGCCCTCTGTCCAGTAGTACACCACGTCGCCACGCGCCCACGAGCGCACGGGCACGTTGGTCGCGTTGCGAGCGAGCGCCCGTCGCAAGGACTGGTCGGCTTCAGCCTGTGTGTGGGCCAGCCGGGCAGCATGCAGCGCAGAGAGGGTTTCGTGCAAACAGTCATCGCCGGGCACCCGGCGCTCCGATAGGGCGGGCAAGGCGTCCGAAAACGCAGTCGGCACGCGCGGCGTGGTGCCGCACATCAGCTGGAACGGCGTGGCACCCGCGTGGGTACCCATGGAGTTCTTGGCCATGCAAGCCAAGTCCAAGAGCTCCTGGAAGGCAGCGGACGTGCGGTCCAGGCGCATGCGACGCAGCATCGTCTTAATCATTGCGTTGTGACGCTCCACAACCCCATTGGAGAAGTGGGCCTGAGCGGCTGTGGATTCGACAGCGATGTTAAAATGTCCGCCCACCGTGCGCCACAAGTTGCTGTCGAACTCAGGCCCAGGGTCTGCCAGCACGTGCCGAGGGGGACCGTGGTGAACGAGCCACCCCGCCACAAAAGCGCGGCTCACCGTGCGGGTCTCCTTGTCGGGAAGATGAACCGCCTTGGCGAAGAGCGTTCCCAGGTCTACCATGTGCAGGAAGCGATGCTGGGGGTCTACTTCTGCCACATCCACCGCAACCGCATCGTTAACTCGAAGCCCCCTGGGGATCGTGTCCAGGGGGCGCGGTGGGCGCGGACCGGTAAGAGCGCACGCATCGCAGGCCGCGACCACCGCCGTGACCTTGGAAAACACGGCGGGGTCGGTGACTCCCTGATCTTTCAACAGCGCGTTGAGGCGAGCCGCAGGAGCATGCCCGTACTGCTTGTGCAACTTGACAGCATCGGCATGAACCGACGGAGAGGAGGCCGTGAGCACCGCAACGAGGGCGCGCGGGAACTCGGATCGCACAGACGGAGGGGGGGAGTGGGAAGGCCCGCTGCCGGAAGAATGGAGGCCGTTGAAGGTCAGGAGGCCAGAAGGGGAAAGAGACAGGTCCACTACAGCATCCAGACTGGAAACTTGCATGCGCGGAGCCGCTACATCCAGCACAACACCCATGGAGGCCATGGACTGGCGGCTGAGGAGCATGGGTAGGGAGCCGTTAACAACCCACGTGCGCACCGACGTGGCCCGACCCCCGATGCGCAGGGGGAGGGTAACGCGCTCGCGCGCACGCTCAGTCGCGCCGCCGCCGTACTTAAAGACCGCGTCGGCGGCCTCCGAGACGATTCCATGGCGCTGCGCCGAAGGCAGACGTGCCACAAAAGCCGAGACCCAAGCCGTGCCTGCGATGGTGGCCGTGGCCCCAATGTCGAGCACGACATCGCCGGGAGAGACAGCGAGACAGCGTCTGGGCGAGTCATGCGCGGCCAGAATCAGGTTCACCCGCTCATGGGCGACATCGTCGGGGGCCGTAGCGGGAGATACACGGGACGTCATGGTGACGAGGTGCACCCGCTCGCGGGAAACCACCGCGCTCTCGGCGGCGCTATCCTGGCCTGGCGGCGGGACCACCCCACGAGGCTTGTGCGTGGCGGCCTCGTCCCGCATCCGCTTGCGGCAGACACTCGCAATGTGGCCCTTCTTGCTGCAGTACCAGCATACCGCCGGATTTTCCGTGCCCAGGCGGGGCTGCACGGCCGAATGGGGGCGGGGACGGAGCGGCTTAGTCTGCCGCGCCATGTAGGCCTCGTGTTGGGCGTACGTGACTACCATCATGACGGCGTCGGCGGAGGCCCTGAGTGGCGCACCGCCGCCCCAAAGGTCGCGGAGCGCGACCGAAATGGCCGCCTCGGGGTTGCGGTTGCCGCGGAGGGACACGGCGGTAGCCAGAGTCGTGGCCTGCTGCGTCTGATCCAGGCCAGACTGGTCGAGGATGAGCGCACCGGCGACGTTATGGGACATCTCGTGTCCATTGAGCCCACACTCGGCCAAGGCCTGACCGACCTCGGCAAGGTAGACTTCCATGCCGCGGCTTCCGCGGTACAGCGTCCGCAGGCGGCGGTTGGCTGTGTGGACGCGCTTGAAATCACTGCCGCCGAACGCGGCGCGCAGAGTGCTCAGCAGTTCGATGTGACCGTCATCACGAATGAGAGCAGCCACCGTAACCTTGCGCGCCGCATCGTAGGCGACGCCGGAGAGAGACATGCGCAGCGCGCCGCCCTTCTTGTTGTCCGCGAGCTCCGTCAAGTGGAGCCAGACGGCCACATCCTCCTCGTATTGCGCGAATCCATCGGGCCCGGCCCAGAGAGGAGCCACAACGTGCGAGTGCCGGCGTTCCGACAGAGGTGCCACGGTGGGGACCGAAGAAGGCATGGACGCCGCCGGGGAGAGCACAGGTGGAGACAAAACCGGGGAGGGGGGATGTGGAGGGAAAACGAACTCGGTGGAGACGGTGGCGGGCGTGGCCGCGGCGACCTGCGAAGAGGCGGAGGAAGAAGGTGAGGGGACAGCGCGGGCGGCCGTCACGAGGCTACCGGGTGTTGCGTAGGCAGCCGGCACCCGCGGTGCGGGGAGCGGCATCAGCCGCACGTGGGCGCGGGCGAGGTTGTCGTCTGGCCCGGCACGGGTCAGGGAAGCGGGATGCGTTAGAAGGCCCGAGGGTCACACAGAGGGTAACCAAGGAAGGCAGGGGGACGAGAACCGCGGGGGTCGCTAGCCGGTTGTGCGCGGCTCGATCAACGGAGAAGCAAGCTGGGCGAGGGCGTGCTACCATATGAGAAATGCTTTTTCACTTGATGGTGCGCCCGGCGGGGCTAGTCCCGAGCCGGGCGGCTACCTAATAAAGGGTGGTGGGGCAGACGTGTGTCCCGGCGTGCGCCCTGCAACGCACGCTCGAACCCGACGTGTGTGCCCCACGCTCGCCCCTCTCGCGGCTCTCTCCCCGCGGTATCCTGAGTCACGTCAGGCCCCGGTCTTTGCCAGCAGTGCGTGGCGGCCCGCTGGCAGTGTTGCGTGGCTGTACCTGGCAGCCACTGTCAGCGGGCCGGATGCGGCGCGGGTCCCCCGCGCGCCGAGCGGTCGCTCATCCGCCGGCCCGACAGGTGGCTTGGCGCCACCAGTCCCCGGTAATGCTCACACCTGTGGCCCCTGTGGCCCCTGTGGCCCCTGTGGCCCCTGTGGCCCCTGTGGCCCCTGTGGCCCCAGTGGCCCCTGTGGCTCCGTACTTCAGAAACAACAAGTTCGACCAATATTTTGTATCCAAAACCAGTTCGCAAGCAATATCTGATTTTTATCCAATGTATAGCAGTCTGCTCAATTTTTCAGGTCTGAGCGCACAATTAGTACGAAGTCCTATTGGCCAGCAGCAGAATGGATGTACGGCTGAGGCCTGTTCTTAGTTGCAGGTTCGTGTGATGTGACGAGCGCTGCGGGACATCCGATTGGCGAACCTCTGTGACAGTGTGATCACTGTGACGAACGTACGCGGACGGGCCGCGTACGTTCGTCAC
>Ga0209093_1001329_pt1 | contig 14050 bp, 5 predicted proteins | sample SidtaG_4_FD_187450 | JGI IMG/M metagenome (GOLD analysis project Ga0209093, IMG submission 187450) | Marine algal microbial communities from Sidmouth, United Kingdom - Sidmouth_Male1 metaG (SPAdes) (version 2) | ecosystem: Host-associated > Algae > Red algae > Unclassified | place: Sidmouth...
CAACATCCAAGCCAACGGCGATATGCTCACCGTAGCCGGAGTCATCTATAATGGACTATCACCCACCAATATATCTTCTGGTGAATTTGTCATGAACAGTTCAGTCGTAAATGTACAGTGCAATGTAGCAGGCTCGGCATGGGTCACGCCTATGGGCGGCACAGCACCCTACACCTACCAATGGAATACCGGAGAAAGCACCGACCGCATCACCGACCTCAGCGCAGGTATCTACCAAGTCACGGTCACAGACGCAACAGGCACATCCATACACACCACACTCACCGTAGAAGGGCAGTACATCCCCCTTTTCGATGCGGCGGGCAATCCGGTAGATTGCCTATACAGCCCATGCCAGACCTTGCTGACTCCTGACGGCGCAATCCTCTCCGGTACATACCAAGCCGACAGAACCATCAACTCAAACGGCACACTCACAGGCGATACCGACTACAAAGCAGGTGAGACGATTATCCTTGACAGCGGTTTTGAAATACCGCCAAATACCAACTTCTCCGGCATCATCGAAGATTGTGATGGAAACTAATCGTACAGGCGACTTTCAGTCGCCATGTCGCACTACACACGGCGATTGAAATCGCCTGTACAATGATAACCCATTTAGATAGTAGTTTGACTTATGGAGCATCTCTCTTTTGAGAGATGCTTCTCTCTATTCTACGGATGCTACGAAAACTATGGACTACGGACTATCGACTAAGAAGCCCCTCAACCTTCTCCAACAACCACTTCTTATCACCCACAAATTCTAATTTCTCCAATTTCTTTTTAACTTTCTCTGCCGTCATCTTACCCGCCCCATGTCGTGTATTATAGATATTAATGAGGATGCGGACAAAATTTTTGTAAGCTTTTTTGTCCTTTGATACCAAAGATTTATTCTTGTTTACAAATCGCTCTGCCATCAGAAAAGTACGCATGGTGCGCTCGTCGTACTCTACATCCAATTCATAATGAGACTTCAATAATAGGAGCCGACAGTCAATATCGTAAGCTATATTTACTTTTTCTACTCGTATAAAATGCGAAAGTGCCGCTTTAAAATCACGCTGATAAAAAGCAATTACACCCATATTATAGTGATAAACACTCTTAGCATATTTCTTTTCAAGTACGGATTGATACTTTTCTATAATTTTTTTTGCCCACTCAAATTCATTCAAGCGACAACACAGCGTCACCATGTTTTTGAGCTTTGCTGCGGGCATAAAATTTCCTTCTATGAGTAGGTTTTTGCGGTCCATCGTCTGATACAACTCAAAAGCGTAGTCATAAAATGCTGTAAGACCGTCTTTGATTTTTGCACTGCAAACATTTACAGCAACTTTGTAAAAATTATTTAAATCCTTCATGGGAACTACGTCACTATACTCGTCCAATAATCTAAGAAACTCATGATAAGTATCCACATCATTAATAGCTCCCAATTCAATAGCCATACGATGTAGCCGGATAAGCGGATGCGACTTATACTGTGGCAAATCCATTAAAGCTTCAACAGCTTCCATAGGCGAGTAATCATACGTTTTACCGGCTCTGACGCGATTGAGTGCAAGACAGGCAGTATGTAGATTGAGTTTATAGAGTAAATAATAGATATCCAGATGCTCAATCACCTCCGGTAGATTGTCTTCTTTCAGTATAAGCCCTCTTCGATGCAGATAATTCAATTGTTCCAATCCCATTTTAAATTGTTGTGCATATTCATCTACCCCTTTTGCAGACTGCGCTTCAAGCATTTTTTTGTCTTTTTTCATTTCCCGATTAAACAACCAAAACTGATTGCGTTCCAGCAATTTTTCATATAATAATTCTGTCCTGCAAGCTGCATTTTCTTTTAGGGCTTCGTGGCACAAAAAATGTTTCGCTAGCCCCATTAGCAGATTCATCTTCACCAAAATAAAGTTTTTTTGTTGTACGGTCAATACTTTTTTCGGCTTGGGTTTTTCGGGAAATACTAAGCAATAAACCAACGATTGTATTTCCTTATCAAATTCCTCTTTATGAATAACTTCTTCAATTAATACAGCTAATAAAGCAGTCACATATTTATCTGTATTAAAATATCTGCAAGCTACAAAATCGGAAAAATCGGATAATTCTCGTTTTGAAAAAGTATTCAATAATTCAACAATTAGAAACGGACGAGGTTTTTTACTTTCACTTTTCATTTTGTTTTTAATTGATAATCAAGTTTTTATAAAATTATGATGTAGTAATAATTTCTTATTAAAACTCAAATGTGGTACATAAATGTATGAAAAAAATAGCATACTTTTGTATTAGTCAAAAATTATTATCAATTGAATTGCCTGTGAGCGCGTAACTCGAATAAATATTAATTCAACCCAAAATTTTCAGCGAATTGTACAACGAACAACGGATTCACGAATAACGATTCACAACATCAGGTATTTCAAGTCATTAAAAACAGGTACTACAATAAAAATTGTGGGTAAATAAACTTATTATTTACTCGTTACTTAACCCGAAATCTGCTCGAAAATTTGTCTAAACTCGTCTGCCATTTGCAAAATGTCAGCCGTGTTTAGGCGAATTTTCGAGCGAAATCAAAGCTCAATATTTTCTGATCCACAGTTTTATCGTAGTGCCAAAAAACATAACCATGAAAAGGATTACAAACTTTAAAAGATTCGCATTGATACTCTTTTGTCTTATCAGTGCATACACCTACGGACAAACCGAAAGACCCGAATACGTACCCGGACAAGTACTCGTAAAAATGAAAGCCAATAAAACAAGCGCACAAAAAAATATTCTCAGAAACGAAATGAAAGCCACCTTCCAACGAACACGTCCAAACAATCGCATAGAAGTCTGGCAGACGGATAAAAGTAATATCGAACAACTCGTCAGTCAATACCGCGACCACCCCGATATTGAGTTGATAGAACCGAATTACTACTATTACCTCGCAACAGAAAACTGCACAGAAGCAGACGGACAAGAAGACATTACGCCCGGAGATGCCTTATTTATAGACTTATGGGGCATGAACAATACCGGACAAAACGGCGGCACACCCAATGCCGACATAGACGCCTCCGAAGGCTGGGACATCGCAACGGGCAGCCCTTCTGTAGTCGTTGGTCTGATAGATACGGGGGTGGACTGGAAGCACCCCGACCTCGTCAACAATATCTGGCAAAACCTCGCCGAAGATGCCGATGGTGACGGACGTGTACTCGAACAAAACGCCAACGGTGTCTGGATATTTGACCCCGGAGACATCAACGGTATCGACGAAGATGGCAACGGCTATGCTGACGATTTTATCGGTTGGGATTTTATTGATAACGATAATGACCCTTTCGACATCGTTGGGCATGGTACGCATGTAGCGGGTACGCTCGGCGCGGAAGGCAATAATGGCATAGGCGTAGCCGGTGTCACTTGGGATGTACAGATAGCCGCCCTACGGGTATTTCGACAACAACGCACTTCCGTGGATGCCATAGCGGAAGCTCTCGATTATGCCGTAGCAATGAATATGCCCATCAGCAACAACAGTTACGCAGAAGGGCGATATGCCAAGACAATGATAAGCTCCCTAAAAGTAGCCCAGACAAACGGACACCTCTTTGTAGCCGCCGCTGGAAATTTCGCAAATAATAATGATGCCAATCCCAATTATCCCTCTTCCTACGATTTCGATAACATCATTAGCGTAGCCGCAACAGACCCCAATGATTTACTCTGGGTGCATTCTGCTAACAGAGGCTCAAGCTACGGCGCAACAAATGTAGATATAGCAGCACCCGGAGCCTTCATAAGAAGCACCACTCCGATGAATACTTATAACTATAATACCGGTACTTCTATGGCAACGCCCCACATCACAGGTGCCTGCGCCTTATTATGGCATCAAAATCCCACTCGACCCTACACCGAAATAAAAACCGCGGTACTCAATTCCGTAGATGTTTTACCCGATTTAATCGGAACATCCGTGAGCGAAGGACGGCTGAATTTGCATGGGGCTTTGACTTATTTTAATATCACTCCGTCACCTACCGGGTGTAGGTTTAATGATTCGTTGGCTTTGGTGGCTTTGTATGATTCGACTAATGGGGCGAATTGGACGAATACTTGGGATTTGAATCTGCCTATGGATGGGTGGTATGGGGTGGAATTGAATGGGGATGGTTGTGTGAGTTGTATTGATATGGATGGAGATTTTGACTGCACGATTAATCAGAATACTTCAGGCAATAACCTATTAGGAACCCTCCCTTCAGAACTTGGAAGTTTAAGTAATTTGACCTTCATAGATTTAAGTTTTAATGAGATTACTGGAAGTATTCCTTCAGAATTAGGAAATCTAAGTAATTTGAAATATTTAAATATTGAAAATAATGAATTGACAGGAAATATTCCCTCGGAATTGAACAATTTGAATAATCTGACTCATTTAATATTAGACTGGAATAATATCACCGGAAACATACCGTCAAGTATCGGCAATCTCAATAATTTGAGTGTTCTAGATATAAGTCGCAATGATTTGATTGGAAATATTTCTCCAGAATTAGCCAATCTCAGCAATCTGAGTGTTTTAAATTTATCTAGCAATGATTTAACTGGAGATATTCCCCTAGAATTAGTAAGTCTTAGCAATCTGAGTGTTTTAAATTTATCTGGCAATGATTTAACTGGAGATATCCCCCCAGAATTAGTAAGTCTTAGCAATCTGAATGTTTTAAATTTATCTGACAATGATTTAACTGGAGATATTCCCCCAGAATTAGTAAGTCTTAGCAATTTGAGTGTCTTGGATTTATATAACAATGATTTAACTGGTAATATTCCTTCATATCTTGGTAGTCTTAGTAATTTGACCTATTTGAGTTTAAGTTATAATAGTTTGAACGGCGGTATACCTCCTGAACTTGGAAACTTAATAAACTTAACCTATTTGAATTTAAGTAATTGTGGTTTGAACGGCGGTATACCTCCCGAACTTGGAAATTTAATAAACTTAGAGGACTTAATATTGTCTAATAACCAAATAATAGGTACCATACCTTCATCAATATGGAATCTTACTAAACTACACTATTTTGGTTTAGGTTATAATCAGCTTAGCGGTATAATCCCGCCTGATATTGGAAATTTAACTAAATTAAATGTTATATATTTTAGAAACAATGCGTTTAATGGAAATATTCCAAGCGAAATAGGTAGTTTACCTAGATTATATAGTTTAAATTTAAAAAATAATAATTTTACAGGTAATATTCCACAAGAGTTAGGTGACATTAATTTTAGTATTTTACGACTATCTTACAATAACCTTAGTGGTTGTTATCATCCTAATTTAATGAACCTATATGATATGAGTAATATTGAAATTTCCAATGGGAACAACTTTGATGCTAGCTGGGGGGATTTTATGGATTATGGTACAGGAGCATGTAGTAATCCTTACCAAAACTGCCGTTATAATGATTCACTTACCTTGATAACCCTATACGATGCAACTAATGGAACCTCTTGGTACGATACTTGGGATTTAAGTCAACCTATTAATACTTGGGAAGGAGTAGAGTTAAATGGTTTCGGTTGTGTAGTGAAATTATATCTCGAGATTAACAATCTAACGGGGAGTATTCCACCTGAACTTGGTAATCTTAGTAATTTAAAGGTTCTAAACCTTCGATATAACAATCTAACGGGGAGTATTCCACCTGAACTTGGTAATCTTAGTAATTTAAAGGATCTAAACTTTCGATTTAACAATCTTAGTGGGGAAATTCCCCCCGAATTTGGTAACTTAGAAAAATTAATTCGCTTATATTTGGGTGCCAACGATATCGTCGGTAGCATTCCAGTAGAACTTAGTAACCTTAATAATTTGAGAGAGTTGTGGTTGAGCGGCAATGAACTTAGTGGTACGATTCTCCCTGAATTTGGTAACTTACAAAAGTTATGGCGATTAAGACTGGCTAATAACCAGTTAAGTGGTTGCTATGATCAGAATTTATTGAATCTATGCAACAGGCTGAGTAATAACGGATATATTTCTAATGGCAACAACTTCACCACCCCCTGGGAAGACTTCTGCAACACAGGCGCAGGCATCTGCCAATCAGTCTGGCCCGGCGACTACAACTACGACGGCACCACCAACGAAACCGATGCCCTCTACTGGGGTTTAGCCTTTGGAAATACGGGAGCTATCCGCCCCAATGCCAGCACCGCATGGCAGGGACAAGGCGCACCCGACTGGGCAACAGACGTAGAAGGCATCAACAGCAAACACCAAGACGGCGATGGTAGTGGCACAGTCGATGGACTTGACCTACAAGTGGTCGATGATAATTTTGGAAATATCCATGCTTTTACCCAGTCGGTTTTTATTGCAAGTACCATGATTTATGAGTTGGTAGAAGCTGGTCCGGTGGGTGGCGATCCGAGTTATGATTTATACGTGACCGATGCGAATGACAATAATATTTCAGCACATGGCTTGGCAGGCGTGATAGATTTTGGTGATGTATCCATAGACGATATCATTCTCCGCGTCAACAACTCTTCGCTGGTGCCGAGCGATACCCTCAAGGCATTTGACGAGGTAGAAAATCGCTTCCATTTTGCCCTCACTCGCACAGATAAGACGAATCAACTCTGTGACGGGTCGGTTGCCAGTATTATCGTAGTGACGGAGAATATTCAGTCAGGCGATTTTCTTGAACTCAGCATCGAAAGCGGCAATACTATACAAGCCAATGGCGACATGGCAAGAGTTGCCGGAACGACTTTGTATTCCAATTACCCTTCCAATATTGCTTCCAACGACCTTACCGTTAGTGCGTCTGTTATGCACGAACAATGTAATGTTTCCGGCTCGGTGACATTATTTGTTGAAGGCGGTACACTACCCTATACTTATGTCTGGAATACCGGAGCTACGAGTAGCAGCATCACCGGACTCACGCCCAATATTTATGAAGTCACCGTCACCGATGCTGCAAATATGAGCCAAACATTATCCGTAGAAGTGCAGGGACAATATATCGCTATCCCCGATGAATCCGGCAATCTGCCCGACTGTACCAATAGCCCTTGTCCTACACTACTCACGCCCGGTGGCAACGTTCTCACAGGCACATACAAAGCCGATACCGCCGTCAATTCGGATGGTACTGTGAATGGCAATGTAGAGTTCAAAGCCGGAGAAATGATTATCCTTCGTGAAGGTTTTGAGATACCTCCCAATACGAATTTTTCCGGTACGATTGAAGATTGTGATGGGAATTAAGGGATGAAAAGATAATAAACGCTACATCTTCACGCCGTTATTTTTTCTTTACACGAGCCAAATTTGACGCGAATAACGGGTTATTTAAGGAGAATTTGGTGAAGTGTAAAGGAAAAAGAACAAGTCAAGATGTAGTGTTTATTGTTTTTTCATCCCTAATATAAGAATTGATGGCTTTTTCATAAAAAAATAAAACCTTCAAAAAATACGCACCAAGCCTCCGAACACGTAGAGAAAATTCATGAATTTTCTCTACGTGTTCAGTAGCACCGAACGAAAATAGAACAGCTACCACCTCAAATACGGTATGGAAGTCTACTTTTTGGCATTTTTAGGTGCGTTTTATTTTTATGAAAAAGCCATTTATAAGAATTAATAACTTCAGATAGTATTTTGACTAAAGGAGCATCTTCACTTTGAAGATGCCTCCTTTTCATCAGAGCGTGTCGTCAGACGAATCCATTTGTCAATAGCATCAATGTGAATGGTCAAATGACTAATTTTTGTAAAAATCTTCGTCTGCCGACTATTCCACACTTTAATGAAGCATTACCCGTAATTAATTTTAAACTCCAATAAAATAAATCGCAACCATCTCATTATCAAAATTTTAAATAAAACATAAAACCTCAAAACCCTTATTTTAGCTCAATTTCAGTGATTTTTAATACCAGAAAAAGCCCGCACTTTTGTGATACAATAATTTGACAGTCGAGATTTATTTAATAGTAAATTTCAGAACCATTAAAAGATACAACATGAACACACTTTCTCACATACAAGCACTCTTTACAGCCATTTTGTTGATGTGTTTACTGATGAATATTTCGTCGGTAAATGCACAACAAAATGAAGCGCCTGTAACCGACGAACAAAAGGCAAAAGCATTTCGTCACCTATTCAGTGGTACGGTCGATGCTAAGCTCATGAAAACTAACCAGCAAAAAAGCCAATTCCAAACATGCGGTACTCAACTCGTCTATCGAAACATTGACGGACAGTGTAACAACATCAATAACGCTGCATGGGGCAGTGCCGACATCTCACTCAAACGCGAACTTCCCGCCGAGTACGGTTCAGCCGACCCACTGAACAGTATCGGTGGGGAAGGTCGCCCCAATCCGCGCGTGATTAGCAACGCGATTTTTGCACAGGATAGCCTTGTGTTTCCTTCCAATACTTTGAGTGCTTTTGTATTTAGTTGGGGGCAATTCCTCGACCACGACATCGGTATTTCGCCAGAAAGTGAGGACGATGACGAGTTGATGATTATTCCGCCCTCTGGCGAGCCGGGAGACTTGATTGTAGTGCCAATAGAGATACATCGTGCCGAAGCCCACGAAGGTACGGGCATCACCACGCCCCGTGAACAAACCAACATCGTCACTTCATGGGTAGATGGTTCGCAAGTCTATGGCTCGGATGTGATTCGCGCTACGTGGCTGAGACAAGGCACAGAGGGTAAAATGAAAACTTCGGCAGGTAATTTATTACCCTATAATACGACTACCGGTGAGGCATCTACTCAGATTGACCCCAACGCACCAGAAATGGCAAGTTTTGGCGGTTTGCATTTTGTAGCTGGCGATGTTCGGGCAAACGAGCAATCAAGCCTACTTTCGCTACACACGCTTTTTGTGCGCGAACACAATCGTATTTGCGACGAAATTATAGTGAATGACCCAACCCTCGATCCTATTTTTGACGATCAAACAATTTACGAAAGAGCCAGAAAACAGGTCGTTGCTTTATTGCAAAATATCACGTACAACGAATTTCTTCCTGCGCTCGGTGTCAATCTTGGTGCGTATAGCGGCTATGACAATTCCATTCAACCGGATATCATCAATGGTTTTTCGACGGCAGCATATCGCTTGGGGCATACAATGGTAACAAATGAGTTGTTTTTATTAGACGATGACGGCAATCCGGTTGGGCAAGGGCAAGTCTCGCTTATTCAGGCATTTTTTAATCCCAATCTTATCGCTGCGAATGGTATTGAGCCAATATTCAATGGTTTAGCGGTACAATTTCAAGAAGAGATTGACGCGAATATGGTGGAGGCACTTCGCACCTTTTTATTTACTGAAGGTCCGGGACCGGGCTTAGATTTGGCTGCGCTGAATATCCAACGCGGACGCGACCACGGCTTGGCAGATTACAACGCTTATCGCAATTATTTTACAGGCAGTACCGCAACGAACTATGCGGATATTACGAGCGACCCTGTTTTGCAAAATACACTATCGTCATTATACGGTGATATAAATGACATCGACGCATGGGTGGGTTTGTTGTCGGAAGATAAAATGCCGGGTTCGCAATTGGGCGCGACGCTTACTGCGATGCTCACAGAGCAATTTGGACGACTACGCGACAGCGATTATTATTTCTACCGAAATGACCCCACACTTACGAATAATATTAGCACGATAGAAAGCACAACATTGTCAGATGTCGTTAAACGAAATACAAATATTATAACGCTTCAGAATAATGTATTTAATGCAGAATGTGATGCGCTAGTCGGCAATTGCTGCCGCTTAAATGACTCCCTAAGTCTCGTCGAATTATATGACGATACAAATGGCGTAAGTTGGACTATTCCGTGGAACTTGAATCAGCCCATGACGACATGGCAGGGCGTTACTTTGAATGGAAACGGCTGCGTACAAGTCATAAATTTACCTAATAACGGACTTTCCGGCACACTACCTGCCGCGATTGGCGATTTTGAATATCTGACCTATTTGGATTTAAGTAATAACAATCTTGCTGGTAATATTCCTACGACTATTGGTACGCCTTCCAATAGATTGGGGTATATCAATTTAGGGAATAACCAATTTACCGGAAATATTCCCAATACGTTTTATCATCTCACCATATTAACATTTTTACGACTAGAAAATAATAATTTGACGGGCGAAATTCCTCCCGAATTAGCCAATATGAGTACGCTCAAATTTTTATATGTCCATGATAATCAATTGAGTGGCTGTTACGATCCTGCGTTGCTGGCGCTTTGCGGTCAGTTGAATGCTGTCAGCAATACGAATGCGAATATCAGCGATGGTAATAATTTCAGTGTTCCGTGGGAAGATTTTTGTGATGCCCAAGTTGGTAACTGCGATACAGGCGTGTGGCCCGGCGACATGAATAATGACGGTATCGTGGATGAAAACGAGGTATTATTCTGGGGAATTGCAGCCTTCCGCATGGGACCTCCGCGACCAAACGCGACCACCAATTGGAATCAGCAACCCGCTCAAGCATGGCAATTGGACACGGAAGCGGTCAACAACAAACACCAAGATGCAGACGGTAGTGGTACTATCGACGGTGCTGATTTACAGGTAGTTGACTTGAATTTCGGCTTGACCACTGGACCGAGTTTGGCATCTTTCGTACCCAATACGCTCAATTATCGCCTCGAACCCCTCGCCCCAGCAGGCGGAAATATGCGCTACGCACTACACGTAGAGGATTTCGATGGCAACGATATTATGGCGCACGGCGTGGCGTGTACCGTAGATTTTAATGATATGCCTTTGACCAATGTGAGTATTGATGTGACGGGTTCTTCGCTCACGCCCGACGAGGTTTTCGAGGTATTTAATGCTGGACAAAATCGCCTCTCGCTCGCGCTCACTCGCACGGATGGTGTGAATACGCTTTGTGATGGCGCAGTGGCTGTCCTCACACTTACTACCAACAACGCCCCCACAGGTGAAAGCTTTAATATGGACATTAATAAAGGCAACAAAATTGAAGTCAACGGCGACTTGGATGGCATTGCGAATATGTCCTTTTATGATAGCTACGTTGGCTTTAGTCCGGCGAGTAACAACTTGATTATCAACGCCTCAGTATTGCATGAGCAGTGCAGTATGTTGGGCAAAGCATCGGTAGAAGTGTATGGTGGTGTTCCGCCTTACTTCTATACGTGGAGTACAGGCGCGAATACTGCGGAGGTTGAAAATCTACCTTCGGGTACGTACACCGTCGTCGTCGGTGATGTAGCAGGAAATAACAAAAGCCTTACGGTACAAATCAACGGTCAGATACCGATTTATGACAATAATGGCAATTTGATTTGTGCGAGTCCTTGCCCACAATTTGCTAACCCAACAGGCGATATTGGTGACAGTGCTTGTCAGGCAAATGAAATACTAACATCAGACGGTACAATTCCGACGGGTGGTAATGTGGAGTTTAAAGCAGGTGAAAATATCATACTTGAAGGCGGTTTTGAGGTACAACCTAATGCTAATTTTTCCGCAGAAATAGATGATTGTAACTAACGTAACGCGAGCTTCTAGCTCGCATTCATTCAAATAAATTTTATTCAAAAATCATTTCAAATATTTAAAAATAAATTAATTATGAAAAATCTTATTTATATCATTTTAATAACGCTTACCCCAATATTTGCTTTTTCTCAAATTCACGTTAAAGCTCCCAATGGAGATACAGGTATTGGCACAGACGCTCCACTCGGAAAACTACATATCAATGGTGGCAACCTCCTCCTTGAAGGTGGTCGTATGGGCTTTGGTGTCACCAGTCCAGCGCGTCCATTTCACATGAGGGCGTCCAACTCCGTTTTTCGTATTGATAGAGACAGCAATTCGCCTGGTTTCCTCCTTGCAAGATTTCCCAATGGTGATTATGGTGGTGATGCGCTCGAATCATTCAGTATGATTGTCAATGGTTATGAAAATGGCGACTCAGGCTATCTTGCACTCACCAATTTTAATGGCAAAGTCGGCGGCGCATCAGAGCGTGTATTTTTGATTTCCTCTACAGGAAGTCTTATCGTTGATAATGCTACCGCCCAAGACCCCAATGCTGTGGTGGAGTCGGATTTTCGCTTGCACGTACAGGGTGCAGCCTTCAAATCAGATGGTGGCGATCTTTGGAACGTCTTGTCAGACAAGCGATTGAAACGCAATGTTAAAAAGTACGAAGGCGGACTTGATATTGTTAAAAAACTCAATCCGGTTACTTACGAATACAATGGCAAAGCAGGAACAATAGACGGACAAGAGCAAATCGGTGTCATCGCACAAGAATTGCAAAAAGTAGCTCCACAGATGGTCAGCACTTTCAAATTTACGACTGCCAACGACGGCGGTATTGAGTATATTGATGGCAGACCAGACGGCAAAAAAATAACTCGTACCGAGCAAGAATACTTGACCATCAACGCATCTTCATTGAAATGGATAATGGTAGATGCCATCAAAGAGCAGCAAAATAAAATTGAAACATTGGAGCAAGAATTAGCCGAAATGAAAGAAATGATGCAAGCAGTATTAAACGGACAAGATACAGACATCAATCAACAAAACATCCAACTCGACGGGCGCAGAGCGTACTTAGAGCAAAACCAACCTAATCCGTTTAATACCAATACATTAATCAAGTATCAAGTTCCTGCGAATGCTACGAATGCTTTAGTTAATATATTTGATATGAACGGACAACTCATTCATAGTGAGCGCATTGCACAAATGGGTGCAGGTCAACTTCAAATCAAATCCGGCACTATCGCAGCGGGTACTTACAGTTATTCATTGGTAGTCAATGGAAAAGTATTGGATACTAAACGTATGGTAATTGCAAAATAATTCATTATAGCCTCACATAAAAAACAAAAAGAGTCATCTCCTCACTGCAGGAAATGGCTCTTTTTTTGTAAATAAAAACTTCTATCCGTCAAGAATACCTATATTTGCCGTCAGAATAGTGTTTGCTTAATAAGGTCGCACTGAAATATAGCCATTTTTTAATTAATTAAAACTATTTTGTAATTTATTTATTATTAAAAATGAATTATTTATAAATATTTTTTATTTTAAAATAATTTAAAAATATCCTTATTTTAGCAGAACCTTAATAACATATTTTGAAACAATAAACTAAAAATCATTTAACAATGAATACAGTAAATGTCTTTTATGCCATCCTCATCTTTACGATGACCTTATTTTTATTCGGTTGCCCACCTAAGTCAGAAACTTCCATCTATAATACGTGGGTCAACTCCATTGAAGACCAAACCGACCCGAATATACAGTGCTACCGAACTTCGGATTACGACTTCCCCATGCTTAGAGGTCCACGAAATACATATCGCATTCGCGAAAACGGTACATTTACGTACAGCTATGCCGGACCTACTGATGCACAAGAAAAAGTAGAAGGCACATGGAAAAAAATCAGCGACACCCGCTACGAAATGACCTTCGACAATCCGCCGTCAAATTTCAGAAAAACTTTTAATATTGAGGTTGTTTCACTCAAAGATGGCATCTTGAAAATTAAAAGACCCGACTTGAGTAATCCAAATCCACCCGCTGACATGACCGACCTGATTACTAAAAAATGGTGGAACGCTTACGAAGACGAAACTGACCCAAACAATGAAAAATGCTACCGACCAAGCGATTACAACTTTCCGAGTTCGAGAGGTCGCAAGGGCTTTGAATTTAGACCCAATGGCACTTTTGACTACAATTATCCCGGTCCGACCGATGCACTTACGACCGACAAAGGCACTTGGATTCGACTAAGCGATAAACGTATCAAAGTCAAATTTGACGAACCAAGACCCGGCATCGTAGAGGAATTTCTCGTAGAAATTATTTCTATCAATGATAAAATGCTGAAAATAAAACCTTTAAGGCTTATCGCTAATAACAAGAAGTAAAAATGTGTTGATGAATTGATGAATTGACGAGT
>Ga0209093_1001331_pt1 | contig 14040 bp, 16 predicted proteins | sample SidtaG_4_FD_187450 | JGI IMG/M metagenome (GOLD analysis project Ga0209093, IMG submission 187450) | Marine algal microbial communities from Sidmouth, United Kingdom - Sidmouth_Male1 metaG (SPAdes) (version 2) | ecosystem: Host-associated > Algae > Red algae > Unclassified | place: Sidmouth...
CCAATCCCCCCCCCTGCCACGACTGGACGCCCTCCGACCCCCCCGACTGTATAAACAGTTTGACACTGCGCGCGAGCGCCGTGCCGTGATCGTCGCTTGCTTGCCCGCTTGACCATGCACAGGAATGGAAAACAGGAAAAAAAAGAAAACGGACCGAACAGAAAAGAGAAACCACACACAAGCGCGAGAATCTTAACACGCAGTTAGGTCACTAGTGGCTGTAGCACCCACGAGAAGAAGTCGCAACAGAAACATGAGCTCTTGTTCTTGACGCCACAAAAGACGAACGCACTGCATCGGTACAGCTGAGGCGTAGTCAACGAGGACACACGTACCATCAGGCAACACACATGCAACAAAAAAAACTCGTCAGGCAACACACATGCAGCATAAAAACTCGAACCAGTAGCCTTTCCGGCCCCTCAAACCCCGCCGAACGAGCCTCTACACCGTAGAGTTTGATACCCATCAGGCTGTGCAACCCCCCGACCGACGTGCAGCGGCAGCTGAAGTGCTTGGTGTCAGTCAACTGCCTCGCCTCGACCGACAGCGACGACCACGACGGCGCACCTTGGTGTGCCAGTAAGACGGGGAGGCACAAGGACCGACAGGGAAGCAGTCGAGACTGATGACGGGGAGGGCGGCGTCTCTTCCCAGCCGGTGCGTGGTGGCCGGGGTCGACTGCAATGGGCGCCAGCTTGCGCCCGTTGATCATTATCCACTGCACCAAATTACGCCTTCGGAGCCGTTCGGCAGCTTGCTTTCGCTTTTTAATTGGGATCTTACATGACGCAATGGTACAACTATCCTTGGATCTCGTAGTTGACCGACCTCGCTATCTGCTTGACAACCACCTCGACCGCGCGACACGGCCACCTGCCAGTGTCTCAACGGCGCTGTATGTGTCCTGTCCGCCTACCCGTCTACCTCAGCCCCGGCTTTCCAGCCGGCCATCCAGCCCCAGAGCGTTGCGAGTCTCCTTGCCTTTCCTCCCCGTACACCCTGCCCCTCATTTCCTCGTGCCTCCCCCCCCCCCCGCTCGCGGCACCGCGCTTTGAGTTGCTTGCGGGCGCCAGCGCGCCCTCCCATGACCCCCCGCCCACATCCTTGGGACGGCCGACGGCGCCGACGCCGACAACGGCGGCGAAGACCCCCCGCCCACATCCTTGGGGCGGCCGACGGCGCCGACGCCGACAACGACGGCGAAGACGCGTCGTCGCCCGGGACGGCAGCGCGCCGCGGTGGTGGTAGCCGTTTCACGGAGACGCGGGGTACCGGGGTCGAGGGGTGGGGGGGGACCGCGTGTCGGCTCCGACAGTATTCTGGTGGAGGAGCGCGGGGGGACCGCGCCGCAGCTCAGCAACGGCGGCGTCGGCGGACACCGGCACATCGGTTGTGGTGGTGCGTTCGGCGCTCGAGGGTGTAGGCCTGCTCGTCGACCCGGAGCTCACCAGCGTGTGATGGAGCACAGGAGGAGGCCATTGGTGCTTTTTCATTTTTTTTTTTGCACAGGTGCGGAGATGACTCTGGCCGTTTATTCATGTCCAGCGCCCAGAGTCACAAACAGAAAGAAATGCAAAACACTTGGCCGCCGATATGGCTGCACAAGCGGGAGCGGGCCAGGGCCCCTCCCCACCAAATCAACCACCCTCACAGTGGTCACAGCAGATCATAAGGCACTCAGGCCCTCAAGCGTCCAGCTCCAAGTCGCTGCCACCACCTAGTACCACGTCGTCCTCCTCCACGTTCATCACTCCCTCCTCGTCGTCCCCCGCCTCCTCTACATCCCCCAACGGGGCGACCGCGACGCCGAGGCCGTTGTTGGCAACGAGCGTGCGCTGCTCCTCGGCCGTCAACGTCTGCAACTTCTTGTCCAAGTTGTTGCGCGTCGTCAAACGAGGGAGTAGAAGCCCCCACTTGCAGGGACCTAGCACCATGGTATGATCAAAGTCCATGCCATCGGCCGACGTCCACGCGATGGGTGCTCCTGTAATAATCTTGCGAAACGACTTCGCCCCCGCCATGAGCACCTTGTCCGGGAACTGGTAGTTGCACATGCACAGCACCTGAAGAAACACGCGCGTCAGGGTGAACAGGCAGAGCGTCCGCTTGGCTAGGTGCTCACCCCCCACGTGCGGGTAGTACAAACCCGCGATGGTGGTGTACGACGAGTCGGTGCCAATAGCCCGCTCGAACGTTGACGACCCGCCCGTCTCCGCGGGACCGCTCACGGCGCTGCGGACGGTAGTGAAGACGCCACCAGACGGGCCACTCGGTGCCGGTGCCGGAAACGGCGGTGGGGAGAAGCTCGAGACGACACCGTTGGCACTGGCCACGTGGCAGGTCTCCACAGCAAAGTAGTCCGACCCCTCCGCCTCCGCCGCATCCAGCACGGCCGCCGTCGGGTTGACCATGCGGATGTAAACCTTGGGCGAGACGTTCATCAAGTAGTACGCGATGAAGCGATAGAAGCACGCGCGCGCCGCCGCCCGCCCGTCGTTAAAAACGGTGCGCAAGATCGAAAGGAAGGCCTCGTCGACCGCGTCCAGCTGCGAGCTCCGCACGACGCCCTTGCCGCGCAGCATGTCAGGCACGCGTCCCGTGGCCTTGATGGCCGCGTACAGCGACTGCAGCACGCTCAAGCAGAGCACGCGGAAATGGGCGAGCACAAACTGGTCTCCAACGTCCTTCTTGCAGGCGGGGGGGAAGAAGGGCGTCAGCACGTCGCCGTCGGCCGCCGCCTGTGCCGTCAAAATCAGGATCCGAATCGCAGCAAATTGCGCCATAGTCTTTTTGACGACCTTGTTTGGGAACACGCGTGCTGCCGCCGCGCGGATGTCCTCCACCGGGCGCTGCGGCCAGGGCACCTCGACGGGCGCCGTGATGGCCTTGATGTGCGCGTCGATGGCCGGGAGCATGCGATCTACCACCTGCTTAGCCGTCTCGGCAACGACGGCAGGGTTGATGGCCGCCGCCGCCAGCTCCTCCCGCACAACCGCGCGGGCAGAAGGCGACACCATCTGCCAAAATCCCTCCACCCAGGCCATGGTTGGCAGCACGGCGAACAGCGAAGAGCGCCAGGTGCCTCCCACGGCAGCGGGGGAGCCCCCGCCGCTGACGGGCGACCCGATGGCCGCCCCATTCGCAGTAGGCGTGGCGGCGGTGACGTCGTCGGCGTCGGCCGCCTCGGCAACGATGCCGGAGGCGGTAGAGGCAGCGTCAGCAGCAGCCGCCGGCGGATCGACGGCGGGCTCCCCATCACGTCGCACGGGCGAAATCTCGTAGTTGTCAATGTGGAACGGTGGAATTGCGGCCGCCGCCGCCTGCGTCGCCGTCATCGCCGCATGGCGGCCCGTCGGGGTGGTGGTAGCAGACCCGGCGGCGGCTTGCCCAGCCGCGGCGCCCACAGCAGCGGCACGTACGCCGGCGGCGCTTGTCACGATGGCCCTGGCGGCCGCCTCGGCGGCACGACGAGCGGCCCGGTTGCCCGTGGGTGCGTCCGTAGCAAACGCAGATCGCGATGCGCGGGCGCGTGGCGCGGCTGCTGCCTCGTCAGCGGCATGGTCGATAGCGCGGCGCTTGCGCCCAGCGGCGCCCGCCATCGCGCAACCGACGCTAGTGGTGACGCCGGCCCACGTGACGGTCGGGCCGGGGAAGAATGGTGGTGCAGAGTACGGGTATAGTTAGAGGCGGCCACGTCTGCTGCTGTTGCGCTGCGCGAATCGACGTGCTACTGCGCCTGTCGCTTCTTCTCTGCTTCTTTACCTGTCAGCCGTCAGCGGCAGACGACGCAAAGAAAGGCGCCTGCGTAGGGAGGCTCCTGTTGCCAGCCCGGGCGCAGGCGACGACGACTGGTGCGTGGCGCCGCTCTTGGGAAGCACGCAGCACCCATGCACGCCCCTGCTACCGCGGTGGTGCGCCTGTGCCTGTGGCGGGGCGTGGGGCCGGCCGCCTCACCCTCAGCGGAAAAGGCACCGCCGTTGGTGGCGGAGGGCGGGGCGGGGGGTCACGCGCCCTGCTTTCGGCGGCAAAGGCACGGCCGGTGGCAACGGAGGGCGGGAAGACAGGTTTACCGGCCAGCCGCCAGCGGAAAAGGCACGGTTGGTGGCGGTGGAGGGAGGGGCGGCTAGTCGACCGGCCTGCCTCGAGCAGTAAAGGCACGACCGGTGGCGGCGGAGCGCGGGGCGGCGGGTCGACCGGCCTGCCGCCTGGGACAGAGGCACCGCCGGTGGCGGCGGACGGCGGGGCGGCGGGTCGACCGCCCTGCCTCCGTCGGTAAAGGCACAGCTGGTGGGGGTGGAGAGCGGGGCCGCTGGTCGACCGCCCTGCCCTCATCTGCAGAGGCAAGGCCGGTGGCGGCGGAGGGCGGGGCGGCGTGTCGACCGGCCTGCCGCCAGCGGCAGAGGCACGGCCAGTGGCGGCGGAGGGCGGGGCTTCGGGTCGACCACCCTGCCTTCGGCCGTACAGGCACAGCCAGCCGGGGAGGAGGGCGGGGCGGCGGGTCTACCGACCTGCCCTCAGCTGCGAAGGCACGGCCGGTGGCGGGGGAGGGCAGAGCGGCGTGTCGACCTCTCTCCCTTCAGCGGGAAAGGCAGACCTGCCCTCAGCGGCGAAGGCACAGACGGCGGCACCGCAGTGCAGAAAGAGCAGTCGGCTGCTGTGCCTCCACCTGCAAAGGAACGGCCAGACACGTCGGGAGCGCCACAATGGCGCGGCGCGCATGGCTCTCGTGGCTCCACGGCGCACACCTCGTCTGCATGCGGCGCGTCGTACTGTCGGTCGGAGTCCCATTTTCTGGAACAGGACTTATCAGCAGCAACTACACACCGCCTGGTCCGCACAGCGCTCCCAGTGCCTGCTGTCAAGCGAGTTGCGGCAGGTGACTTGGACACAGGCTTCTCTCATCCCACACACTTGTCCGGCCACGTCCCAAACCGCAGCCTCCTCTACACCGCTGTCAACGGCGCGTTCCTTGTGCGTTGCGGCTTGCTATACCACGATGCCACGCGCTGGTACGAGTTCACCCTCTGTCTTTGTATGTTCCTGTTGGTTAGCATGGTCCGAAGCGGGTGAACTGTACGGCACTATCGTGGACACCAATGCGTCGCCACCTCCTTGATTTTTGTTGTCTGTGAAAGAGTTTGAGGTCCAGGCCGCCGGTTGTGGGTTGCCCGCACCTTTTTCCTATGAAGCTGACGAGAAAATGTCGAGCTTGCTGTGAGTGGGGAAGGACACTTTTGGCTTTCCCTGTCTTCTTTCTCTGGTTATTTTGTAGATGCGTGCAGCGCTTCCAGATGCCCGCCGTGCCGTGCCTGCCGCGCCCGCCGTGGTGGCCGCCACCCCGCTCGTGGCGGCGGCGGCACAGCCAGTCGCCGCGACGCCCCCCGCCTTCGGTGGCCCGGTAGGGGGCGGCGCTCCGCCGACGGCGACCCCTCCCGCCGCGCCTCTGCCAGCCGACATGTCGGCGTTGGCGGCGGCGCCCCTCTGCGCCGCAACCTTGGGCATCCCCGCCCCTCCTATCCCGACCACCGCCGGCTCCATCCCAACGCCTGTGGCCCATTCGTCATTGGCAGCGCCTGCCACCGCGGTGGCGACCGCAACGCGCTCGCCGCCCGCGGCCTTGACGTTCGTCAAGTAAGTTTTGAGGTACATCAAGGAGATGAGAAGAGGACAGAGGGGGTCGAGAGTGTGCGGTCATGGTGCCCCGTACACAGCTACATGGATGCCGTTGCTTTTCGGCGCTTCGTCGGTGCTTTTCCAATGCCCACCGCACGCATCAACGTATCTGACGAGCACTGTTTTCGAATGCCACTCATCTGCCTGTCGTCATTTCTCTAGTTGTTTGCCTTCCGTCCCGTTGTGCCCCATATGTCGTTGCTTTGTCTTTTCAGTGCCGTACAGGACAGCCACATGTACATGGGGGGGCAAGTCGGAACCCCATTGAGGGAATGTGTAGCCGCCGCAATGGTACGTCCTTCTCTGTTTCGCTCGTCAATGGAAATGTGCATTGGTACCTCTAGTCATTCATGCCTGCGCATGCTGCTGCTCCCAATGACCTATGCAGTTTGCTCCGTGACATCTGTCTGACATTTTCCTGTGCGCTCGTGCCTGCTATTTCTGTTCTCTCTCTTTTTTCCCACTCTTCCCCCGCTGATGGATTGTCGTGGCTGGTATTCACAGGTGCCTACAAGACAAAACTTCAGATGCGTCACAGCGACGAGCCCATATCGGTTGCATTTGACAGCTGCTGCTCGGCGCCTTCCTGCGTTTCTCGGTTGCTGCCCGCAAGAACGACGGTGTCAGGGTCAGCCGCGTCTCCCCGTGGCTCGGAATTGCCGATGCCCAGGGCAGCGGCACCGACGGGGGCCACATTTCAGCGGCCATGTCCATCGGCTACCTTGGCGCGGCGCGCCTGCTGGCGTTGTCGTTCGGGGGTGGAGATGGTCGAGCGACCCCACGGGCCTGTCGGTGTGGGTGGTGACGCCGATCGACGCCGCATTTTCGGCTCGTTTTGGTCACATCCAGTCGGCGCGTGTCTAGCAACCTCGCGGTCGTTGGCGTCCTTCTGTGTTGAGCGACGGTGGTCCTGAAGTCATGCCGTTCCGAACGCCTCGGTCGGCGGCTCCTCGCTGTGCTTTCGACGACGACATCGACTGGCCGCATTTGCGGCGGCCGGTTGGCCATGACCGTCAGGCGCCCGGGCGCGACGGTGGAAGAGCTGTGGTGGCAGAGGCTGCCGACGCTTCAAGTGGCTTGGCCTCTGCGGCACATCCAACCGCTGTCGTTGCACCTTTCGCCAATGTGCTGCCCAAACCACGTGTCACGGGGGTCGGCCACGTGGACGGGGTTGGCGACCTGCTCGTACGAGCAGGTCTACAAGAACTCCGTCGTCGCGGCGGGGTGCGGGGCGTTGGTGGTAACGAAAGAGAGAGCGCTGAAGGGAGGAGAAGCGGGGCCTACGGCAGAGCTCCCTGCGAGTCGGACTACATCCGAGACGTTGAGCAGGCGTTGGCTGTAATGGACGGCAGCAGCTCATCGTCAGACGACGACGGGAGCTCCACGAGTAGCACCCACTCCGCTTCGTCGTCGTCCTTCGACTCTGCCCCCATCTCCCCCCTTCCCGTCCCTCAGTCACCTCCCACCACACCGCCCGCCGACGCCCGCATGGAGGGTGTCGATGCCGTCGGCTCGGACGACGAGCAGTTACCGCCACGTGTCCCTGTGTCCGGCACCGAGGAGCTCTTCGCCTTCCTCCTCTTGCGTGGGCAGACGACGGTCGCCGAGGGCGCTTACAAAATTGTGCGCCTATTTTTCAACACCAAACTCGCTCGGGCTGCCTGCTCGGCGTGGCATGCCACGCCTCTGCCATCTCTGTCTACGATTCGGACGAAGATTGCTCCCCGCGTGCGGGCGGCATGGGCACTGCCTATCCGGCGAGTGCAGGTACGCTCGTCACCTGCTACAGACCCAGTCCCTGTCGACATTATTCTGCCAAGCGACCACGTGAAGAGGGACTTCATGTTTCGCGACACGTTTGACCTCTTCTTTATGGCCGGCATGCGGAGCGCGGAGGAGCGTCGGTGGCACCCCGAGTTTTGTGACTCTCGGTTTTGTCGGGACAGGGCCGACGTGCTCAACGCAGGGCCCCTCGTGCGGGCGTTCACAGTCGACGGCTTGCGGCTTCGGAACGGTGACGTGGTCGACATCAGTGTGGAGGGCGGTGCGGCGCCGCGGCGATTGACCATCGGCTCCGGTTCCTTTGCGGGTCGTGCAGCGGGTGTGCGGGCGGACGACTCGGTGCACGCGGGCGACTTCACCTTCCCGTGCTCTGAGGGTGGCGTGGAGGTTGGCATCCTCAACGCCCGACATTGGCTCCCTGCCCGGCACGGCCCCATATCCTGGCACGAAAATGGGCAGCCGGCTGTGAAGGTAACTGGAGTGGCGCGTGTCACAAGGGCCAATGCCCTGCCGGATGAAATTGGCTCTGAACTCGGTCACCTGCCTGGCCGGCTGTACACGGGAGCGGACGGGCTGCCCACATTCTCTTTGTTGCTCGCATTTTTTTTGGATGACTTTATTTGTCGAGCGGGTCGATCGGCCTCCGCGGGTGGGGTGTATATGCTGTTTTTATCTTGGCTTTTTCGACACCGCACGAGCCGACACGCTGTGCGCCCCATCTCCCTTGCTGCCCCAGGTGTCAACTCGGACCTCGTGCTGGACGCGATAACGGATGACCTGGTCGAGGGCGCGACCGTCGGCTGGCTGGTGAAGGACTGTGATGGCCGCAACATGCGCGTGTTTGCGGACGTGGCGCTCTTCATTGGGGACTACAAACAGGTGTCCAAGACGGGAAATCTGATGGGCCACATGGCCAACGCGCCGTGCCCTCTGTGCACCATGACCAAAAGACAAGGGGAGGGTAGCCGCTACGCCGGTGAGGCGTGCTCGCGCGAGATTGCCCTGACGCGGACGACTAGGCGGACGCTTGACGTTGTCGGTGCAGTGCGCGACGTCCTCCAAGCAAGCGGAGAGAACTCTGGTCTCGGTGCCGCGATGCAGCACGCGACGGGAGGCGATCTGGTGATGAGCGACGATAGGGTTGAAAGTGATGGGTCAGCGTGACGAAGAGTAAAACGGAAAAAAACTCAGGCGGAAAGACGACCACGGCCACCCCGTCCCTACTTCAGACTCAAACGCCGCACGCCCACAATTAATCCCATGACACGGGTGCTGCGAGTTCAACGCGAGCGCCCCCGTTGCAACCGCCGCGGTCATCGGCGTTCCACGCTCCCTCATCAGATGTCTACTACCCTGCTATACGCAAGGCCCCCCCCCGCCCCGAGCGTTGCTGTAGACGCGACGCTACCGCAGCGCGCGTGCCCCGACGCCTACCGCTTCGCGCACGAAGAACACCTGCACCACAGTCACGCGGTACACCAGTATGGTACCGCTTACGGGCGGTCCGAGTGGGCGTGACGGCCACAGGCAGCGTGATCGCAACGGCCTCAATGTGGGAACTGGTCCTGATGGAAGCAGGCGCGTTGGCGGCGGCGACGGTGGCTGCGGTAGAGGGAGGGCAATCGGGGGTAGCCGCCGCCCACAAATGGAACGACCGACGACGGGGCTGACGCCAACCGTGTTTGTGGCCACGTCTGCCGCTGCGTCACTTGTCACCCACTGCGCGATGGGAATCCATCCCTGCGTCCCAGGAGGCGCCACTCATTCCGGTCGCTGTGTAGCAGCCCACCAGTGGGAGACATGCCACAGAGCGCGTCACAAACGTGCAGGCTCAGCGCCCGCCTGACGCCGACCTGCATCCGCAGGAACAAGAACTTTGACGTGAGCAAACGACGAGTACCGCCTGAGCCAATGGCCGAGAACGGGTGCACGACCGCCGCACCTTGGCCACAGGGGTGCTTCAGCAACGCGCAAACTCGGAAGAAGGAGACGTGCGCGCCATTGCTGTAAGCGGCTGGCCCGACTGCGGCGTCCACCAGCCGCGACACGTCGGCGCTGGACGTGAGGACGGCCAGATCGTCACCGATGATGACGCGCTCGGAGCCCGTGCGGGTGCACCGCTTACGCCAAAGGATGAGTTCTGGGTCGGGGTGGTGGAGTAGATCAGAGACGAGGCGTTGAGCACCGAAGGGCACCTCACAGACGGCCACCGTGTCGCGACCAATAGACCAATCGTCACTTTCTTGGCTCCACAACGGCGTCGCCGCTTGCAGCTGCTGGGCAATGCCTTGTGTCAGGCACCATTGCGTAGGCACACCAAACACAGAGGGGTCCAAACTCAATCGCGACACCGCCTCCTGCTCAACGTACCGTTGGAGCGCATGGCCAGCATCGTCGCGGCCATTACCACTCGCAACTGAGCGCTTCAGCGTCTGATGGAAGCTCTCAAGCGGCAGCTCCAAAATGTCGCGGATGTGGTCGAGCGCCTCAATCGTGCGGAAGAGCAGCTCCCGAAACCGGTGCGTGTTAGGCACGTCGAGGATGCCCGAGAAGCTGTCGCAGTCAGGCCGCAAGCAAATCTTGTTTACCGCCAATAGGAAGCCCTCTGCGTGGGCCTCCATGTCGGCAGTCAGGTACCGAGCGCGGCATGCCCGCCCGCCGTCGAGCTCCACTCGAGGGTAAAAGAAGGCGGTGGACGCGAACGCAGAGAGAGCTTCCAGAACTTCCAGGCCGGCCCCCACGGCCGACTGTGAGAGTGGGCGTCCGTCCAAAGTGTCAGGGAGCACGCGACGAACCGCTACCGGCCCAACTGTCAAAGTGGCCGCCCACTCATGGATTTGCAGCTTGTTGACGCGGCCGCGTCTCTCGTTGTACACCTTGGTCTTCTTGTATCCCGCCGCGCCCAGCGCGTCACGCAAGGATGCCGCCACTACTGGCCGGTGAGAGGAGGGCAGGGCTTTAAAGAGCACACTGAAGGTGCATCTCGCCAGACCGTGGAAAATGAGGTGGTCCGGGGCCGGGAAGACACTACCATGGCCATCAAACATTCCATAGGGAAGCCGCTGCGCCCAGGTGTGCAGTGGGCTCGACTCGGAGTCTAGCCGGAGGCCAAGCAGCCTCAATCCCATGGATGCATTGGACGCCGCTGCGGACGGCCGCGCCGATCTCTGCGCCATAGCACGTCGCTGCAATGGAGGCTGTCCACTGAGCAGGCCACCGTCTCTCCGTTGCCGGCGGCGCTTGGGCTGCCTCAACCCGGGCACGTGCCACTGTCGTGGTAGGTGCCCGTGACGACCCGGGGCGGCGGCTGGACGAGAACGCCGTGAAGTTTGCCGCTGTCGGTTCACAAGACACCGACTGACGATTTATGAATTTTTAACAAATACAGTCGAGAAATACGTACTCCATGTACTTTTGTCGCAAGGCCTTGCTGACACAACGAACGTGTCGACTGACGCACGGTTCCGATCGCAGGCTGCGTCCTCCGTCTGCTTGGCACTGGTATAGCTCCCATCTCTTAGCACGCGGTCTCGTGCTCTGGCTGCCGTGACGACACGGCCACAGCACCATTCTGCCACAACCCCTCCATTGCCTTTCTTGGCGCGCCGTGGGGTCAAGAAGAGAAGGTACCGTGAGCACTCCAGCGCGCCACCCGCCTTCTACGGCCAATGGACGACTCTCCTGGTACGCAACTCACTCTCCTTGTGTGCAACTGTGCTTCTCTCTGTGACTCTCCCTTCTGGAGCGGAAATTCTCTGCTGATGAGCTGCAGTGCAACCAGGACGACTGCGTTCTGGAGCGTCCATGAACTGCTTCTGACGACTGCTCGCGTCTTCGTCTTGCGGCTGACTGAGGTGTGTCTGTGCCCTTTTCCTTTTCTGTTTGGTCCTTTCGCGTCTGTTAGACCAGCCCGTGATGCTCTCAGGTGCCCATTCTGCTGTTAGACGGACCTCTGCCAGTGCGTCCGCTTTGCTGCGTCGTGTAGAGGTGTTGGAGAAGCGTGATAACCGTCTAGAAGAGCTCGCTGCCCGGATTGACGGGGTTCAGCGCGATCTGTTCCTGGCCAAGACCTCCGTCTCTGGGCTGGGGGCGCTGCAGGAGGTGATGGCTGGGGAGCGGTGGGCTTTGGGCAGTGCACTGCAGGCATGCCTACGCTCCATGCTCATTGTACGCCTCAAGACGTGCCCAGAGCGCCGCTCTGCCAGGCGGAAGAGAAGCCAGTCGCTGCTGTCCCTCGAGCATGTTGCCGTTTGTGGGGCCGTTGACCAGTTGTTTGCAATGGGAGACGTGGAGGCGGAGCGTGTGCGGGGGGTGGCGGGGCGGCCCGCCGGTCGTCTGGTACGGTTTGCGAGCTGCCGCGCGGTGTTGAATCTGCTCGCCTGCTCGGCGTCTGAGACGGCGGCTGCTTTGCACAAGACCTTTCCCCGAAAAGATGGGACAGTGGCAAGCCGGTTGCTGTTTGAGCGGCACACCGACGTTGTGGGCAAGGTGTGGTTCATCCTCTCCCGCGACGTGGCGGAAAAGACCGTGGAGGTGGCCTTGCGTGAGCCGGCAGTTGGCAGCGCGCTCGACGGGGGGAACCCCGCGCGGCTCCTACGACATACGCTCAAGCTGGAGGACGTCCCTGGCCTGGCTGCGGTGTGCCCAGCTACTCTGAGTTGGACGCCAACTCGTGGGTACAGCCCCCCTTTGGGCGCCCCCGAGGCAGGTACACCGGGAAGACTGACGTTGACGCTCCCTGTGTGCGTGGTAGAATACGACGGGAGGGACCTTCAAACACTTCAATAAGGGTGCCAAAATCGGAATAGTATGTTGTCACTTTCGTCCAAGAATGTCAAACGTACGATCAAGATGCGGCGGCAGCGGCCGCCGCCGTCGTCACCGACGGGGCCAAGGCGGCGCCTCCCGGCGGCAGCGCCACGCGCCGCCCGGCGACGCGGCGGCGGCGGTGAGCGCCGCCCGCGACGCGACCACATCGGCGGTGGCGGCAGCGTCGCCGCCCCCGTCGGCAAAGGCGACCCTAACTCTCGGCGGGGGGGAGTACGGAGGGTGGCAGTGGTGCCGCTGCCGCCACCGCCGGGGCTTTCTCGTCGGTGCACCGACGAATCGTCCTCCCCGAGCCCCTGAAACTGCAGACGAGCCACCAAATTTATTGACCAATAGTCCAATATGTGCCGAGAAGACCTCATGCCCATGCTTTGTTGGCAGAAGCCCAAATTTTTATGCATCTGCTAATGTGCAGGGTCCTGTGCAGTTAATACACTGATAGAGCGGACATTGGGATTCTCGGCTATCCATTGGCTGGAAGCGAGGGTGTCAGCAAAATGTCACTTATGCGAAATCGTGGCATAGTAATAGTCGACTTTCTGCAGTCGTGTCACTACTTCTGTGAGCTGTCTCACGCAAGGACTCTCCATTGCGTCTGTACCGGCCTCAGCCGACACGAATTGCAAAGGAGGTACCACACCACATCCGAAACCATCGACCATCTTTCAAACGACTGCGCCGTCGCCAGCGCGCGCAGGATCCGGGGCACGGCACACCCACAATTGCGTGGTCCTGCTCAGGGAATAGAGCGCACAGAGAGGCCGACGTGGCGTCGCTGTGGCAAGCCAGACACATAAGACAGACACAAATAGCCATGAATAGGGACCTATGGCCCCAGCGACCACATCGAAAAACTCGAGGTCGGCACAGCGGACCCACCCGGGGCCTCTGGTACCCCACGAGTTCCTCTCTCAGATGCAGTAAAGAACAGGGAAAATGGATGTTGCTTTTTTATTGCTTTTTTGACGAACGTGAACGTACCACTGGGAGCAAGGCGAAGGAGGAGGTAGGCTGGCTGACGACGCCATGCCTGTGGGGTCACCAGGCGCGAAAACCCCGACTCAGATCACGGAGGGTACAAAGATATCCCCGTGGCAGCCGCCGAATCACTCTGCTGCTGCACATAGATGGGGGCAGAGGGGGGGTGGCGGCTCGTAGGCGCGCGTCTTTGTTGTTGCACCGGCGGTGCAAGACGTCTGTGAAAGGCAGAAAATGTTCACGTGGCGACTGTAGTGGTGAAACGTGTCCAGATCCCAATGTCCGCCCTTAACTGGGGGTGGACCGTGCGTCGACGGCCGCGGCCAGCGCCCCGCCGTTGCTGCCCCCCAGCGCCTCCTGCGCTCCGCTTCTTGTCGTGGCGGCAGGGTCTGCGCGCCCCTTCTTGTCGTGGCGGCAACGTCTCCGTCTCTCTCCCCCAACAAAAAAACATGCCCCACCGTCCCCAGGGACCCCCCACCGGCCGCGGCGACTCGTCTGGGCGTGGCGGCCCCGCCCCCCGCGGACCGCACGGGCCGCGCGCCGCGCCCCGCGCGCCGCCGCGCCCCCGCCGACGCGGGCCGCGGGGCGGTGGTGCCCCGCGCGACGCGGGCGGCGCACGGCCGGGGGGGCCGCACGCGCGGCGCGCGCGGCGCCCCCCGCGGCGCCGCGCCGCGGCGCTCGCCGCCCGCGCGGGGCGGGCGTGCGGCGCGGCTGCCGCCGCGCGGGGGGTGTGGGCGGGCGGGCGCCTGGGGCGCTTGCACGCAGCCCCAGGGTGGG
>Ga0209093_1001333_pt1 | contig 14035 bp, 11 predicted proteins | sample SidtaG_4_FD_187450 | JGI IMG/M metagenome (GOLD analysis project Ga0209093, IMG submission 187450) | Marine algal microbial communities from Sidmouth, United Kingdom - Sidmouth_Male1 metaG (SPAdes) (version 2) | ecosystem: Host-associated > Algae > Red algae > Unclassified | place: Sidmouth...
GGGGGGGTTGGAGGAGGGAGTAGAAGTAGGCACAGAGGAAGCAATCCGGGGGGATCGAAGAATGAAAACGTAGGAAGAGCGGCTCACATGCATGTGTGTCGCGAGTGGGGGGTGTCGTGGGTGCTGATGAGCTCATCGCAAACGATAATACCCACGGAAGACGCTTATATGGGGCTTCCGCGCTAGGCCATAGAGCCAGGCAGCCGATGGCGGGAAAACCACTACCATCTTCGTGGTCTGGTTCTCGCGCGAGGCGATGACTTGGTCAACATACTACATATCACGAAGACATGAAAGTCATGATAACACCACTGTTGTGACATGTTAAATGTCACGCTATTTACTGGCATGCGTGTCGTGACATTCCCCATATCATGCCATTTGCTCGCATGGATCGAGGCCTCAAGCTGACGGTAACTGTCTGTTAGCTTTATGGAAACGATCAAAGCAACAGATGAGCTTGCATAATAGATACATGATTGCATAAAGCATGCACACAAAAATACAGCAAAGAGGAGGGTCAACGCAATAACAATGAAGAAGGTCAAGCTGCGTCTGCTTGAGACTCATCAACTATCTCTTGAGCAACCGCAGGGTGGCAAGCGGCCCACTCCAGGATGAACGTAAGCCACATTGACATTGTCAGTGGCACATTCCGGGAGCGGCCATTCACCAACTCGGTCGGCAGCGGCTCTTCAAGGCACGCCTCATCCTTTGCCATAGCCGCCGTGACCCGTGTCGCCCAGCGGTGCGGCCCTTGGGGAATCCCGACGACAACCGGCGGTGCAGCCATCAAAAGCATTGGGTAGACCCTGGAAGACGCGCATTCTGCATCGTGAGCACCAGTTGGGGACCAGCGCTGCCTCCACAGCCCAATGAGCTTCTGTATAATCCGACCCACCACAGGTCGGTACTCAGCCGTGCGGGCTTCAACAGCCTCGATGGTCTGACTGACCGAAAGACCCGGCCTCTTCTTCTTCACATCGTACGTGGAGTTCAGCACGTCGGCAAGGATGATGTGCCGTCGCCACGAGGTAATTCGTGGGAGACGCTGAGGAGGCACGGCAGCTGCAGGAGGGAGAGACGCGGGAGCGGAAGGAAGCAGGAGAGTCGACGCAGCTGCAGGAAAAAGCGGCATGAATGAAGTGGGAACAGCCCCAGGGGCCGTCGGCACCACACAAGGGACACCCGAGCGAAGCGAGGACGGCGGACCAGGTGAGGGCGGCTGGTGAGTCACCGCACCCTCAGGAAGAGACGGCGCAGAGAGAGTGGGAAGAGCAGCAGGGGCGGTCCCCGCGGCAGAAGGGGCACCCGAGGGAAGGGAGAGAGGCGGGAAAGGTGAGAGCGGCAGGGGAGCCTCCACTACCTCGGGAACAGTCGGCACAGAGCGAGAGGGAAGTGCACGAGTGGCGGCTGGAGCCAGAAAAGGGGCACCCGAGGGAAGAGGGGGGGAATTACCGTAGGACGGCGGCTTGGTAGCCACGTCACCCTCCTGAAGAGACCGCGCAGTGCAAGGGGGGAGAGCAGCAGGGGCCGCCTCGGCCACAAGAGGGGCACTCACGGGAACGGAGAGAGGCGGACAAGTTGAGGGCCGCGCGGGAGCGTCCACTACCTCCGGATCAGGTGGCGCAGAGCAAGTGGGAATTGCAGAAGTGGCGGCCGCCGCCACAAAAGGAGCACCTGCGGCAAGGGCGGTGGGGCGTCCATAGGAGGAAGTCGACGCAGCCACCGAACCCACAGCAACGTTCTGCTCAGAGCGAGATGGTTCAGCCCCAGGGGCCGCCGCCACCACAAACGGGGCACCCGCCGGAAGGGAGGGAGGTGGAGCAGGTGCGGGCGGCGGCGGTGCAGCCACCGCATCCGTAGTAGTGGACTGTACAGAGCCAGACGGAGGTGCAACAGAGCACGCCGCCGCCGCAGAAGAGGCAGCCACAGAATGGGAGGGATATGGACCGTGAGCAGCAGGCGAGGGAGCCACCGCATCCGAGAAAAGAGGCGACACAGAGCGAGAGGGAGCGGCACCAGGGCCTGTCGCCGCAGCAGCAAAGGCATCCGTGGGAAGAGATGGAAGGGACCCTGTTGAGGGCAGCCGTGGAGCCACAGCACTCGCAGGAAGAGTCGGCACAACGTCAGAGGGAAGAGCAGCAGGAGCCGCAAGAGCGGCGCTTTGTGGAACCGCATCGAGACCTGGCTCAGCCGACGACGTCGCTTTGGCCAATACCGCATTGACTGAGGTGTCCGCTGCAAAAGTAGGTGGGTCGTCCACACCCCACAATGGTGGGCGGATGCCCGCGCGCCCGCCCTGGGGGTAAAGGCGGATGAGGGCAAAAAGCTGCTGCTTGAGATCGTTCTGCAGCGCTCGGCCAGCATTGGCCTCGACGAGCGCCGCTTCGAACGCAGGTTGGAGAGAGAGCCCCGAAGGACCGTCGACAACGAGTGGACAAAATGGGTACATAAAATGTCCCGGTAGCACATTGCTGCAGCGGGAGAGAAGTGTACATAGGTTGTGCAGGACAACGGCATCGGGGCGCAGCCCCACGCACCGAAAGAACACCTTCCAGTCCTGCAACGATGCTCGGAGCGGCTGGTGGTGCGTGCCAAGAAGGTCCATGGCGCGAGCAAGGGAGGAATGGGAAGAATGGGAAAGAGTCTAGGTGGAGGATGGCGGCGAGAACTGTGCAAGTGACGGTGATGGCGGCCGAATGGGGTCGGTGGCGTGACGAGGAGAGGGGCGAAGGGATGGGAGATGCGACGAGACAGTCAGGAGGCGGGCGCGAGACGTTCTGTTGACATTGGCAGACCCAAGAGCGAGCGTCTGCGAATTTCAGTAATCCATCGGAAGCACCATATTATGATTTTACTCTAGTTCATGACTTTTTTCATGATATGAGACTACCGAGATGACAACGAGTAGAAACAATATGATATTATCGCCCGGAACGAATGTACTGATTTCTTGAAGTGAATCGTCTCGCTCCTACGCAGTCACACAGCGCGTGCAGAACACTGGCAAGTCGTCGAGCTGCTGTGCATCATTAGGCCCGCCTCCCAAGTTTCATCTTCCGCGTTCTCTCCCGCGCGCGCGGCCGTTCTGCAACGAGCCGTCGCTTTGGTTCTCAACAAGATGCAATCCGGAGGAGAAGACAACGATGGTGCGATGGGTCGTGTCTCTGCAGCAGGTGGATCCAAGAAGCGCGCTAGGGGTGGCGCCCGGACCTATGAACCACGAGAAAGCGTGGCGACATCTCCTTCCCGGAAGAAACCGCGTGACAGGACAGAGAAGCCGTCGTCAACTCCTTACGCTGCTCGCCTCTCATCGGCGGCAGGCGCGCATGCGGCGGCTGGTGCGCGGTCAGAGTCGACAGCCCCTGTTTGGACTAGTACTTCGGTGGCAGCCCCTGCGCGCTTGGTCGCTGGCTCAAGACGCTCCATCGCCACTGCCGCGCCGATCGGAGTCAACCATCGGGCCGCTACGCCACCTTCAAGGGACCCTACGAGCGGTCCGAATGTGGTCACCCGGCAAGACTCCGTTGTTGCGCTACCTGAAGGGCGTCGCATGGCCCCGGAGCTCGATGACATGAGTGATGATGAAGAGAACTCACAAGAACAATCCACCCCTGAAGACGAGGACGCCATGGCGGAGGTGCACGAGACCGCAGAGGCGCTGGTAAGGAAGGTAGCGGGTGACGCTGCAGAGCGCAGCAAGATCAAGGTCGAGTGGAGGAGCGTCGTCATGCGCGAGATCACAGACGTCATGCCATTTGGGGCCAAGGACCCTGAAGCTGCTTCGAAGATGACAAAGGAAGGCGGAAAGGCCGCGAAGTGGAAGCACTCGCACCGCCTGTTTGCGTTCCTAGCCGATTTCTTGGGCAATGTGGTCGTCCTTCCGGCGGCCAGGGCGGCCAAGAAGACTGACATCAACGTCGATGCAGAAGTCTTCAAGCTCCTCTCGTGCCTCAACGAGTCGACGCCGCTTTATTTGCGCGCCTTCTTCGAAAGCCGGCGCCTCGGGCATGCCGCCAGCGGCGGCACCACAGCCCTGCAAATGCGCACTGTATCGAACGACATGAAGCCGATTGGACATCTATTTGCACGCGCTCGTCTCCCCGCACGGCTCGGTGGCGGGCCCGTGTGCCCTGATTGCTCCGCCAGGGGAGAGGAGTTTCGGGCAAAGAGCTCTTCCACCGTCGTAGCGGAGCAGGGACAGACGCGCGGCACACACCGTGGAAATCCAATGCGCGACCTGTACATCAAGGACTTCCAGAAAGACGGTCTCGTCAATGCGAGAGCCGCTGGGGAGCGCCCACGGTCCAACGCTGCCGTCACACCGCTCATTATGAGGGCGCTGTCTCGCTCCCTTGTGATGCGCCACGTGCCGGTTGGCCGGCCGTCTACCCTTATCGCTCGCACGGGTACGAACATTAGCGACATCAAGGGCGACTTTTTGCGCTATTGCGTCTATGCCTTTAGCTTCATGACGTTGGCCCGACCAATTACGACACTCAACCTCCGACACAAGGACATCTTGCCGCCACCACGGCGGTCGCCGCGCGACAGCGCCTTCGTTAGAGAGTACGTTGTGCTTCAAAGCTCGATCAAATTGCTTGTACTCTGCTGCGTTAAAGCTCGTCTTGACGAGCAATATTTCAATCGCTCGTTCGTACTTCTCACTCTCTTTCAACTTACTTCATGGTCCTGGTCTTCTTGGTGCTTCCCTCTGCTGAACGCGCGCATGCATGCAGGTACGGTCACTTTCGGTACATCGACGTTGTCAGCCGAATATGCAAGACGGGCACGACACCGACGGACACGGTCGTCATCCGTTTCTTCAGCTTCTATGCAGAGGTGACTACGGAGGACCGGCAAATGGCTGGTTCTCTGACGGTCGTCCGCTGTCCAGCTGAGTGGTGCAACATCCCGGCGCTCTATGGCGGCCTGCTCGGCATCCAGGGCGACGACGGCTCTACCCAGCCGTTCCATGCTAACTTCCTCGAGTCTCTGCTGTTTACGAAGCTGTGCAGCTCCCGTGATGGCGGGCTGACGGACACAGGTGAGATGCTACCAGATGGGTCGCTGGGAAATCGCCTGGTGCTCGACTGTGCCAATCTCGGAGTTGACGTGACGCAAGGTGTCGTACTCAATGGGCCCTATGGGTTTCGTCGAGGCGGGTCGCAGTACTTGCTCATGGAGCTGGGAAGTATTGACTTGGTCATGCGACTAGGAGGCTGGAACACCCATTCGGACAGCTTCCTGCGCTACATCTGCAATATCACTATACGTGGCTCATGGATGACAACCCTAGAGTCGTGCCCGCTGGACGAGGTGATGCAGATTGCCTCCGCTACGGTAAGAGCGCACAGAGATTGGGTCAACCGCTTGAGCCGCGCCACCGCAGAGCGACTGTGGAGTGCAGAAGACGTAGCAGCTGCCAAGGAGGGTGCGGAGGCGGAAGGTGTGCGTTTGTTGACAACCATCATGGTGGACACTTTCAAGGCGCTGCGGTATGGTGCCAAGTAGGCAGCCTTCATTGAGGCAAACACGCATAAAGTGTATGATTCCCATGGTCTTATGTTCCCATACGCTCTCTGTGTGGCATCCACAATGCCGCTGTCCATCAGCCATATACGTTTCGTACCCTTCAGCTAAGGGCGCTTCCACGCCGTCTCGTTGCTGCTGAGCTGAGATTTCATGATAGTGAAAAGACAATAATGTCATTACCAGTAATATCATGATGTGAACATGTCATGAAGCGAGTAGACGCTTTACCAACCCGATGTGATGTCGAAACCAGCATTAAAACGTACACCCAGTCATACCTGGAGACTTATTCCCGGAAGAAACATTCAGGCAATTCCAAAGCTACGTCAGGTTCCTAGAGGTTCAACCACTGTTCTACCCCCCACCGACCCTGAGATTCCCGAAAGCTGGGGCAGTTAAGGTGAACACTGTGGGCTATGTTCTCATAATGCATGTGTCGTCGTAGCTCCGTACTTCGCAAGCTTAGGACTGAATTAAATTTTACAGATAATGCGTACGCTGAACTTGGTTCATCGCGATACTCATACATGACATGAAACTGCCGACATCATATCATTGAGCGTATGTTCATGAAACGTCTTTGGACATGATAATGGCTACGATTCTCCATGCCGCCGCTGTCACTCGTTGTAAAGGCGACCCTTTGTCGCAGAAGTGAGCTCGTTCTGAGCGCGCGCAACGTGCTTGCTACAGAGGTCCGTACGACTCCGCTCGAGCATTCCTTGTCTCATCCCTCGTTTCCGTTAGGTCGTTGCGCACGCTTGGAACGGGGATGCCACCGGACACTTCCCGTCCAAGTGCCCTGTTGCAATCTGTTTCTAACCTCGCGTTACACCCAACGACCCCTCCTCCACCCCAAGACCCTCGCTCCTTGCGCCTCACACAGTCGTCTCCACTGGTCTCCTTCCCAGCTGTACCGCATACCCTTTCCTGGTCATGGCAGGCAAGCGGAAGCGCTTTCCGGCGGCGAAAGAGACATCGCGTCCCGAAGAAGGCAGCCCGTCTCCCGAGACAAGGAGCTTCAAAGCAGGGGCGCCATCGTTTCCCCGTTACGGGTCTGGAGCCGATGGCGTGGTTGTTGACGTTGAACGTGAGGAAAAAGGTGCGTCACGACGCTCCAGCATTCCGGTTCTTGTCGTTTACCCGCGCAACGTTCGCGGGGGAGCGCCGGTCGATGAGATGGACGTGGAGACGCTGCGGCCGAGGAAGCTGATCAACGACTCTATCGTCAACTTCTACTCGCGCACCATTCTGCACGAGGTCTGCGGAGCCCGTCGGTCGGGTGTTCTCATGTTTGAGAGTTTCTTCTTCCAGATGCTGCTATCGGGAAGATGGGACGATGCGATGCGTTTGCACCCGCTAGACGTCATATGCGCGGCCGAGTATGTCATCTTCCCAGCTTGCGACGACGTTCACTGGACGCTCTGTGTCCTAGCACATCCTGCGCAGCTTCTTGCGCGCGTTGAGTCCGAGACATCGTCGCATGGCGTGTTGAACTCTCTCGTGTGCGGTTCCCAGGCCGTCCTGGCCGTATTCGACTCTGTCGCGAGTCGGGAGGGGAAGCCGGTCAAGTCAATTTTCCTGGAGTACCTTGTTCGCCTTTTGGCGCAGAAGCTACATCAGACGGTGGCGGCCATGTCCCTGACGGTTACCTCCCACATTTCGGTCCGCACGCCAGGGGTCCCAGAGCAGGTCGGCAACCACGATTGCGCGCTGCATGTGCTGGGCAACCTGCGCTCCTTCATGCACGCTTGTGACAACAGCCGCGACTCATTTGTGTGGCGCGGCATTGCCGGACAAATTGGGGTCGGAACTGTGGAGGGCGCGCGCCCTACGCGCATGGACATCCTGGACAAAGTCTTTGTGCTGGGGGGACACATCAAGACGTCAAACAGCTTCTTGTCCGAGACGACAGCTGCGGTGTCGGCAGCAGCGGCGACATCATCGCCGCCCCGCACATCTACTTCAGAACCAGCGGCTTGCATCGTGCTCGCGGCGAAGGAAAGGGGGGCAACCATTCTACCCTCCAAGTCGGCGGCACGGCCGCCTACGTCAGCAGCAGAGTCGTTTTGTCATCGTTCTGCTCCGCGTACAGCGGCCTCAACTGTGGCAGCGTCGTCGGAGAACATGGCTTCCGTCTGGTACGCCAGGCGCGCGTCTCCCATCCATTCCGCTGAGAAGAAGTACGCGCCTGCCAGGCCCGCGCTGGACGACGCCCCCGCACCGACTACTTCTCTCGAGGCCACGGCGGAACAGCTACTGGTCGTCGCTCCAGAGAAAGCTGGGTCTAGGAATGACGAGAAGGTGTCCGTGGTTGCGGCGGAGATGGAAGAGTTGGCCACGGATGCAACCTCGGGGCAGGCGTCTTTTCTGCATGAGGGGGCGCACGCCAAGCTGTTTCAAGATCATGACACGGCGAGCGCGGACGTCAAGCTGTTTTCCAGCATAACGCGTGGCGACATTGGCGCGTGCTGCGAGCTGCTGTGCGACGGTGTACCTCCGACCGTCGAGGCAGATGGCGTCTCTGCGCTGCTCCACGCTATCCAGCTCGATCAGGTCGTCATTGCAACGCTGCTCATAGACGCTGGCGCCGACGTCAATGCTGTTGGCGGCTCACGCTCCTTTTCCCCGCTACAGGCCGCTATCTTTTCCAACCGACTGTGCTTGGCGTCCAAGCTCGTCAATGCTGGTGCGCTTGTCAACCTGGCAACGGGCTCAGGGCTCACCTCGCTTCGTCTAGCTTGCGCAATGCGCAGCAGCGCGGCTGTCAGTCTTCTACTTTGTAAGGGTGCTGATGTGAACCAGCGCGGCCTGCTCGGCTGGACACCTCTTCTTGAAGCGGCGTTCAACAACAATCCTGATTGCGTGACTGAGCTGCTCAACGCCGGCGCAGACAAGATGATGGCAGACGAGAGGGGTTGGACGCCTTTGCTCGTCTGCGCGGCGCACGACCACGCGGGTCTTCTCGTCTTTCTCCTCTGGCATAGACCCAGGTACTTACCTGGACAACTCAAGGATGCAGTGATACTGGCTGCCCGTCGCTCGATGCGCTTGGCCTGTGCGACGTTGTGGCACAGGACACCTCACGAGGAGCGCCAAGAAGTCCTTCGCTTGTTTGATGGTCAGCAGGAAGGGGCGTTTCTCTCGAGTCTTATGGGAGGGGCAGTCTAGCTTGAACCGTACTGTATGCAATGAATCGTTTGCATACAAAGGCGTGTATGTTTGTTTCCTGCAGACCTCCTACTGCACACCATGCAGGTTTCTGTTTTTGTCATCGCAGGATCCGGTGTTTCTTTGCTTGGTTGTTTTCGATGGCTCTTGCACATAGGAGTGTCATGACATTCATATAGTCATCATCATGTAAATATAGATCATGACAATTCTATGACAATACTTGCAATGGCAGATTAGCTGTCAGGAAATTGCAGAGGACATGATATCACCATGAGAGGATATCATTGTATTGTCATGATGATATAGATTCACATGCGACACAATGTCAGCTGGCCAAGAGGCTCCCACCGTCAAGCAACAAAGCGAAGATCACGACGTTGTTCTTTCCTCCATCCGAGCATCCTCATTTCCCGATCGCACGCGGCTTTTCACAACAAGAAGAACCGTTGAGCTGGTGCTCAAGCATCATGTCGCTGAATGACTCGTTCAGTGCGGAGAATCTAGATGACCTGAGCGACCTTCCTGACATCCACCTGCCGCCTCCCTCTGTCGAAGAGAGTGTGGCTGTGCCGCTGCCTGTTGTTGAAGGCGGAGCAGGTGCGTGTCTGCCGCCGTCCGAGGACGGAGGCGACTCTGTGATTTGGGAGTTTGATCCTACGTCCAATTCTCCCTTCCGCCACCCTGGCCCATCGGGCGGGTGCCATGGGATCTGCCCCCCACTGTGGGGCACCTTTGAGGCCGAGACATTCTCCGTGGACACACGTGTTGCCGCCATGATGGCTGAGCAGAGTGGTGGACCGGCTGGTGCGGAGTTTGCGTCTGCAGCAGCCACGGCGCGATCTACTCTCCCGCCAACCTCTACGGCGCCTGCTTCTGTGCGCGCACCAGCACTGACGGCGCACCTTTCTACGGCCGCAACCACAGGAGCGGATGCGTCATTCCTTCCTATCTTCCCGGACGCTCTCCGTGCGGACGCAGGGGACCCGCCCGCGGCGTCAGCGGTCGCGGCATTGGAGGCGCGATCAACTCTCCGGCCTGCCTCTTCAGCTCCGACCTCCTCTCTTTCCATGTCCCATAAGGCTCCTCGTCTTGCGCCCCCCGCAGCGGTCGCGGATGTGTCGCTTCTCCCTGTCTTTCCATGTGGTCTCCGCGCGGCTGCGGGGGACCCTCCCGCCGCGTCGACGGTCGCGGGAGCGGATGCACGTTGTACTGTCCGGACCACCTCTGCGGCTTCTTCTTCTCCTCTCTCCAAAGCCCCTACGAATTTTCCTCCTACGGCGGACGCCGAGGTTGTGGATGCGTCGCTCCTCCCCGTCTTCCCGCATGCATCACATGCATCTGAGGGAGCACCGCCCGTGGCACCAGGGAGGTTTGCTGCTACTCCCGTGCCCACTGCACCGGATGAGACTGCTGGTACTCTTCTTCCTCAGAGTCGTCCGACTGCGGCCGATACTCCGTACGTTGCTTGCTCTTCTTTATGTACGAACGCTGGTGCGCCTCTTTCCGTAGTGAATTATTGCATACTGTTTATGTGGATTTGTGTGCGCCGCCCTTTCATGTCTCTCATCGTACGTCTGCGAGGACCGTTTCGTTCTTCGGCGGGTGTGTTCTTTCATTCCTGACACAGTTGTTGATCTCTTCTCCCGCTTCTCAAGCCTTCTTGATCGCTTCTGTCATGCTCTCGACCGTTGCGGTCTTCAAAGGCTGCCTTTATTGCAAAGAGACAACTCGGATTCAATGGAACCCAATGCTTCAGCTTCTCTCATTGGCACCACAGGAGCAGTCAACGTGGCATCTGAGAAGAGTCGGCACACCATTGACTTCTGGCTCGCCTGCATGATTCAGTGGGAGGTACCCCTCCCCTTTGAAGCCTGCTTGCGTCTCGCCATGTGCTTGAGTCGATTGAAGGTTGATGTCCCATGCGTCTGTGAACGCGTTGGTGATCGTTCTGGGCCGCACTTTCGCTTTCCATCTGTGGTTTCACTCTCTCCGCCTGCTACATTTCCAACTAAGGATACGACTGCATCAGGTGCGGTTCAATTCCCTCTCTGTTTTTCGTTGCACCTTGATTGCGTTCGTGGCGCTGCTGAGCGTTGGTACGGACGCCCTTGACTCCTATGATGTTTGTAAAGCATGCTATGGACAGTTTTCCCGCTTGCCTCATCCATGACAGCCGTCTCCAGGACATCTACAGACCAGTCTTTGCCTGCACTCTATAGCCTCTCGGCCCTGCCATTGCTCGAGACGCCACACCGTCTCCCTGCTGCCGAGCTGAAATTTCGTGATAGTGACAATACGATAATGTCATGATAAGAAAGATCATGAAATGACCATGTCATGAACCGCGTCATCCCTGTACTCCGCTCAACTTCGTTCAGCACGATACTCACCCATGTCGTAAAACTGATGATATCATATCATTCAGAGCATCTTCATGAAACGTTTTTGGACATGACATTGGCCACGATCATCGCTGCCGCCGCGGCCGCTCGTTGCACAGGCGACCCCTTGTTGCAGAAGTGAACTGGGTCTGGGTAAGTGCAACGTGCTTGCTACAGAGGTCCGTACGACTCCGCTCGAGCATTCTTTGTCCCATCCCTCGTTTCCGTTCGGTCGTTGCGCACGCTTGGAACGGGGATGCGACCGGACACTTCCCGTCCAAGTGCCATGTTGCAATCTGTTTCTAACCTCGCGTTACACCCGACGTCCCCGCCTCCACCCCAAGACCCTCGCTCCTTGCGCCTCGCTTGTTGTCTCCACTGGTCTCCTCCCCAGCCGTACCGCATACCCTTTCCTGGTCATGGCGGGCAAGCGGAAGCGTACTCCTTCTGCGAACGAGAAGTCTGGTCGGGAAGCTGGCAGTGGAAGCAGTAAGACGAGAGCCCGCAACACTAGGGCCCCAAGGGCTGCTTCTTCCAGTCGTTCAACTCCTGAAGCTGGGTTTGAGACGAGCGGTCACGGCAGTTTGGCTCAGCAGCCTGTAGTCCGCTTCTCGGCTCACGACAGACGGGTCATTACGGTTTCCGAAGCTGACTTTGATGCGCTTCGTGCTGGCGGGTTCATTCCGCCGTCCATTGTCGACATACAAATGCACTCCATCTTTGACTCGGTTAATCTTCCAGACCGGAACCTGGTCGTCTTCTTTGAGAGCAGCTTCTCCGATACGTTGCTGGAGGAGAAGTGGGACGAGGCGCTTCAGTGGCACGAGCGGAGCCAGGTGTGGGCGGCGGGCTTCCTCGTTTTTGCTGTCCGTGATGGCGTGGCTTGGTCACTTGCTATCCTGAGCCGCCCTGGGGAGCTGCTCAGTCGCATCCGAGACTCCAAGTCCGTGTCGGCCTCCCTGATTAGGAGGATCCCGCCGCAGCTCATTGTCTACGACTTTGAAGCGGGCCGGTCCGGCCAGCCGGCAGCGCGCTTGCTGAAGGAGTTCATGACCCGCATCATTGCTAGCTCTCTTAGACGGACACTGGCCAGTGTGCGGCCTTCAGTGGTCTCCCGTTTGACATTTCGGACCTGCGACGTGAAGGGGCTCGGCAAGGTAGAGGATTGCGCCCTCGTCATGCTGGAACTCTTCCAAGTCTTTATGCACTGAAGCCCTGGAGGCCGCAACTCCCTGCTTCTTGACGCGACGGTTGGACGGCTCATCGATGGCAAGGACATGACTCGCTCACTCTTAGAGGACGAGATCAACGACCTCCGGGCCTCTGGAGTGGACGAGGACATGACGGCTACGGCCAAGGATTCGGATGCCAAGTCGGCGGCCAAGACAGTCAACGTGGCCCAGACGCCGGCACTAGTAAAAGAGCGGGCAAAGCAGGCGTCCAAGGCGCCGGCCAAGAAAACTAAGAAGTCACCTACGAAGGCACCCGCCAAGCCGGCCAAGCAGCTGGTAAAGACCAAGTCAAGGGCAAAGACGGCCAAGACAACGGCCGTGGAGACAGCCGTCGTCCCGAAGACGACCACGGTTTTGTCAAGCGCGGCTTCTCACGTGGATTGCGACGCGGCCTCCCATGCGGTGCGTGCCGCCTCGCCCAAACCAGCGCACACAGAGAAGAACAACTCGGCACCTCAATCGTCGGCAAACATGCCAGCGATGCGGTCGTCTACCCCGGCAGCCACTGCGTCGAACGCGGAGGCAGCCACCCATGTGGCAACCCCACCGGTAACGCCACCGTCTGCTCTGCCGGCTACCCCGCCGCCCGCTCCTTCGGCGGAAGTGACATCAAGCCCTCCGGCCAGTCGTCCGGAGTTATCGCTGGCCATACCTCCGACCAACGCGCCGGGAACCGCTTCAGGTAGCCCTCCTGTACTCCCGCTGGCGAACTTGCCGCCCAGGCAGCCGACCGATGTGGCAACGGAGACGCCAACGACTCCCCCGGCCTACCCGCCGACTTCCCCGCCGTCCAAGCCGCCGGCCAAGCCGACAACCCCGACACCGGCGTCCTCTCTAGCTCCCTCCAAGCCGTCGGACAAGACAAAAGCCACCACGCCGTCACCTGCGCCAGTCAGCGCGCTGGCCAGTATGACTTCTAGAGAGATGGTCCTGGCGCAGGCGGCGGAGAAGACGGTACCAAAGGCTGCACGCAATGAGACGTCCGCCTTGTCGCTCGCGAAGCCTGCTGATGCACCAGCCGAGACGCCGGAGGTGGCAAGCGCACGACCTAGCTATTGCGTACATGCACGACACTCCATTTTGTTCTCGTGTGACGACGATATGGGACCAGCGGCAGCACTGTTCGTTTACATCTCTAGCGGTAACGTCGGTGCCGTCTGCGGCGTCTTGTGCGCAGGCGCTGACCCGAACACCAAGATGGGGGACCTTCCCGCCCTCGTGCATGCAATTGAGCGTCGATTTGTGGATGTCGCGATCCTCCTGCTTCAGGCCGGAGCAAGCCACAGCGCCGCTGGCGGACCTTGGATGCTGACGCCGCTGATGCAGGCCAGCGTCAGTGGCCTGACCCTTCTTATCAAGGTCCTCATCGAAGCCGGCGCGGCGGCCGATGAGGTGACGCCTGCTGGGCTCACTGCGCTGCGTCTGGCGGTAGTTGCGCGACACGCGGCCGTTATCAAGTTGCTGATTGAGAAGGGTGCGGAGGTTGACCGGCCCGGTCGCTTTGGCTGGACGGCTCTGCTCGAGGCGTCATTCAATAACGACGTCGGTAGCGCTGACGTGTTGATTGGCTGTCGCGCCACTCCGGACCTCTCGGACAGCAGGGGATGGACGCCGCTCCTCGTCGCAGCTGCCAATGGGTGCACGCTCATGGTTTCCTTTCTTGTCAACAACCATCCTGCCTCGGATTCCGACATGAGGTTTGCTGCTCTG
>Ga0209093_1001335_pt1 | contig 14034 bp, 12 predicted proteins | sample SidtaG_4_FD_187450 | JGI IMG/M metagenome (GOLD analysis project Ga0209093, IMG submission 187450) | Marine algal microbial communities from Sidmouth, United Kingdom - Sidmouth_Male1 metaG (SPAdes) (version 2) | ecosystem: Host-associated > Algae > Red algae > Unclassified | place: Sidmouth...
CGCCGCCCCTGCCGCCCGCCGCCGCCCCCGCTGCTGGCCACCGCCCCCACCACCGGCCTCCGCTCCTGCCGCTAGCCATCGACCCCGCTGCCGGCCACTACTGGCTGCCGCTCCCGCTTCCGGCCGCCACCCCAGACGTTTGCTGCGGCCCCCTGCCATTGCAGGCTTCTAACTGTGTTGCTTATCTCTTCTGCTTTGCATGTTAGCTGATGGATCTGGGGGCTTTACTGACTGACTTCAGAGGCTGGGCAGCAGGCCGTGGGCAAGGTAAGGTTCGGCATAGGTTGTTTGTTTCTGTCATGTTGAGAGGTAAAAATGAACATGAAGCAGTTGTTTGTGCGCATAGCCACCTATACCACGCTTCATAGCGCAGTCGATATACCCAGGAACGACTGAGAAAAAAAAAACGTGTTTCTCGTTTCTCGTGCAGGTGTGTCTTGCGCACCCCTCGCCCCTACCGATCTGAGGGCCCCTGATGGACCAATCCGGAACGATGGGTGGACCAATCCAGAACGATGGTGCATACGGCACATGATGACATATGGACATTGTGCCTTTTTCTCAGATATGTCAGAGGCTCTTGAGGGCCCTGAGAACTATGGTAATACTGGCTAAGCTCGCAGACGATTTCTTCATAATGTTTTCTGCACTCCCAACACGAACGTCTTCTCTGTCCTCACCACCCCATCACCATGCTTGGCACGGCAGCTCTGCGGATGCTCGCATTGTTCAGAGGCACCCAGTGTCCCACCTCCCTACCCCATCCACAATAGTTTATGTAGAGGCGTTGGCGACAAAGGGCGAACGCGGTGGTCGGCAGCAGCAGCAGTCGCTGGCAGCGGCGGCGGCTGCCGGCGGCGGCGGCAGCTGCCGGCCGCGGCGGCAGTGGCAAGCGGCTGCGGACGGCGGCGGCAGCGGCGGCCGACGACGGCGGCGGCCAGCAGCGGCGGTGCAGCGAACGGAGAGGGTGCGGCCAGAAGCGGTGGAGGCGGCCGGCGGCGGCAGCGGCAGCCAGCGGCGGGGTTGGCGTCCCGTAGCGGGGGGTGGGCGCTAGCGACACGGGAGGCGGGCGGCAGCTGGGGCGGCGGCGGCCGGTAGGGGCGGCGGTCGGCAGTGGGGGCGGCGAGCGGCAGCGGGGGTGGCGGCACGGGGCTGCTGGGCTGGGGGATGAGTATTCTTATTTATGGGGGAGGAACAGGAATAGGAGTGGTGTCGTTAATGACAAGGGGTAGAATGGGTCGACAAGAAAATGGTCCGAAGGCAACTACACGATCTGAGAAGCTCTCGAGATCTGCATCTGGCGCGCGCAGCGCGCCGTGTGCACCCCCCCCCCCCCCCCCCCGGTGCGGTGCTCATTTTCGCAGCTCATATTCGCGGATCTTCTGCGAAAACAAGGATGTCCGATTCCTACCTCGTTCGGGTGACAGACCCCGAACAGAACGTCATTCTGTTCGGCACCGCTGATGTCCTCTCTCGTGGGGGGACCGTGCATATCGTAGGGGGACCGTGCACGTGCCAGGATCTCGTCTCAGCCACGGTTCATTCTTGTCGATTAAGCACGCTATCGGGGGCCGAGCCCACTAGGGGCACCGATTCGGAGGGTTGCTGTTACTTAGAGACCCACACAGGGGAGTGCCGGGCGGAAGGATCATGACTCGGTCGGACCATTGGCAGGGCATTTACTTCGGATCTACCCAGACGAGCACTGAGCCTATTGCGCTTGGAAGGAGGCAAAGCTATCGCGCTTGGAGCGCGGCAAACCCGAGCTACAAACAACACACTCCGCTACGCGGCGCAGGTTGGCATGCACGTGGGACAAAATAAACAAGAAAAAGGACAAAACTGAAAAGAAAACGGCCGTCGCCACCACGACAAAGGCGCAACCCTGATGCGCTTCACACACCCCGCACCGCCGCTGCAATCGTCCACAAACCGAAAAACGCACCCAGGACGATTTCCGCTTCGGGGAGACCGCCGGGCAACAGCGTGGTGCCGCGCGTCGACGCCTCGTGGAGCACCGTGCACGCGGCGCCGTCGGCAAAGGCACGCAAAGCGACCACCGCCCGTTCGCGCAGCTGTGCCTCGGCAGCCTCGGCGCGAGCGCTATACGGCTTGGTGGCGGGGGGCGCCGACATGGTCAGCCCCGCACCGGCACGCGCGCGTACCGGCCGTTGGCTCACGTGACGACCGGATGGGGACCGAGGCGACACGCGAAAGGGACATGGCACCGCCAGCGACCGATGAGCAACAAAGGACGATGAGGAGTGGGTGGGTACGGCGGCTGCTGCCGCTGGCGACCAGGGGCTGTCGCGACCCCCTGCAGGCGAGAGGGATGTAACACGCGTTAGACTGGCTAGCACAGGGGCACCGGCAAAGCAAAACACCCCGGACGGCATGGTGCGTACGTCGGACAGACCCAAGAGACCCACCCGCGGCAGCAACGGCTTTCACTGGGTTTTCCCTGCAACACCTTTGAGAACACCACAGTTTCGGTGTGTTGACTTGACACAAGCCACTACCGCCCAAACAGACGGCTCCGCCACAAGCCACTATGCAGACCTGCACCCACCCTTCCCAGCCGATGCTACCTTCTACACCCCCCGGCAGCCCACCCCCCCCCCCCTTGACAAACCCTCCCCGGGTCCCCAACCGGCGTCACCCCACCGCCCATCCTTTTGCCACCCCCACAGTGGCCTCCCTCATAGTAGGTGCCGCCGGCGAGGCGGTGGTAGCTTCCGTCAGTCGCTGCGGCGAGCGCGCCGCCGCCGCCGACCGCGTGTGCGCGCCGGCCGGTTGTGGAGGTAAGGACCGCCGCCACCATGACGCCCCGCCCTGGCGGTAGCCGCCACGCTCACGGCGTGGACGTCGAGCGTCCATTCACCACGGCGCCGACGGCGGCAACGACGGTGACACGGTAGCAGGGCGGGGCTGCGGGGGGCTGCGGTGACGCGGCGCGGTGCGGCGCGGCGGGTCAGTGCGCCCGACCACCCCAAAAGACACCCAGCCGCGGCGGCGGCGCGGCACGGCGAGACACACTGGGCCAGAACGATTCGCCACCCCACGAGATGCGTGGCCAAGACAGTAGACCACCCGGGAGGGGTGGCTGGCTAGCTGCTGGGGTTGAGCGTGCGGGAGGTGAACGGGTGGAAGTGGTTGGTGAAGAAACGGGCGGCGTGACGTTCGACTGCTGTGTCCGGGGTGTTGGAAGGGACGGCGGCCAGACCGCGCCGGTCGCAGAGATCGTGGAAGTCGACAACGACGTGCTCAAGCCGCAACATACTTGCCAGTGGCACGCGAGCGAGGTCCGGCCACTCCGCGTCGGGACCAGAGAAGCGCCAAGCCATACGCCGGCAGCCCGACCGCGTCAGCGCACAGCCAGGAATTGACGACACCTCTTGCATACACCGCACAATGACAAAGTCATCCACGGCACCGCTAATCATGCGGACGACCAACCGCACCCACCCCAACTGCCGCTGGCCACTCTGGTCGGTGTACCAAATGTGGTCGTACCTGGGCTTGCCCTGGTACAACTCGGTCGCACACGCCGTTTGCGTGACCGACCGGGCCCCCCACTCGAACGAGCAAAGGAAGGCCACGGACGGCGACACGACCAGGGAGCAGCTCGGGTCCACACCAAGCAGCTCCCCCAGCCGGGCCATACCCGGCATCGACTGCGCGTCCGAAACAAGAAGACGTCGCCCCCGGTGGGACCGCGGCAGCGTCACATCCGGCTCCGTGGGCACGTCACTTGCGTCAGCGGCCTCTTCCAGCAGGTCATGCACGCCGTTACCCTCCTGCTTCTTCACATCGGCGAGCTCCCTTAACTCGCGTAGCACCTCGGTCTGAGTCTCCGTCGCACGCATCATCTGTAGAACCATCGAGGGGCCCCGCTTATTCGTACGAGCGTACATCTTCTTGCATACGCCGTGGAGACTCTCGTTCTCACTCGTATCACCTTCCCACAAGTTGCCGTTGTTGAGCAGCGCCGCCAGCAGGTGGACGCCGAGGCGGTGAGCTTTGGTCGTGTGGGCAGGTCCAAACAGGAGGTCAACTCGATTGATGACGAGGTCGCGAGCCTCGTTCGCCAGGTCGCGCATCTGCTGCTCCGACATCCTGATGGTATCGGCCATGTTGTCCCCCATCAACCGCCCGCCGAGCACGGCCATGCGACAGTACACGTCGAGGACCGCTCGATGTAGTGGGAGCTGTCCATATAGCTCCCGGTACTTTTCCGAGGTTGTAACGTCTGGTACTGCGGGATCCGGGAGCACCTCGTCCGCCGGAACGAGCACGGCACCCTCAGGTCCATGGCCGTCGTCTAGCTCGTCACCGTCAATGGCCGACCGTCTGCGGGCAGCCGCCAATTGGGTGGGCGCTGCGTCCGGGTGTCGCACCGTACACTGCTCCACAGGCCCGCCTACTCCTGCAATCATATGCGGCATCATTGTCAGGCCGTACCGCCAGTGGCGTCCAGACATCTGGAGCTGCTTCTCTGTCGGGGGCACGAAAAAGCTGCCGAGGGACAAGGACATGTACATGACACAGATAAGAAAGGTACACATAGAAACCCCGACGCCGTGAGCGACTGAGGAGTGGTGCACCAAATCGGGAGGCACTGTGCCTCAAGGCACAAAGTGGGCGATGGGTGTCGGTCATAACTCGGGAGGGGAACTTCAGAGCCCCCATGAGACAGATGCAGACGCCGAGGCGGAGGAGACCACCGCCAGAAAAGAAAGGAAAGGAACGCCAGTACGTACCCGGGTGGTGTCGGGGAAGGTATGCAAAGGTGCCCCATCTCCCAAGCGCGTAGGTTGAGGGCCTCCAAAGTCGCAGGTACAGGTCCAAGGCGGGCGTCCTGACCCACGCAGGCGACACGCAAGAAAGAGGGGAAGCGCTGTGCGACCATCCGCACGACCCCGAGCTTCCACACGTGAAGAAGGTCGAACGAGATGATGTCGTAGAGCCGCTTGTTGTCAGTGGACAGGCCCCAAACGGCCCCAATGGCCGGTACAAAGGCCAGTGCGCTGTGCACCACGCGCAGATGGTTGCGCAGAGACGGCCGCGGGTCGCGGTCGCGCGTGATTGCGGCCTCGAGCTGCGCGTCCAGTACGGCCGTCACATCACGCGGCGCCGCACCGACGCCGTCCGGTCCACCGGCCACGTCCCTCCGTACAACACAGTGCGAGCAAAAGAACTCGCACGCGTTACCCATAAGGCAAGCGGCGGAGCGCTCGCCGAGCTGGTCGGCCACCAGGCCGATGAGCCGCGGCACAGCGGTCAGCTTGCGCTGGCCGGGAAACTCCACCTCCACGCCATCTTGGCTGGCGCCTACAAAGCGCCGAAGAAGAATCGCAAGACATCGTTGAAGGACGCCGTTGCGGGCGTCACTGGCGCGGCGACGAGCGACCGCCGTACGAGCAACTGGCTTGCCGACATGCGGCACATACCCCACCGTGACCCACTGCACCGACCGGTCCCGGACGTTGAGCACACGCGCCCGAACGGGGTACACGTAGTGTGCCCCTGACCATGACACGACCGCTTCGTCCAAAAACAACTGCACCGCCAGAACAAAGGAAAGAGACCCGTGTCGACGGCGCACAACAACCTCCTCGGTCAGAAAGAGGTCGCTGTCCAAGATCTCTGACCGCAGGCGCGTGCCGTCAGGCCCCACACCCAGCTTCTCGCCCCAAAGTTGAACGTGACCGGCATGTTGAAGCAAGTCGAGCACAGCGAGAAGAAGGTCCCTCGAATAGAACAAGTACGAGACGCCCTCCACCTCTAGTGGCGTCTCGTCCCAAAACAGTTTGGACAGTACACGACGCTGTTCATCACGAACAGCGGCGACAAAGGAACTCTTGGCGGGGAACGCGCGAGCCAACTCCCCACTCCCGGGCCAGGTACCCTCGCCGTCGTCACCAGTCGCACCAGTACGAGCGTCGTCGTTGTCGTCTGGCACCCCGCCCTCGCCATCGGCGTGGGGGGCAAGCCGAGGGCGTTTGCGTCGATGCACGCCATCGCGTCCAGGCCGGGAGCGCTGGGGTCCGCCCTCACCATCGCACCCGTCGTCATGCGTGCATGACGCCACGCCGCCCGTCTCGGCCATCAGCAGGACGGACATATACCAGCCCTGGTCCGCTGTCGAGAGCCCCGCCCCCCCTACACTGAGCGCGAACTTAAGAACTTCTCGCAGAAGAGGGCTGTTGAAGCGGGAAGGCTGTTGTCCGACAGATGGGTGCACGAGTCTCCTCGTCTTGTTAGCCTCGGGCATGGACTCGTAGTAAGCCCTAACCCGAGCTGCAGTTGACGTGAAGAAAACCGTCCGCGGTCTGTTGACGGGTAACGCCCCGCGCACGTACCCGTCCGTGGGCACACGGACGATACCGACACCGCCCAGCTCAGGATGCCCCGCGCCGGCCTCGTTAGGGACGCGATGCACGGCGCCCTGACCACTCGAACCCGCATCAGCGGCCACATCACGCGTGCCGGGGAGAAGCAACTCCGCTGCACTGTGCCGGGACTCGCCGACGGCATCGACAGAGGAAAGAAAGGCGGCATCAGCCACACCAGGCGTATCCGAGAGGCAAGGCCCCGGTTCGGCGGACGGGCGTGTGCCCGGGGAAGAGCGGAGGTGTAGCTCCACAAACCCCGGCGGCGGTACGAGCCTGTTCCTCCGCGGATGCTTGACACTCATGTGGCGGTTGCGAGCGGTCTGCCCGAGGAAGTCCCGCGGACAGAACCAGCAGAGCCAACAGCGACCCCCCGCATGGCACCCAGGAACGTGTTCCTCCATTACCTGTTGCAGGAGGGGGTCACAATCCAGCAAGAGGAGAATAAGTGTTGGTGTTGAACGGAGGACGGAAAAGAGAAGAACAGTCAGCATGTGCTCAAATGCCATGACAGTACACCGTCAACTGTCGTCGACACTAGTGTGCATGACAGCACACCGTCAACGGTCGTCGACACTAGTGTGAGGTTGAGTCTAATAGGAACGGGACCAACGTACTCGGAGCGGGGAGGAAGAAGGGCGCCGTGCAGATGGAAACACAGTACTCGACGGGCCGGGCAGGGGCGCCAAAGAGTGATGGTATACAGAGATGTAGGCGGATATGGTGAGAGGGGCCGGGGTCACCGGGACAGCTCGGCTGTTACGAGAGGAGGTATTAAAGTACAGGGCGAGGGTGCATCACACGGTCGCCACCACCACAGCACAGGGCGAGTCAGTGGAGAAAGGGCTGTCAGTGCGTGCGCCAGTGCCAGTCCCACCAGAGCGAGATAGGTGAACGCGTGAGCCGTTCATTGGCGCTGAGGTGTGGCCTAGGTCTAAGCGGCTCCGCTCTCAACCCGAGGGTACGCGCCCACGCTCCGCGTCACTACGCGATAACGCAACATGCGGAACAAAACAGGTATGGGAACTTACAACGTGCTACCGGTCCCTCAAAGCGGGCACTGCATGAGCGACCGCCAGGTTGAAGCGACGATGCGGCTGCTGCAGTCCGCATCAGTGTCTTCCCGCCTTTCGCCTTCATGCAGGTCGGTCGGGGTCGACTGGGCGAAAGCAAGAAGCGACAGAGCTGGTGTGACGTCGGACCTCGGATGGACTTCTCTCGGGAGTATCCAGCTAAGATTTTGTCGACATCGACCAAATATCGGGTGTTTGAAATCCACCGCCAGATCTTTGCCAAGAACTGCATATCAAATTTATCGACGAGGCACTCAACAGGCGCTGTGGTGTCCGTGTCAGCAGTAGCCTGCCCAATCTAGAACCAATGAACGTGATAGTAGTTACCTCGGCAATCAAATAGCCCTCCGCTTTCGACTGACCGAAGATCTCCTGAAGGGGCAATGCTTGGGCCGGTGTACTCCCTACAACCTTCCACGTCGTGCGTCTGGCTGTTCTGACCCACCGGCCGTCACCTTCACCGTCCACCGTGTACGACCTGCCCCCGCGCGGCGCTCCATGAGCGGCGCCCCCTGTGTTTCCGCTTTGTATAGTTCACCGCTCGCAGTCTCCGAGCTCCCCCCTACGTGCCTCGTGTAGGTGTCGACGTCCGCATGCCCCCCATCCCGACGACGGTACCGGCATTCTCTCTGTATTCGAGTACGTGCTATTCAGCCTCATTTCTTTCGTCGACCCTGCCCTTGTGACCGTGGCACTCTCTTTCTGGCGGCGGTCCCAGTGTGCCCCGACTCTGGCACCCGGAGCCGGAACCGTCCAGCTCCTGCCCTAGTACCCCCCTTTTAGAGCTCTCCCGTGGCCATGCTTTTACCTGCACGACTTCCGGGGGCGGTGCGAGCCGGCCCGTGCATGGGTGCAATGTGGCGCGTAGCTTCAACCGTGGGAGGTCCCGGTTGAGGCTGGGGTTTGTCCCGGTCCTTTTACCTGGTGAGCCACTGTACTCACCCTGCTTCTTGTCGTCTTACCGTGCTTTTTGTCATCTTTTCGTGCTCCTGTGTGTGGCTTTGTGTGGCTTTGCGTGGTCTAGGTTGGAGACCATGGCGAGCAGCCGCATGCGGAGTGGGCCTGGGGCCATCCGACGGGGTACCGTTTGCAGCTCGTGGCGGTCGGCTTTGAGGCGGGTGTGGATAAGACTGGTCCGTCGTGCGCCGTGCGTGGGCGTGGCACATGCGGTGCAAATCGGGCATCGTTGGGGTGGGGCTGATGGGGACCTTTGGCGTGCCCGGGTGTAAGGTCCGCATGTCTCCACGGCGCGGCAGGGCGCACCGTGGGTGCCCGCTGGCAGAGACCCCTGCATGGGGCGTGACCTGCTTCGGGTCCCGCCCATGCTCGCGTCGGTCTGGAGGCCCGCCTGTGAGTGCTCGATTTTGTGCCTCTGGTTGGGTGTTTGCCACAGGGTCAGGGTGTGGGGGGGCTGTCACGAACCTTTCCGACGTTGCGACTACAAGTACCGGCGCCCTGGCGGCCTGCGGGGTGGTGAGGGTATCCCATCCCCCCCCCCGCACTCGACCACCGCTCAACTCTGCAGTAGCCGTGTTCTTCCCACACCTTCGCTGGACCTTCTGCCCCCCCCCCGCCCCGCTTCCCTCGTCCTCGCTGTTCGTCGTCAAGGTCGCTAGCTGATATGGCGTCCGCCGGCCCCGGAAACTCGGGCGCTCGTCCCGTCTCGCCGTCGCCTGTCGGCCACAATGACAATGAGGTCATCGACGTCGACGCGCTGCAGCCCTCGGGCGCTGTGGTGTCCACCAAGGGCAAAGGTCCGGCCGACGTCGCGCGCCGCTTTGATGGGCCAATTGATGTCGACGACCCGTCCTCGTGGGTGCCGCCGGTGCCTTCATCTGCCGGCGGCCCCTCTGGCTCTGGTCGGCCGCCGCAGCTGCTTAAGTTTGGCGGCATTCTCGGCGTCGTGCTATATGACCAGAAGACGGAGGTCCTGCAGGAGGAGGCCGCGGCCGCCGCAGCGGCGCCGGTCGCCGAGACGGCGCCGGTCGCCGAGACGGCGCCGGTCGCCGAGACGGCGCCGGTCGCCGAGACGGCGCCGGTCGCCGAGACGGCGCCGGTCGCCGAGACGGTGCCGGTCGCCGAGACGGCGCCGGTCGCCGAGACGGTGCCGGGTGATGGTCGGATGACGCTCAGTGATGCGGCGGCGGCCGCTCGCGCGGAGGTAGCCGCTGAAATGGCGGCCGCGAGCCGTCAGCAAGACGCCATCAAAGCCGCAATTGTGGCTGACAAAGCTGCGGCGCTGCGGATGCCGTGGCCGCCGGTGGCACCGAGTGCGGGGTCGTCTTCTCGTCCTGGTCGTGACGAGGGCGCGTCGCCGCCTGCTGGGCAAGTTCCCGACGTGCACACGGGGGTTGACGAACGGTCGGATACCGTGCGCGCCCCGCAAATGGCGTTTCAGGTGCCGCGGACGATGGCAATGCCATCGGCACGGCGGTCGCCTTTTCCGACCAACCATCACGTGAGCTTGCCTCGTCGTCCGCGGCGGAGCTTTGTACGCCGGGCGGCAGTGATGCAGGTCGTTCCCGTACGCGCACATGTGCGGGCGGCCTCACCATCCTCAGAGTCCGACAGCTCCGACAACGACGGCGCTGCTGAGGACCGCGACGATGAAGTCGGTGGACTCGCGACGGGCGCTTCTCGGGAAGGCTCGCGCGCTGGTGACGCTGCCGGTGCTGGCGTCGCTGCGTCTGCTGAGCGCGCGGAGGATGCGGAGGTGTCACCGCGTGCGTCCGGGCCTGCGAGCTCCCGCAAGCGCTCGGCGCCGGAAGGTGGCGCGGGAGGGCGTGCGTCGCCCCATGCTGCCCCGCCGGCACGCGCGCAGCGTGCAAGTGATGCTCTGGCAGAGCAGCTTGCAGCGCGCAGCCGCAATCCGCGCATCTTTCCCTTTACGTACTGGACTCCGGGCGCTTTCTCGGGCCTGTCGGCCGCACGCCCCCCGCAAGCGCCCGAGGCTACTCCTCCGGCTGCATCACCGATGCCGCGAGGAGTTGCGCCCGAGGGCGTCGACATTGGCTTTCCGTCGCAACACACCGGCACACTGCCGCCGCCGCCGCCGCCACCGTCCGCACCGGCGCCGCCGCCCCGCCGCCCGTCCGTCGGACGGACGCCACCTCCGCAGTCGCCAGCTCTGTCTGGCGATGACGATAGCAGCAGTGACATGCATGACGACGACCTCGTTGCCGCCTACATTACGCCGCCGGCGTCGCCGACGGTGCCACCCATGGCGTCGCCCCGCCGCGTCCGGTCATCATCGGGGAGGCGCCATCGCTCGAGCAGCGGACGCGCTAGGAGCGCCTCGGGCGCGGGCGCCGCCGCAGCCTCGGCTGCGATTGCCCCCGTGCCTGGCGACCGTGACGCTTCCCTGGCCCTGGACGGCCTCCACGACGCCATCCGTAATGGCTTTTCGTCTGTGCGTCGTGAGCTGACGCGCTTCAGGGTGGAACTTGTTGTCGTCAAGTCACAGGCCGCGTCGTCACTGCGGCGTATGGACGCGCTTGCCGCGTCCGCCGACGGGTCACAGGCGGGCAATGGGGCAATGTTGGAGCGACTGATGCGCGTGGAGAGTGCACTGAAGGACGTGGGGGATCGCCTTCCCATGCCGCGTGGGGGCGACGAACCTGGTGCTGTTACCCAGGGCGATTCTGTCCGTGTCATCAACGAGATCAAGGTAAGTAGAGGGGCCGCATTGTTGGGCGCATTCCTCTTGATGTATGGGAGTCACATGGCATCTGTCTGGCTCACTTGATTGTGCATGCGAGTTGGTGGGCGTGATGGTCTGCCGGTGCACCGTCACTGTGCATTTCATCCCCTGGATGTGTCTGTTTCTGACATGTACCACCATGGCACGCTTTGTTTTTTACCTCTGGTTACTTTTCTGGCAGGAGCTGTTCCTCGGGGCCCTGATCGAGGACTTTCGCACCGCTTCGTCATCCGCGTTGGTGTATCCTACCACCGAGGTCGTCAACTCCCGGCTCCTGCGTGCGGCTGTCGCGGTCATGAAGGTGTCCGAGGCTGAAGCTGCCCAGCGACTGCAGCAGAAGATGATGCTGCCTGTTCGGAAGCCGGCAAAGGGTATGGCGCTCGTTGTCGCGTACCAGTATGTCAAGCGCGTGGTCAGCCACCTGAGCAGCTCTCTGACCTCTGCTGCTGTCGCCGCCTACGTGAAGCACATTCATACACTTAAGGGCATGGGGACGTGGAGCTCGCCATCCTCTTCATCTACTCGCCGCGTCTTGCAGTTGTCGGCTGACGAGTGTGCCGAGCTGTTGCGCGGCGACTCATTTATCCGTGATGCGTATGGTCGGTTGGCCATGCTCGACGCTCTGGCCAAGGTGATTGACGAGATCGACGGTACGGCGTCGATGGTCGCCTGGTCTGGGCCCAACAAGGCCTCGCGCGTCATCCGGTGTCTCTATGGGCACTTTGCCAACGTTTCTTTCCGAGTACGTTTGCACCTCCTTCTTTGTCTTCTTTTCCCGCCCGCGCTCGTGTCTCTGCCGTCCCTGGTGTGCATCTGCCGGTCCCGACTTGGTTGCTCGCTTGCGTAAGGACGGGTGGGTCCTGTGCCAGTTTCTGACCTTCTATCCGTCCGGAACTGCTTCTGGGATTGTTGTCTGCTTCTTTTTCTGGTTGGTCCTCGTTGTGAAGGTCCGCTCGTTTCTGCGGAACCGTGCCGGGCTGCCGTCCGTCGTTGTCGGTGCGGGCATTCTCAACCAGGGGCACCGCTCGTTGTACGAGCGTGAGCTCGCGCTGCTACATGATCTCCTTCCCAAGGACAACGACATCCACGACGGGTTGCATCTGATTGACGGTGCCGACGAAAGCCGCAGTCTCGCTTGCCCCCCCCCATCGTCTGAGACGCTGGCCTGTGCACAGGCTACTCCCCCCGCTGGCTCGGTGCCCACTGCCCCCGCTGGCTCGGTGCCCACTGCCCCCGCTGGCTCGGTGCCCACTGCCCCCGCTGGCTCGGTGTCCACTGCCCCCGCTTTCTCCCTACCGGACGCCCCGACTGGGCCAGTCCTACCGTCCCCGCCTCACGCCGTGAGTCTGGCGCCGCTCCCGCCGGGTGTGCCAGTCCTTCCCGGGTCGCAGGCTGCCCGTGAGGCCGAGCGTACGATGCTCCCGCCGGGTGTGCCGGTCCTGTCCGGGTCGCAGGCTGCCCGTGAGGCCGAGCGCATGGTGCATGGCGACTGGGATGAGGAGGAAGATGACGAGATTCGTCCCGTTGCCAACGAGTATGCTGCCCAGTGGGGGGCGTACCGCGCTGCCCGTCGCTGAGCCGCGTTTGTTCCCTTTCTTCCTGCCGTTCAGGCGTTTCGATGGCTCTGTCGACTCCGTCGTCTCGCACTGTCCAGGTTGATATGCTTTCGTGTTCTTTTCCTGTTCTCTTATTTCGTTCTTGAGTGGTGCACGCGTTGCAGGCTGATGTAGTTTGCATCACGCTTGTCCCGCGCTGTCCACGTGTGTCTTCATTACGCTTGTGCTTGAATGTGCTCTTGTTCTTTGTGCTTGGTACTGTGTTGGGTTTTTTTGGTGCGGGGACTGGGGGACGGGTGATCTGATTGTCACCTGCCGTCGCGCTCTGGGTTGTGTCAAGCATAGTATTAATACCTGCCCGTGGCGTAGCTGTGGGCACGGGATAATAGAGCACCACCATTTTATTCTGTGACGACGCGACGTGGTCAGGGGACCAAACAGATGCAGATGCCCTATTTGTTTCGTTTAGTGTCGCATCGTCGTAGCGTGGTCGCCACTGCCGTCAGAACGATGGAATGTGGCTCGTCGCATTGTCGGCGCGGCTGTACTGCATATCCAATGTATCGCGCAGGGCAGCTGAACTTCATTGCGTCTTATTAAGCCGTTCCGTGCTCAAACTCTAATCAGACCCGTCTTGCCAGCCCGTCCGGTGAGATCCGCCCGTTTCAGGAGCAACCTCGCGATCCAGTGCCGTGCACCCGAACAGCAAAGCAACAAAATCGCGTCTGTTTGGGGCTTGTTCGGGAACAGCCACCCGAACAGAATTGCGTTCTGTTGGGGCTGTCGCGTTCACAGACGGTGGGGCCCCCACACCCACGGGGGGGCCGCTCGCGCCCCGCGACCGCGCCGCGGCGCCTTGTCCGCCGCATTGCCCAGCATGGGTGTGCGTACACGTTTCATAAATCCACGTGGTAGGTCCACTCAAGAAAGAGTTCCGTAACAGATTTGTGATAAATACAGTAGTTGGGTATTTTTATCGTTTGCATCCGCCACGCCACCTGGAGGCGATGGCGTCACGGGTCGTCGGCGACGCGTCGGTCGCCGCCCGGGCGGCAGCTTCCAGCGCCCACGCTCCCCGCCGCCGCCACCGTCCCTGCGGCCCACGGCGCACGCCCCCACCCGCCCACGTCCATCGCACCGTTGGCGCGCCCCTACAAGAGGCGCTCCGCTTTCGACGCGGCCTACTGCGGTCAGAAGCGGGAGTGCGTCGCCGACGGTGCCGTCCGCCTCCACACCTGCGGCCGCGCGAGCCATGGGCCGCCCCGCGCGGCCCGCCGCCGCCTTTGTCGGCGCGGCGGTCCCCCCCCCCCCCC
>Ga0209093_1001336_pt1 | contig 14025 bp, 15 predicted proteins | sample SidtaG_4_FD_187450 | JGI IMG/M metagenome (GOLD analysis project Ga0209093, IMG submission 187450) | Marine algal microbial communities from Sidmouth, United Kingdom - Sidmouth_Male1 metaG (SPAdes) (version 2) | ecosystem: Host-associated > Algae > Red algae > Unclassified | place: Sidmouth...
CAGGCACACGTCCTTAAAAAATGCAGACTGCGATTCGAATCGGAAGCAAAATGAAGTTGGACGAAGGCACATCGGGACTTGATACCACCACACGGCTGCGTGCCGCGGATCTCCCCCGATTGCCGGCACAGAGTGGCCCCGAGGGTGACGAAGCGGTGCTGCTTTGTGCTCCATCTCTTTGTGGTCGACAGCTGGACTCGGTCGAGGCTCCGTGTGCACTTTAGCCGTGCGTCGGTGGGGGCCGTGGGGCTCTTGTGCTCCACGTCGTGGTTTGGACGGCATGTCGGGCCACTCCTGTGATAATGCACACTGTTCTTATGTCACTCTGTGCCGTCGCCCAGTGAGAGGTTTCTGGTAGAACAGCTGTACTTGTTCAAGAATCTGATATATCCTGAACACAATCCGTCTTTTTTTTCAGATCGCACTTTTCTTTGCTGCGAAGATGTATTCTATCCGTATTCCAGAAAATGCGGCCAAAATCGTATCTGATTCGGAAAATGCTGGTGTTGAGTATATCCGAGTGGTCCAAAATTTGGCGGATGCGTAAGCCCCTGGTGTCATCCGGCAGTAACTGCCGGCTGATCAGCGTGCGGTCACTACCTGTATCCACGATGGCCCGGGTAGTAAGGTCTTAACCTTCGGTCAGGAGTAACCCCACGACTAGCTTACGTCCAGATGAGGGCATAATTCCACATGCCGCGCCCTCAGGGGGTTTCCCTTGGGGTACCCCCCGTGGCAGCCTAGGTGAGTTCTTCCTGTCTCGCCGGTGGAACTTGTACATTTGTTTTGGACTTAGAAAGGTCGGGGGAGGCGGGACCACTGCCCCCGTTACTTGTTTTTCGAGGAGTACTTGGTTTCCTCGACCTGGTTATCGGCTTCCACCCCAGGGGGTGGTGCGCCTGTCATCGGAAGATGACTAAGGCGGGCCCAGGCGTGTGTCTACGGCTTCCAATGCCTGCATCGGGCGGGGATGGTCCTTTCGGTGAGGCTCCGCCATACATTTCCTGTAGGCCCTGTTCGATAGGACATTGGTCGCCCAACCGAGGCGGGGACACTCACGGAAGAAATGTCCTCGATTGTTACATGCGAGGCAGTTGTATGTCCTTGGTCGCCCAAAGCGACCATTATCCATTGGGGAGGGCCCAGGAGGGACTTCCCCCGCCTTAGCTGGGATTGACACCGCCGCCACAACATTTTTTCGCAGTGCTGGCCGCGCGGCTCGACGCTCTCGACGGGCCTCGGCCGGTCTGTCCTCTTCGGCCTCTGGTCCTCTTGACGTCTGCGAGAGACGTCACCCTTCCTCTTGTCGTTCTGTGAAGCGGGAGGTAAGTGGGTGGGTGCGTTGCCTCACTCGAGACCGGTCTGAGGCGCGAGGCCAGCAGCCTCTTACCCATTGTGTGCCCCTCTCTCAACGTTCTGCAGGCACACCCCCGCCGACGCTGTGGAAAGGACAGCAACGAACCTCCCGAGGCAGAGCTCCCTTTCTTGGAAGGTACATGCTCTCACCACCTCACATGTCGCGCCGCCCCTTCAGGAGCCCACGAGAATTTTCCCGAGCTCAGCTCCAATATGAGCTGCCCTCGAGATACTGTCGCAGTACGCGGCCCGGTGCACGCCCCTTGGCCGGCCAGGAAGTCGATGAAGCGCCTAGATACGCGGATGAAGTTTCCCGCCCCTGCTCGGACAGGTCGCGCGGTCTGTGCTGGTTTGGATCTTGATTGATTGTGGGTCGTTTGCATTTGTATCTCAGTTGCTTGAAATGTCTTCTTTACAGTAGGGGGGTCCACTGGTATGGATCCCCAGATCTCCCGATGGGGAGGCTACTGCGTGGGATTCGGGGCCATTTGGACCCGCTTGCTCGGTTAGGTTAAGGGGACATCAAGGCGCCCGTGGCCCGGCTTCCCCACAAAGAATAACTGCGTTCTCACCTCCCTTCTCTCTCTTTGCGCCTTCGGGTGTTTTCTTAGGTGACCGTGTCACCGTGCGAGAGTATAGACAGGGTGTGCGGGTGGGTTCCTTCAACTGGGCAGATGTCCCTATCTGTTTCTGTGGGCTTGGGTGACACAGCGTTTCATGCGACAAATTGGTGGAGCAGCAGGGGAGTTTCTGGCTGACATCCGGTGCCGGTACGCGTGTGACGGGGGATCTCTCCCGTATAAAGGGTGAGCTCTCGTGTGCGTGGCCTGCCCCGGACGGGATTACAATCTCCCGACTCGTGTCGGGATGCCCACCTTGTACCTCGTCGCCACCCCGTCCTTCTTGAACGTAGGTGTTTCCCGGTTCGCCTGGTCGTTGAGCGCCCGAGACCACTATGCCGACCCCGACGTCCTCTCCGGGGGAGATGTCGCCCCGGCGTACGTCGAAGGACACGCCCCCGGCTCCGGCTGGGGCTGGGATACCTGTTTCCTCGGGCCTGGTCTCGCCCCCGCCGACGCCGCCTGACGTGGCTGGGCCTTGTGGCTCCTCCCGGGGGACAAGGACCGTCAAGACCGAGATGCCGAGACCCGCGGTGGCGGGCACCGGCGCGTCCAAGGGCCAGCAGGAGTGGACCCCGACTCCAGCTAGCCCGGGTCGACGTGATGCGAGCGGAGCCCCCCCTGACGTCGCTTCCTCTCCGGCCATGATGTCTTTCCTGGTATCCCTCCGCAAGGAGCTCCGGGCGGACATGGCTGGAGCAGTCGAGACGCTGACCACAGGGCGAAAATCCGGCAGGCTGGCTTCCCCAAGCGCTGGTATGGGGCCGTCAGGGAACCGGGTGTTGACAGGTGGAGGCGGAGATGACGACGGTGGACCGGACGGGAGTAACAGTGGGGACTCTCGCCGGGACCTTCGGTCGCGCCAGCGCCGGCGCAGCCATCGGTGTCGTCGCCCCCTGTCTTCCTAGAGTGACTCATTCTCCCGGAGTGACGGGGAGACGGTCCGGCGGACACTGGTGGAGTTCCAGATCCCTGTCCACAAGGTCGGGAACAACCTGCTCAACACGGTGACCTACTGGCACTCCTACCGTCTGGACAATCAGAACCAGACCTTCACTGGCCGAATGCGTCTATGGATTACACAAGACCGGAAGCAACTACGGGTTTCCATGGACCAGGCTCGCTTTGACGGGACCAAGCCTGCCGAGCTCTTCTCCTTCTTGCGCCGGTTCGTCCGGGCCTTCAAAAAAAGCAATATCTGGGAGAGCACGGCGCTCTACCCGGTCGGCCTCTTCCGTACCGGGGCCGCCGCCACTCGGTTCAAGAAGATCCTCCCCGACACGGCCGGGCACATCCCGGGCCAGACTGTCGCATCCTTCCTTGAGGCGGTGCACTGGCTCCTGGTCATTTTCACGGACTCCATCACCCTGAACCAAGCCGTGTCGGACGTGAACCGCGCCTCCCTGGGCGCCCATGAAGTATCTGATGCCTTCGCGGCCCGGTGGCGTGACCTGGGGGAGGCCTGCGGACGCGTGTACGGCGAGGACCGGCTCAAGATGGCGTTCATACAGGGGCTCCGTAAGCACTTGCAGGTGGACGCCTAGAAGTAAAACCTCCAGTTCACGGAGCAGACCATGCAGCAGCTCGCGTCGTTCACCCAAGGCACGCATGAAAAGGTCAAGGCGCTCCAGCGACTCCAGCCGACCCCCCCCGAAGATGTACCTGGCACGACCGTCTAGTCGGGCAGGACCCAAGACGCCGGTTCTGGCCGTGGGCGAGTCATCTTTCCAGACCGCTGGCCGCCTGGACGGCTGGCGCGGGTTTTTCACGCCCTCTAAGCCCCGTGTCACCCGGGAGGGGGGAACGTCCGAGCTGGGTACGTGCTTGCTGGTTGTGTAACAAGGAGGAACACATCGCGGCAGCCTGTCCGGAGGTGCCCAAGGAGCTCCAGGACAAGCTCTTCCGCCAGGATATCCAGCTCTCCAAGGCCGTCCGCTGGAAAGAACGGCAGGTCAAGGGCGCCTCTCCTGGACGGCGGGACCCGAAGACGGTGCACAACCTCCGGGTCAAGATTCTGAAGAGCATCCAGGAGAACCTGTACAGGGACAGTCCTGAGGACTGGGACTCTCATCACGAGGAAGAGACCACGACCACGGGTACATCGGGATCGGGAAATGAGGTGGGGGAGGTGCGCGCGTAGACGCCCTCCCGCTTGCTCCGGGCCCCGGTGCCCCTGTGTCGGCCTCTATTGCATTCCTGGGCCGGTGCTGTCGCCGGCTACGCACCAAGGCAGCCGCATGGACGCCGTGTGGCTTTTGGGGGACCGTTCTCGTCTTGCGTAAGGATAAGTTCAAGGTCAACACCACCTTGAGCTTCCGGGACCAAGACCCGGCTTCTTTGGCCGCGGTTGTGGATACAGGGGCAGAACCAAGCGTCGTGAGCGAGGATCTGCTCCCTCCGGGCCGGCGCGCGCATGCGTGGCGTGCGCCTACCCGCACTCGGATCGTGGATGCTTCGAGGAAAGCTCTGAAGGCTCTCGCGCGAGTCCCCCTCACCCTGCACGTACATGACCAGCTTACGTATTTCCCGTTTAATGTTGTGAAACGCCACTTGGTCCCGATCATTACCGGGCGTGACTTCCAGCGCCAGTACACCAAGGCCATCCTTCCCCAGGATGGAAAGATCGAGTGGTCGACGGGCGCTGTCTCGGACATCCTGGGCTACCATCTTGGCGCCAGGGGGCGACAGTACAAGGCACTGGCCAAGCCCCGGGTCCGCCCCAACGAGCTGACGCTGGCGGGCGCAACGGTCCTTCCCTTTGGTGCCCAGGCAGAGATCCAAGTGGTGACCCGGTCTACGGGAGGTTGTCTCATAAAGGGCCGGGCGGAGTTCCTGTCCAAGCACGGGCTGCACTCGGCGCACGGGCATCACAAGAAGGTGCACCGGCACGAGTCCTTCTCTGTTGTCCTGGTCAATCTGGGTCGCGAGACCAAGAGGTTTGCCGAGGGCACCCGAGTCGCGGTCGCGGAGCCGTATACCGGCGAGGCGCGAATCCTTTCCCAAGGAGCCCTTCTGGTCGTCCAACATGAAATAGCGGCGCGACTGGAGCTGGAAACGCAGGCGGCCATGGCCACGGCGGAAGGTCCTCCGGAGCCCCCGGTCGTGCCGCCCCCCAAGGATTCCGAGACTCCAGAAGAGGACTGGGCGGGCGTGCCCAAGGACCTACATGGCAGGGTGCACGGACTTCTGGATCAGTTCAAAGGAATGATGTTGAAGAAGCTGGGTGAGCTCAAGACCACTACGCACCACATTCAGCTGAAGCCAGACGCCAAGCACGTGTATTCGGCTCTGTACCGGGCTGGCCGACACCGTCGTCTGGAGATCGAGAATCAGGTCGAGGAAATGCTCGACCTGGGTGTCGTTCAACCCTCGGACGCCGAGTGGGCATTCCTCGTGGTAGTCGTGCCCACGCCAGGTCGCCACTTCCGGTTCTTCGAGGACTGCTGGTGGCTGAATGAGTGCACGGTCAGGGATGCCTACCCGATCCCGAGGATAGACGACTGCCGGGACTCCCTCGGCGACGCTACGGTGTTTTCTACACAGGACTGTAACACCAGGTACTCGAAGATCCCTCTGGCCGCCGAGGACAGAGCCAAGACGACGCTCACGTCTCACACGGGCTCGTGCCGGTTTCTCCGGCTCCCGTTTGGTCTGGTGAACGCGCCAGCCTCCTTCCAGTGGGCGCTTGACATCCTCTTGTCCGGTTTACGGTGGCAAACATGCCTGGTGTACCTGGACGACGTGATTGTGTTTTCCCGGACCGTGGGCGATCACATTTGGGACCTCCGTGAAGTCGTTCCCTTCCTGGAAGCGGCATGTGTCTCCCTCAAGCCCTACAAGTGCCACCTGCTCCAGCAAGAGTTCGAGGACTTGGGGCATGTCGTCCCTGCAGGGCAGCTGCGGTTGAACAAGATGAACATCAAGAGCTTGGCGCAAGCGCTTCCCCCTCGTATCCAGACGGAGCTCAAGAGCTTCCTGGGCATGTGTAACGTGTGCCGGCGCTTCATCAAGGATGAAGCGCACATCGCCAAGCCCCTGACCAAGCTCACCAGCAAGAAACTCCCGCACGTGCTCCTTCCCCTGGATCCCGCTCAGCCGGCGGCCTTCGAGTACCTCAAGGGGCGCTTGTTGTCGACCACTATCCTGGCGCTCCCCCGACGTGCGGGTCTCTTCATACTTGATACTGACGCCTGCCCCGTCCAAGTCGGCTGTACCCTCCTGCAGCAAAAACCGGACAAGAGCATCCTCCCGGTCGGCTTTTACAGCCGGGGCCTCATCCCGGCCGAGAAAAACTACTCCACAACCGACCGAGAATGCCGGACCGTGGTCTGGGCATGTTTTCTTCTCCGCCCATACCTCGACCGACAAGAGTTCCTGATCCGTGTGAAGCGGGCAGTACAGTGGGTGGGTGCGTTGAGGTTCTATTAAAGAGGAGGCACGAGCCGTAAGGGGGCAGCCCCATAGGACCCAGGCGCCCCCACGCTCTCAGCACCCGCAGACACCCCCACTCCCAGCATGCAGACACATACCACGATTCACCGCGGGCGGAGGGCGCACGGGTCACGAGCACACACGCTCACAGCCCCTCAAAATCCCGACCATGCACCTCGCTAATCTCCCGGAGCTCGTCCCCTGAAGGATGCCCCCCACATTAAGTACATGCGATAAATCAATTACAATGTCAAAGTACGGAACAATTTGCAATGTGACATCCCGCCCAAGCATTGAGTGACATGGAATTGCTGAGCAAAGCTCACCAATCCGGACGGACCCTTCCAGCCTACGCTGGCTGCTGAACATAGACAGTAACCAAGGACGGGCTCTCGCTGGCGCCTCCGGTTGTCGGAGTTCCGGTACAAGGTATGCCCCAGACCGGGAAGGGAGCGCCACTGTGGCGACGCCATGTCGCGTCTCCCGACGCGGGCACCGGATCGGTCCGACATCCGAGAAGCGTTTTCCTGCCTTGCTCTGGCTGACTCTTCCCGTGGCTGGGTGGCGCCGATCTACGAGGAGCCAAACAAGGAACAACCAGGGACGCTCGCGCGCATGCTGGCCGCACAGAAGGGGGACCAGCGGTGCCCAGATCTACGGGATAAGATGAACCAGAACGGGCACTCGCGCTTTTCGGATACCAAGGAGGGGCTCCTCGTACGTGTAGCCGCCCTGGATGGGGCTGTTTAAGTGTACGTGCCGTTCCCCCTGCGCCAGGACCTCCCGCTGTTGGAACACGACGTCGTGCGCGCCGGGCATCCCGGGGTCAATAGGATGTACTCCGCTATTAGGCGCCACTACACGTGGGAGTCCATTTCCGCGGACGTGTACGACTGGGTGGCCAGTTGTGCATCTTGCGCGAGAAGCAGGATTGCCCCAAGGCGACGCGGGGCGATTCTCAAGCTGTTCCCGGCGACGGACCCTTTGGCGAGCCTGTTTATGGACCTCCTCGGACCCCTGACAGAGACCAAGACTGGAAACGTCTTCGTCCTGATTATCGTAGACCGGTTCTTTAAGATGGTACGAGCCGTGCCCCTGTCTGGCATCACCGCGACGGACGTCTCGTCGGCGTTCTGCAGGGATTGGATTTCTGTGTATGGGCCCCCAGGCACATTCCTGACGGACAACGGACCCCAGTTCGCCTCCCTGTTCTTCCAGGGTGTCTCCAGCCTCATGGGCATCCTGAAACTGTTCACGTCCACGTACCACCCGCAGACCTATGGCCAGGTCGAGCGCTTCGACAAGACGCTCGTGAACGTGTTCATGCACTACATCGAGGACCACCACGACAACTGGGACGAGCGCGTCTCCGTGCTGGCGCTGGCGTACAACTCGAGTCCACAACGGACAACGGGCGTGGCCCCCATGGACTTGGTCACCCCACGGCGCCTGAGCAGCTCCTTCCTGCAACGGATGCCGGACGGCACGACGCAGGACTCGAGCCAGTCGGTGGCCGAGGCCAAGGACGTCTTCTTGGAGTCGCTCAAGGCCTTGCTCCCCTAAGTACGGGACTCGAATGCCAAGACACAGGCCCGGTACAACAGGGAATTTGACAAGAAAGTCCGCATTCGCCGAGTGTCGGTGACTAGTGGTGACTGGGTGTACGTGCGGAACCACACCCGGAAGCACAAGCTCGACCCTAAGTTGGCCGGAGCTTACGAGGTGCTGGAGACCGACGGGAGAGCCTACCTGATCGACCAAGACGGACTCCCTTACCGGGTAAGCGGCGACCACGTGGTGCCGGCGGGACCGGTGGACCCGCGAACCGACCCGAGGAACCGCAAGTAGCAATTCCAGACGCACTGCAACCGGGAAGGTCCGATTTTGCGTTCGAGCGGTTCCTGGACCACACCTGGGACGAGGAGGGGGTCCTCTGGTTGCTGTTCGGCTGGTTTTGCTGTGGGCCGTAAGACGACCCCTGGCAACACTCGGGGCGCCTACCGGTGGGAGCAGTGTACCGGTATTGTCGCCGAAAGGAGCTTCTCCCTCAGGACCGAGATAAGGCGGAAACGGGTGGGGACGCCCAGGAGGCGTGACGGGACAGCCTAGAGACAACAAACCCTCCTTTATGCAAGTACTACGTCTTACGGTTCAGTCCTCGCTAAAGGGCGGGGATCTACTCCGGCCAGCAAAAATCACACTCATGCTACCTAACAATACCGACACCGACCTGGGGTACCACGCCTCAGTCCAGACGACGACGGGTCGCAGACGGGCCCTCAAAACCGGACGGTCCATCCTGGACCCCGTGGGTACGACCATAACCACGCGTGCTCTCAACCGGGGTGCTCGGCCGTGGACGCGACTCGTATCAGCTTTTACCCCACGTCTCGTTTCCGCCACCGCCGGTGCCACACTGGGGGCTCCCAGTGGCATCGCAATACCAGGTCTCGTTGGCTTCCGCGGCCTCTTAGGGACGAATACCGGTGCCCGTCCTACGGGCGCGCGAAGTACCGGCCTGCTCCGCCCGCCGAGGATTGTTCTCCTGCCGCTGCTGGTGGATGTTCAGCAGGCGCCAGAGCTGGTCGTTCACGCCGGCACGGGACCACCCTCGCAGGACCGCCTCCAAAGCGCCGGGGTCCCTCACCAGGTGAGTTTCTGCCCAGGTGAACAAGTTGTTAGACGAGCTGCCAAGCAATTCGACGATCGAGACCAAGAGCACGCTGGTGGGAAACCCAGCCGACGCCCCACGGAGGCGCTTGACAAGACGCGTCAATCAGGCGTTACCCTCCGACCCCAGTGTCGCGGAGGTATCCGCCAGGCATTAGTCGGGCACCGGGGGGGCCAACGGCAAGCGATTTGCAGTCGCAACCCGGGCCACGGTAATCACCACGGGAGCTGCAGGGTGCGCCCGAGACGAAAGAGCTGTCGTCGCCCAGGCCACCGGGCTGGCGAGGGGGGAAGCACGGGGAGGCCGGACCAGTTGTTGACCCTGGAGGGGCAGACCACCCGTGGGCGAAGAGCCAGAATCACCAGTTCGCTGCGCCACGGCGGACGGGAACCCCGACGGGACCGCGAAAGACGCGAGTGGAACTTGTAAGCGACCCAGAGGCGCCTCCGGCGGGACCACCATGCAAGATGCCGGGATCGAGTACGCTGCGACGTCAAGGGCGTCCTGGATGACAAAGCGGACCCCGTCGGTGCCGTGTCCGGTGACAACCGTGAGCCACCCATCCTGGGCCCGGCAGGAAGTATCAAGGCGGCGCACGGCATCGTGGAAGGCCTTGTCCTGGACCGGGAGAGCCGCCCGCAGAGCCGGAATGGCTTCGATAAAGCCCAAGGCATCGGCGTCATCACAGGTGAGCTGCTCCGGCTCGAGCTGCTTAACCCGGCGAAACAGGGCGTTCGAAAGCAGCCAGAATCGACGGTCACGCGCCTCCTTGTACCAGCGGTTGCACGCCGTCACCAAGAACTCGGTCACCCAGATGGCCATCGTGACCGAGTGGGCGTCCCGACACGACCGGTAGATCTCATCCCGGGCGTAGTACGCCACGAAGGAGCCCCCAGTGGTAAAGCCAATCGGGGTCTCCACCCGGGCGAACCAAGTGGGCACCGCCGCAAAGAACTGGGTGCGTATCACAGGGGGAAGCCGCCAGAACTCTTGATGATTCCAGCTGATCAGGAAGCCCCGGCGACGCGCCCGCTGCTCGGAGTTGGCATGCGATAACGGGGCATGACGGGTAGCCGACGCAAGTACGGTCCTGGAATCGGCATGTATAGCAGGTTGGGGCACGCCGGCGGGGCGGACAAGGCCCTGACCCAGGACACAGTCGCGGCCAACCACCTGGGGTGCTCATCCTCGATCGGCGCGAATATAACCGGCGCCGAGATGATGGAGTCGTATCTCACGGCGGGATCCCGGATCAAGCAATCGGGGAGACCAGCAATTCGGGTCGTTAAGGCGCAACCCGGGGCACAAGGCGCTCGGTCAGGCCCAAGAACCAGACCCGGAGCGGAGTGCACAACCTCCCCCGCCCCGTGGTCAGCCGAGACAAGCACTGTCGTGCACAGACGCGTCAGGATCCCCCGCCCCTGCTTCCTGGTCCAGCTCAGCGCCAGGTCGGGGCGCATGGATAGAAACCCCTGGAGGAGCTCCGCCGTGTTGACGTCCTCGAGCGGCGCCGGCACGGCACCCACGAAAACCCGGTACAGGCGCACCTGCTTGGCGCGTTCCAGAAGACTCGGAGGGGGAGCGTCGCCCGGCTTTGCCGTGGGCAAGGCCACGCCCGGGATGACCCCGCCGACGGGCGCAGGGCTAGTGCCTGGGGGACCGCCGTGCTCCCCAGAGTGGTCGACCGACGCCGGCGCTACCTCCACGGACCCCGACGACGACATCTTGGGCTTGGTCTGGGACGCCTTGATCTTTCCCTTGGCCTTGGTCTGGGACGCCTTGCCCTGGTACCTGCAGCCCCTGACAACGCCAGACCTCCACCAAGGGACAAGGTGGGAGCTGGGGATGGTGAGCCTGTCCCGGGGTTCCACGGGGATAAGGTGGGCACGAGTGGAACAAGACAAGGTGGGGGGGGGGAAGCACGAGTGGACTCGCCCTCACCCGGGCCTGTACCCTCCTCCCAGCTCTTACCCTGGACAATCCGCGCCTCAAGCCCCGACGACCCTCCTCGCCCCCCCCAAGGTCCACACGCGCGTGAGGAACTGCGGTACCACAGTCAGGACGACCCCACTCGGGCGGCCTTCCCGACCGGGCACCCGGTAGTCTCGTCAAAGACCCCGGAATCAAGCGCCAAGACGCACACACACAACTGGTGTGGGCGGCAAATACAAGCCGCAAACACGACACAGCGTTGTGAGGCTCAACGTTTACTTGCCTTCCTCGGGGGGTCCGGGACCGCTCTGCTGTCCCGCTCAGATATACCCACCGGTCCTCTTCCCTCAACCCTCAGGGGGACCCTTGCAAGTGGGCCAAAAACAGGGGTCAAACGCGGGCCACACCCGCCGCCGGGTGTGTGCCCAAGACCCAATCAAAACACGCCAACAAAATCCCCGAGGCGAGGGTGAGATGCACTGAGAACATTAGATATGACTCCTCACAACGAAAAGAACAAATCAGGGATACGGAGATAACTCAGAGCACCGTACAGTGACATTTCCGGGAATCACAAGTGGGTCATCCCAACCACGATCCGATCGCGCCAAGTGGGTCTCGTGATCGGTAGCAATTTGCCTAGTCTAGCTAATCCCGGTAACCAGGAATCTCAGCCTTACTTAGGCGAGCTCCGGGAAAGACCCGCCCCAACGGCGTGTCCGCCTGTGGGCCTTCCACTTAATGGCCCCATCAGCTGTCACGTCCAGATGGCCTCCGTGTGGCCATGATCCCACATTTCCCCCTCCTCAAGGTTCAGCCGTCTCGGCTGACCGGGAACATACGAGTGGTCCGCACGAAGTGGGCGTGACGCGACCCCCTTTGATTTGATGGGGTCGCCTCAGGCGCACGCAAGTCGCGTGGCGCCGAGATATAACGCAGTGTCATGCCGCCCCTACGTTGAGGGGGTCGTGAGGGCGGGGTCGTTGCCCGCCCAGTGGGCGCTGGCGGCGCAGGGAGCACTCTCCCCGTAAGCCTGCTGCGTGGTGGCGGCCACGCCGGCGTGTGGCGCAGGGGACACTCTTCCCCTGTGCAGTCTCCTGGGACATGAGAAGGGGGGGGGTGGGTGTGCGTACCGTCCATGCCCTCGCCCAGCGACCCTCTTTAGTGGTCGCCTCGCGGCGTCGGCCTCAATCGGGCTGCCGCACATCGACTACCAGGCATAGTGAGCGCGCGCGCGCGCGGCAATCTTCTTACCCCCGCTCCCCTTACTCGGGTGCGCTTCCCCCTCTCCTTCTCCTCCTCACTTGGGTGCGCTTCCCCCATACTCGGGTGCGCTTCCCCTTTGCCCCCCCCTTAATCGGGCGAGACGGGTGATGTCGGCGGGGACTCCTCCTGCACCCGATTTACTCGTCGAGGAGCCGCGCCCCGAGATGGAGATAGACGGGACGGCGGCCGGGACGCCGCCAATGGCGCCGCAGTCGGCGTTGCCCCCCGTCCCGGGTGAAGCAGTCGGGTCTTCTCCGCCGGCGGCCCCTCCTCTGGCGTCACCCGAGTCGGGTGATACCCAAGGTGGTGCGGCATCGGCACCGCCCAGTCAAGCGGCGACGCCGATGATCTTTGAGTCTGGGCGGCCGGAGGACCTCGACTGGTGGGTCCTTCCCACCCACCCAACCGCTATGGGTGAGGGGGGCCACCTCCTCTCGATCTACCGCACCTGTCCCGACTCGGAGCAGGTGACGGCGTGGAACAGCCGACTCGCGCGCTTCCGCCGTCAAGTGGCTCTACCTGCCTGGTGGCTGGTGGATCTCCCCGCCTTACTCGAACGGGAGGATTTGGGTCAAGTCGACCGCGTACGCTGGTGCCTCTCCCAGAGTACGGGAGCAGACGAGGTGGCGGCGGACCAGCCAGTGGTCGAGTGGCGTTGGTGTTGGCAGGCCCCGCCCTACTTGGCGACGGGGGACCCGCACGTCAACCACCCAGCCGCCCGACATGAGTACGTCTGGCGGCATGCCGAGCATCACCTCGTCTCGATTCTTCAGTTCGAGTTCCCCCGCGCGCGGGACCACCAACGCGGCAACTATGTCGTGCTGCCCAAGTGGTGGAAGGACGTGGAGGTCCCGATGGGCTTTCCGGCGATGCTTCCCCGCTTCCTCGCGTACTGTTCGTCGCGGATGCGGCCAAATGAGGAGGGGCAACGACTCTATGCCATCCTCGCGACGCAGTGGGTCGTCGAGGTGGCGTCCTTGTGGGTGGCGTCCCTCAAGACAAAGAGCTACCTGTGGCACCTGTCTAATGCCTTGGTCGAGGGGATATGCACTCTCACCCCTGCTCGCCTGGGTGATCGGCGGGACGGCGGCTATGCCGAGATCTTCGAGGAGATGATCATCCTCCACAAGTCGTTGGATTGGGTGTCGATCCAACCCTTCCTCCGTCGGACTGCGACCGAGGGGGGGGCGGAAGCGACGACGCGCGGCTTCGTTCATTGCTTTGGTGGGCTCTCGAAGGGAAAGTTGCTCCTCCGAGAGGGCCTGGGGTTAGACTCGTACCCGCACGGCCCCGGCATTGGCGCGCAGTCGCGGTCGCCGGCGAGTGGCTGGGTGGTGTCGGGAAGCGCGATGCGCCCCCCAAGAACACTGAGCGACGGGTGACTTACCCACCGCCTCCCAAGCGGAACTTCCGTGGCCACGGGTCCAGCAGCCAAGCGGGCCCTTCCCGTGCCGGGACATCCCAAGTGCGGGCGGCGGCCTACGTCGACCTTGACGCGCCGGCGGCGGCTACTGTGCCGCCTCCCCAGGTTGTCCCCCGGGGCTCGCCACCTGCGGCCGCCGCTGCGGTGGTCACGCCGCTGGAGCCGCCGGCTTTTGCCGAGCCCTTCCCCGCCGCGAACGTGCGGGCGGATTTCTGTCGCGGCCGGAGTTTGCCGGAGCAGTGCACCCGGGGGTTGCTGACTATGTTCCCCCCGGTCGGGGCAGACATCTGGGATGCCTCGCCCGTTGTGGCTGTGATCGCCCTCGC
>Ga0209093_1001337_pt1 | contig 14010 bp, 22 predicted proteins | sample SidtaG_4_FD_187450 | JGI IMG/M metagenome (GOLD analysis project Ga0209093, IMG submission 187450) | Marine algal microbial communities from Sidmouth, United Kingdom - Sidmouth_Male1 metaG (SPAdes) (version 2) | ecosystem: Host-associated > Algae > Red algae > Unclassified | place: Sidmouth...
CGTCAGACTCTCCATCGTCCGATGATCAAAGTCCGACAGTGCGGCCACAACCTCCATCAGGGACGACGCACCCTTCTCCGGCACTACCTGCTCGGTCTGACGGTTGATGGACTGACATGCGTTGGTGGCGCTGGAGCCAGCCAGAATCTCGAATCCGTACGGCACGCCGGAGCAGCGCGGGAAGGCGGCCACCAGGGCAGAGTCAGTGCGCAACAGCCACTGTAGAATGTTGGGCTCACGCGTGTGCCCCTGAGCCTCGTGCGTAGCCGCCAATTTGGAGAGCTCCACTCGCACGTCGTGCCCCCCGAGCTGTCATTTCACCTCTTGTAGGTGCACCATGCGAGTATAAAAGGGGTCGCGCAAAGTTTTGCCACAACGGGCAAGCAGAAACTGCTTAAATGGACGCCGCAGCCGACGACGGGGCCGTGTTACTCATGCAGCTGCCCACCAAGCACACGAGCGAGCGCCCGGAAGAACCCATAGTGCTGTGCAGTCTCAGAGTCCATCGTGGCCTACAAGAAGGGCGCCCGACTGGGCCTTGGATCGTCAGCAGTTCCACCCGCCCGCGGTTCCACCAGCTCGTTCGTAGCCGCCACACGGAAGAAGAACTCAAACAGCTTTCCGTTGACGTCGGTGCTCTTTCCAATAACCATCGCCCGAAAGAGCGTCACGGCCATATGGAAGGAAAACAAAAACGCACTGTTTCACGAGAATTATATGTGAACAAGGAACAAAGAACTCCTAGGAAACATCCCACTTTTGTTTCTATACATGTGCTTACCAACATTGCGGCTCACCCACGCCACGGTGCCGCCAGAGGGTATTGGCACTCCAACTTACGACAGATGCCGATGCCACCCATCCGCGCTGCACGTTTTTCGCTCATACTGCTCTTCACCCACACGATCCTTCCCCGATTCCTCTCCTCTCCCGCCGTCATCACAATATCCGCTCCCTCGCCCCCATCTGCCTAGTGAGTGCGTGAAAAATGACGTACATAATGTTGAAGAGGTCCCAGTCAAACGCCCGGACCCCGGACGAATGGATAGCGGCCGCTTCTACCCCCTACTTGGCGGAACCGGCCGCGAAGATGTCAGAAGTTGTGTCGGCCTGGATGTACCGAATATTTTCCGAGAAGACGGCCTGCTCGTCTGTCCGCACCACCACCAGGGTGTATTAGCTCTATTGGATGATGGCCTTGATGTAATCATGTTGAGACGCGGAGCGTCGATAGAGGTCCGACACGCCGAGAATATCTTGTCCGTAGAGATGCTCCCTAACCGGGTTTTCTGGCGCAGCTTCCTGACGAAGGATATGCTGGCCAAGCCACCTCCGCTTGCGTAGCTGATTGTGTCCTGATAGATTCAATATAGACACGAGAGCGCTCGAAGCATGCAAGAAGGACAAGCGTCAGTACAAATTGACGTTGAGAAAAAAGAAGCACTCAGGTACACCCGCAGCAAGGAATGCATCAGAAAGACTAAAGAATGACTTGCATACCAGAAGCGTTGGGATCGACTGCGATGGGTTCTTCTCCACCACTTTTTGCACCACCGCGGCTCGCGGCTTTCATATGGGGAAGACGTGGCTGTGCGTTTCGCGCATGAAAACAATCACACGGGCTTTTGTGCCGTCCGACGCCTCCCGAGACTTGTACACCTCAGCGTGGACGGGACAATGGCCGCCACCGGCCTGCACCAGGGCCGGGAGCTCGCCGCCGTGCCGCTTGAAGTCTGGGTCGCGTGAGCACTTGGCGGCGATGAAGGTACAGGTGTCAGCCATCTCCAGCTTCTCTACACCTGTTTGTAGCCACAAGCTCAATAGTTCCAAATCCACACCAGCCGGCACCCACCGAGCCGTAAGACCACCCAGAAGTGTGTGTGGGTCTTCCTTTGTCCAATACGAACAGCAGACCAGAGTGCTCCGGAGTTTGATCGGTGGGAGAACCTTAGGAGTCCGGCCGCATTTGACGCCCTATTCGTCCGTAAAATAACAGCCGTCCTGCAGACTCTTCTGAAACAACCTCCAAAAAGACTGTCGCATTTCCAATCACAGACAACCAGGAACGAAACAAGGAACCATACTGAAGCCTAGTTTGTATTCTACTGGCCGCCTCATTTGAGCCGATTCCCCTCATTTGAGGCAGTTTTTGATGCCTCACTGTGACCATGTTTCCAGCCTCGGCTGCTCTGTCTGAGAATAGATCTGGACTCAGCGCAGTCAACGTACGCATGGGCCAACTCAGCGGCTGTTTAAGATGCAAACTCGGAGAGGGTGCCCCACACACCCCAAAAATACAGTACCACGATCAGGGGGGTAACCTCAGTAAGAGGGAAGGAACAGCCGTCTCGGCCGCTCGCGCGACACCCGCTCTGGGACTTGAGGTCCAGGAAGTCGGGCCGATCGAACCGCCAAGACATGAAGACACGGTTTACTTGCCGGCGACGACGGTGCCTCCCACCGTCGTCGCCCTTCGTCGTAAAAGGGCAGAAACCGTCGCCCGGGCCCAATTCCTCGATAGGGACTTGACCCGGGCCGTCACCAACCAATGCAGATAATTCCCTCCATGCATACAAAGTCCCCCGAAGCGATCATTACAGACGAGAGGGAGTGACCGTTCCGCGCGCAACGCACTGCAACCGCCGCGTGGCGCCCGGTCGGTTGTCGCCTGCCGCGCGCTCCGGCCGCGGCCACTCGGACCCCGCGGCGGGGCGTCTGGGCCAGGCGCGCCCCTTCGCGCGCTCGCACTTGCGCTCATAGGCGGACCTGCCGTGCCCGTTCAGCCCGAGTCCGAACTCGTCGGCAACGCCGACCCCCCTCCGCGACGGCCGCACCTCTGGTGCTCCGCTGGCCGCGCCACCGCCGACGGCGGGCTCCCGTAGTACTACGTCCCCTTCGGCTGAGATGGAGCCATCACCGGAGACGCCCCCCGATAGCCCCGGCGCGGCCCCGTCCGCCGCGTCCTTGATGCGGTCGGACACCGACCGCGCCGAGGTCACGCCCGTCGTACCCCTGGCGAGCCCGTCGGCGGCTGAGGCCGCGTCGGGGGCTATGCTCTTGCCGGCAGCACCGGCGACGTCGGGACTGACGAGGGCCCGGCCGCCCGTCCCCGCGCGTCCGACGTTGCCGCCGGGCTTGCGGCTGCCGTACGACCCCAACAGTCGTGAGTGGCGGAAGCCGCCCCGCCAAGCGGGAGCGGCGGCGGCAAAGAGTGGCGGGGTTGGATTCGCCCCGTCCCCTGCCGCCGCCGGGAGTTCCGGCACCACCTCAGCACAAGGTGGGCTTCCCGCGGTCGCGTCGGTGGATCGGCCGCTGTTGTTGGGGCAGGCGGCCCCCGTCCTCCCATTGCGACCGGCGTCGCCCGCCGGCCGATCGTGGCTCGCCCCGCTGGGGCCTGCCGTGTCGGCGGACGACTGGCCGCTCGTCAGTGACGTCTTCCGGTACGTCCATCCCTAGGATGTCAACGGAGCGCAGGCCGTGTGGCGGTCCTTTCAGGAGTTCGCCGTGGCGGCGCGTTAAGACGCCTGGCCGGCGGCCGAGCGCGATTTCGGGTCCTTCGTCCGCTCCGTCGGTAGTAGCGCTGCGTGGTTGCGTTGCATGTTGCATTGCAACCTGGGCCGGGTGCTCTTGGTCCCGCACCCTGCGGCCGAGCTACCGTTTGTCGCCGGCAGCGAGGAGTACGCCTACCTCGAGGACTGGCACTCCCGCCTGCGCCACCGCTCCGCGGTCCCATTAGGCCATTCCTTGGCGCTCGTCAACTTCGGCGGTGTGGGCCCCCTGCTCGCCCTGAGCCCGGTAGGCCCGCCGACCGCGCCGGCGGATTTGGCGTTGGAGGCCGCACGCAGTTCTCGCGGTGAGCTCGGAGCACCCGCCGGGCGGGGAACGGGGCTATCTTCTTGCCCGTGCGGTCCGGCATCGGGTTGGTCCCGGCGCGCGCTCCCTTGCCGCCGGCAATGGCCTTGCGATGCGCGACGCCCCGGCTGATGACGTACGAGTACCCGTCCGTCATTCACCAACAGCAGGTCCTGCTCCAGGCGTACCCGTGTCACCCCATCCAGGGGACGGCCTATGTCATGATGACGGCGGATGTCGTGTCGGGGTTACTCCGCGCGTACCGCGCGACGCAACGGGTCTCCGAGCCGTCGCCGTGTTACTACGCCCTGACGAAGGCGTTCTCGGTCGACGACCTGGCGCCGGGCGATTGCTCCACCGCGGAGGCCCTGGCGGAGTACGACGCCATCGCACAAGCGGTGCCCTGGGCAGCCGTCCAGGAACGGCTACCCTACCACCACGACCCCACCCGTCAGGCCCCCAGCACCAAGTGGGTATCGTCGCGCACCGCCGGCGCCACAACGTCCGCATCATGGGCGTCTCGCGGTCGCCGCACGCCCCGCTGGGGGTCATGCAGGCGGAGCCGCGGCTCGCGGTTGCCCCCCCGCGGTCCCTGCCGGTGACGGAGGAGGCCTGGGCGGTGCCCGCCGGCTTCCCCTTGTCCGACCCGGGGGATGTCCCGCCATCGACGGAGGTGACGGCCGCCTCGGCCGCGTACCACACCCGGAAGCGGCGGCACGCCGACATGGAGCGCGGCGGCACTGCGCAGCCCGGGTCCGCCAATCCGAGGTCCCCGGTCGGCGCCGCGCCTGATGTCTCCGTTGGGCCTGCCGCCTTCCCCGCGCCGGGCGGCCGCTAGGACGAGGAACGCCATGACGACTACCCCGGCATGGCCGGTGCCGAGTTCGATGACGGTTGGCCGGCCGCTGCCGTGGACGGCGCCGGCGGCGCCCGCCGCTGCCCCGGGGACCGTATGGACGGAGGAGTGGGCCGCGGTGCCGGCGTGTAGGATGACCGCGCGTGGCCGGCGGCCAGTAACGGAGAAAATCGCAGCCGCGCTGCTGCAGGCCGTGACGACCCCATGAGGCGCACCGACTGCGGCCAGGGTCGTGGGCGCGACGCCTCCGCCGGCCGGCACTGGGACGCGGAGCCCCAGCACGGCGGCGGGATATACCCCACCGGCGGCGCCGGGGCGGCCGCCGGGTCGCGCCGCGACGCCCCCGCCGGCCGCCACTGGGACGCGGAGCCCCAGCACGACGGCGGGGGATATCCCATCGGCGGCGCCGGGGCGGCCGCCGGGTCGCACCGCGACGCCTCCGCCGGCCGCCACTGGGACGCGGAGCCCCGGCGTGACGGCGGGGGATACCCCACCGCCGGTGCCGGGGCGGCCACCGGGTCGCACCGCGACGACCACGACGGCCACCATTGGGGATCGGAGTCCCGCAGGGACGGCGCGGAGTACAACGCCGATGCCGCCGGTACGGGCACCGGGGGTACGCGCTCCGCGTGCTGGGACGCCGGTCCCGACAGCGACGGCCCGCCGGCGGCGCTGTTGGAGCTTGGGTCAGTAGGTCCTGTCGCAACCCCCGTCCCAGGGCAGCCGGACGTCGCCTACGACTCGTGGCTGTCCTCGCTGTGGGAGCCTCCCGATCTGATGACAGCCACGGCGTGGCGGGACTCGCTTACGTCCGGGAAAGTCGTAGCCCTCTTTGGGCACGACGGGGCCGTGAACTGGGCCGAGGTGGGCCCCCCGGAGCTCACCGCCGCCTTGGTGGAGTACGCACGCATCGGGCTCGCCGGCGTCGTGACGCCCTGTCTAGAGACCCCGCGGACTCGGGCGAAGCGGTTCCATGCCGCCTCGCGCCGTGTCCTCCGTGGGGCGGGCCGCCCGGTCCATGTTTGGGAGTACCGCGGCCGCGACTAAGGGCATCGCCCTAGCTACGTAGAAGCCGTGATCGTTTTGGCGGCATTAGGCCGTCGCTGCCTTGTCGTTCAGCCGCGGGCTTTCTCCTTGTGTCCCCAGCGTGTGTGCGGGTCGACGTGGCGCTGCCGCGCGGCGTGGACGCCCCGAGACCGCAGGCCCGGGCGACCCAGTGGCCCGACAGCACCCGAGGGTCCCACCGAAAAACCCCACCCCCCCCCCCCCCCGTCCGCACCCGGCCGCCGCGCCGACCCAAGAGTTCAGGCGAGGACTGCGGGGCCGACGGGGCGGCGGCGCCTGCGGCAGCCCCAATGCGGGGCCCTGAGGCACGCGAGGGCGTCGGCGGGGGGTCGGCGGACGTATGGGGTAACCCCAGGCGCGCGGCGCGGCGCAGGTTGACACGGAGCGTCTCGTGCGGGGCGTCCACGGCGCCCATCCGGGTTGGCTGGGGGTACCCGGTCCAGTGAACCTGGACCCGCAGGGCTCCGTCGGGTAACGTGGCGTGGTCCGCAATCCGGTCGACGGCGTACCGCTAGCCATCAGCCTCGGCCTCATAGAAGGAGCGGGCCGTCGGCAAAGCGGGGTGATGGGCGGGGCCCGGGACGGCTGCGCCCGAGGCACGGACGATGTGAGCCACTTTTTCCCGGCGGTGCTGCCCATTCACGTCGAGGAGGACCGTGGGACCATCCGTGGAGACCACGCGATAGGGCCCGCGGGCTACGTGTGTCAGCTTGCCCCCGGCGCCTTCCTCCTTGGCGTGATCGCGTAGCTACGCGACGCCTCCGCCGGTTTGCTTCTCCGCGCGCAGCGCGAGGCGGCGGTCTTGGTCGCGCTTGTAGCGCCCTTGCGTCGCCTTGAGCCTGTCCCGCATCTCTGGGACGAGCTGCACGAGGCGGGTCAGCAGGTCGGCCTGGGCCCGTTTCCCTGCGGCTGTGCCGCGTTGCGCCTTGGAGGGGTACGCCCCTGTTCGGGAGACGTCCTTGAACGCCCAGCTCGACACCCCCATGGGGTTGACCAGCTCCAGCGAGGCGACCCCGGTGCTCTCGTGCGGGCGACTGTTGTACGCCAGCGCCAGCGCCCCCAGGAGTTGGTCCCAAGACCGCGGATGTTCCGCCACGTAGTGGTTGAGGATGTTGTGCATGGTGCGGTTGAACCGCTCCGTCTGCCCATTTGTCTGCGGGTGGGATGGAGTCGTCACCTTCGGCTCGATGGAGAGCAGGTTGCACACCTAGCCCGAAAAGTGGCTGGTGAACTGCGGTCCCCCATCGGACAGACCGGTCCGGCGGACCATAGGCGGCGACCCAATAGTCCAGGACCGCCGAGGCGCAGTCCATGGCCGTGGTCCCATCCATGGGGAGCGCCCGCACCAGCTTGGTGACCCGGTCGGTTATCACCAGGATGAACCGGTGGCCGGCGGCCGTCCGAGCGAGGGGCCCGTAGAGGTCCACAGCAATGTCCTGGAAGGGCACGGTGGCGGGGAACAGGGTGAGCAGCGAGCGCCGCGCCAGGGGGCGCACCCGCGGTCGCGCGCAGCTGTCACACTTCTGTGGGGCAAACCCCCTGACAGGAGTGACACGACCCCCCTGCATGAGCCGGGGACGGGTCGTGAACAGTCACGCAACACCCCCCTAGGGGGGTAGCGTGGGACAACCCCCTTGGGAAGGTGACCAGGGAGCCCCAAAGCCACACATGAAACGACCCCTCTAGAGGGGCATGAGGCCTGGAATACCCGATCGGGCCCCCCTGGGGGGGGTCTGGCACACGCAAGGGAGGCACATGTCATCCCGAGTCCGGGCCCTCTGGGGGGACCGGGAAGCTTGAGGAATCTTCCGCAATCCGAGCGTAAGCCGGACCGAGATATGATCCCGACCAGGGATAAAATCCCACCGGAATTCTATCCGGGAAAATTGAAAAATCTTGGGATAAGTCCCGAGGTATTGGTTTTGGTTAAATCCTGAAATCTGGGAAGTCTTAGTGACTTTCTTTTTTCCGCCCGAGACGGGCGGGGGTCCCCTTCCAGTGAAAGGGCTGTCAGGGATGCTGGGCAGGGGCCACTAGAGGCCCGGGCCAGAGACCGTGGCCCGTTGGGTACCGGTCCCCCCATGGTAGCGCCACGGGGTCGGAATTGTGCACGTCCTGCGTCTTGTTTCTGAGGGTATATGAGAGTATGCTTTGGGGTCATCGTGCGTGTTCGAGTAAATCATCGTTGCGTTTGCGTTGCTTCCGTCGTTTTTGTGCGCTTCGCGCCCAGTGATCCCGGCGTTCGCGTTGTGACTCTTGCGTAGCGTTCCGCATTCTGTGCTGGGTTTTCTGACGGGGTTATACCCCGTTGGCTGTGAGGGCAGGATCCACTACATTTGGTGGATCAGCGGGGGACGGGGTCAAGCCCTTCCTGATCAGTCGGGCCGTCGCTGTTCGTTTCTTACGGTGGACTTGCTCTCTTTGTCTTACCCTTGGGTGTGACTGGTTGACTGTTTGATTGGATTCTCCCACGGGGGAGTAGGGCTTCCATCGTTATGGATAGCATGGGGGGGATGTCGTCCCGTGCGGAAGGCGCGGGCTCTTCTTCACGGGGCGTCCATGACGGAGCTAGTGAGGCCTCAGGGCCGGGAGGCCTTTTGGGGGACCCTCCTCATGTGGAGGGTCGCGCGCGCATGTCCACGAGAGTGCGTGGCACAGCGAGCGACGGAGGCGGGGGCTGTGACGGACTCCCGTTCCCCCCTTCTGATGAGACCGCCACAAGGGGTCGAGAGCGAGTCTCCCCCAGAGTGCCGGGACCCCTGGGGGGTGGAGGACAAGACGTCCCACCCCACGAAAAGGGGCAGTATGACGGTCGGGCTCGGCGGGCTAGGCCGGCCGGCTTACCCCATACACCCCTACAAGTCAGTGGGGATGGGGTTCCGCAAGGGGCCCTGAAAGAGGGCGCCTGTTCGGCGGCCCTACAAGATTCACTGGATGCGTTCATAAGCCCGTTACATGAACGGCTGTCCTTCTTGGAGACAGCCCTTGGGGCCTCCCGACGGTCGAGACGCCGTCGTCTCCGATTGAGCTCCTCCCCCTCGGATGGGGAGTACTCCGGCGGAGGCGGGGGGCGTCATGTCCCCCGACGTGCGGTAGCACGCGCCCTAGGGCGCGAGCTAGAGGGAGACTCTCATCGCGGACTTCCCGAGAAGATCGTCCCTGTGGATGATCGGTATGCCGTGATTCTGGATTTTTTCCCGTACGCCTTGGCGAATACGGGCGTTCGGTATGACCGGACGATGGCACACGGCCTAGGCCGTCTGCGCAAGGATGTCTCGGCCACCATTGGTCGAGAAGCAGAATGGGATGGGACGCCAGCCTTAGGCGTCGTTCAGTTCTTGAACCGCTTTGTAAAAGCGGGGAATGACAATGATGTGCCAGAGGCCAGAGCCCTCTATCTCCTCCCGGAGTTCACCATGGGTGATCTGAAACGGGAGTTGTACACCATCATGCCGTCCCTCCAAGGAGGACGGAGTGGAAAGGTCAGTTCCTATATGGAACCGGTCAACTGGCTCCTCCGCAAATATGCGGACGAGCAGTCGCTAAGCGACCAGAACGCTCTGGTCCACGGAGCCTCCCAGGAGGATGGAGAATCCGAGAACGATTTCTACGTACGCCTTAGGGGGTTACGTCGCCTCTGTGGGTATATACACACAGAGGGCCAGATGAAGAGCCACTATATGCAGGGGCTCGGTTGGGAGATTCGCGCAGATGTGCGCGAATACATCACCGGCAATATGCCGATGGACCTCCTGGTGCAATATGCCCAGAGAAAGGGTGACGCCTGTCGCAGATGTCACGAGGAGCAACAGGCCGAAGAGGCCCGACGGGCCGAGGACCGACGAGGGCGCCGAGCCACCCGGCCGACACCACGCAAGTATGTCACCGCGGCAATGACAGCCCCAACTAAGGTGGGGGAAGTCCCGGCATGTCCTTCCTCAAGGGGTAAAGGGCGCTTTGGGCAGCCAAGGAACTACAACTGCCTCGCATGTAACATGCGAGGACATTTCTTCCGTGAGTGTCCCCGCCTTGACGCGGCGACCAAGGCCCTGTTAAACAAGGCCTATGAGGAGCTTATGGCGGAACGTCCTCAAGAGGAACAGCGCCGTCCTAAGCAGACGGTGGAAGCTGTGGGCACAAGCCTAGGGCCACCGTGGTCGTCATCGGATGACACTCCACCCCCAGGGGTGGTGGCCGAGGAGTTGGTCCAGGAGGAAAAATCCTCCTCGGAAAACGAGTAGCGGGGGCGGTGGTCCCGCCTCCTCCGACAACTCTAAGGACAACAAGTAGGTACAAGTCTTCCCTGCGAGCCGGGAAGAACTGGCCGAAACGGCCACCTGGGGTATCCCAAGGGAATCCCCCTGAGGGCACGGCATTTGTATTCATGCCCTCTTCTAGCTATAAGCTAGCTGTCAGGTTATTCCTGGCGGAAGGTTTCGACCTTACCACTCGGGCCATCCTGGATACCGGGAGTGGCCCCACGCTGATAAGCCGGCAGTTACTGCCGGACGACACCGCGCTACAACCCCTAGGGGAGTGGGCTTCAATGTTCCACGATGTCCATGGGGGCTGGCTCCCCATTGTGGGTTCAGTATGTCTTGGTGTGGCCCTTGGGGGCCAGACCTCCTACATCTCCTTTGGAGTTGTTGACAATATGAGCGTCCCAGCTATACTGGGCGCATCCTTTATGGATATCGCAACAAAGAATATTGCGACTCAGAAGCAGCATGTAGAGCTCCTCAATGGTACCAAGGTACTTATCCGACGAGACGGTGCCCGCAAGGGGCACCCGATCTCGTCCGTCAGCGCGGTATGTGCGTGCCCCCAAGGGGGTACGGCTAAGATAAGGCCAGCAAAAAAGACTTGGGTAAAACCCGGGACTATTGCACATATCCCCGTGAAGGGTACCTACACGGGGCATGGCTTCGTTACGGGGCGAACCCTATTATACCACAACCATGGTATACAGGTCGCTCAGGGACCCGCCATCATGGTGGCGGGCGAGCAGATAACCGTCCAAGTGATGCACTTGGGCGCTACGCCCCTACGGCTGACGACCGACATGACCGTGGGGTTTATCGACCCCTATGAGGGGCCGACCTATGAGGTGGCCCGCGACAAGATCCCGGAGTGCGACGGGACCTCCAAGGAGGAGAAGGATTCTCCACTCCCAGGAGTGGACGTGTCGTCGGTACCCGACGGATGGTCAGGGGACCTTAGGGCCCTCGGAAAGAAGCATGCACCCCTCTGGGGGGCTAACTTGGGGTTGATACGCGGCGTAGAACACCGCATTCGCCAGAAGCCCGGGGCTGTCCCCGTGAGGCAACACCCCTACAAGGCCGGGCCTTTAGCCCGGGAGAGAGAGAAAGCTGAAGTCGAGCGCATGCGCTCGATGGGGGTCATGGAACCCTCTACTGGGGAATGGGCTAGCCCAGTCGTTATGGTGCCGAAGCCTGATGGCTCGGTACGCTTCTGTATTGACTACAGAAAGCTGAACGTGTTGACAGTCAAGGATGCGTACCCCATTCCTAGGATGGAAAAATGCATCGATTCCCTAGGGGACCCCAGGGTGTTCTCCACCCTGGACTGCAACGCCGGCTACTGGCAGATACCATGAGCCGAGGAGGATAAACACCTTACGGCGCTCATGTGCCATTCAGGCGCGTGGCAGTGCGTGCGCCTCCCCTTTTGGTTGTGCTATGCCCCTGCCACCTTTCGAAGGGCTATGGGTATGATCCTGGCAGGGGTCAAGTGGCAGATATGCTCAGTATATCTGGATGACGTTATCGTCTTCTCCCGTTCCCAAGAGGAACACTTACAACACCTTGATGAGGTGATGACACTCCTAGGAAAGGCACGGGTCACCTTAAAGGCGGCCAAATGCCAGTTCTGTCAAGAAGAAGTGGAGTACGTCGGCCATGTTATCAGGCCGGGACGAGTACAGGTCCTGGAGAAGAATCTCCGGGCACTGAGGGGTCTTCGGTATCCGGAGACCCAAACCCAGATGAAGAGTTTCCCGGGTTTGTGCGGCGTATATCGCCGCTTCGTGGCCGACTTCGCCAAGATAGCGAAGCCCCTGACAGCCTTGACGAGCACAAAACTCCCCAAGAGGTTACCTCTCCCTGAGGAGAAGGAGACTAAGACTTTTGAAAAACTACGAGGGCGGCTTTTAGCCGCCCCCATTTTCGCTCTCCCAAGGAGAGAAGGGCACTACATCGAAGATGCAGACGCCAGCTATGAACAGCCGGGTGTAAAGCGGGCAGTACAGTGAGTGGGTGCATTCAGGTTCCATCATGGAGGTGGCGCGAGCCGTAAGGGGGCAGCCTGATAAGACCCAGGTGCCCCCACGCTCTCAGCACCCGCAGACACCCCCACTCCCAGCATGCATACACACACCACGCACCTCCGCGGGCGGAGGGCGCACTGGCCACGAGCACACACGCTCACAGCCCCTCAAAATCCCGACCATGCACCTCGCTAATCTCCCGGAGCTCATCCCCTAGAGGGTGCCTCCAAAATCAAGTACATGCGATAACATCAAATACAATGTCAAAGTACAGAACAAATTGCAATGTGACATCCCGCCAAAGCATTGAGTGACATGAAAATACTCAGCAAGGCTCAACACTACCCCCAATTGCATTCGTCACATCAGATGTTGTGATGACCAATCCGATTCATGACGCCGCCGACCCGATCCGACGTGGCCGCAATAGTAGTACCGCGGTGGAACGTCGGTCTTCTTGATCCGACTTGGGAAAAATCGCCTTGATCCGACCCGGCCGCGGTAGTAGTACCGTGGTGGAAGGTCGGCTTTCTTGATCCGACTGCGGCAAAATCGCCCCGACACGACCGAGACCATAGTAGTACCGCGATGGAAGGGCGCATCCGCCGCGCCGCAAACTCGACTACGGCAACTCGGGCCTGCCGTGCTCGGGCCGCTACCACTGCGCCACTTCGGCGCCGCCCAAGTCAAGGCCAACGCCGACCGCGTCGCGGAACGCCGTGAAGGCGGGCGACGGTAGAGGCTTGGTGAGTCCGTCGGCGGGCATTTCCGCGCTGGGGAGAAAGTAGAAAGCTACGTCCCCGCGCATCTGGTAGTCACGCACCATGTGGTAGGCGACGTCCACGTGCTTGGTGCGGCCCGTCGCCTCGGGGTTGTTGATCAGCGCAAGGCACGACTGGTTGTCCTCCCCCATCGGCACGGCCTGGCCATCGACGCGAAGAACCCCCAGCAGCTTGCGGAGCCACAGGGCCTCCTTTGTAGCCATGGCAGCCGCCACGTACTCGGCCTCGGCGGTGGAAGTTGCCATAGTCGACAGCCGCTTGCTCGCCCACGCAAAGGGACCAATGTTGACGGTGAAGATGAAGCCCGTGGTAGACCGACGGCCGTCAACGTCGCCTGCCGAGGCAGCGTCGATGTAACCCTGCAGCGGCTCGCTGCTACCGTACGCCACCCCCAGACGTGTTGTGCCGCAAAGGTAGCGCAGCACACCCTTGGCCGCGCGCATGTGAGCTTGCTCGGGGCAAGACATGATGCGAGACAGCACGCCAACTGCAAACGAAATGTCTGGCCGCGTCATCGTCGACAAGTAGAGCAGGGAACCGAGTAGCGCCGCGTAGCGGTTGCCCTCCGGCAGCAGGTCCTTCTTCGTCTTTGCGAGCTTCACCCCCGACGCCATGGGGGTCTTGCTGGGTGTCGCCATCTCCATGCCGAACGCCTCAAGCAGCGCCGCAGTGTGACCCGGGTTGCTCAGAGTAATCGTTCTGGCCGTGCGGTCGCGCATGACCTTGATGCGGATGAAGTCCTTCACCTCCGCCAGGTCGCGCACGTCGAACTTTCCCGACACTGCCGACTTGACGGCCTTAACACCTGGCAGGCTCTTGCCCGCAACGAGAAGGTCTTCAACGTAGACCAGGATGAAGACGCGTCCGTGCACAGCGTGGTTCCACTCGTAGACGCACGGGTCCACGGGTGACCGAGAGGCGCCCATCTCCTGAGCTCTTTGTCCAGCTTCATGCCCCAAAGACTTCCCGGCTGCTTTTTCCCGTACAGGGCCAGGTTCAGCCGTCAAATCTCCCCCGAGTCCCCGTCCTCGACACCATCTGGAAGCTTGATGTACATCTCCTTGTCCATCTTTGCGTTCAGGAAGGCTGTCTTAACGTCGACATGGTGAATCTCCCAGTCATTGGCGGCCGCCACGGCGAAGATTGCACGCGTGGTTGCCGCGTTTGGA